>Ga0105048_10000495_pt1 | contig 60939 bp, 52 predicted proteins | sample MAT05_FD_78382 | JGI IMG/M metagenome (GOLD analysis project Ga0105048, IMG submission 78382) | Freshwater microbial communities from Lake Fryxell liftoff mats and glacier meltwater in Antarctica - MAT-05 | ecosystem: Environmental > Aquatic > Freshwater > Ice > Liftoff microbial mat | place... | reverse complement strand
CGCCCCTCGGCAGCCTATGAGGCTGGCCTTCGGGGCGGCTCCTAGGCCGCGCGCGCCTCGCTTCGCGAATTCGGCAACGGCAGCCGAAGGCGATACGTCGAACATGCCGGACGCATCGATGATCGCCGCCTGGGATGCGGTCGCGAAGCACCACGCGCGCCTGGCTTCGACCGATCGGCTGGCGCGTCAACGCGCCGACCAGGCGTTGCGTTGGCTCTGGACGCTGGTCGATGAGCGCGTGCGCGAGTCGGTGCGACGGCATCCCGACAGCGCGGCGATCGAGCGCGCCGTGCGCGAGAATGCGCTCACCGTCGAGGCCGCCGCCGACCTGCTCGTGAAGTCGCTCACGACCTGAACGCACCTACCGATTGTGCATCGGCGGGCCGATCGCGAGCGGTAGTCAGCCGTGATAGCGTCGCCCGCATGAGCTCCGAGATCGCGCGCGCCTACGACCGAACCCCTTATCCCGACTTCGCTTTCTGGGCGACCCACCCCGACCACCTCGGCATGTTCGGTCGCCTCTTCGGGATCTCGACCGCCTCGCCCGACCGCTGTCGTGTGCTCGAGATCGGCTGCGCGGTCGGCGGCAATCTGCTGCCGATGGCCGCCACCGCGCCGGGCTCGCACTTCGTCGGTGTCGACCTGTCGGGCGTGCAGATCGCGCGCGCCGTCGAGAGCGCGAGCGCCGTCGGTCTCGACAATATCACCTTTATCCACGGCGACTTCCGCGAGTTGTCCGCGCGCGCCGGGCCCTTCGACTACATCATCTGCCATGGCGTCTTCGCGTGGGTCGACAAGCCCACTCAGGTTGCGCTGATGGCGTTCATGCATGAGCGGCTCGCCCCCAACGGGGTCGCGTTCGTCAGCTACAACACCTACCCCGGCCACCACATGGTCGACATGGTGCGCAAGGTCGTCTCAGTGCACACCGCCAACGCGCCCGACCTCGTCACGAAGAACGAGCAGGCCCTGGCCGTGATGCGCTTCCTGCATCGCATGACCAGGAAGGTCGAAAACGACTGGCGCACCGGCTTTTTCGAGCGTGAGATCAAGCATATGCAGGACGGTGGTCTCGATCTCCTCGAGCACGACTACGGTGCCCCCGAGAGCGAGCCGCTCTACTTCCAGGACTTCGTGGACAACTGCGCCACGGTCGGTCTCGCGTACCTCGCGGACTCGTCGCCCTGGGGCATGTACCTCGAGAACCAGAACCCCGAGATAGTCGAGGCGCTGCGTCCGCTCGGTGACCTCGTCAAGCAGGGGCAGTACCTCGACTTCATCCAGCACACGCGCTACCGCGAGACCCTCATCTGTCAGTCCTCGGCGCCGCTCACACGCGATGTCCTGGCCAGTCGCATCCAGCAGTTCTACATCGGTCAGGCGCTCTCGGCCGAGCCGACACTCGACGGGCTGCGCGAAGGTCTGCCTGTGCAGATCCTCGTTGCGCGGCGGCCGCCGATGACGGTGTCGAACCCCATTCTGCGGTTTGCCCTCCACCGCCTCTGGCATCACGGGCGCTGGATGCCGAGCTTCGATCAGCTCGCCGACGAGGTCGCGCACGACATCGAGCGTCACGACATCCTCGCGATCGATCGCGCGACGTTGCGCGACCGACTTTCCGCACAGCTCCTGCGCGCGTTCTTCGCCAACGCGGTGCGCTTCTCGCTGAGCTGTCCGCCCATCGCGCAAAGCCTCCCAGAGCGGCCCGCGACCGGTATCTATCAGCGCTTCATGGCGCGCGAGCGGCGGCCCGGCATCACGACGCTCACGCACGAGGTCTTCGAGTCGAGCCCGATGATGTTTGCGCTCCTGCCGCAGATGGATGGCACGCGCACGCATGCCGAGCTGCAGGCGTGCTTCCCCGAGCCGATCGAAGCGAGCCTCGCCGAGCTCCTGCGCAGGGGCTACATCGCCGCCTCATAGCGAGAGGGTCTCGAGAAAAAAAAAGCAGAAGGCCCGCACGATGGCGGGCCTTCTCCAGTCAATCAGCGTTGGTGATGAACATCACTGCGGCTGGTTGTAGCGCTCCATGCACGAGACGTATTCGTCGGTCTTCTGCCAACCGCAGACACCGTCGTCGTTGTAGTCGCACAGCGCGTATTTGTAGCAGGCGTAGTAGTCCTGCATCTCGCAGGTCGTGATGACGTTGTCGGCGTCCGAGCACACCTGGCCCGAGCAGCCTTGCACCCGGCACTTCGCCTCCTCGCAGACACCGATCGGCTCGCAAGCCGGCGGGATAGCGAACCCCGACTCGTCATCCGGGGGAGGCGCGCACGGCGGGTAGTAGAACGTGCACTGCTGGCCGGTGGCGCAGTCCGAGTCGGTGTCGCAGCTGCCGTCGTAGGGCTTGGGCATGCACTGGAACATGCACACGTCACACATCGGGCAGGTCGGGTCCTGGCCGCAGCCGCAGATCTGACCCTCGCCGCAGTCCGCGTCGACATTGCACGGGACGACCTCGTCCTTGGGCACGCAGATCCCGTGCGGCACATCGCAGCCGCAGCCGACGCAGTCGCAGACCGGCTGGCTCGGATCGATTTTGCAGTAATTGCCGTCAAGGCATTCCGAGTCCGAGGTGCAACCGTTGACGCACAGGTTGATGCGACCCATGCGCTCACACACGCCCGCATTGCAGACAGTCCCGCCGTTGCAGTCGCAGTCGGTCTCACATGCGAGCTGGTCGGGCACGCACTGGTAGTCGATGAAGCACGGCATGAAGTCCGCCCCGCTCGAGCCGCCGCTGCCACCGCAGCCACCCGTCTCTTCGCAGTGGGTGCCGCGCGGGCAGGTGTCCGCGTTGGGGTCGCACGAGACTGTCGTCTCGTAGGTGCAGTAGCCGTAGCAGACCGGCGGGGGCGGCATGCCGCAGTTCGGGTCGTCCGACGAGCACGGCACCGCGAAGCCTTCGCACATCTCGAGCTTGCAGAAGCCCTGCTGGCCGTCGGGCGAGACGCAGTTCTCGTCGGTCTTGCAGTCGTACTCGCGTTGGCGCGGCTGGCAGGTGCCGGCGCAGCCAGGTGCCGGGCGGTCGGCAAAGCAGTTTTCGCCGGACGGATCGTCGCACGGCGCAGGCATCGTGCAGTCGGACGGGGCGCAGTATTGGTCGGTGCCGCAGTCGCCGTCGACCCAGCACTCGGTCGGCGGCTGGTCGTCGATGCACTTCTCTTCGCAGTAGACCAGACCATTGGCAGGCGTCGGGCCCCAGTCCGGGCAGCCGCAGTGGGTTCCGGTCGGGCACGTGTTCGGGTCGCAGCCACCCTGGGTCGGCACGCAGGCCGAGCGGCAATCATCGTAGCAGAGGCCGCAATCGCAGGGCTGACCCTCGGCGCAGGCGCAGTCCGGGCAGACCGTGTAGCACTCGTTGACGCAGGTCTCACCGGCCAGGCAGACCTCACCGGTGTCCGCGCACGTCCCGCCCTGCGGCACGCACACGCTCTCGCATGGGGGCGCCGCGAAGTCGCTGTCGCCGGGCGTCGCACCGCCAGCGTCGCACTGCGACTGGCATAGCCAACCGCTCGGGCACTGGCTGTCGCCGGTGCAGTTGCGCTGGATCTCGGTGCACGCGCCGTTCTGGCAGACCTGGCCTTCCTTGCAGTCACCGTCGTAGTTGCAGGCGCCTTCGGCCGGCTGGCACTGGAGGTAGCACGGCATCAGGCCATTGGCTGGGGCGTCACCGGCATACGGGGCGCACCCGCAGATCTCACCGGGCGCGCAGTCGTTCGGGCCGTTGCAGCCCTCCTTCGCGGCGCACACACCACCACAACCGATGCGGTCGGCACCGTTGCCGGCGGCGTCGCCCTCGGGGAAGACGCACGGGTCACGGTCGCAGAACTGGCCAAACTGGCACTCGTTGTCGCTGTAGCAGATCGAGCCGTTCTCGCGCGGCTTGCAATCGCCCCAGCACTCGGTCGTGCAGGTCCCGTTCGGGCCGCAGTTGCTGTCGCAGGCGCCGGTCTCGATCGTGCAGTACTCGCCGACCGGACACTCGTTCGAGCCCCTACACTTGTCGGGATTGGGCTCGGTCGGCTTCACGCACTCGCCGTAGCAGCCGGCGTCGCAGTTGCGGTCGCCGGTGCCGCAGCCCGGAGCGGTGCGGCAGACTTCGGCCGCGTTGCAGACGAGCCCGCCGGTGCAGTCGCTATTGTCGTAGCAGCCGGTCTCGATCGGGGTCTCACCGCACGCGAAGTTGCACTGTCCCTGCTCGCAGGCCCAGGCGCCGATGCAGTCGATGCCGGGATCGCCCTTGCAGTCGCTCGCGACCGAGCACTCGCCGCGGTTGCCTTCTGCCGGCACGTCCGGCGCGCAGCCGTTGTCGTTGTTGACGGCCATGAACGCGAAGACCGCGCCCGCAAGCCAGGTCATCTGACCTGCTTGTCTTCCCCATGTTTTGGCAGTTGCCAGAGCGTGTGCTTTCATCGTGGTCTCCCTGGTCGCGTTCTATCTAGTCGGTGCCCGAAGGCGGGTGCGAGGGCTCTCTGTGCTACATCCGTGCCACTGGCCCGGGAGCGCTTCAGGCGATTGCCTGGTGGCTGATCACGTGCTTCCCAGGGCGCGCCGAAGCATGCGTGGCATGCGGTCCTCGTGGCGCTGGTGGGGCTTGGCTGTCGTGTTTGGCTTCATGTGTGGTGTTTATTCCCAGACTGTCTTCTGAGCCGCTTCCAAAGCGGACGTGAGCGACGCTGGTAGACCCCCAGCCTCGTTCGGGACATCCTCCGCGCCGCTTCGGACTTCGGGGGAATCGTGCGCTCTCTTCATCTACTGGCCCTCGCTTCGTCGATCTTTTTTCAGGCGTCGCTCACAGGCGGCTGCGGATCGACCGTGCCCGACCATGCTGGGTCTGGCGGCGATGGCCCGGCAGGCGGCAAGCACGACCTCGGGCCAGCGCCCGAAGACCTCGGGGCGATCTTTCCGGCAGCGCTTCGCCTGCCGGAGTCGGTGACGCCCCGATCCTATGAGCTGACCCTGCGCATCGACCCGGCGACGCCGACCTTCACGGGCAAGGTGCGCATCGAGGTCGAGCTCGCGCGCGCGACGCGGCTTTTGCGCATGCACTCCGATGGCCTGACCATCGCGTCGGCGACCGCGACAGTGGCTGGCAAGACGCTGGTCCTCGAGGCCAGGAACGACGACTCGCAGCTCGCGCTGGTGGCAGCGACGGCGCTGCCTGCCGGCGTAGTAACGCTCGACCTGACCTGGCAGGGCCCCTTGCCCGAGGCGCCGGTCGGCATCTATCGCGTGCAGGATGGCGGGCACTGGTACGTGTTCACGCAGTTCGAGCCGCTCGAGGCGCGGCGCGCGTTCCCGTCGTTCGACGAGCCGCGCTTCAAGACGCCGTACACGACCATCATCGAGGTTCCCAAGGGCCTTGGCGCCTTCTCGAACAACCCGGAGCGCGCGCTCACGACGACCGCCGACGGCTGGTCGCGCCACGAGTTCGAGCCGACGCCGCCCTTGCCGACCTACCTCATCGCGTTCGCGATCGGCGACTTCGATGTGGTCGAGGGGGCCAATGTCTCGGGCGGCAAGGTGCCCTTCCGCGTCATCGCGCCGAAGGGCAAAGGCCACCTCGCGAGCTTCGTGCTCGACAAGGCGCCGCGCCACCTGGCCGCCCTCGAGCAGTGGTTTGGGACGCCCTATCCGTTCGCGAAGCTCGACCTCGTCGCGGTCCCGAACTTCTCGTCGAGCGGCATGGAGAACGCCGGCCTCATCACGTTCCGAGAGGCGTTGCTGCTGACCGATGGCGACAAGGCCGCGATCGAGGAGCGCCTCTGGTGCGAGTCGGTCGTCGCGCACGAGCTCGCGCACATGTGGTTTGGCGATCTCGTCACCATGCAATGGTGGGACGATGTGTGGTTGAACGAGGCGTTCGCGACGTGGATGTCTCGGAAGATATTGACGATTGTATCGCCCGAGCTGGACATCAACGAGCAGGCGTTGCGCGGGAAGTTCGGCGTGATGCATGCCGACGCACGCGTCAACGCGCGTTCAGTGCGGCAGCCGATCACCAAGGATGGCGACATCTACAACGCCTTCGACGGCATCACCTACAGCAAGGGGGCAGCCGTCTTGTCGATGGTCGAGGCGTGGATCGGACCGGAGCCCTTCCAGGCCGGCGTACGCGCCTACCTCGCGGAACATGCGCTTGGCAGCGCCACAACCCATGACCTGCTCGAGCACCTCGGGCGCGAGGGCAACAACGACGTCGCGACCGTGGTCAGCACCTTCCTCGATCAGCCGGGCGTGCCGCTCGTGACGCTCGACTGGCGTTGCGAAGCCGCTGGCGTTGTGTCCATCGACGTGACTCAGGCCCCGTACAAGTTGATGGGTGACCCGCGCGCGGTGGTCCCGGGCAGCTGGCAGATCCCGATCTGCGCGCGCCTCTCGGACGGCAAGAAGACGATCGACCACTGCGAACTCTTGACCTCGGCGAAGGCGACCTGGCGCGTCGAGGCGGGCTTCTGCCCGACCTTCTCGCACCCGAACATCGCCGAGGCGGGCTACTACCGCTGGGAGACACGGCTGGGTCCGATCTCGACCGCGCGCGGCGACAAGGCCGCCTTCGCGGGCTACATCGCGAGCCTGCGCGGCGGCGTCGACATGGGTCGCATCCCGCTGGCGCAGATGCTCGAAGGGGTCGGGCCACTGTTCGAGGCGAGCGTCTCGCCGTCCGAGCTCGATGACCTCATCGCTTCGCTGGCGCAGGTCGCGCGCTTCGACCCCGAGGCCCCGCGCGACCCAAGCTTTCAGAAGAAGGCGCATGCCTGGCTCGATCGGATCCCGCTCGATCTCAGCCTCGGCACCACCGCGCGTGAGCGCCGCCGCATGCCCTCGTTGGTGCGCGCTCTCGCCGGTCTGACTCTCGACAAGCGCGTCTTCGCGCAGGCATCCAAGGTCGCTCAGGCGTTCCTCGACGAGCTCGAAGGCGGCAAGGGCAAAGCGGTCTCGGTCGAAGACGTCGGGGTCTATCTGCCGCTCTACGTCTATTCGCTCGGGCGTGAGGCCAAGGACGCGCGCAAGCGCGAGGCGGTGTGGACGCGGCTACGCGCGGCCTTCGACAAGGCACGCGACCCGAACGAGCGCGAGGTGCTCATCGAGGCACTCGGGACGTTCGACGATCCCGAGCTGGTCGTGAAGAGCTACGGGCTCATCCTCGATGGCACGCTACGCGCCCAGGATCTGCGCACGCTGCGCGCCCGGACCAGCGGCCGCCGACCGGTCGCCGAGGCGCTCTGGAGTTGGTTCACGGGCAACTTCGACGCGCTGGTCGCAAAGCTCGGATCGAAGTCCGCGCCGGGGCTGCCGGGCTTTGCATATCCGTTCTGCGAGGTGGGCGACGACGCTCGCGTCGAAGCGTTCTTCGCCACCAAGAAGGCGACCTTGCCCAATGGCATCGATCGCCCGCTGGCGCAGACCATCGAAGTTATTCGCGCCTGCGTCGTCGCCCGTGCACGCTACGGGGAAGAGGCGCGGGCCTGGTATCAGAAGCGCTGACGACGCGCAGGAAGCGAGCCTGAACACATCGGCTCACCCGGCCCGACGTTGCGGCAGTGTTTCGAGCGCGCCGCGCGACCCACGGCTGGGCCGCGGCTGCCTTGACGATGCGGTCGCACACGGCCTATGGTCGCGCGCGTCCACCCACCGCGAGGTCATAAACATGAAGCGATTCAAACACTTAGCTCTTCCTCTCATGACCCTCGCGTTCATCGCCTGCGGCGGCAACAAGCCCGCGGCCGATGTCGGCGCTAACTCGGCGCCGGCCGACGACGCCAAGGCCGGCACACCCGACCCGAAGCCCGTCGACCCCAAGCCCGACCCGAACGCGCCGAAGTCGGGCGCGATCAAGATCGTGTCGAGCCTGCCGCGCACGGGCAGCGCCAACGCCCAGACCACGACCATCGTCAACGGCATCAAGATGGCCATCGACGAGACCGGTGGCCTGATACATGGATCGGCTGGTGATTTTACGCTGACCTACGAGGACTGGGACGACGCGTCGGCCAAGAAGGGCGACTGGGATCCCGAGGTCGAGGCCGGCAACGCCGACAAGGCCGTCGGCGACAAGGACGTCGTCGCCTACATCGGTACCTACAACTCTGGTGCCGCGATGATCTCGATGCCGGTCCTCAACAAGGCCGGCCTCTTGATGGTCTCGCCCGCCAACACCTACCCCGCGCTCACCAAGCCCGGCACTGGCGAGGCACACGAGCCCGACGCCTACCGTCCCTCGGGCAAGATCACCTACTTCCGCGTCGTGCCCGCCGACGACATGCAGGGCGCGGTTGGCGCCAGGTGGGCCCAGAAGATGGGCGCAAAGTCGGTCTACATCCTCCACGACAACGGCCTCTACGGTAAGGGTGTCGCGGCTGTGTTCCAGCAGACCGCTGAGGACATCGGCCTGAAGGTCATCGCGTTCGAGGCGGTCGACCCCAAGGCGCAGGAGTACAAGTCGCTGATGACGAAGATCAAGGAGGCCAATCCCGACTTCGTCTACTACGGCGGCACCACCCAGACCAACGCCGGCCAGCTCGTCAAAGACTTCGTCGCGGTCGGCGCGACCGGCAAGATCATGGTCCCCGATGGCTGCTTCGAAGAGGCGTTCATCCAGGCGTGCGGCGCCGACAATGCCAACGAGCGGGTGTTCGTGACGTTCGGCGGCGTGCCCCCCGAGAAGCTCACCGGCACCGGTGCGGAGTTCGTCAAAGCCTACCGCACCAAGTTCGGCGCCGAGCCCGAGGCTTACGCGGTCTATGGCTACATGGCGGCCAAGGTCGCCGTCGACGCGATCAAGTTGGCAGGCAGCAAGGACCGCTCGGCCATCTCCGCCGCGGCCGCGAAGGTCAGCTACGAGGACAGCGCGCTCGGCAAGTTCAGCTTCACCGAGCACGGCGACACCACGATGGCGACGATGTCCGGCAATGTGATCAAGGGCGGCAAGTTCGAGTTCGTCTCGATCCTGACGATGGACTGAACCGGACCCCCAAGTGGAAGTGATCCTCCAACAGATATTGCTCGGCCTGACCAACGGCATGGTGTTCGCGCTGATAGCGCTCGGCTACACCATGGTCTACGGCATCCTCGAGCTCATCAACTTCGCCCACGGCGATCTGTTCATGCTGGCCTCGTTTCTCGCGCTGACACTGGTCGGCGCGATGGGGCTGTCGCACGCGACGGGCGCTGAACTCGGGCTCGGCCTGTTCGCGGTCGTCGTCCTTTGCGCCCTGTTTGCGGCCGGGCTCAACTGGTCGGTCGACCGCGTCGTCTACAAGCCGCTGCGCAAGGCACCGAAGCTAGCACCCCTGGTGTCCGCCATCGGTGTCAGCTTCGTGTTCATGAACCTCGGCCTGTTCTGGGGCGGTCTGCCGATGGACGAGTTCGGCGGCGGCGTCGCGGCGGCCGCGCCCAAGTCGTTTCCGGAGCTCCTGCCCAACATCAATCTCCTCGGCGAGGACGCGGGGCTGCGCGTCACGCCGAAGGACCTGCTGGTCATCGTCAGCTCGCTCATCGTGATGGTCGCGCTCTTCTGGTTCGTGAATCGCACGAAGCTCGGCAAGGCGATGCGCGCGACCGCGCAGAACCCGACGGCCGCGCGCCTGATGGGCATCGACGTCGACCGCGTCATCGGCGCGACGTTCTTGATCGGCGGCGCGCTGGCCGGCTTCGCGGCGGTCATTTATGCGATCTATATCAACACCATCAACTTCCAGATGGGCTACCAGAACGGACTCTACGCGTTCACGGCGGCGGTCCTGGGAGGCATCGGCAATATCCGCGGCGCGGTATTGGGCGGCATCGTCATCGGTATGCTGCGCGCGTTCTCCGACCAGTACATCGGCGCTCAGTGGCAACCGGCAGTCCTGTTCGGCACCCTGATCCTGATCCTGGTGTTCCGACCCTCGGGCCTCCTCGGGTCCACCGCGCGGGAGAAGGTCTGATGGCCACGCACCCGCCGACTGGCATGGGCACGCCGCGTAAGGCGCGCCCCTGGTACCTGCGCTTCGAGGTGATCCTCATCGCGGTGCTGGTCATCTACCCGTTCTTCCCGTTCCTCGATGTCGCGATCAGCGCCGTCTTCGGCGAGCAGCTGCGGCTCGACCGGCAGCTCGTCAATATCTTCATCTTTGGCATTCTCGCGCTCGCGCTGAATCTCCAGGTCGGCTACGCCGGCCTCCTGCAATTGGGCATCGCCGCGTTCTTCGCCATCGGCGCCTTCACGACCGGCGTCGTGTCGGTCGAGAAGTACCCGTTCCAATTCGGCTTCTGGGGCGCGATCATCCTCGCGCCGATGGTCGCTGGCGCCGCCGGCCTGCTGCTCGGGGCGCCTACCGTACGCTTGAAGGGCGACTATCTCGCGATTGTCACACTCGGCTTCGGCGAGGTCGTGCGCGTCGTCACGCTCAATCTCGACGCAATTACCGATGGGCCGCGCGGACTCTCGCCGATCCCCTCGGCCTGGATCCCCTCCGACATCCAGGCCGCCATCGGGGACGAGGGCAATCAGTCCCACTTCGTCTCGATGTACTTCATCGCGCTCATCCTGTTGGTCTCGCTGGTCGTGGTTTTCCAATTGCTAGAGCGAAGTCGCGCCGGCCGTGCCTTCGTGGCCCTGCGCGAGGACGAGCTCGCGAGCGCCGCGATGGGCCTCAATCCCGCCAAGACCAAGCTCGCCGCGTTCGCCGCTGGCGCGGCGATTGCTGGCCTCGCGGGCGCCTTGTACGCGACCAACTTGAAGACCACGGCCGAGCCGAACACGTACGACTTCAACTACTCGATCATCGTCCTGTGCTGCGTCATCATCGGCGGACTGGGCAGCGTGCGCGGCGTGCTGCTCGGCGTCGGCGTGCTGATAACGTTCGACAGCGTCATCTCGCCGCTGTTGACCAAGCTCATCCAGAAGGGCGTCGGCGACAGCGACAACGTGTTCCTGTCGCTGACCAACTGGAAGCTGATGATCTTCGGCATCGCGCTCATCCTGACCATGCGCTACCGGCCCTCGGGCTTGTGGCCGAGTGCACGCATGAAGGAAGAGATGCACGACGCGGGAGATGCGAAATGAGTGCGTCCCTGCCAGAGACGATATCGGCCGAATCTCCAAGCGATCAGACGAAGCCGTCGCGAGCTGTTAGCTCCAACAGACCGCTGCTCGAGATCGACGACCTGACGCTGCGCTTTCGCGGTCTGACCGCCGTGAACAAGGTCGACCTCACCGTCAACGAGGGCGAGATAGTCGCTGTCATCGGCCCCAACGGCGCCGGTAAGACCTCGTTGTTCAACGCGATTACCGGCATCTACGAGCCGACCGAAGGGCGCGTCCTGCTCGACGGCAAGGATCTGCAGAAGCAGCCCGAGCGGTCCAACTATTATCGCTGGGGCCTGGTCGGCATCGCGGTCGGGTTCCTCCTGGCGATCTGGGTCTCGGACCCGAACCAGCTCTGGTCCGCCGTCATCAAGGCCAACTATCGCGACCCGAAGGCGGGCTTCGACGTCGGCGCGGCCGCCACCGACTTCGGCGCGTTCCTCGGCGCGAAGCCGCGCATCGATTTTCGCGCGGGTCGCTTCTATGTGACGACCAGCGACGGCAAGTCGCCGTTCGGCTCGGCCAAGACGCGCGCGGAAGCCGACGCGAAGCGCGCGGCGATCCCGGAGATGGCCGCCATCGAGGACGCGAACGCCGCCCTGGAAGACCGTGACGGCAAGATCGTGATCCTGTCTGCTGACCGCCAGACGGTCTTGGACGAAGCGCCCAATCGTGACGTCGCGCTGGCCCGTATCGAGGCCGCCAGAGAGGTCGAGTCGCAGACCCGCGGCACCATCTGGAAGCGCATATTGGTGCTCATCATCGGCAGCGGCGTCGGCTTTGCGGGCGCGATGGCGATCTGGAAACAGACCCGACGCACACCGACCTCGGTGACGCTGCGCGGCATCGCGCGCACGTTCCAGAATATCCGTCTCTTCCACGACATGACCGCGCTCGAGAACGTGCTGGTCGGCATGGACCGGCACCTCGATGTGCCGCACGGGTTCTGGTCGAAGCAGCGGCTGCTCAAAGACTTCGGGCCGCTCGTCCTGCTCGCGGGCGTCTGGCTCTTGTTCTTCCTCGGCGTGCGCTTCGCGCTGTTCGGGGAGTTCATCAATTCGATCCTGCTGCTTCTTTTGCTGGGCGGCACCATCGCGTGGCTCGTGCAGATATCGCTGCGCCGCTTCTTCACGCCGACCGCGCAGGCGATCGAGTCGCATGCGCGTGACGAGGCGATGTCGCTGCTCGGGTTCGTCGGCCTCGATGAGCGTGCGGAGGACCTGTCGAAGAACCTGCCGTACGGCGATCAGCGGCGGCTCGAGATTGCGCGTGCGCTGGCGACAAAGCCGCGCCTGTTGCTGCTCGACGAGCCTGCGGCCGGCATGAACCCGTCCGAGACCGTGTCGCTGATGAAGCTCATCAAGGAGATCCGCGATCGTGGTGTGACGGTCTTGTTGATCGAACACCACATGCGGGTGGTGATGGGGATCTCCGACCGTATCGCGGTGCTCGTCTACGGCACCAAGATCGCCGAGGGAACGCCTGAGGAGATCCGCACCAACCCGAAGGTGATCGAGGCCTACCTCGGCTCGGAGCAGCTCGGATGAGCGTGCAACTCCACAAAGCCTCGGCCCCAAATCGCGACGGCCCGCCGTTGTTGACCGTCGAAGGCGTGCGCGCTGGCTATGGCAATATCGAGGCATTGCACGGCATCGACCTCGAGGTGCGGCAAGGTGAGATTGTCTGCCTCATTGGCGCGAACGGCGCCGGTAAGACCTCGACGTTGATGACGATTTGCGGCTGCGTGAAGACGCGGGCCGGGCGCATCACGTTCTCGGGGCAAGACATCACGGCGATGGCCTCCGACAAGATTGTGCGCCTCGGGCTCGCGCAGTCGCCCGAGGGTCGCAAGATATTCCCGCGCCTGACGGTGCTCGAGAACCTCGAGATGGGCGCCTTCATCCGCAACGACAAGGCGGAGATTGCCAAGGACATCGAGCGGGTCATCAGCCTCTTCCCGATCCTCGGCGAGCGGCGCAGCCAGGCGGGCGGCACGCTCTCGGGCGGCGAGCAGCAGATGCTCGCGGTCGGGCGCGCGATGATGTCGCGGCCGCGCTTGTTGCTGCTCGACGAGCCGAGCCTGGGGCTGGCGCCGCTCATCGTGTTGAAGATCTTCGAGGTCATCAAGACGCTCAACGCCGAGGGCACGACTATCCTGCTGGTCGAACAGAACGCGCGTATGGCGCTCAAGCACAGCCATCGCGGCTACGTGCTCGAGACCGGCAGCATCACGATGGCCGACCGCGCGGATGTATTGCTAGCGGACCCACGCGTGCAAGCGGCATATCTCGGCGATGGGCACTGACATGAGCGACTGGACACCGGCTTTTTCGCTCGCTGAGCTCGGCGTTGGTGGCGTGCGCGTATTCGTCCACGGGCCTCAGCGCATCGCGGTCTTCCGTTTGGAAGATGGCAGCGTCACGGCGATCGACGACCGCTGTCCGCACGAGGGCTATCCCCTCTCGAAAGGCTTTGTGAATGGCTGCGTGATCACCTGCCGCTGGCATTCGTTTCGGTTCGATGTCCACACCGGTAAGTGCCTGGTAGGCGACGAGCCAGTGCGTGTCTATCCCGTGCGAATGGTCGCTGACATTATCGAATTGGACCTGAGTGAACCCGATGTCGCCAGCACCCGCAAGCGCCTCGAAGCGAGCCTGTGGCAGGGCCTCGAGCGGCGTCGTAGTGGGCAGGTTGCGCGTGATGTGGTGCGGCTCTTGGACACCGGCCTGACGTCTGCCGATATCACGATGTATGCCGTGCGCTTCGACGCGGAACGTGCGCCGTACGGCACTTCGCATGTGCCTGCATTGGCACATGACATACTCGCGCGGCTGCCCGCGCTGACCTCACGCCACGGGGTCGATGGGCAGGTCGCGGCACTATTGCAAGTGTTGGATCTCGCTGCCGAGGCGAGCCTCTCGTTCCCGCCGCGGGTGCGTCCCGAGCCGCGTTCATTGACGTCATTCGCCGAGCTTCGCGCGTGTGTCGAAGCCGAAGATGCCGAGAGTGCCGAGGCCCTCGTGCGTGGTGCATTCGCGGACGGGATCGCGCGTGCGACCATCGAAGAGTGGATCCGGTCGCTGGCCAGTGACCACCTCCTCGACATCGGGCACGGCTTCATCTTTCCGCCGAAGGTCTTCGCGCTGATGGCGCAGCACGATGACGTCGCGACCAACGAGCTGGTGCTCGGCGCGCTCGTGCGCCGCATCACGCTCGGCACGCGTGAAGAGCTGGTGCCCGAGTGGAGCTGGGTGACGCGCGCGCTCAACGCGAACGCGACGCCTGACGAGGAGGGCCTGCGTGGCAACCTCGGGCCGCTCATCCGCGCGCTGCTCGATGGCACGCGCAAGGAGATCTTCGACGCGCTCGAGCGAGTCATCGCGAGCCGACCGTTCGACGCGGTCGTTGATGCGCTGGTGCTCGCCGCGAGCATGCGGCTCCTGCGCTACGACCTGCACATCGAGGTCGACCCGACCATCCAGGAGTCGTGGCTCGACGTGACCCACGCGCTCACGCTGGCAAGCGCGCTGCGCGACTACGCGACGCTCGATTCGGCCACGCGCCGCCGCGTCCTCTTCTACGCGGCGGCCTTCATCCACACGCGTGCGGGACTCGACGCGCCGGTGGACCTGCGCGTACTCACGGCCGAGGAGGAGCGCATCCTGTTTGGCGTCTCGGCGTCCGAGCTGGCGCTCTTGCCATTGACGCCTCCCGACGTGTTCGAGCAGGTGCAGCAAGCGCTCGGGCTGCGGCAGGCCGACCGCCTCGTGCGGCTCGCCGAGTCGCTCTACATCTCCGACCGCGCGGCGCTGGTCGCGGCGCTCGAGGACTGGTGCCTGATGCGACCGGCGACGCGCTCGATCTTCGCGGCGCACCAATGGAAGACGCTGGTCTGCGGCGACCTCGAGTCGCAGCACCTGGCGGCCAGCGCAGATCCGTTCATTGCTCGCGCGGCTGCGTTGCCGCTGCTTGCGGCCGCCCGCTTCATCGGCGCGCCGCTGACCGAGCGGGCGCCATTGCAGGCCGCACACGAGGCCCTGCGCTTCGTGCGCGAGAGCCGTGTGCCGCGCCGCCGAACCTGATACATGCAGCCGATGAGCGCTGAACCCGATACCGATCCTGAAGTCATCGAACCGCATGCAGTTGTCGCTGCCGAGCCCGCCGTCGATCCCCTCGCGGGCATCCTCGACGTGCGCACTTTCCATGGCCTCAACAGCGATGGCGTGGCCGACCTGTTGATTGAAGTGCCGCACGGCGCGACCACGACCGCTGACTTCGAGTCGCACGCGGTGATGCTGACGAGCCCGCTACCCGCGTCGCTCATCGACTTCTTCTACGTCAACACCGACACCGGCGCGCCCGAGCTGGCCGAGGTCCTGGCCGAGCGCCTCGTCGCCGCCGACCCGCAGCGCACCGTGACGGTCCTGCGCTGCCGCATCCCGCGCACGTTCATCGATTGCAACCGCGTGCTCGACGCGAGCGCTGCCGACTACAAAGCCGGCGGTGTCGCGCCCGGGTTGATGCCCTACATCACCACGCCCGAGGACATCGCGCTCTTGCGCGAGCGCTACGAGCTCTACCTCGGCGCGGTGCGCAAGGCCGTCGAAGCGCTGCCTCCGCACGGCGCGATGTTGCTCTTGCACAGCTATGCGCCGCGCACGGTCGGGGTCGAGGTCGACGCCAACATCGTGCGGAGCCTGCACGCCGCCTATGCACCCGAGGTGGTCGGCACCTGGCCCGCCCGCCCCGAGATGGACGTCATCGGCCGGGGCCCCGACGGCACGCTGCACGCGCCCACCGCGGTCGTCGATGCGCTGCGCGCGGACCTCGCCGCGAGCGGCATGACGCTCGGCGACAGCCACACCTACAAGCTGCACTCCAGCACGCTCGGCTGGGAGCACGCGTTGCGACTGCCCGGCCGCAGTCTATGTCTCGAGATCCGGCGGGACCTGTTCGTCGTGCACTTCGAGCCCTTCGTCGAGGCGCGTATCGACCCGACACTCACGGCCGCGTTGGCCGAGCCGATCGTGCGGGCGTTGCTGCACCTCTGGTGAGAGCCGCGTGAGCGTGGGTGTGTCATATCTGCCGAGAATTGACGACAGCGCCGACGTACGAGGTCGACTTCATCCTCGACAATGCGGTGGCCATCGAGGTCAAGAGCGCAACCGAGGTCAGGCGACCCTACCGGTCCCCCTTCAAACGGAACTGCAGTCCCAGCACAACGCTTTCGTCCTGGTATGCCGTAGTGGCGTGGTTGCCACGATGTCTGCTCTGGCTCCGAGCAATGGCGCACCACGCAATATGCTATCGGGTCGCAGCCCGCAGAGTGCCTAGGGCTTGAACGTGAGTGCGCTAACTAGACTAGCGACAGAAAGCCAGGTCGGAATGCTTGGTGCACCAAGCATTGCAGGCGTCGCCCCACTGGGCCTTGGGCGTGGGCTGGCACTGCTGGGTCATCAGCGTCTCGGCCCGCGCCGGGTCGGCGGCGCCGCCTTCGCCCGCGTTCAGCATCGTGACGAGCTTGAAGCAGCCGGGCTGGTCGCCGAGCGTGCACGCGCGCTCGAAGTAGGTGCGCGCGGCGGGGCGCGCCTTGGTGTCAACGCCCGCCTCGTAGCAGGACTCGGCGCTGCCGAGTTCGCACGAACGATCGAGCATGGCGGCGGCCGCGGCTCGGTCGGCGGACTTGCCCTTGCGCAGGATGGCCGCGAGCCCGCGGCAGGCGAAGTCGATGCGGTCGGTGCAGGCGGTCAGCAAGAGGCCCTTGCCGCGCGCGACGTCGCACGGACCCTTCTTTACGCACTGCGCCAGGACGAGGCCCTGGTTGGCGCAGGACTCCTTGCCGCCGGCGGCGCAGCCCTTCTGATAGAGGCCTTCGGCCTTGGTCAGGTCGCCGGCTACGCCGAACGCGAGGAGGCCCGCGAGGTTGCAGCCGGTCGCGATCCCGCGCAGGCACGCGGTCTCGCCCAGGCTTGCGGCGCGCGCCTGCTCGGTCGCGTTGCCCATGCGTAGCTGCCAGCCGCGCGCGACACAGGCCATCTGGTCGTCGAGGGCGCAGGCCGCGTCGAACAACTTGGCGTCCCAGCTGGCGGCGTCCTTCGCGAACGCTACGTTCGCGTTCAGGCGCAGGCGCGATGCGGCCAGGGTCGAGTCGCGGTCGCCGCCGTTCCAGCCGGCGACGTAGCGCTCGAAAGCTTGGGCGGTGTTCGCTGGCGTTGCGTTCTCGGCGAGCTGGCCCGCGCGATAGCAGGCCGTGATGTGCCCGAGTCCGCAGCCGCTGCTGTAGGCGGTGCCCGCGCCCACGAGGTCGACAGGCGTGCCACTCTCGAGCTGCTGGCCGAGCGTGAAGCAGGCGTCCGGGTCGCGCTTGGCGCAAGCGTCGCGTCGCAGCGTGAGCGCGCGCGCCGGGTCTCGCGCGACGCCCTGGCCGAGTTCGATCTGGGTCGCGAGCGCCGCGCAGGCCTTGCCGCTGCCGGCGTCGCAGCCCTTGTCGAACAGCTTGGCGGCGGCCGTGGGATCCGCCGCGCGACCCTTGCCGTCGCGCTGCAGCTCGCCCGCGGCGGCACAGCCGTCGCCACTGCCGGCGGTGCAGGCCTTGTCGAAGAGCTCCAGCGCGCGCCGCGCGTCGCCGCTGGCGATGCCCGCCTCGTAGCACGAGGCCGCGGTGCCTGCGTCGCACAAGCGGAGCGCGCGACTCTCGGGTGACTCGTCGGCGCGCGGCGCGAGAACATCGGCGCGGGCACAGGCGGCCGCATCACCCGCAGTGCACGCATCGCGGCAGGCGGCTTCGTCGCCGCAGAGGACCGCGACGGGTGTCGCGATTGGCGCGCTGGAGCAGGCGGAGGAAAAGGTGAAGGCGAGGACTAGTGCGATAAAGGTTCGGGCGTTCATGGTCGCTACCATCCTCGCCCGTGCGCTCATGTCAACTTCAGCAACGGCGGCCGCAGGCGATACGGCAACGGCGGCCGCAGGCGATACGGCAACGGCGGCCGCAGGCGATATGGCAAATTCGGCAACGGCAGCCGCAGGCGATACGGCGAATTCGGCAACGGCAGCCGCAGGCGATATGGCGAATTCGGCAACGGCAGCCGCAGGCGATATGGCGAATTCGGCGACGGCAGCCGCAGGCGATACGGAAAACAAACTAGCCGCAAGATGTGTGTCTTCAAGCGCTGTCGACCTCGGCGATGGCCAGGCCGCCGCTGTTGTCATGCGCGAGCGCGAGGCCGCCAGCACCTCCGCTGACAAGCGCGCGCAGACGCGTGCGGGCGACCTCGAGCGCGCGCATCGTCTCGTCGTCGTACTTGCTCCTGAGCAGCTCGCCGATGATCGGCAGGTGTTCCGGACGTTCGAGCTCGGCCAGAGCTTCGGCGAGCTCGAGCACGCCGACGCCAGCGAGCCCGACCTCACGCGCGCGTACGGACCAGGCATCCGGTGGGTCGCTCGCGAGGTGCGCGAACAGGCCGATGACGGCGTCGCTGGTTGTGCTCTGGTCGAACGCGGCGCGTGCCGAGCTCGAGGCCGCGTGGTCGCGCGCGAGTCGTAACATTGCGCGCCGTCGCATGCGCAGCGACGTGTCATGGGTGGCCGTTTGCGCGAGTCGCTTCGCTGCGCCGTCGGGGTCGATGCGCAGCGCGTTGATGGCGCGCGTCGCGAGCGGCAGCACATTGGTGAGCTGGCTCGAGAGGCCGGACTCTTGATGGGTGAGGCGGTCGCCGCGCGCGATCCACTCGCCGTCGCGGGCCGCGAGGAGCAGCGCGTTACGGGCAGCCAAGTCGAGATGGAGCACGGCGGCGGCGAGCGAGCCGGTCACGACGAAGCGCTTGTCGAACTCGTCGTCGCCGAGCACGAGGTCGTCCTTGTTTCGCATCAAGCCCGTGCGTTCGAGCTTCACCGCGGGAGCGAGCGGCGCGAGTGAGATGGTCGTCGCGAACGTCACCAGCTCGCCATCGTTGCCGCCGAGCGCGCGGCGCGACTCGACCATCACTCCGTCGACCTCGCCGCGCCCACCACGCACGACCTGTCCTTTGGCATCGCGCACGAGATCTTTCATGCCGAGTCGCTCGAGCATGTACGACACCGGTTCGGCGGTGCCCGTCGCCAAGGGCCCGTTGGCGACATCACGTGCCTCGCGCCGGTACTCGCGGATCTTGAAGAAGACGATGACGCCTATGACCACGAGTATGCTGACGAGTGTCAATGTGCCTTCGAGCATGTCCGCCTCTCCGCCGTTGTCGGGTATGTCGTCAAGTGGGGCGGAACGGCGCAGTAGTCGTCGGCAACGAGCGAACAGGAGAGGCGATGGATACCTATCGGGATCAGGATGTTGCGGTGCCGGTCATGATGTAAGCCACCGCGTGGAAAGAGGAGCGCACGGCGGCTTTGGCCGTGCCCGCGCTGCGCACCGCGAAAACACTACCTCGAGGCGGGCGTCGGCGAGGCGTTGCGAACGGCCAGAGTCGCGCGCGCGGACATCTTCCTGCAGACCAAGTTCACCTACGCACGCGGTCAGGATCAGTGGCTTCCGTATGATCCCGCCGCGGACTTCGCGACCCAGCACCCACGAAGGCCGCGCCGATCCCGAACACGACCAGCGCGTTGCGCCGCACGATGGGCAAAGCTGTGCCGCCAGCGCGAGGCCGACCGTGACGGCGGCGAAGCCTCGCGCCCAGGCGAAGTGCTCGACCGCCCGGGGTGCCGCCGGCCCCTGTGCGGTCGCCGTGAGCCCCGACAAGAGCACGAAGTCGCTGGGCCACCAAGAGCACCGTGCACAGCGCGGAGAACACGAGACACAGGCGCCAGTTGCGAAAGTCCTGCTCGCGCCGATGCCCATCGAAGGCGCGCAGATCGGCGGCAGCGCGGGCAGGAGGCTGATGGCCCACGCATACAATTGGGGTGGATGCACAGCGCGGTCATGGCGATACTGTCAGGCGCAGCGGGATCTCGAGCGTCGCCGAGGGGATCGGCGAGGCATCGTCCCTGTCGGTCAGGAACGCGAAGCTGATTGCGTAGATCTCGTCGAGGCGCGCTACCAGCGCCGCGGGATCGACGCCATACATGCCGGCGCACATCGCGCGCCGGAGGGCTTCACTGGTGTCCTCTGCGTCGATGTTCGCGAGGTCGGCGAGCGTGACGGGAGCCGGGCACTCCTTCTGGTAGTAGGCTCTGCAGGTCGCGTCGTCGCTCGCGAAGCGGCCTTGGGGCAGGGCGTGATAGAGCTTCGCGTAGCCCGGCGAGAACTCGAATATCGGGGCCGCGATGTCCTGGACGAACGCACCGTCGTCGAGGATGTCGGGTCGCCCGTCGCCGTCGACGTCCTCGATGCGTGCCTCGACGAGCCCGGGCACCGGCACCCAGGGAGCGACCGCACCGTCCTTCTTTCGATAGAGGCTGATGCGGCGCGTGTGGAAGTCGGGGCGATCCTGGATCTCGACGATCGCCACCTCGGTGAAGCCGTCGTCGTCCCAGTCGAACGTGCTCTCGATGGCGATGGTGGCGCTGCCGAGCTCCTCGCCCGAGGCGCTGAATGGCTGCGGGTAGCGTACGCTGTGGCCGTCGTCGGCGACGAAGTAGAGGTCGACCGTGAGGCTCACGCTCGGGCCGCCGTTTTCGAAGTCGGGGTCTGGGTCGACCTTGCTTTCCCGAGTCACAAGGATCCAGGCCCCGCCCTTCGAGCGCGCGGGAACGCCGCCGCTGGCGCCGCCGCAGATCCCGAGGCCCACATGTGGGTCTTCGACGTCGAGGCCGTGGGCTGCGGTGTCTGCGGCGAGCGCGACCATCGTCTTGGCATCGAGCTGGGCCAACGCTTCACAGGCGCTGACGCGCGCGCCAGGCGCGGCGACGTTCTCGGGGGCGACCGGGCCGTGGCTGGCACAGCCGACGAGGAAGAGGCTCAGGACAACGAGAGGGCGCGTCTGCGAATGCGGCATGAGGCATATCTAGCGCGGCTGCGCGCGCCTGCCTATAGCGGCAGGTCCAGCTCGATGCCGAGCATCGGTCGGATCGCCCACGAGCCCGCGTCACCTTCGAAAGGCGGAAACCACGACACGCCGAGCTGCACGCGCAGCCATTGGATGAGCGTCAGCGACGTATAGAGCTCGGCCACCGGGCGTGAGCGCGGGGCGCCGGGCGTGGGGTTGTCGAGGTTGGCGCGGAAGCGGTCGCCGGTCGACCAGCGAAACCCTCCGCGTAGGCCAATGCGGACCTGCGCTAGCATGTCGGCGTAGGCCTCCAACTCGATGCCGGCGCCGACCGTCATCGCGAAGTAGGCGCTGACCTCGCCGTCGAGCGCCGAGGGCACGCCGTCGAACTGGAGGGCCAGGCCCAGGCGCCACCAGCTCCAAGCGGCGTCGCCGTCGGTCGCCGACCAGCCGAGCTCCCAGGTGCCGCCGGCGATGAGGTGCAGCGCGTGGTCGGGGGCGCGATACGCGAGCGCCTGACTGACGGTGCGACCAACGATGCGCCAGACCCCGGCGTTCTCGGCCTGATGGTCGGCCAGGACGCCGAGCATGTCGTGCACGAGCGACGAGATGTGCATGCGCACGGCGTGCAGCGAGGCGTGCCCGAGGCCCAGATCGCGGAACGCGAAGTGGTGCAGGACGAGCAGGCGCAGCGTCTCGTCGTGGCTTGGCTCGGGGTCGGCGACACGCCCCTTGCCTGCGTTCGGTACGCCGGGCACGACGCGGATGGACGCCTTGTCGCCACGCGCGTGCACCATCTTGCAGTAGGCGCGGGCGTCGGAGTCCGGGCCGTCCGGGAGCTTGTTTGCCGCGTCGGGTGAGAGCGCGCGACACGCCGACGCGGCGCGATCGATGCTGGTCTGCAGCTGTGCCAGGAATTGCCGATCGACGCCGTCGCAGTCAGCCACCTCACCCCGCAGCACGGTGAGAGCGCAGCGATAGGGTTGCCATGCTGCATAGGCCGCCGCTGTGGGGGCCGGGTCGGGCAGGCTGCCGCGGTTGGCCCAAGGCAGGATGAGCTGCTCGCTGACGCGGCGCGCTTCGACCATGCCGAGGTAGAAGTCGAACGTGCGGAAGTCGCGCTCCATGAAGCCCAACAGCGAGCCGAGGCCACCGCTCATGAGCGGCCAGTCGCCTTGCACGACGCCGAGGCGCTTGCCGACATCGGGCTGCTCCACCAGCACCTGCTGCAGCTCGGCGGTGAGGGCCGACTCGAGCACGCCGGGCAGCAGCGACTCGAGCAGCTCCGTCAACGAGGTCGCTTGCGTCTTCTTCGGCGCGTCCGATGGCAGCCACGTCATTGCGGTCGGATCGATCGCCAAGAACGCCATGTCAGCGGGCAGGATCGCGTCACTCAGGTCCGGCGCTGCCCGCCACTTCGGGTCGCCGACGGCACCATCGAGACCGGTGTTCGCGATGTTCACCGCGAGCCGCAGCGGCTGGTTGTCGAGTAGCCCACCATCGACCAGCTCGACCGTCTCCGCGTCGGCCAGGCGGCAGATGATGGGACCCGGCTTCGTCTCGGTGACGAGGCAGAACGGCAGCGCCACCGGCCGGAAGACGACCGGCACACCGGACGAAGCGAACACCACCTGCATCAGCGCGGCGAAGGTGATCTCGCCCGCGTCGTCGGTGACCAATGCTGGGGCCGGCACCCCCGGGTGATGCGCGACGTAGTTGGTCATGCGCGGGGGCTTGCCTGGACCGCGGCCCTTGATGCGCACGACGAAGCGCTCGTCGACGCGCGCGACATCCATCTGGTTGCGGTCGACGATCGGCAAGCGGCGCGCGATGACGCGCGTGACCGGGATCCCGATGACCATATCGCAGCCGCTGTTCAAGCCGGCGTTCCAGCGCGCTTCGACCTGGTCGGCGAGCGCTTGCATCGGCCCGCGCGTGAAGATGCCGGTGGCACCGGCGCGCGCTGGATCGAACAGGCCCTGCAGCCCGATGCCGGCCCAGGTCTTGAAATACAGGCTGTCCTCGGGCTTGGGCGCGAGCTTGCCACAGCCCTCGACGACGCCGAGCACGGCGTTGATCGAGCCGGCCGAGGTACCGGTGATGAGGCGCAGGTCGACCAGGCCCGGGTTCTGCTCGGCCAGTGCCGCGAGGTAGTAGAGGGCGCCGGCCTCGAACGCGCCAAGCGAGCCGCCGCCGCGGATGACGATCCCGAACGGGACCGGATCCAAGGATTGGGCGCGAGCTGGCTCCGCTGTCAGGAGCAGCAAGCAAGCGAGCAACGAGCGACGCACGGGATTGGGCAAGGCGACCTCCGAGATCGACAGCGCGTGGCGCGCCATAAATCACAGCGGAGCCCGAGACGCGACCACAAAAACGAACGGGCCGCGCTCACTCGCACGCAGGCGAATCAACGAGCAGGCGAAGCGAGAGCAACCAAAATTCGACCCGAAATCAACCCGAACCTCCATTTGCCACTTTGTCTGGCCTGGGCAGTGAGCACGTGTTCGCACTCGCCAGGTCCCACGTAATATTGACTGCGACCGCAGACGATGTGACTTCAGCGGGCGCGAGGACGTTCAGCGCGCATCGGAGCCGACGTGAGGACGCGCATCATCAAGGTCTGGGAACGGCTTCGTTCGAGCTTCTGGTTCCTGCCGACAGCAATGGCGCTCGCCGCGGTCCTGCTCTCCACGCTGGTCGTGCACTTCAACAGCGAGATCACCGGGGGGCTCGAGCGCTTTCTGGGTCTGACCTTCTCGGGCGGCGCGGCCGGCGCGAGCGAGGTGATGAGCACCATCGCCGGTTCGATGATCACGGTCGCCGGCGTGGTCTTCTCGATGACACTGGTCGTGCTTTCGCTCGCTTCCTCCCAGCTCGGGCCGCGCATGCTCCGGACCTTCATGCGCGATACCACGACGCAGGTCGTGCTCGGCACGTTCGTCGCGACGTTCCTCTATTGCCTGCTCGTCTTGCGCACCATTCGTCGCACTGAGGAGTACGCGTTCGTGCCCCACGCCGCAGTAGCGCTTGGCGTCGCGCTCGCAGTCCTGAGCATTGGCGTGCTGATCTATTTCATTCATCACGTGGCACTCTCGATTCAGGCGGACGAGATCGTCGCGCGTATCGGCAAGCAGCTGACCGATCGGATCGAGTTGGAGCTCGTGGCGCCGCTTACTCCGCTCGACCCGGACCAGAGAGGCGAGCCACTCGGACGCGAGCTGATCCTCGCGTTCGATCGCGACGCGAGCAATGTGGCCGCCGAGACTGATGGCTACGTAGAATACGTCGATCACGCTGCGTTGCTCGAAATCGCGGTGCGAGAAGATGTCGTGCTGCGCCTCGAGCGCGTCGCGGGACAATACGTGGTTGCTGGCCATCCCATCGTCTCGATTTCGCCCGGGAGTCGCCTCGACGATGAGCTCGGCGCCCGCATAAATGGCACTATCGCGATTGGCAATCAGCGCTCGCCAAGGCAAGACATCAAGTTCGTCGTCGATCAACTGGTCGAGATCGCGGTGCGCGCGCTGTCGCCCGGATTGAATGACCCGTATACGGCCATTCGTTGCCTCGACCGCCTCGGCTCGGCCTTGTGCCGGTACGCCGAGCGTACGCAGCCGAGCGACTGTCGCTACGATTCCCAGACTCGGCTGCGGGTAATCTCGCGTGTTGTTACTTTCGCTGATATTACCGACACCTCTTTCAACCAGATCCGGCAGAATGCCCGCACCAACGCCGCGGTGACGCTGCGGCTGCTCGAGACGCTCGCCGTCGTCGCGGCCTCGGTCATTCGCCCGGAGGACCGGGCGACACTGCAACGCCACAGCGAGATGGTGGCTCGCGGCGCCCGCGACGGACTACCGGAGGAGGGGGATCGACGCGCCGTCGAAGAGCGCGTCGCCCAGTTCCACTCCGCGCTCGCCGCCAGAGCGTGAGTCTCTAACGCCTGTCCTCGGAGAAACCGCCGTGGCGGCTCCGAGCAAGCTCAGTCGCCACGGGTCTACGTGGCGACCGAGTGTTCAGCCCAAGAGTTGCTCAGCCAATGAGCTTGCGGCGCGAGAGCCACAGCCCGAGATCGCCCGCGACGAGCGCAAGCCCGCCCGTGCTGCCGCCGGCGCAGCCACCGCCGCCGACTCGACGAGACCGCCCGCACCCGTTGCTGTCAACGGCACCCTAAAGAGACCGACCTCACGCAGCGACCTCGCGGCTGACGACCTCGCGACCATCGCCGACGACGCGCACGCGACGGCCGCGACGCTCGAGCATCAACTGGACGATGCGCTGGTTGATGCTGTTGTCGTCGGCGACCAGCGCCTTGAGGCTGCGTTGTGCAGGGGCCGGCTCGCGCGCGTGCGAACGCAGCGGCGGGAGCGTGTGCGCCGACAGGCGGGCGCGACGAGAACTTGCGAATGCGTGGGACCTCGCCATCGCCGCTCGCGGTGACGCTTTGCAGGATCTGCAGCAGGTCCGCCGGCACCAGCGGCTTGACGAGATATGCGAGCACCCCGAGCTCGGTCGCGCGCCGCAGGTCGTCCCGTCGATCGGAGGCCGACAACAACACCAGGTGCACGCTGGCGAGCCCCGGGTCCGCCTTGATCTGCTCCGCCAGGGCGAGGCCGTGGCTGTCGGCCAGCGTCGCGTCGACGATCACGAAGGGCCTGCGCTCGCCGCGCCCAAGCCCTTCCTGCAGCGCCGCGAACGCGCTGTCGGCGCACGTGTGCGAGGTCGAGCGCAGGCCCCAGCGGCGCATCAAGACCTCCAACATCCAGCGGCTCGTGTCGTCGTCGCCGACCAGCATCACCGACCCTTGTGCGAGGAGCGGTGCTGCCAGTTCGACATCGGAGATGCGGCCCGTGGGTTGTCTGCTGATCGGCTCGCCGCACGCGACCGAGAAGCGGAACGTGCTGCCCTTGCCCGGCTCGCTCTCGACCGCCAGCTCGCCGCCCATCAATGCGCACGAGCTGCCCCGCGATGGCGAGCCCCAGCCCGGTGCCGCCGAAGCGTCGGTTGCTCTGGCTGTCGGCTTGTTCGAAGGGCGCGAAGATGCGCGTGCGCAGCTCGGGTGGAATGCCGATGCCGGTGTCACTGACGGTGCAGCGCAGGAGCACGTCGCTCGCGACCTCGCGGCTCAGGCGCACGATAATCTCCCCGCTGGACGTGAACTTGATCGCGTTGTCGCTGAGATTGACGAGGATCTGGCAGATGCGATGCCAATCCGCGTGCAGCACCTCGACGACGTCGGCATCGACCTCCGCCCGCAACACGAGGCCCTTGTCCTGGGCGCGCACGATAAGCGGCTTCGCCATCTCGGCGAGCGTCTCGCGCACGTTGAAGTCGTAGGGGTCGATGTCGAGCTTGCCAGCCTCGATCTTCGAGAAGTCGAGGATGTCGTTGAGGACCTTGAGCAGGCTCTCGGCCGACCGGTAGATCGTCTCGACGTACCCGCGCTGCTCGGCCGTCAGCTCAGTGTCGAGTGCCAGCTCGGCCATGCCGATGACGCCGTTCATCGGGGTGCGGATCTCGTGGCTCACGTTCGCGAGGAACTCGCTCTTTGCGCGATTGGCACTGTCGGCGGCGTCCTTTGCGCGCAGCAGGTTGTCGGCGAGCAGGCGCTCCCCGGTGATGTCCCAGTCGAGGCCGGCGACGACCTTCCAAATGCCGGCGGTATCACGCACGAAGCGCGCCGAAGTGCGCAGGTAGCGACACTGTCCGTTCTTCAGCAGGATCCGGATTTCGCCGCCGATAGCTCACTCGGCTCGCGCCCCAGCACCACCCGCACCGCCGGCGAAGCGTATTGGATGAAGAGCTGATCGTCGCACAGGAACACGATGTCGGCCGCATCGTCGGCGAGCTGCCGGAAGAGAGACTCGTTCGCGAGCGGCTGCCCGAACGCACGCTGTCGATCGAACAACAGGCCACCGGTCAGATACGCCGCTGCCCACGCGAGCAGCATGTAGCCCTGCATGCTGACGACGAGCACGGCGCGGTCGGGGGCGAGCGTCGCGAATGCGCCGGCGCTGACGAGCGCGGTGCCCACCGCGGCAAGCCCGGCGAGCGCGAGCGCGAGCGCGGGAACACCGGCACGAAACGCGATGACCGCGAGCAGCGGGAAGAGCGCGAAGGCCCAGACGAGGAGCCCGTAAGTGAGGACCAGAGGCAGGACGATGGCAGTCCCGACGGCGAGCGAGAGATCGCAAGAGCGCCACCTGTGCACGAAGTCGCCGCCCATGGTGAGCGCGCTGATCGAGCTCGAAGCCAGGGCCGCGAGCAACGGGCTGACGACCAGCGCCCAGACGGCAAAGCGGCCCCAGGGTCGCAGACCATCATCGTCGCCGCGGATCCAGGCGCGCTCACGCCCAAGCACAGTGTGCGACAAGGTCAGTTGGGCGAAGAACACGAGCCCGAGCAGGATGCACGCGACGGTGAGGCCACCAGCCGCCTAGCTAGGCAGAAGCGGCCGACTCGGCGAGGCTCGCGACCAACGCGTACGCGAGGCGATGACGTGGCTGCGCCAAGAGCGTCACGCCGAGCGCGATACCGTACGCGGGCGAGATCCACGCACCATCGCCGAGCACACCGACCGCGGCCATCGCGAGGACGGCGCCGACCACCGCGCTTGCGAGCGCGGCGAGCTTCCAGAGGGCGGGCAGGCGCGTGATGTCGGGCCGGGAGCTCATCGATTCGGGGTCCTCACGACGACGACGGTGGCAGCGTCGGACCGGTGGGTCACCGCGGCGGATGACGGGCTTCAGCAGATGGCGATCAGTCCCGATCTGCTCGCGCGGCTCGCCACGCGCGCCGAACTGCGCTACCGGGCGCGATGGCCGCTACACCCGAGATGACCTTCGCCGAGCTCGAGCTCAACCACGCGCTGCAGGAGGCGGTCGTCGACCTCGGCTTCACGCGCATGACGCCGATCCAATCGGTAGCGCTGCCTCCGCTGCTGGCGGGCCGTGATCTGATCGGCCAGGCACCGACCGGCAGCGGCAAGACGATCGCGTTCGCGCTGCCGCTCTTGCAGCGCATCACACTCAGTGAACGCCGGGTGCAGGCGCTGGTGCTGTGTCCGACGCGCGAGCTGGCGACCCAGGTGATGGCCGAGGTGCGCGCGGCCGGCAAGCGATCGCCAGGGCTGCGGGTCGTGATGTTGATTGGAGGCCAGCCGGGCGGGCTGCAGGCAGCACAGCTGGCCGAAGGCGCGCATGTCGTGATCGGCACGCCGGGCCGAACGCTGGACCACCTGCAACGAGGTCGGCTGGATGTGCGCGCGGTCAGCATGCTGGTCCTCGACGAGGCCGACCGCATGCTCGAGATGGGCTTCGCGGACGAGGTGCAGGCGATCCTCGATGCGCTGCCGACCACGCGCCAGTCGGCGCTGTTCTCGGCGACGTTCCCGGAGGGCCTGAACACGCTGGCCGCGAGCTGGCTGCGCGACCCAGTGAAGGTCGCCATCACGGGCGAGCACAAGGATATCGATGCGTCGATGGTGGTGGTCGAAGACGAGGACAAGGACGCGGCGCTGGACACCCTCTTGCGGGCGCTGCAGCCCGCCGCGGCGCTGGTCTTCCGGAACCTGAAGCGCACCGTCGCCGAGACCGCGAACCTCTTGAAGGCGGCCGGCTATGCGGCCGACGCGCTGCACGGCGACCTCGAGCAACGCGACCGCGACGCGGTGATGGCGCGCTTTCGCAACGGCAGTATCCGGGTGCTTGTCGCGACCGACGTCGCCGCGCGTGGCCTCGATGTGACCGGCCTCGACCTGGTCGTGAATGTCGATATGCCAGCGCATGCCGAAGACTACGTGCACCGCGTCGGTCGCACCGGCCGCGCAGGTCGACCGGGCGTCGCATGGAGCTTCGTCACCGCGAAGCAGTCGCCACGCGTGGCTGAAATCGCTGGTGAGCTGGCGCGCGCACGCCTGCCGGACAGCGACGGTGAGGTGCTCCAGAACACGATGACGACCTTCTGGTTGGGTGCCGGGCGCGCCGACAAGCTGCGTCCGGGCGACCTCCTCGGCGCGTTGACGGGCGACATCGGGATCGCTGGTGCCGCGGTCGGACGCATCGAGATCCACGACCGCTGGACCTTCGTCGCGATCGCGAAGACCGCCGCGCGGGTGGTCGCCGACGGTCTCGCGAAGCACAAGGTCAAGGGGCTGCGGCTGCGCTTCGAACAGCTGTAGTGACTGGCAGAGCTATGGCGGCTTGCATGGCGGCGCCTTGAAGCATAGTCTGCGCGCCGTCTTGCGAGGGTCTGCCGCATTGGGTCGCGTTGCTCTCATGTTGCTGTGCGTCGCGCTGCTCGCCCCTGCCGCGAAGGCCGAGGCGCCAGTCCAACCCGATGTCCAGCCCGACAGCTACGAGACCGAGCGCACCAACCTCGTCATCCAGGCGCTCGGCCTGACCGTCGACCCAGCGCCCGAAGGCAAGCGCATCGGCCGCATCCGCATCGAGAGCCACGACGTCTTTGCCGACGACGAGTTCTGGCCGACCTTCCTCAACGTGTTTCACTGGAAGACCAAGGAGGACGTCGTTGCGCGCGAACTTCTCTTCGCGCCCGGCGAGCCCTGGCGCCAGGCGCGCATCGACGAGTCGACCCGCAAGCTGCGCGACCAGATCATCTTCTCGCTGGTGCGCATCGTGCCCGTGGTGCCCGTCGATCCCGCCGCCGAGCCCGGCACCGTCGACGTGCTGGTCTTCACGCGCGACCTCTGGTCGCTGCGCCTCGAATCGAGCTTCAGCTTCACCGGCGGCCTCATCGATCGCCTGGTGCTGACCCTCATCGAGCGCAACCTGCTCGGCCGCAACATCCAGACATCGCTCTCGTTCGACCTGCAACCCAAGGCATGGAGCTTCGGCGACCGCTTCGTCGATCGGCGCCTCTTCGGCAGCCGCTGGCAGCTCTCGCAGAGCTTCGACCTGGTCGTAGGCCGCGACTCGGGCGTGCTCGAGGGCACGCGCGGCGGCCTCTCGGTGGGGATCCCGCTATGGGATCTGCAGCCGCGCTGGGGCTTCGAAGTCGGCGCCGCCTGGGACAACACGGTGGGTCGCCAGCTCTCGGGCACCAACCTCCTCACCTGGGACTCCGCGCTCACACCCGAGGACGATCTTATCCCGCGCATCTGGGATCAGACGCTGCTCAAGCTCTCGTTTGCCGGCTCGCGCCAACTCGGCAATGACGACCTGATCCACCGCCTCGGCTTCGGCTACACGATCTATTCGGCGCGCTACACCCCGCACGAAGACACCCGCATCGGCCGCTCGAGCCCGCTCTACCAGGCGTTCCAGGACGAGGTGCTGCCGCCCTCACGTGAGCAGCTCTACCCCTATCTGCGCTGGCAGATGTTCACACCGACCTACGTTACGTTCAACGATCTTGCGGCCTTCGGCCTATCCGAGGACGTCCGCGTCGGGCCCTCGCTCGACCTCTTCTTCGCAGCGCCACTCGAGGCATTCGGCAGCGATGACAACGCGCTCAACTGGGAAGCCGCTACCGGGCTGGTGCTGGCGCCAGTCATCGGCAACGATCGTGGTCTCTTCGACCTCTCCTTGGCGCTCAAGGGACGGCTTCAGCAGGGTCAGGTGATAGACCAGGGCTATCGGGTACGCCTGCGAATGGCCTCGCCTCGCTTCAGCCTCGGACGGGTCGTCATTGCCACCGATCTCGAGTCCAAAGTGGATGACACCGCGCGGACGTTGGTGGCTCTGGGCGGCGATAATGGCCTTCGTGGCTACGCTTCGCAGGCCTTTTACGGCTTCGGCGCCGACCGCCTGCGGGCCAACCTCGAGCTACGCACTCCACCCCTGGTCCTCGGATCGGTCCACATCGGGGGAGTTTTGTTCTATGATGTCGGCGGCGTCGGCGAAGGACCGGCGCAGCTCGACATCCACCACGCGCTCGGCCTCGGCCTGCGTATGCTTTTGCCCCAGTTCAATCGCTTCGCCTTCCGCTTCGATCTCGGCTTCCCGCTCGATTCCGACCACGTCACGGTTCTCCTGACGATTGGCTCGACTCAGGCGGTACCGCTCACGACCCTCGAGGACGAGAAGCTCTCCCAATGAGGTGGGCATGACCGACGAACAATACTCTCTCTCCGCTCACACGAGCCATGTCACGACCGTGCGCTTCTCGCAGGACGGCAAGTACCTCGTCTCCGCGGGCATGGACAACGCCGTGAAGCTCTGGTCCGTCGAGGACGAGTTCGAACTCGCGGCGAGCATCGAAGCGCACGACAAGTCCGTCAACGACTTCGCGATCTCGCCCGATTTGGCGACGATCGTGACGGTCGGAACCGACAAGTACGTGCGCTTGTGGACCTTCCCAGGGCTCGAGCCGATCGAGACGCTGCAGGGCCACAAGAACACCGTCGCGGCGGTGCGCTTCTCTCCCGACGGCAAGCTCTTCGCGACGGCGAGCTTCGACACGACGGTCCGCATCTGGGACCGCGCAACGAACGAGTGCCTGCACACCCTGAAGGGGCACAAGCGCAACGTCACGTCGCTCACGTGGGTGAAGGGCAACAGCATGCTCGCGTCGGCCGGTCTCGGCGACGACATCGTGCTGTGGAAGTTGCCGAGCGGCGAAAAGATGGACCTCGTCACCGGCCACAAGTCCGCGGTCACTTTGGGCGGCCTCACGCCCGATGGGCTGCGACTCATCTCGGCCGGCTACGAGGGGCAGATCAAGCTCTGGTCGACCCAGACATGGGACGCCAAGGGCGCCTTCGAGCCGGGCGTCGCGGGGCATCTGTGCCTGGCCGTGGCGCATCACGGCACGATGCTCGCCATCGGCAGTGAGAAGTCGGTCGGGGTCTACTCGCTCGAGACCTTCGAGGCGCTGACCGAGCTGACGATCAAGCCCAAGGGTGTCTATGCGGTGGCGTTCTCGCCCGACACCGAGTGGCTGGTCGCGGCCTCGGCCGACAAGAAGATCCGGGTCTGGGCGGTCGACTCGATCATTTGAGACCCAAGTGCGTCGGGGTATGACCCGCGCTCAATCGTTACCCTGGGCAGCGAAATGCCCACCCAAGGAGCTAGCTATGTTGGCGCAGATCAAACGAATCTTCGACGCGGGTCCGGGTGGTGAAGCCGGCCGCAAGGAAGGCATGAAGTGGGCGGTGGCCGGCATGGCGACGCTGCTCACCGGTCAGAAGACCAGCTCGCTGACGATGTTCGCGCGCGGCGTGGCCCTCCTCGAGCGGTCTTGGCGTGAGCGCAACCCGGACTTCAAGGGCGGCTTCAAGGAGCGCGTCGCGGAGTCGGTGCGCTTCTACGAGGAAAACCATCGCCATTCGACCAATCGCAAGCTGCACCAGATCGGCATCCCGATGATCGTCGGTGGCGCGGCGGGTCTGCTCATCGCACCCGCGTTCCGCCCGGTATGGCTCGCGTCGGCGGGTGCGTTCGCGGTCGGCTGGGGCCTCAACATCGTCGGGCACGCGGGCTTCGAGAAGAACCGCCCGGCGTTCTCGGCCGACCCGCTGTCGTTCATTACGGGTCCCCTCTGGGACGTGAAGCAGACGCTCGAACACGGCACGGGCCCGCTCGCGAAGCTCGCGCGCAAGCTCACCAAGCGCGCGGTTCCGGCCACCTGATGAGGCGGTGGGCGCATCTCGGGTTGCTCGCGCCGCTGCTTTTTGGAGCCTGCGCGAGCGCGAAGATTGCGCCCACTCCGGCACCGGTCGTGGCGCCCGTTGCCAATTCGAAGGCGATCGAGCCGCCCGCGGTGAGTCGCTTTGCCGAGCTCACGCAAGAGCTCGCGGGGCTGCTGCGAACCTCCGGCGCGTGCAGCGGCGTCGCGCGCACGATGACGACCTTCGTGACCACCCATGGCGCGGAACTCAAGACCCTCTATCAGGAACTCGCCGTGTGGGAGCGGGGCACCGCCGAGCATGTCGTCGCGGGGTTCTATCGCAAGCTGATGCCCGCCATCGACGTGCGCATCGACGCCGGCATGCGCTGCAAGGGCGACAAGCCGACCGTCGAGGCGTTCGACCGCTTCTTCCTGGCGGCTGGTCTCGACCTGCGCTAGCGCGAGGTCGCGCGCGAAAATTGCGACGAAAGTTCTTTTGTATTGGGTAGTAACCCGATGTGAGTGCTTGAAAGCGAGCACGTTCTGATATCGTCTCCCGCGGTCGGCGACCCCCCCAGAAAGCGACCCTCAGGAGACGAGATGCAGACCTCATCGACGCGGCCCTTGCTGGTCGTGCTGCTGTTGACGTGGAGCGCGTGCGCGTCGGCGTACAGCGCGCCCTTGGAGCCGAGCGAGCCAACCGGGCCGCTCGCGCCGCGGCCGCACACAGCGGGCGAGCTTCGCGACGCGCTCCAGGTCGGCACGACGATGCGCTTCAAGGTGGAATCGCCCAGTGAGGTCAACGAAGAGCACTGGTTCGTCAGCGCCGCCGATGCGACCGGCTGCATAACGAACAAGGTCTACGACGAGGCCGGCGCGCTGGTCGAAGACCTCGGCGCCGACACCGCGAGCTGGGACGAGCTGCGCGACCACGCGAGCTTCCCGGCGACCATGACCCAGCGCAGCGACTCGCATGTCGAGACGCCCGCGGGCAGCTTCGACACGTGGCTCTATGTCGTCACTGGCCAAGGTCCGGAAGGCAAGCCGATGGCCTCGCGCTTCGAGTTCGCGAAGAACCTGCCGGGCCCACACTTGTCGATGTCGGTCGAGTCCCAAGGCCAGCTCGTCGTGCGCATGACCCTCATCGCGCGGAGCGACGGCAATTCGTCGTATCGCCTTCCGCTGCCGTTGCCGAATTGAGCCTGCCAACTCCCGCGCCCGACGCGGTCATATTGCCGGCCGCACAGACTCTCGCGAGCATCGACAAGGTGCGCGGCGCGCAGCGCGTGCGACTGCCTCCGCGCTTCGCGCGTGCCGCAGTCTTGAAGCTGCTGGAGCTCCATCGCATCCCGGGCATGGTCATCGAAGGCCCCTGCGACGCGAGCGTGTTCGGACAGGTGCTCGCCGCCGACGAGTGGGCGATTCGAGTGACGCCCGAGGTCGGCGCACCGCTGCGGCTGGCGACGACCTCGTTCGCTGTCGGCAAGGATCGGGTGTTCGTCTTCCCGAAGTTCGTCGTGCTGCTCGGCGCCGCTGACGCGGCGCGTCTCCTGCGCGCGCTCGAAGAAGTGAAGCCCGACGAGTTCGATGCGACGGGGCGCCCGTATGCGTGGGCGCCGGTGCGCCAGACGGTCGAAGCATTGGGTCGCAACGCGGACGATGACGACGCGACCATCATCGGTGGTCCGGCCGACTTGCCGCGGGCGAGCAGTGCAGGCGCGGAAGACGCGCGCATCGACCGCACGACGCTGACGCGTTGGCTCGAGGCGCTGGCCGCCACCGCTCAGGTCGGCGTGCCGGAGCTGACGCTAGCGCGCGCCGCGACCAATCGCCTCGGCTTCACGTCCGGGCGCGTGTGGTTCGATCGCGAAGGCACGCCGCTGCGCCTGCACCTGACCTTGTGCCCGAACGCCGACCCGGCCGAGATCCTGGCGACCCTCGCACACGAGCTGGCGCATCCGCTGTCGCGCGGGAAGGCGCATGACCCGACGTTCAAAGCGACGCTCATCGAGCTCGCCGCCAAGCACTACGGCGAGCGTTGGTTCGAAGGCGCACGCGCGGTCGTCGGGCACTCGTATCGGGTCGTCGACAACTGGGTTGCGAGCGGAATCCGGGCGGCGCTGCGCGACAGCGACGCGCCTATCGCGCGGGTGATCGATGACGGCCAGCTCGCTAAAATCCTGATGCGCATCAAGAAGCTGCGCGACCTCGGCGCGGACCAGATCGGCCTCCCCGAGGGGATCGCCGCGACGGCCGCGGCCAATGATCTGATAACGATCTATGGTCTCGAGGGCTACGGCGTGCGCATCGACAGCGACGTGCATGACCAGCTCGTCGACATGTGGGTGCCGCTCGAAGAAGGCGCGCTCTGGCGCCGCACACTCGCCCATGCAGTCGCGGCTTACTGTGACGTGTTCTCGTTGGCGATGGGGCGCGCGCAGCGCATGCACTTCTTTGGGCGCCACGCCGACGTCGTCACCGCCGAATATCTGTTCTCGGTCAGCGCGGGGCGAATTGCGCGCGAATGCGCCGATCACATCGCGCGCTGGAAGCGCGGCCGCGGCGCGACCACCGCGGGCGAGACGCGCAGCGAGAAGACGAGCTTTTGCGACAGCGCGGCCATCGCGTTCAAGAAGAAGCTCGACCAGCTCAAGGCCGACGACGACCCGCGTGCCGAGGCGATGATCGACAACGCCGAGTCGTTCGCCGCCGACGAGCACGAAAAGCGCGGCCAGTCGTGGGCCTCAGGCGGCCGCCGCACCTATCGCGAGAACGCGGCGGGGCGCGCGCTCGGCGGCTCGATGGAAGTCGTGCACGGCCTTGCTGGCGCGAACGAGCGCCCCAAGGCGCTGCCCCATCGCGAATGAGCGACGCGACAACGAGTGCGCCGAAGTCGCGGGCGATGGTCTTGCCGGCGTTGGGCGCCGCGGTGGTAGCGATCTCGTTCGCGGCGATCTTATTTCGCCTGGCACCCGGCCTCCATCCGCTAGCGGCCGCGGGTTGGCGCCTCGTCATCGCGGGCCTGGTGCTGCTGCCGTTCGTGCGCCGCCTGCCCCGCTCGGCGTGGCGTGTCGCGCCGCTCGCGGGCGTTGCCTACGCGGTACACTTCGGGGCCTGGGTCGCGTCGCTCGGGCTCTTGTCGGTCCTGGTCTCGACGACCGTCGTCACGACCACGCCGCTCATGCTCGCAGCCGTCGCGCTGATGAGCGGTAGGGATCGGCCGCGAGCGCGAGCGCTTGTGGGCATGGCGCTCGGCATGTTCGGGGTGGTGTTGTTGGCGACATCGCTGCCGGCGGCGAGCAACGACAACTCACTCCACGGGATCTTGTTGGCCCTCCTTGGAGCGGCCGCGGCCGCGGTCTATCTGCTGATGGCGCGCCGCGTGAATTTCGCCGAGCAGGCGCAGCCGTGGCGAGGCGATAGCAATCGGAAACCGCCTTCGTTTCCCGCAACATTGGCATTCTCGGGGATCGCGGCGCTGGTTGGCGGGGTCGTGCTGCTGCTCTCGGCGGTCAGCGTCGGCGCGCCGCTCTTGCCGACGACCACGACCGAGGTTTGGGTCATCGTCGGCGCGGCCGCCCTGCCCCAGCTCGTCGGGCACACGATGATGACCTGGGCGCTCACGCGCGTGACGCCGACGACCGTCGCCCTGGCGACACTCGGCGAGCCTATCGGCGCGGCGCTGTTGGCGGCGGCGCTGCTCGACGAGCCGCTGACCGCGCTCGGGATCGGTGCGTGCTGCCTGACGCTCGGCGCGGTGGCGCTGGCTTTGTCGGACGCACGCTGAAGCCTGAGTGCAGTACAACGCGATGAGGAGTTGGAGTAGGTTGGACGGGTGCTGCCACCGGCGGCACTCACGCGTCACAAGCAGGAGCTCCACCTGATGACTTCGATCCCACGTCCCCTGATGTTCCTCGCTCTCGTCATCGCGATCGTCTCGGTCATCGCGATGTGGAAGGCTTTCACGAAGGCCGGCAAGCCGGGTTGGGCGGCCATCGTGCCGATCTACAATATCGTTGTGATGATCGAGATCTCAGGCCGACCGATGTGGAATATCGCGATGATGTTCGTGCCATTTGCCAATATCGTCTTCGCGTTCTTCATCTATATCGACTTCGCGAAGTCGTTCGGCAAGGACGCCGGCTTTGGCGTCGGCATGCTGCTGCTCGGCATCGTCTTCTGGCCGCTGCTCGCGTTCGGCGACGCGCAGTACGTAGGGCCGGCCTACCAGTCGAAGTAGCCGCGCTTACTGGACGTCGACCAGGTCGACTACAAAGACGAGGGTCTCGTTGGGCTTGATGACGCCGCCAACCGCGCGATTGCCGTACGCGAGGTCGGGCGGGATCGTGAGCTTACGACGGCCCCCGATCTTCATGCCAGCGACGCCCTGATCCCAGCCCTTGATGACCTGGCCACCTCCGAGCTTGAACGAGAAGGTCTTGCGGCGGTCCCACGACGAGTCGAACTCGCTGCCCGTCCCCCAGCTGACGCCGACGTAATTGACGACGACGGTCTTGCCGGCGACGGCTTCGGCACCAGTGCCGGCGACGAGGTCCTCGCTCACGAGCGCCGTCGGTGGCGCCGTGTCCTTGGGGATGGTGATGGTCGGCTTGGTGGGCTTGGTGTCGGACATGTCGCGCCTTTCGTTGGTAGGAAAACGAGGGGCCAAGGTCGGGACAGCGACCGACCTTGTCAAGGTGTGCGAGCACATCACGCGACCTGGCGAGTGGGTGTGATTCAAGATGAGGGGGGCACTTGCCGAAAGCGCCGTCGCGGGTCGGATGAGACGCGCGACAGCTCGCAAGGCCCTGACCGAGAATCAGCGGCAGGCACGTACGGCGAACGCGACGGTCAACCCCATTCCCAGCGGTTGACCTTCCAGCGCCGTAGTCAGGCTCTCGCGCGCCGGCCATCCCAGCCGCTGGCCTGCCACGTCAACGCGTGCGGGGCGTGCCCGGAGACACATAGATTGTCGCCGTGCACGAGCTCGAGGTGGCAGCGCTCGCACAGCGAATTCAGGTTGGTCCGCTCTTCGCCGCCGCCGCGACTACGAAAGCGAATGTGGTGCGGGGTCACATTCCGGCTGCGACAAACCGGGGAAGTGCAGCGCCAGCGATCGCGGAGGTAGACATCGGCATAGGCCCTATTGCCATCGGTCGTGTCCCGCCATGTGTCGAGTCCCGCCCGCACGAGGAACGGCACGAACGGCGCGCCCCCGGATATCTGTCCGTGCAGGCGCTCGAGGCCGCGCCAGAACTGCCCGGTGGACTCGGACAATGACAGGTGGAGGGTAGTCAGTCCCGCCTCCGAGGCCTCGCCGGACATCTGTTCCGAAATCTGTTCCGAAATCGGCTCGGACGTCTGACTCGCAGGTAGCAGATGCTGCCCGCGCCCAGCGCCGTGCGGACCTCGGACACGCTCCCGAAGCGGCGGGTGAGAGCGACACGGGTGGCGACGCTGCTTGGCGCAAGGCCGATGCGCCGGCTACGAATCTGGCGGTCGATCTCTGCAGGCGCCGTCGGGTCGTCAGCGTCCGGCCAGGTCACGACGAGCATGGCTGGCGGGACCACGTCGTCGCTCGGCCGCATCGCCTCGACCGCCGCTTCGGTGCGCTCGCGCAGGGCCGCGAGCTCCAAACGGAAAGCCCGCGCCTGAGCCCCGTCAACATCGAGCGCGCCGCCGAGCGTCGCCGGTAAGTCGATGTCCGGGTGACCCGCCAGGAGCGCGCCGAGCCCATCGGCGGGCATCGCCTGTATCGTCTCGTCGCCGCGCCGCGCGCCGACCGCCTCGACCATGATGCGGGCCTGCACGAAGGCCCAAGCGTCGACGCGGTCGACGGTCATGGCGATCGACACCCGGGGCGCGAGCGTGTCGTCGCGGACCTCAAGTTTTTTGTCCTTGAGTCGGCGCGCAGCTGCCGGACGTTCATGCCATGCGCAGACGTCACGCGCCCAGTCACACGGTCGACACAGTCGGCCTCATCATCCGGCGTCGCGAGGCGTCGACCGACGGTCGCGGGGCGAGTTAGGGCCCGCCGCAAAACTACCGGATCGCGCCGTCTCGTCTGGCCCGCGTTCTGGGATCGCCTGCTCGAGAAACGTCAACACCTTGTTTTGCGGCGCTCCCTTAGGGCGAAAAGCTGTCGAGACAATTCTTGCTCGCGAAGCACCACGGTGGCGTCACGGAGCAGCCGGCGAGTTAGGGCGAAAAAGCTGTCGAGACATTCCTTGGGGGCGAGTGCGACTTGTTTTGGGACAGATGTCCGTGGGTGTTGGGACTACGGTCGGTGCGGAGCGGCAGCACGCGCGGAGCCGCTGCAGGTTGGGTCTTCGGTGGATGGATCCAGAGCGCCAGCGAGCCGAAGCGCTTGTTAAAGTAGAGGCGCCCGTGATCCGCTGCCGTCGCAACCCTTCCTCGCCTTAGGGGCTGCCGTCCCCTCAACCTCGATCACACCCCTGGCGAGCGCGTTGTCGCGAAATCGGGCTGCGCGTGGCAGGGTCGACGCGATGGACGAGCGCATCATCGAGCTGCCGACCGACCGTGACGCAACCCTGGTGGTGGTCGCCGACACGCACTCGCGACCGGACGCGCGTTACGACGCGCTGGCAAGTGCATTGGCACCCGATGCGATCCTGCACGCAGGCGACATCGGCGATCTCGCGGTGCTCGATCGAATCGGCGCGCTCGCGCCGTTGTACGCGGTGCGTGGCAATATCGATGGTCATGCGCCCGAAGTGCCGGATGCACTGATACTGTCGCTTTGGCGTGGTCCGCGCGAAGTGCTTCGGATCTATATGACGCATATCGCGGTTTATGGGCCGCGCTTGTTGAAGGCCGCGCGCGAAGCGGCGAAGGCGGCGCGCGCGGACGTCGTCGTATGCGGCCATTCGCATGTGCCATTCGTTACGAGCGATTGTGGCCTCGCGGTGTTCAATCCGGGCTCGATCGGGCCGCGCCGCTTCGGGTTGCCGATCATGTTCGGCGTGCTCGACATTGGGACACGCTTGTCATTCCGGCACATCGACTGCGAGACGGGCACGACCTGGTCGCCGCCTCGTTAGAGATGTCTGCCACGTCAGCCCGTTCGGGGCGTGGCCGGAGACACGTAGGCATAGGCGACGTCGCCAGCGGTCGTGTCCCGCCAGGTGTCGAGCACCGCCCGCACGAGGAACGGCACGAACGGTGCGCCTCCTGACATCTGTCCGTACAGGCGCACGAGCAGTAACGACAATATAGACTTCGTGTTGCTTACCGTATGGACCACAGTCCGGGGAGGGCGTAGGCATGTCCGCGATGAAGTCGGCTCGGACGAATGTGGGTCACGACGAACGCACCGCCGGCTCCAGGGGCCGACCTGCCTGGCGTGGCGTCGTGCTCGGGGGCGTGGTCACGCTGATCGCGCTCGCGATCATGTGGTGGGGAATTGCGAGCCCGAACCACAAGGGTGAAGGCGCGGTCGTGACGACCTGCACCGCCGAGCAGCAGCGCTGTCGCATGGGTGGACCGAAGCTCGGTCTCTGCGCGGCGCTGCCGGACGGCAGCCTGCAATGCCAGTCTCAGCACTGAGCTCGGGCTGACTGCGACGCGGCGCTTGCGTCGGCGGGGTATTCTGGCTGAACATGCGTTCAGCATGACGACCCACGACCCCATAGCTCCTTCGGCTGCCGATAGTCCCCGACACTCGCCCGAACTCGAGCATGCGCGCCGCTCCGTGTTGGTGCGCAAGCCGGTGAGCTGGCAGGTCGCGGCCGCGCTGATTTCCGAGCTCGAGCAGGCCTGGGTCGCGCTCGACAAGCACGCCGAGGGAGGCAACCGAGGGCGCTGACGCCTGGCTCACGCCCTGGTGGAGGAGGTTGTTGTCGCCGCGCGACGCGTGTGAGGAGGCGATCGACAGCCGCCCGACAGGCCGTCGGCAGCGTTCCCACCGGGTGAGCTGGCCCTCTTGTGGACCTTGGTCGCGTGCGCAAGGTGGCCCGATGCAGGACACCGAGACGATCAGCGCGACGACCACTGCCACAGCCACCGCGACGGTCGGTACGATCATCGGTGGCCGCTATCGGCTCGTGCGCGAGCTCGGGCGCGGCGGCTTCGCGGTCACCTGGGAGGCCTTCGACCTCACGACACGCGGCGCGGTAGCGGTGAAGATCTTGTCGCTGCGAACGGTGGATCACTGGAAGGCGGTCGAGCTGTTCGAACGCGAGGCGCGCGTGCTGCGCAACCTCGACCATCCGCAGATCCCGAAGTACCTCGACTTCATCGCGCCAGGCGAAGGCGGTGATCAGTTCGTGCTGGTGCAGGCGCTGGCGCCGGGACGCTCGCTCGCCGACCTGGTGAAGAGCGGCTGGCACCCGACCGAGGCCGAAGCGCGCGACCTGGCCGATCAGCTCCTCGGGATCCTCGAGTACCTGCACGGGCGCTCACCGCCGGTCGTTCATCGCGACATCAAGCCAGCCAATGTCGTGCGCGATGCATCGGGGCGCGTGTCGCTCATCGACTTCGGCTCGGTGCGTGATCGCCTGGCCGGCGCTTCGGAGCACGCGTCGACGGCCGGCACTTTCGGCTATATGGCGCCCGAGCAGCTCACCGGTCGCGCGACGCCCGCGTCCGATCTCTACGGCCTTGGCGCGACGCTCGTGAACGTGCTCTCCCATCGGGCACCCGACCAGTTGCCACAGCGCGAGCTGCGCATCGACTTCAGCGAGGCGGTGTCGGTTTCGAAGGGCTTCGAGCGCTTCCTCGGTCGGCTCCTCGCGCCAGCACCGGAGCAGCGTTATCCGTCCGCGCAGGCGGCCCGCTCGGCATTGGCGAGCGGCGCCACCGCAAGCGATCGCGGTCGCCTCGGGAGCTTCGCGGCGGAGCGCATCGCGGCCACGGTCGAGCCCGACGCGCTGGTCGTCGACATCGAGCCCAAGCCTCGCGTCTTCAGCTTTATCGCAACCCTCGCACTGCTGGCTGCGACCTTGACCTTGCTGGTCGGCTCGTTCAGCGGTGGCGAAGTCTCATTCTTCCAGCTGTTTGCAGCGCTCGTCGTCGGCATCGTCACCTGGCGCGTCGGCGCGCACGCGAGCCGCGGTATCACCACGACCCACCTGCGCGTCGACGCGGATGGCACAACGCTCGAACGACGCATCGGCAAGCTCACCGTGCGCCGTCGTCACATCAAGCGGGGCGAGCCGATGCGGCTTGCGAGCCGTGGCCTCTTCAATAGGCGCGAGCTGGTCCTCCACACGCGCGGTGCCACCGAGCGGCTCGGGGTAAAGATCGATCGCGAGGCGATCGCCGGCGTCGAGGCCCGCATCCGACAAGTGGATGCCGAACTGTTGAGCTGAACAACGAGAGACTTGCGCGCGGCTAGCAGCCGCGGACCAGCATGATGATCAACACGATCGGTAGTGGGATCCCGATGGCCCATAGCAGCACCATCGGGCGAATCTTTCCGGACTGGTCGCGCACTGTTCGATATAGATGCATGGGGTGCTCCTGCGCGAGTGGCGGTCAGATTGAGCTACGAGCCTGGGTAGGGAGCGGGCAGGTACAATTGCCCCGGCTGTCCCATTTTGGGAGCAACCGGGGCAAGAGCCCGCGCGTGGTGAAGGTCAGGTCGGCTGGGGCGCGACCTCGCCGGCCGGCGCGTGCAGGCGGCGACTGTGGCTGTTGGAGTGCCCGACCTCGGTCTCCTTGGGCGCCTTGGCCAGCTTGGCTGCGGCTTTCGGCTTACTCGTCATCAGCTTGGTCGCGTAGTGCTTGACCGCCAGACGGAGCTCCTTGCCGGTCGTCGGCGTGAGCAGGAGGGCCAGACCCGCGCCGATGGTCGCGCCGATCCCGATGCCCGCGGCAAGGAACAGGAACTTGCCGCCAAACGGCGTCTTCTTCTGCAGGTGGGCCGCGTCCAGAGCGCCAGTCACGCCCTTGTTGAAGGTGCCCGCAACCGAGTCCTTGATGTCGCCCAACGTATGCTTGATGTCGTCCATTTTCATCGCCATGTCGCTCTCCTGAGGTGAGCCCCCGACAAAACGCCGAGGTCTGACAGAAGCGTTCGCAAGGTGCATGCCACTGTGCGACCGTGACCGCCCGAGATGCATTCTTGTGGGCTGTCGGAACTCCCCACATTTTGATGCGCCGCTCACCCAAAAGCATGACGAATATGCGCGTACTCACCGTCTCCATCGCCCTCGCCCTCGCCCTCACCGCCTGCGGCGACGACGCCACCAACAGCCCCGACGCGACGGCTCCGGACGCGGCGATGCCGGACGGCACCACACCCGACACGAGCGAGCCTGACACCGCGACGCCCGACACGGCAACGCCCGACACGGCAACGCCAGACACGGCAACGCCAGACACGGCAACGCCAGACACGGCGACGCCAGACACGACCGAGCCCGAGGTGAGCGAACAGACCTGCGGCTGCGCCGGTGGTTCCTCGTGCCTGCAGGCCAAGACCGCGCAGGGCTGCATCACCGCCGCGGCAAACTGCGGCGGCGGTACACGCGTCGATGCGTGCTCGGCCGACAACGTGATGGCCTCGTGCGATCGCGACTCGTCGACCCTCGTCTACTACTTCGCGCGCATCGCGGGCTGGCTCCAGGGCGCCATCGACAGCTGCGCCCGCAACCCGACCCCGGGCGAGCTCACCATCAGCGCGATTCCGGAGGGTGTGGGCGCTGTCTGCTCGTGCCAGCGCACCGAAGCCGCCTGCGTTCAGGCCTACGGCGCCATCTGCGACACGCTCGTGTGCGACACCGGCGACGGGAAGCAGGCCAGCGCTTGCAAGGACACCAACCAGCTGCCCGGTCGTTGCGTCACGCAAGATGGCCAGCGTGAGCTGGTGTTCTACTCGCCCGGCGCCAACGCCGAGACGGCCGAGACCTCATGCATCGGCGCGTCGGTGACCGGGTACTACTGGTTCCCGCCCGGCCTCTGAGCCTCGCGCGTCAAGTCGACTCGGGCTCGCCCGGCGCGGTCCCGAGCTGCTCTTCCAGCAGCTTCGACGCGACCTCGAGGAAGTCGTCCTCGGTCACCAGGCCAACCAGGCGCTCGTCATTGATGACGGGCAGGCAGCCGATCTTGTAGCGGCGCATCAGGCGAATCGCGTCGACCGTGGGCGTGTCGGGCGTGACGGTGGTCAGGTCCTTGCGCATGATCGCCGACACCGGCGTGTGCGTGCCCGAGCCACCACTCGCCAACAGGCGCAGCACCGCGCGATGCGTCACCAGACCCAACAGTCGGTGGTCTTTGTCCTCGACCGGCACGTAGCGGATGCGCTCCCAGATCATCAGGTGGATGACGACCTGGACCGGGTCCTCCGCCTGAATCGTGAACAGATCCGTGCGCATGTACTGGTCGACGCGCTCGAAGTTGTGTTGGGCACCGCTCGCTTCGTCCAATCGCGCACGCTCCCACTCCGACACGGGTCGTCCCGTCAGTTGCCGTTGCACCGTCGCCGCCACGAGGGCATTGGCGCGCTCACCCGGGGTCGCGCGATCACGCAGCGACATCCATGACGAGAACTGCCAGCGCGCGCCGGTGCGGCCGGTGCGCACGCGCGCGTCGACGACGCCGAGGTACTTGCTGATGTCGGGCTCGCTGATCTTTTGGCGCCGCAGACCCGCTTCGGCCAACGGCAACAGCCGATCGAGCACCAGGTTGCGGGCCGACACCTCTTCGCCATCGAACCACAGGAAGTGACTGCCGAGGCCTTCGCGCGCGGCGGTGTAGAAGTTGTGGGCGGCCTGGTCGAAGTCCATGCGGCGCGTGACGTCTTCCCCACGCGCGCCCATCTCCGACATGAGCCCGAACCAGAGCGCCGAGCTGGCGATCTCGTCGATCGTGCTCGGCCCAGACGGCATCACGCGGTTCTCGATACGCAGGTGCGGCTTGCCGTCGGTCATGCCGAAACACGCCCGATTCCAGCGATAAATCGTGCCGTTATGGAGGCGCAGCGCTTTCAGCTGCGGCACCTCGCCGCGGTCCAGCTTCGCCATCGGGTCTTCGTCGAGGTCGGTGCCGACCAGCGTCCGGAAGCGCGCGATGTCCTCGCGATAGATCTCGGCGACCGAGCTCTTCACCCAGCGCGTGCCGAAGCTCACGCGCGCCTCGGTCTCGCGCATCTGATGGGTGTGGCTGCGCGTGTCGACGGCCTGCCGGAACAGCGCGATGCGCGTCTCCGCCCAGAGGCGGCGGCCGAAGACGATCGGCGAGTTGCACGAGATCGACATGATCGGACCGGCCAGCGCCTGCGCGAGGTTGTAGAGGCGCGCGAACTCGCCGGCCTCAACCTGGAGGTGCACCTGAAAGCTCGAGTTGCAGGCCTCGAGCATGACCGAGTCGTGCTCTATGATGAGCTCGTCGAGGCCCTTGATCGACAGCTCGAACTTTCCGCCGCGCAGCTCGGTCACGACCTTGTTCAAGGCCAGGTAGCGCGGGCTCGGCACCATGCTGTCCAAGCCCAGGTCGGACTTGCGCAGGGTCGGCAGGATGCCCATCAGCACCGCGTTCATGCCGAGCCCGTCGGCCGCGACGCGCGCCTTCTCCATCAGCATGTCGAGTTCGGCATGCATGAGCGACAGGCCATCGCCCGAGAACAGCTGCGGCGCGCAGTTCGCCTCGAGCTGGAACATCCCGAGCTCGGTCGTGAAGTGCGGGTCCTGCAGCTGCTCCAACATCTTGAGCGCGCCTTTGGCCGGCGCCCACGTTCGCTGGTCGATGAGGAACATCTCCTGCTCGGCACCGATCCGGCGCACGCCCGTCTCGAAGAGCCCCTCTGCGAGCATGCGCTCGAATGCCCGCAGGTCGTTCAACAACGCGACGATGAACTCGCGATGCGTCTTGGCGTCCTGGTCGCCTTCGACTTCCTTGTGGGCTCTCGTGGTGGTCATAGTTGGCCTAGCGCCTCCCGTGCGTGTTTGTGTTCGAGGTGAGGGTGGAAGAGGCTCAGGCCTTGGTCCACTCGTCGAGGTATTGCGGCAGCATCTTACGCCAGGTGTCCCAATCGTGCGGCCACTGCGGGCCCCAATTATCGACGCGATTGGGGATGCCCTTGGCGCCGAGCACGCGGGCCATCGCCCACGACTCGTCGATCGCCTCGGCCCGGCCTTCGCCCGACGCCAGCAGGATGAACCGCTTCTGCAGGACGTCCAGATGATAGCCCGACAAAGTCGGCACAAAGTGAAGGGGCGACGACACCCAGAAGTCACTCGTGAACTCGCTCGGCCCGGCCTGGAAGAAGCGGCGCAGGTCGTAGGTGCCCGACAGCGCCAGCGCGCGCGGGAACACGTCCGGGAAGCGGCACGTCACCGCCACCGCATGGAAGGCGCCAAACGATGCACCCGCCGCCCAGACCGGCACGTCCGCGGTCTGGCAGTCGGCGCGGATAGCTGGCACCGCCTCGTGCCGCACGTAGTGGTGGAACTGGTTCTGCATCCACATGCGATGGCGCGGCGTGCCCTCGCTCTTGACGAGGCCCATGCCCGCGACGCTGTCGCACGAGTAGACCTTGATGCGGCCCGCGTCGATGAGCGGTCGCAGCACCGCGACCACATGCATGCGCTCAATCTCTTCGGCGTCGCCGCCGGCCGTCGGGAAGATCAGCACCGGCTGCCCGAAGCTACCCCAGCGGGTCAACGTCACGTCGCGCTGGAGGCGCTCCGAACGCCAGCGCCCGACCATCTTGATGTCGTCGTGGTTGGCCATTGCTACGCCGCCGTGCCGCTCGTCAATTTGACGCCGTCGTTCTCACGCCGCCAGGCCTGGATGCGCTGCCAGAAGAGCTCGGTGAACTGCTCGACCTCGTGCTGCGGGAACAGCGCCGCGACCTTCGCACGCACGGCGGCCCGCGCCGGGGCCGTCCCGAAGAACTCCCACGCGACCTCGTCGAGGTGTCCCAGGTGCTTGTCGCAGAACTCGAGGAAGCGGTCGTTGTCGAAGCGGTCGCGCGCGATCTTCGCGTAGCCCGCGAGCCGCTCGCGGTAGGGCATGTCGCGCTCTGCGGCGATCGCGTAGAAGGGCTCCCAGTCGAGGTTCTTCCTGAACTTGCGCTGCGTTACCGCGCAGAACACCGACCAGCGGATGTTCGCCTTCACGAGCCATGGGAAGTGCTTATGCAGCGACGTGACCTGCGAGTCGGGGCACGGGTTGGCGAAGTCGATCGGGAACCAGGTGCCGGCGTCCGGGCCCGACGCCTTGCGCAAGGACTCGCACGAGTTGAAGTCCCAGCCGAAGAAGCTGTTGATCGTGAGGCACGTGTCCTCGAGGATCGATGCCTCTTCCGGGGTGCAGAAGTCCTTCTGCGCGACCATCGTGTAGCGGTCGTGCAACGGCACATCGGGGTCGTACTTGACGAGCTTCGTCTGCGGACCGAGGCCGATGCAACGCACGAAGTTGTCGAACGGGTGCACCGCTTTCTGCAGGTGCATCACATACTTGCCGCTGTCTTCGTAGCTGCGACGGAGCTTTGCCTCGTCGTCGATGCGGCTCACGCCCTTCCAGCCGCCGCCATCGTACGGCTTCATGAACATCGGATAGCCGAGCTTGTTGGCGACGTCACCGAGGTCGAACAGCTTCGCGTAGCGCTTGAGTGTCGGCTGCAGATCCGGCAGCGGCTCGTACGACTTGGGCGGCACGAGCCACGTCTCGGGGATGGGCATGCCGAGGTGCATCATGGCGCAGTAAGTCGTCTGCTTCTCCATCGACTGCACGGCCCACGGGTTATTGAGCACGTACAGGCCGTCCATGATGATGGCCTTCTTAATCCACTCGCGGCTCGTGTGGTACCAGTGCGTGAGCCGGTCGAGGACCATGTCGTAGCGGCATGGCTGGCGTAGATCGAAGGGCTCGATGGTCACGCGCTCGACCTCGATGCCGACGTCGTCGCCGTTCCACGGGATCGACAGCGCGAGCTTGTCGACGATGGCTTCGTAGCAAAGGGGCCAACAGATGTCGGCTCCGAGGGAGAGTCCGATCCTACGCGTGACGGTCGCCATGAAGCACCTAAGCCTGCCAGGGTTCTATTCGTACACCAGAAGAAGCGGGCCAGGAAACAGCCACGAGAGCCCTTCGCGCAAGCGGTCGCGCCAGTTCTCCCAGTTGTGGCCATCGCGGGCCTCGACGTAGCGCAGGTCCATGCCGGTCGACTGCAGCACCGGCACCAGCGACCTGTTCTCGTAGATGAGCGACTCGTACATGCCGCAGCTCACGAACACGCGCTCCGACATCGCCATCGGCTGTGCCCGCAGTTGGTTCATGAACGTGACGACCGGGTCGAACAGCGGGCCGCGCCGGTTGCCGTCGCCGATGTCGGTGAACGCGAACGAGCCCGACTGCAAGAGCAGCTTGCCGTAGAAGCCCGGCCGCCGCATCGCCGTCGACAGCGCCGCCACCGCGCCGAAGCTCGCGCCCATCAGGCAGCGGCTCTGCGGCTCGTTGCGCAGCGGAAACAAGCGATCGAGGTGGGGCACCAGCTCGTCGGTCAGGAACTGCGCGTGCCGCTCGTCGTTGGCGTACTCGCCAAGGCGGTTGGGCGAGCTCGTCAGCGCGACGATCATGTCCGGGATCTCGAGCCGCGCCATGAGGTTGTCGAGGATCGGCCCGAGCGCCGCGTAGCGCATGTAGTCGTGGCCGTCGTGCACGACCAACAGCGGATAACGACGGGTCCTGCGAAAGCGCGCCGGCAGGTAGATGCCGTAGGTGCGCTTGCCGAAGACCTTGCTGTCGATCGGCAGATCTCTGTCGAGGCGACCCTGAGCCGCCGACGGGTCGTGATGCGCCCACGACGGGAACAGGTAGCCCTCGCCGTGCGCGACCGAGTTCGAGCCGAACGGGTCGTGCGCGCGGTTCGGGTTGAGCGGGTCACCGACCCACTCGCCGTGCCCGTTGCGGATGACCTCGAACTTGTACTCGACGCGCGAGGTCGGCGGCAGCTTGAGCGTGAAGTGCCAGACGTCGGTGCCTTCGACCCGTACCAGGGCCTGCGACGACGGCAGTCCATAGACCCAATGGCGCAGGTTCACGTGGTCGGCGCGACCACGCCACACGAACGTCGTGCTCGGCCCGTCGACCAGCGGGAACGAGTTCGTGTGGAAGAACGAGTCGACCGCCTCGCGCGTGCGCTTGCCCTCGGTCAGCTCTGCGATGCCGCGCTTCATGACGCGACCTCTTCACCCTTTATGGGCGCCTTCCACTCACGATTGACGGCGCCCGTCTCCGACAAATGATAGGCCCTGCCGCTGGTAACGCGGCCGCGCTGGATGACCACCTGCGCCCCGTGGTCCATCGCGAGGCACGTCGCCGGCGCCATGCGGCGCGCGAAGCGACCGATGCCGTCGTGGTCGTCGAGGCGCACGCGGCGTGCCGGGTCGGGCAACAACACCAGCCCCGGCGCGAGGCCGAGACCCGAGTCGAGCACCTGCGCGATGTCCTTGCCGTAGGGCGGGTAGTCGTGAAAGCAGACGACCCGATCGGTCAGCACCATGGCGCCCGCCGACCACGCGATGATCGGCAGGTGATGGGCCATGCCGATCACGTCGAAGATGCGCAGCCGATTGAGCAGCGACCCGACGTGCCCGCCCGCTATCACCAACGCCGCGGCCGGCTGGATGAGCGCGCGCAGCTCTTCGCGATGACGCGCAACCGAGGCGCGCTGACCGAGCTCCCACTGGGTATCGAAGGCGGCGTGCACCTCGCGGCAGCGCGCGAGGTGGTCGCTGTCCAACTGCCGGAACTGGTCGACCGAGATCCGCCACTCCTCGTCGATGAGGCTGGTGTCCACGTGCCTGACCGCGATCGCGCGCGACACGTCGTCGGCCGACTCGAGGCGCATGCGATAGAACACCTGTACATGCCGCAGCCGCTCCTGACGTGCCTTGTAGGCCGCCGTCAGCTCCACGTCGCCGACCGCCGTCGAACGCCTGCCCTCGGAAAACAGCTCCTCGCTGCGCGTGTGCAGCCGCAGGTTCACGACCGGCACACCGAGCGACTTGATGAGCGCCTCGTCCTCCGACTCACGCTCCTGCCAGCCCGCCGTGACCAGCACCACCGGCTGCTTGATGCCCAGCTCCTTCAGGACCCGGCCAGCATGGTTCGAGCCCGGAGCCTGCGGCCCGAGCAACACGACCCGCTTGACCTTCTTCGCCTCCCCCGCAGCTCTGGTCACCGTGCCCACACCTTCACCGTCTGCCCTACGACATCGAGCATGCGCCGCAGCTCGTCGTAGCTCTCGTGCTTCATGCGCACCCACGCGTTCGCCATGTAGCCGGCCGCGACGGGCTGGGTCGGGGTGCCCTCGGCGGGCATGTACCAGTCGATGAGGTGCGGCCCGAACGCGCGGCCGATCTGGTCCGCCCCCTCGTAGCCGAAGATGCGTCCGTCCTGGCTCGGCCGCAGCGCCACCATGCCGGTCGCGAAGCGGCGCGACGGCGCCTGTCCCGAGCGCACGCCGCAGATCGTCAGCGCCCACTCGCGATAGAGGTCCACGTCGTTGCCGACATTGTAGAGGTCCCAGGCGCGCACGCCGGGCGGGCGGCAGCCGATCTCCGAGAACTTCAGGCCCTTGGGTCCGAAAAACCACTCCATGTGCGTCGCCGAGCTCTCGATGCCGAGGAGGTCGATGACCTTGCGACCGAGCGCCTTGATCTCGTCGTAGCTCGAGCTCGCGTCGAGGCGGTTGGTCGCGCAGATCTGCGGCGAAATCCAGCGCGTGCGCATCGCCTCGAGCACGTTCGGGTAGTAGTGCGAGACGAACTCGTGCACGACCTCGCCGCGCATCGTCAGCGTGTCGTAGAAGCCCTCGTGCCCTTCGAGGAACTCCTCGACCGCAATGGACTTTCCATACTGCACGCCGAACTCGCGCAGCGCCGGCTCGATGTCCGAAATCTGGTCGACCCGCGTCGCGCCCGAGGCCCCTGCCCCGTCGCGCGGCTTCAGGATCAGCGGAAAGCCGACCTGCTCCGCGAAGGCGACGACCTCTTCGAGGGTCGTGGCCGACGTCGACGCCGCGCACGGCACACCACCCGCGCGCAGCACTTCCTTCATCGCCGGCTTGTCGCGGCAGAGGAACGCCGTGCGCGACGAGGTGCCGGGGATCCCAGCCGCTTCACGCACATGCGCCGCGCACATGATGTGCGCCTCGATGGTCGCCTCGAGCCGGTCGACCCGCGCGTGCGCTTGGATGTTGCGAGTCGCGCGCAAGACCTGCTGCAGGTCGGTGACGTTGGTCACCTCTTCGTAGTGGGTCAGCCAGCCCTTGAGCTCGTCGTCGAGCGAGGCCTTGGAGCCTTCGCCGATCGCCGTGACGGTCGCGCCGACCTCGGCCAGCGCGCGCACGAAGTGCTTCTGGTTGGTGGGAAAGCGGGGCTCGATGAGGACGACGTGCACTTCTATGCCTCGAGTCGCGAGTAGACGGTCTCGTAGGTCTTGGCCTGCGAGTCCCAGGAGAAGTCCTTGGCCATGCCGTTGGCCATCACGCGCCGCCACGCGTTGTCGTCGCGATAGGTCGCCAGCGCGGACTCGATGGCCCAGCGCAAGCCGATCGAATCGTGATGCTCGAACACGAAGCCGTCGCCCTTGCCCGTCTGCGGACTCCAGGGACGCACCGTGTCCGCCAGGCCGCCGGTGCGGTGCACGATGGGCACCGTGCCGTAGCGCAGCGAGTACATCTGGTTCAAGCCGCAAGGCTCGTAGCGCGACGGCATCAGGAACATGTCCGCGCCCGCCTCGATCATGTGCGCGAGCGGGTTCGAGAAGCCCTTGTAGAAGACGACCTGACGCGGGAACGCGTGCTGGAACGAATGGAACATCTGCTCGAGCCGTGACTCGCCACTGCCGAGCACGACGAGCTGGAAGCCAAAGCGCCTGAGCAGCTCGGGCATCACGTTCGCGAGCAGGTCGAAGCCCTTCTGCGACACCAGGCGCGACACGATGCCGATGACCGGCACGCGCGGCATGTAGGTAAGGCCCAATGACTCGAGCAGCGCCTTCTTGTTGGTGGCCTTGCCGGAGATGTCGGAGGCCGAGTAGCGCTCCGCAATCAGCGGGTCCCTGTTCGGTGACCACTCGTCGTAGTCGACGCCGTTCAGCACACCGACGACGGTGGTCTTGCGGGCGCGCAAGAAGGGATCGAGACCTGCCCCATGCTCCTCGCGCTGGATCTCTTTGGCGTAGGTCGGGCTCACCGTGGTGACGCCGCCGGCATACAGGATGCCGTGAAGCAGGTAGTTGATGCGGCCACCGTCGGCGCGCTGGAGCTGGTCTTGGTGGAAGAGCTGCTTGAACGGCTCGAGGTTGGTGTCGTGCAGGGTGCTCGCGGGGAACGTGCCCTGGTAGTTCAAGTTGTGGATCGACAACAGAGTCTTGGTATTCGCGAACAGCTTGTCCCACGCGAACGCGGTCTTCAGCGTCAGCGGCAGGAGGCCCGTCTGCCAGTCGTTGCAGTGCAGCACGTCGGGCGCCCAGCCCATCCCCTGCACCGCCATCAACGCCGCCCAGCCGAGCGCCAGGAAGCGGCGATGCTCGTCCGGGTCATTGGTGTAGAGCGAGCCGCGCGCGTACAGCTCGGGGCAGTGCACGAAGAACGTGCCCGGCGCCGCATCCGACGTGACGATGCGCACCGTGTAGACGTGGTGCCCGAGGCGCACGTTGAACGCCTCGCCGAGCGGCGCATAGGATGCCTTCGAGGTGTCGATCGAACTATAGAAAGGCAGGAACACCCGCACGTCGTGACCGAGCTTGCGCAGGTACTTGGGCAGCGCGCCGACCACGTCACCGAGGCCGCCAGTCTTGGCGAAGGGCCCCACCTCGGAAGACACTACTAGGACGTTCATAATGGGTTGTGCCCCATACCCCGTTTCACGTTCGACCCCGCCGCCGCGCTCAGCTCGAACGCCACGCGGCGCATCTTGCCACAGCCCGTGGGCTTGGCAAAGGTCGCCTTGGCTTGTTGAGCAAAGCCGTCCCTGAGATGTCACCGCCCGAGGGCATCCGTTGGTTCAGCCGTCCTTGGGCCGCGCCAAGCCAGCCCCCGCCCACACCGCGGGCCGCGAGCGCTGATATTGCGGCGGCACGCTGACCGTCGCGCCGAGCCGATCGGCCGCCTGCCACACCCAGCGCGGATCATCGAGAAAGGCCCGCCCGAGCGCGACCTGGTCCGCCTGGCCGGCCGCGATGATCGCCTCCGCCCGGAGCGCATCCGCGATGAGCCCCGAGAAGCGCGTCGTGATGGCCGCCTCGTGGCGCACACGCTCGGCGTACGGCGCGAGGAAGGCGGGCGTCGTCGGCACCTGCGCAGGGGCGACCCCACCGGACGACACGCACACATAGCTCACGCCGCGCTCACGCAGGCCGCGCGCCAACGCGATCGTCTCGTCGAGCGTCACGCCGCCGTCCACCCAGTCTGTCGCGGTGATGCGCGCGCCGATCGCGACGGCCGCGGACGCCTTCGAGACCGCCGCGTGCACCGCGTCGGCGAGGCGAAAGGGCATGCGCATACGATTGGCGAGCGAGCCGCCATAGTCATCGTCACGCTGGTTTGCGAGCGGCGAGAAGAACTGGTGGCCGAGGTAGCCGTGCGCGAAATGCAGCTCGAGCACATCGAAGCCTATCCGCACGGCGCGCTCGGCCGCCTGCACAAAGGCCGCGACGATGCGGCCGAGGCCCGCTTCGGTAAGCGCGGTCGGGGTGTGCCAGCCCTCCGCGAAGGGCAGCGCGGAGGGCGCGACCGTCGGCCACGGGTCGTCCGACAAGGCCCCCGACAAAGCCTCACCCGGCGCAAGCGGCTTGCCGCCCTGCCACGGCAGTCGTACCGAGGCCTTGCGACCCGCGTGCGCGAGCTGGAGCCCAAAGCGTGCACCCGGCGGCGCGACCGCCCGCGCGGCACTCATCACGCGCGCGAGGTGCCGTTCGTTCGAGTCGCTGTAGAGCCCGAGGCAGCCATGCGTGATGCGCCCGCTGCGCTCGACCGCGGTCGCCTCGACCATGACCAGGCCGGCGCCCGAGATCGCGAGCTGCATCAGGTGTTGCAAGTGCCAGTCGGTGGCCGAGCCATCGTCGGCGCTGTACTGGCACATCGGCGAGACGGCGATGCGATTGGTGAGCTCGAAGGGGCCAAGCGTGAGCGGCTGGAACAGGTGCGAGGTCATGGGTCGGTCGTCCGTTCAGGTGAGCGTCGGCGGCGCACATTGACGGTGGCGGCGCGGGGACGCAACATGCCGGCGCGCGCTTTGGCGTGCAGGTGAGCCTGCTGCGCGCGCTGATCCCGAGTCGGCGTGGCTTCGGCTAAGCTATTCGCCTCCCCGCCCGCGCTGCTGGATTCGAATAATGCCAGCGAGCGACGACCGCAGCACGAGTGGCCCAGCCGAAGTGGACGTGACGATCGACTACACCGTCGGCGCCGCGCGGATGGAGGTCTGGCGCGAGCGCGACATCGACTCGAAGTCGCTCGTGCCCGACGCCCGCGGCTCGCTGCGCCCGGTCGACAAGGCCGCGGAGCAGGTGACCATCACCCCCTGGAGCGAGCAGGCGGACGGCGAGAGCCTCACGAGCGGCATCGAGCTCGGGATGGTGCTTGGTGAAGGCGGCATGGGCATCGTGCGCGCAGCCACGCAACTGGCGCTGCGCCGCTCGGTCGCGGTGAAAGAGGTGCGGGCGGACTCCGCCTCGCCGTCGGCAATCGCCGCGCTGCTGCGCGAGGCGAGGCGTGGGTCGCTGCCAATCTCGAGCATCCCAATATCGTCCCGGTGCACGCGCTCACGCCGGGCATCCACTCGCCGCGCATCTTGATGAAGCGCGTCGAGGGCACCGCCTGGTCGGACGTCCTCGACCGCAGGAAGCGCCCCGAAGACGACCTCGGCCGCCACCTCGGCGTGCTCGGCCAGGTCTGTCGCGCCGTGCACTTCGCCCACTCGCGCGGTGTCGTGCACCTCGACCTCAAGCCCGCCAACGTGATGCTCGGGCGCTTTGGCGAGGTCTCCCTGGTCGACTGGGGGCATCGCCGCCGGCCTCGACGCGACCGGCCCCGAGTGGCTGCCGAAAGTATCTGCAATCGACTGCGTCATGGGCACGCCGCGCTACCTCGCACCCGAGCTCGCGGCCGGCGACGGCTCACGCGTCGACGCGACGACCGACGTCTACGAGCTCGGCGCCATCCTGCACGAGATATTGACCGGCGAGCCGCGCCACACCGGCATCAACATCCACGAGATGTTGAACAACGCGTTCATCTCATTTCCGGTCAACTACCCCGCGAATGTGCCATGCGAGCTTGCCGCCATCGCCAATCGTGCCACCTCACGCCTCAATAAATATCGTTTTCCGGACGCCGAGGCAATGCGCCTGGACCTCGAGAGCTTTGCCTCTCACCGCAGCTCCACACGCCTGTCCGACGACTCGCTGACGCGACTGGACCGCATCGCCACATTGGTCACCCAGGTCGCCAAAGGCACGATGCGCTCGCGCACGCCTGACGGCGATGCAACGCTCGAGCGCCTCTTCATCGAGTGTCGCTTCGCATTCCAACAATCACTGGCAATCTGGCCCGACAGCGCCGAAGCCAAGGCGGGCAAGCGGCGCCCGCTCGAGGTGATGATCGACGACGCCATCGCCTGCCAACAGGTCCGCCAGGCGACCGCCTACCTCGCCGAGCTCCAGGCAGCGGCCGCCGAAGGCGATACGGCGAACTCGTCGAACTCCGAGCGCGTCGCCGCCGTCGCCAAGCTGCGCCAAGACATCACCGTTCGCGAAGCATCCCGTCGCGCGTTGGAGCGCTACGGCCACGAGACCGACGTCAACTTCAACTGCGCATCACGCAGCCTGCTCGCCGCCATCACGGGCGCGCTGTGGATCCTCTGGAACGGCGTCGCCGCCTGGGCCTTCAAGGGTCCCGTCGCGCCGCTGCGCTACGACCTGCTAATCGGCAGCGTTGGCGCGACGCTGGTGATGTACGCCGGGGCACTCTAGGTGTTCCGCGGGACGCTGCTCACGACCGCCGTCAACCGCCGCATCCTCGGCCTGTTCGGGACCTGGTTCGTGATGGTGCTGTTGAGCTTCGTCGGCGCCTGGCTGGCCGGCAGCGACGCGACTGCCGCGGTCACCGCGACCTATAAGATATACCTCGCCTTTCGCCTGGCGCTGACCGCCTTCGTCGATGGGCGCGCTATTCTTACGTGCGTGCTCATCGCGCCGTTCACGGTCATCGGCCCCTCGTATCCCGAATATGCCTTCGAGCAGATCGCGCTGATCGGCGGCCTCGTCGGATTCTCACTGGCCATTATCTGGCGCCGCCCGATGCGCTCGAAATACCTACCCGAGACGTCCTGACCGAGACCGCACGCACGTAACGGAGGGCTTGATTTAGGCGGGACAGGCCCACGCCCGAGGGTGGGGGTGTGGGTGGGGGCGTGGGCGTGGGTGCGGGCGTGGGCGTGGGCGCGGGCTGTCACTCAGATGTCTGGGGGGCTTCGGGCAAGCGGTCGAGGCGGACCAGGGGGTGGCCGAACCAGGCCTCCCAGATGGCGGTGGCGGCTTTGGACAGGGCGGGGCCTGGCTGGCCCAATAGCTTCAGGTGCAGGGCGGCGACGGTCTCGAGGTCGGCGCTGGCGCGGCGGCCCTCGGGGTCGAGGATGGGGTCGAAAGGCAGGCTTAGGTTTTTGGCGATGCCCTCGAGGATGAGCACGGCGCTCCAGGCTTCGGCGCCGCCCGAGCCCTCGTAGAGGTGCTCACACAACAGCGTGAGATTGACACGGGCCCACTCGGGGTCGCGGGCAATCTCGGCGGTATAGGCGGACAGCTCGAAGGCGACGCGGCGCACCTCGTCGCTCTCGGCGGGCTCGCTGCCGGGGGTGAGCTGCAGGATCGTCAGGAGCTCGAGTGGGACCACGAAGTCTTCGCCCGATGCATAGTCGATGCGATGTTGGACCTCGTGCAGTTCGACCGGACGGGCGTGGCGCGTCACGAGGCGGAGAAACAGGCGACGTTGCTCGTCGGTCTCGAGCTTCTGCTGGATCTCGTCGAGCACGGCGCGCGCTTCGCGTGAGGTCGTGGCCTGGAAGCTGTCGCGGTACGAACTGTCGACACCGAGGGTCTCGAACTCGCGCAGCGTGACACGGTCGCCGAGGCGCATGTTCCAGTCGTCGACCAGGTCGCTGCGGCGGGCCAAGAGCTCGCCCAGCTCGGACAGCGCTTGTTGCTCGCCGGGTAGCGCGCCATAGAAGCTCTCGCGCACGACCTGGCCGGCCTTCTTGCGGACCGCGAGCCAGGTGGTCTTGCCTTCGTCCTCGGCGTCCATGTGCAGCGACATCTCACGCCCGGGCATCAACGCGGGTCCAAGGCGAGTGGCAATCTCGCCCTCCAGCTTGTCGACGAGTAGCACCGCGACGTCCATGCGCTTGGAGGTATAGCCGAGCAGCGACTGCACGATGTTGAGGCGGTCGACGCGGCGCAGGTGCAGTGCTTCGACGGGCGTCGTCGCGGCCATGAAGCGCTGCGAGGCGACTACCCTGAACGTGTAGAACGCTGCCTCGGCGCGGCCGTCGTCGAAGCGCACCGCATAGCTGTCGAAGAAGTAGCCGTAGCCTCGCTTGGCGAGCTCGCGGTTGGTGGTGCGCACGGCTTCGGCGAAGACCTCTTCGCGCGCGGCCCAGCCTTCGCCACCGCGTGCCGCAGCGGCCGCGCCGTCCAACATGCGGCCCAGCGCATCGACGACGGCGTCGCCGAGCGGCACGCGCAGGTCTTCGCCGAGCACCGCCTTGCGGTTGAGTTCGAGGTCATGTGTGCGCTCGTCCGAGCGCGATGGCAGCTCGCCCTCGAAGCGACCGCGTGTCAGTCGATCGAGCGACACGACCCAGTCGGTCAGCGCCTCGACCCACGTCTCTTCACGCTCGAGCGGCAAAAACGTGCGGTCACCGACGGGCGCCATGAACGCGGGGGGCGGCGGCTCGGACGACGACATGCTCAATGCGAGCGCGGTGCCGCCCCCAAGGACGACGATCAATACCACCATGAACAGTGTGCGCCGCGCTGGAGGCCGTTGCGCGCGCCGTTGGATCTCTGACCAATAACGCTCGTTGGTCAGCTCACGCAGGCCCAGCGAGGCCGGCAATTTGATCCGATGCAAGCGCAGCCAGGCGGTCTGCAAGAGCGCGACGGTCGCACCGACCGCATCGCGGTCGACGACCAGCGGCTGTTCACGGTCCTTGGGCAGGTCCAGCGCGAACTCGAACGCGGCGTTCTTCAGCGCGCGGGTGGCACGCAATCGGCCGATGAAGCCGAGCGGGCTCGCGGCCCCACGAATGGTGCGCAGGTCCGCCAACGCCACCGCGCGGGCCAGCACCGACGATGGTGTCCGGTCGTTCGAGCGGCGCGGCGATTCACCTCGACCGCTGTGGACCACGTCGCGGTCGAGCGTCACAGGTCAGGCTCGCGTCACGGCGCGTACAGGTCCGCGCAGCTGCCGCCGGGGGCGCGAAGACGCGGCGTCTGGTCGGCGGCGATGTCGAGCAGAAACGTGATGGCCGGCGCCTGCAGGGCGCAGATCGGCGAGAGGCTGATGAGCGGCGTCGTGCGCGGGGTAGCCGGCGGGTAGGGCGGCTGGAAGCCCGAGTCGCAGATCGGCGTGACGACCTGGGCATGGCAGGCGTTGGCATTGTAGAAAAAGCCAGCGGTCTGGGTGCGACCGGCGAACGTGAGGTTGCCTTGCTCGCTGTCGAGGAACGGCGTCGCCAGCACGCTGCTCGCGCCGGGGATGTCGCTGTTCAGGGTCCAGTCGGCCCCCGCCGTGAAGACCGGCACGCCCCAGGCATTGTTGAACGAGATCTGTGCCGGCGAAAACAGCGTCTCGTCCCACGAGTCGCCCGAGCCGAAGACGTGCAGCGGGTGGTTGTCCTGGCGATAACGCAGCACGAAGGGCGCGTAGCCGGCCGGGTCGCCGCGCTGCGAGAGCCACTGCAGCATCATGATCATCGGGTCGTTCTGTGCGCCCGAGTTGATCTCGGCCAAGGTCGACTTGAGACCGTAGATCGTTCGGATGATGCCGCCCGCGAGGGTCGCGTTGTTTGGGGCCATCGGGAGGTTGAGCGAGATTATGCCGCCCGATCCGACGCTCTGCACGGCGCCGACGAAGTCGTCGCTGGCGGCCATCAACGCGCTGGTGAAGCTGGTGCCGAACGACAAGCTCTCCATCACGAGGTGGTCGGCGTCGATCTTCGTGCGCAGGAACGCGCCAAGCCCTTTGGGGCCCGCATCTCTCAGGTAGCGCACGAGCGTGTAGCCGTCGGTCGCGATGCTGATCTGGTTGGCCTCGATGATGTGGGGGTCGAAGTCCGACGCGAGCCCGAAGAGCCCGCCGACCGTCGTCGTCGCGCCGCCGTTGTCGCCGATGTAGTCGGCCATGAAGCCTGCGTCGCCGACCTTCTTGCCGGTGTAGGCACTCTCGGCGTCGACGCGCGTCGGCACCACGAGGTCTTCGTTCGGAATGTAAGCAACGTCCTGGCGGCCACCGTGGAACGCGAGGTCCATCGAGATGGTCGCGTAGCCGGCGGCGCAGTTGGCGACCGCAAACGGCAGCGCGTCGGAGCGGAGTGCGGTGCCGCCGTGCGTGAAGATCGCGAAGGGCACGGTCTTGTCGGGGTCGGGTGCGCCGTCGGTCAGGTGGCTCTGGCACAGGTAGACGGTGAACGGCACGGCCGCGCGCGTGGTCGCGACGGGCTTGCCGTTCTCGTAGCTGATGGCCGCAGCCGTGACCTTGCCGTCGGCGCTGCCGGTCAGGTTGAACGCGGGCGCGACCAGCGTGCCGTTGACGACATAGCCGATGTCGCCGCGGAAGCTGCCGCCGGTGTAGGTCGTGCCGCCCGGGAGCTTGGCGGCGTCGGTGCGCGAGCCGCCGTACCAGGGCGTCGGCATGAACTCGAAGGGGGCCGTCGGCACGCCGAAGTAGGCGTCGAGGTCGGCGCCCGCCACCGGATTGGCCGCCTGCCAACCGTTGGCGTCGTGGCGCACGTTGGCGGTCGGCGTGACGAGGTCGAACTTGTCGACCGCGGCGAACAGGTCATTGACAAAGGGCAGGGTCGCCTCGGTCGTGAAGACCGTGCCGATGACGGCCGCCGCGTCGCGCAGTGCGAGGTACGCACGCAGGTCGGCGAACGCCGCGCGCGAGGCCGCGACCTCGGGCGTGGGGTCACCGACCTCGGCCTGGATCATCTGGGTGAAGGTCGGCGGCGCGAGGATGGTGCGGCCGTCTTTGTCCTTCACGTTCACGTCGATGATGACCGCGTACTTGGTGCCTGGCACGAGGTACTCGCCCCACGCCGGGAAGACCGCGAGGTAGTTGGCGTACGAGAACCACGAGGCGGTGCCGTCGAAGACCTTGCCCTCCTCCGGGCCACTCAGCGCGACGTAGTGAACGGCGCCGGCGAAGGTCGTCAGGTCCGGCTCGACGTTCATCGGGAAGAAGACCGACGAGATGTAGCCAAAGCCCTTGCGGGCGCTGATCTCGCCATCGGTGCGCGTCAGGATCGGCGACTTCGCGAGCGAGCCAAAGCGCGCGTCGCCGCCGAGCGGTGCGAGGTCGATTTTACCGTCGGCCGCGAGCAGGCCGTCGCTGGGGAATGGACCTTCCGAGATCGCCTGGCCCGGGGCCGCGCGGAAGTTGAAGACCGCGTCGGCCGCGACGGGCGTGACCGTCTCGACGTCGTTCGTATCAGCGACGTCCTCGTCGACCTCTTCAGGCTTGGTCTCGGTCGCGTCTGGGCTCGTCTCGGTCGCGTCGGTTAGGTCGGCCGCATCGGCCGCATCGGACGTTGCGTCGGCTTTCTTGGCGTCGTCGCCGCAGGCGGCGAGACCGGTGCAAGCGATGCCGAAAGCGAGGGAGGTGGCGAAGGCGAAGTCGCGGATCTGCATGGCGAGGTTGTGCCTGCTTCCGCCCGCCGGGTCAATCCAGGGAGGCCGGCTCCCGCGCGTTGCGGAGGCCGGCCGGGTCGCGCTGAAATTCGCCGAGCAGGCGAAGGCGAGGCGAGGCGAGAGCAACCAGAAATTCGTTCAGGGACGCGCAGGGGGATGTCCGCGGTCGCGGCCGCGCCCGTCCTGCATGGTGCCCCAGTCGCTGGCGAGTACGCTCATGAAGTCCGCGCTGCGCGGGCCAGTGAGCTGCTCGGTCAAGAAGGGCGAGAGCTCCGCTTCAGCGCCAGCTTCGGCCGGGAAGACGTGGAGGAAGCCGGTGCCGGTCTCGTTGACGTGGCAGCCGTTGCAGGTGTTGAGGGCCAGCGAGTCGCGCACCTCTTCGCTCACGCCGGGCACGTCCCACACGAACTCGAAGGCGGCTTGCGAAGAGGCGGCGAGGAAGGGCTTTCCGCGATAGGTGGGGGGCAGCTCGAACGTGCCGGCGACGATCGCCGCGGCGTT
>Ga0105048_10000494_pt1 | contig 60969 bp, 58 predicted proteins | sample MAT05_FD_78382 | JGI IMG/M metagenome (GOLD analysis project Ga0105048, IMG submission 78382) | Freshwater microbial communities from Lake Fryxell liftoff mats and glacier meltwater in Antarctica - MAT-05 | ecosystem: Environmental > Aquatic > Freshwater > Ice > Liftoff microbial mat | place... | reverse complement strand
AGCGCTAATCTCTAGAGTATTTCGGTTGTTCGACTCTGGAGCGCCTGAAAAACAGTATTGTAGCAATCAATATCAGAATTCCAAAAACTGCCTCAATATGCATTGTTTTCTGCATTCCAACCAAGTCTTTCAAATATCCCACAACCAAATACCCAAAAGTTAATCCGGCGCCAAAATGAAATGCCCAGATCATTGACTGACCTGTTGTGCTTAATTCTGGCGGTGTATGCGACTGTACATACTGCACCGCTCCCACCAGAAAAAAGGAAATTGTAAAACCATGCAAAATACCAATGAAAATGGCGATTTCAGGGCTTGAAATAAATCCATATAAAACCATTCGTAAGATGGATACTAACATGGCCAACAAAATTACAAATTCCGGGCTGGTTCGCTTAACAAGCTTAATTCCAAATATGAAGAATGGTATTTCAAATCCTGCTTGTATTGCAAATGCTGTTCCTATTAATTTATTTGAAGCTCCAATTTCAATGTAATATAGATTTATAAACTGGTGTAGGGGGGAAATTGCAATTCCATAAAACAACATTAGAAAAAAGAATGAAATAACCACTTTATTCTGCATGAATACCTTCAGACTACCGAAATTAACGAGGTTTCTGCCAGTAAGCGGTTTCGGGGGAAGAGTAATTAAATTAATTACCAATATTATTGAAAACAAAATTGCTGCAATACTGAAAATTACTGAAGTATTTTTCATGGCGAAGTATCCAACAACGAAGGCAGATAGTGCGTAACCTGCGGAGCCAAATAGTCGAAATTTACCATACGATAATTCTGGTCGCGTCCTTACAAGTCCGAGCGCCATTCCATCAACTACAGCCCCCATGGGTTGCTGAAAAAGCGAAATCAGAAATACCACTGCAAGAATAGACAGATAAGCAGTAGTATAGGATAAAAAAAATACCAGAACCGCACAGAATGCTGATAATAATAAAAGAATTCTGTTACTTCCACGATGGTCAGCCATCATTCCCCAAAAAGGAACAACAATTGCACTGGTTGAAATAAATACAGCATTTAGCGCTCCGATTTGCAATCCGGTAAAACCTAATTTTGTAAGATGAACATTAAAAAAAGCCATCCAGGAGGCGAAAGCAGAATACAGTAGAAAATAAAAAATTGGGAGTTTGATGGTTTCCTTCACGATCGTTTGAAGATATATTAAAAAACCAAAGGTAAGTTTTTAGAACTATATGTGAAAATGCATATCAAAGCTAAAACCAAAAAGAGGTTAGGCCATCATCAAATTGATTATTAGCTAATTAAAAATTGAGAAATCTAAATAGAAATATGGATCAGACCTGTAAGCGGCTGCGAAATGGCTCAAAAGTCATAAAATCAGCATGATGAACTATGTATGCCTCTGTGGTACGTTTAACCATATCCCCTTCGCCTGCATGTGTAGCAATTATATGGCAAACTTCAGCAGGTATTCCACAAGATTCAGCAAGAGACACACCGCTAAAAGGATGGCGAAGGTATTTTCCGTAGTTTCCCTGGAAAGCCTTTCCATCTTTTAGTTCATATTCTAAAAGCTTACCAACATCCGCTAGGATTGCGCCTGAAATTAAAACATCCATATTTACAGGCAGATCAGACCCAAAAAATGCATTCGACTTCTCCCCCGCTTCTTTGGCTATATGAACTACGCAGCGCTTATGAGCCATAAAAGTAACCTTAAGTCCTGGTACCAGCAAAGTAAAGGGAATGGTATTTAAATCATCAATAGTCAGAACGCTTCTTTCAAGCGCAACCTCCCATGTTTTAGCTGTTTTTTCCCTAAGTTCCTTGTCACTAATCCATTCTAGTTCAGGCCAGAGGGCTAAGATTTCTTTATTCATAGTTTAAGATATAAAAACACAATTAACCGACGTAAATTACAAATTTGCGATTATTGCATCTGCCATCTGATGAGTTGATGCTGCCCCTTTCTGAATTACATCAGGTCTTCCGGTCATCTTCATCATATCATAGGTTTTGACCTTACCTTCAGAAATTACTTTTTCAATTGAGGCCGAAATACGTGATGAGATGTTTTTTTCACCCAAATGATCCAGCATCATACATGCTGAAGCAATCATAGCAATTGGATTTACGATAGAAACCGGATAGTCGGCATATTTAGGTGCTGAACCATGGGTTGGTTCAAATACAGATACTTTTTGACCAAGGTTTGCACTGCAAGCAAATCCCAATCCACCGATGAGACCAGCAAATCCATCAGATACAATGTCACCAAACATATTTCCTGCAACAATTACACCATAGTCTTCAGGGTTTTTAGTAAGCCACATCATCTGTGCATCGATGTTTGTATTCCATAATTCAATTTCCAGGAAATCGGTTTTTTGAATTTCTTGTGCTAGCTTATACATCATCCCTGATGTTTCTCTGATTACATTAGGCTTCTCACAAACAGTCACAGATTTATATCCCCACTTCCTGGCATGATTAAATGATGCGCGAAGAATTCTTTCGGTAGCTTTACGGCTGAAAATCCTCGTTGAGATTGATAGTTCCTCCTTTGGTACATGTCCGAAATTTTGAACAAATTTAGGATGCGAAAGAAGTCCTTGGTATACAAGGTCCGGAGGGTTAGTCCATTCGACCCCACCATATAAACCTTCTGTATTTTGTCTGAAAATAACCACATCAACAACAGGTTCTTCAATTGTATTACCAATTCCACGCCTGATAAAATTCAGCGGGTTCCCTTTATATGTTTTACATGGACGAATGCAAATATCGAGGTCGAAATACTGCCGTAGACTTACAATAGGGCTTGAATAAACCAAACCTTTACCTTTCAGATTATCTGACAACTCAGCAGCAGCAGCATCTTTAGGCTTCGACGTAATAGCACCAAAAAGCCCAACTTTATGTTCTTCAAGAAGTTTGATAGTTCTTTCTGGTAACGGATTACCTTCCTTTACCCAGAACTCCCAACCTATATCACCTTCGATATAATCAGCCTGAAAGCCTGCTGCATCAAGAACTCTGATTGCTTCTTCAAGTACTACTCTGCCGATGCCATCACCAGGCATAGCTATTATTGTTTTTTTAGCCATGATAATTTGTTATTTTTGACGGGTAAATGTATTATAAAAAAACGATCCTGTATTTATTGAAAAAGCTATTTAGTAGCATTGTTTTATACAACATATTTTTTGAGAATATATGAAAAAACTAAGTGTTCTGGAGCCAAAAGAACTGTGGATGTATTTTGAAGATATATGCGCAATACCTCGTCCATCTAAAAAAGAAGAACAGATACGTAATCACATAATTGAATTTGCAAAAAAATTCAAGCTTGATTATCAGGTTGATAAGGCCGGAAACCTATTAATAAAAAAAGGCGCCACAAAGGGTATGGAAAAATGTAAAACAATTGTTTTGCAATCTCATCTCGATATGGTTGGAGAGAAAAACTCTGATACATTGCATGATTTCGAAAAGGACTCACTCAAAGTTTTTATTGAGGGAGATTGGGTAAAAGCAAAGGGAACTACTTTAGGTGCAGATGATGGTATAGGAGTAGCTGCCCAAATGGCTGTTCTGGCGTCTGATAATATAGCGCATGGCTCTATTGAATGTCTTTTTACTGTTGATGAAGAAACAGGTCTATCTGGTGCATTTGCACTTGAAAAGGGCTTTTTTGAAGGAAAGACATTGTTAAATCTTGATTCAGAAGATGAAGGTGAACTTTTTATTGGTTGCGCCGGGGGAAATGATACGGTTGCTATTTTTAAATACAAGTTGAAGAACGCACCTGAAAAATGTTTAGCATTCGAAATAAGTGTAAAAGGTCTAAAAGGTGGACATTCAGGAGATGATATTCACAAAGGATTAGGAAACTCAAATAAGATTATCACACGATTTTTGTGGAACATATCAAATGATTTTGGTGCAAGGCTTGCTCATTTTGACGGTGGGAATCTCCGAAATGCTATCGCAAGAGAAGCGCGGGCTATTTTCACAATAGCTCCGGAGCATTATGAAGGCTGTAAAGCATATTTTGATAATTATGTAATCCTTGTCGGTTCAGAATTAAAAACTACTGAGCCTTCCCTAATTATGCAACTTTTGCATGCAGATCCACCTCTAAATGTTATAAACAAAAAAGCTCAATCAAGATTGCTCGACTGCTTATATGCCTGCCCACATGGAGTTATCGAATGGAGCAGGGAAATGCCTGGATTAGTTGAAACTTCTACCAATTTGGCTTCAATCAAATTTATAAGTGACAGTGAGATTCAGGTTACCACTAGTCAGAGAAGCTCCGTTGATTCAGCACGAAAAGATATCTCTGATCAGGTTCAGAATATTTTTACTATGGGTAAAGCAAGCGTAAGTCACAGTACTGGCTATCCTGGCTGGAAGCCAAATCAGAACAGTGAAATTCTTAAAATATCCAAAGAAAGTTACAAGGAATTATTTGGGAATGAGCCGATAGTAAGAGCAATACATGCAGGACTTGAATGTGGACTATTTCTGGAGAAATTTCCAGAACTTGACATGGTATCATTTGGACCAACAATTCGAGGTGCACACTCACCGGATGAAAGATTAAGTATAGAATCTACTTCAAAATTCTGGAAATTACTGCTTTCTGTTTTGGAAAAAACACCTAAAAAATGAAGTAGATATTAATCAACGGGTTCAAAGTCAGCTTTTCTAACACCACAAACAGGACATATCCATGTATCCGGAATATCTTCAAATGCCGTTCCAGGAGGTATTCCTCCATCGGGATCTCCTTCTTCCGGATCGTATACAAATCCGCAGATAATGCATTTAAATTTTTGCATTTTTGTTGTTATAAAATAATAAGATTCAATGATTTAATTGACTGGAACAAAAGTATAAAAAATATGCCTTGTATCTCAAGAAGCAAATACATTTTATTGTTTTTTTTGTGTGCAATAAAACTAAAACAGAAAAACAATATAAAGGAGCTTTTAATGCTTTACCATTTTTAATCTACTAATTAGAAACATTGTAAATTCAGACCTTTTTTACAAAAACTCAAGCTTTTTGAAAAAATAAAATTAACTTTATAAACACAATTTTTTAATATATTACATACATCAATGTCAATAGATTTGAATTCACTTGTAGGAGGCTTTAAAGTTACCCGCCTGGAAGATATGAAGCAAATTGCTTTTAATGAGCGTATTGACATAAAATACTTTTTCAGTTTAAAACTTTTACCCTGGCTTATTTCGGAAATTCAGGATCATTACAGGATATTACAAGTTGAAAAATATTTAGTGCAACCCTATAAAACAGTATATTACGACACTCCCTCGTTAAAACTTTACCTTGATCATCACAATGGCAAACTGAATCGTTTTAAATTAAGGAAACGACTATATATCGCCAATAATATTTCTTTTTCAGAGATTAAGTTTAAGAGTAACAAAGGAATAACATTCAAAAGACGGGTTAGTACAGATAAAAATCTGGAGGTACTTACTGATGAAGATAGAGCTTTTTTTTCAAAGCATACTCATCTTTCTGGCGATCAACTCCTTGCACAAGCAACAAACCATTTTAACAGGATTACTCTGGTGAGTAATAATGAAAGAGAACGAATTACCATGGATTTTAACCTTAAGCTCGAGAGGCTTGGGAAAGAAGCTAACTTGGGAAATTTAGTAATTGCAGAAGTTAAGAAATCAAAGGACGAACCTATCACTTTTATAGAACAGAAGCTACAGGAGTTAGGCATTAAAAGTTCATCCTTTAGTAAATATTGCACGGCTATTGCAATGATTGAAGAACATACCAAGAATAATAATTTCAAAATAAAAGTTAAAGCATATAAAAAAGTAAATGATGGTTAACATTCTAACACTACTTGCCACTTCATCTCAGATATTTGGCATCGAACTAATTAATACGCCTGATTTCGGGGAATTATTATTGCGCTTTTTCCTGAATCTAGCAGTTATTGTAGTAATTGTGAGGTATTTGTATTATTCAACTTCCAAGCAAAAGGATTATCTGTTTTCTTATATTATGATCAGCGCAGTAATTTTTCTTTTGTGTTTCCTGCTTAATAGTGTAAAACTCCAAATTGGTTTTGCATTAGGGCTGTTCGCTATATTTGGAATAATTCGTTACAGAACTGATTCGATATCTATAAAAGATATGACTTTCCTGTTCATTGTAATCGGAGTTTCTGTAATAAATGCTCTGGCAAATAAAAAGATATCCTACGCTGAGTTATTCTTTACAAATCTTATCATCATTTTCCTTGTATGGATAATGGAAAAAATCTGGCTGGTTAACAAAGAAGGAAAAAAGATGGTTGAATATGAAAAAATTGACCTTATAAAACCTGATAGAGAAGCTGATCTGATTGCTGATCTGAAAGAACGTACTGGTCTTGATATTACTCGTGTAGAAATTGGTAAGATAGATTTCTTAAGAGATTCAGCCCGCATCAGAATCTTTTTCAATATTAAGGAACACGGAAAGAATCTTGAAGAAGGCGGATATCAATCCTGATAAAAAAAGAGCTGAATAAATAAATATTCAGCTTTTTTTTTGAGTTAAGAAGTTTTAACCTGCCTTACTATATCAATAAGAGTTCCATCAACCCATTTGATTCCGGCAATTATTTTATCCTCTAAAACAGGCAAATCAGGCTTTCCACAAATCTTTTCCGCTTCAGTTTTAAGCTCCTGAATTGATTTGAAAGGAAGTCCTGAATCTTTTGTTTTCTCTATTAGATCTTTTCTCAGGGGATTAATTGCAATACCCCTCTCCGTTACAATAACATCAATCAATTCACCAGGTCCACAAAGCGTTGTAACCTGATCACGAACCACTGGTATTCTGTCACGAAATAAAGGAACCGGTATTATTACAGTTTTGGAAAACAAACAATTCTGCCACCCTCCAATTCCGTGCAGGAGATAGCCATCAGAGTGTGTTACAACATTTGCATTAAAATTAATGTCCACTTCTGTAGCTCCTAGAATTACTACATCAACAAACTCAGCAAAATTGCCTTTGGAATGATAATTATAGCTTGTAAAAGGTGTTGTCCATGTATGATTAGGGTTTTCAGCCATTGATCGCACACCATCTAGGTCAAATGTCTGACCATCAAGAATATAATCAACTAAACCCTCTTTAAGCATTTCAACCAGATATTTGTTACTACCCCCTCTGGCAAAACGAGCCTTTATCCCTTTTTCCTTCATAATTGCTCTGAAATATTCAGCAACTGAGAGGGATGTTCCACCGGCACCTGCCTGAAATGAAAAGCCATCTTTAATTATCCCTGCGGCATCACAGAATTTTGCAGTTAGTTCTGCGAGCAGAAGTCGATCGGGACTCTTTGTAATCTGAGTTGTGCCGGATACAATCTTTTCCGGGTCTCCGAGTTTATCTATTACAACTGTAAAATCAATATTATTTCCCTGAATTTGCCATGGGATACATGGAAACGGAACCAGATTATCGGTAACAACTATCACTTTATCAGCATATTCCGAGTCGCCAAGTGCAAACCCAAGTAATCCGCAGGCTGATGGCCCAAATAAACCATTGGCATTACCAAATACATCAGCAGTTGGAGCACCGATTACCGCAATATCTATTTTAACTTCCCCATCCTGAATTGCCTGATACCGGCCACCATGCGAACGTAGAATTGCTGTTCCTGCCATTCTCCCTTCAGTTACAAATTTACCCAAGGGTCCGTTCATACTACCTTCGATAGAATGGATCGTGCCGTCTTCAAGATAAGGGATCAGATGTGCGTGGCATGAAAAGGATGCAGATGGAAACCATCTTAAGTTTTTAACTCCCAGTTCGTGAGCAATATCAAATATCATGTTTGCAAGCAGGTCGCCATTGCGAAAATGATGATGGGTGGAAATGGTCATTCCATCTTTAAGTCCCGCTTTAAGTAAAGCTTCTTTTAGACTGTTTACCAATTTATTACCATCCTCTGGAAACTGAGTATTACTTTTAATTATACCGGATGCTTTTCTTCCAGTGGGAGTATATTTGCCCACTCCCATAAATGGAATTTGTTTTTCCCCATTTATCTCTTCCGGAACCAGTCGACCTGCGGCATTAAGAATCATTTTATTATGCGACATACCCGTTCCTCCAATTCTTTGAAAGCATTCCTAATTTTATTGCCAGGTCAATAGTTTTCTGAGCTCTCTTTACTACGGGAGCATCGATCATTTTAGTACCTACAGAAACAACGCCTAAGCCTTTTTCTTTTGCAGTATCGAACGCATTGACTATCTTTTTTGACTTTTCAATTTCCTCATTATCAGGGGCAAAGCCTTTATGAATTATCTCGATCTGCCTCGGATGAATACATCCCATTCCCTCAAAACCAAGACTTTTCGAATTTTTCACGTTTGTAAACAGAGCTTCCATATCACCCACATCAGAAAATACTGAGTCAATTGCTTGTATTCCAGCTGCTTTGCATGCATTTACAAGACGAGTCCTGGCATATAACGATTCTGTTCCTCCTATTGTGCGCTGTACTCCGAGATCCGCAGTATAATCCTCAAGACCAATTGCCAATGCAACAATATTTTCAGATGCACATGCAATTTCAAAAGCCTTTTCAACTCCCAGTGCACTTTCAATTATTGGCATAATAAAAATCGTATTGTTTTGACCACAAGCAGTTTGAATTCGATTAATTTCATTTTCAAGTGTAATTATTTGATCAGCACTTTCACATTTTGGCAAGAGGATAAGATGAGTATTATAGGGAATGATGTATTCAAGGTCATCTAACCCTGCTGGCATTTGATTAATCCTTACCATTCTTTCAGCACCGAAGAAGTTGACCTGAAGAAGTGCATTTCTCACAAGAAATCGGGCCTCAGGCTTTTTCTCAAAAGCAACTGAATCCTCAAGATCAAGGATAATACCATTAGGCTTATGAATCCCGGCATTAATCATCATTGCTGGTGAATTTCCTGGTAGGTACAAACGGGAAAACCTGAATTTCTCTTTTGAACTATGATAGTTGTTTTCTTCTATTAAAGGGAGTAAAAAGGGTTTGTTGGTTTTAATAAGTTGATTTATAATGGCTTCCAGACGAGCAGCCAATACATAAGGCAAAGCACCAGAGTCTTCGATTGATAACCGGGCATTAGCAATACCAAAAAAACGCAACATTTCCTGTGCATTTTTCCTGATATCGGCCCCAAACAGAGCAGTAACCTTACTTTTTAATTCAATCTGAATTCCTCCAGAGTCAGTTAATTCGAGCTCCATAAAGCAATCCGAACGTACCTTATCCCCTTTATTACCTGCATTGGCAATTTTTCCCATTAATTTCTTTTTTCACAAATTTACTTTATTCCTACAAATGGGATGCTTGCTTTAAAACATTAAATAAGGAAACTCAATAATATACCTGCTGCAACTGCTGAACCGATAACTCCTGCAACATTAGGAGCCATTGCATGCATCAGGAGGTGATTGGTTGGATCTTCCTTTAAACCAACATTTTGCACAACTCTGGCACTATCAGGAACCGCTGAAACACCGGCAGCTCCGATTAATGGATTGATTTGATTGTCTTTAGATGTAAATAGGTTCATTACCTTGGCAAACACCACTCCACCTGCAGTAGCAAACATAAAGGAAACCGCACCTAATCCAAAAATAATCAACGAATCGGTTGTAAGGAATACATCGGCTTGCGTGGATGCTCCAACTGTCACGCCGATAATAATCGTAACAATATCAATTAAGGGATTTCGTGCAGTTTCAGCTAATCGTTTTGTAACAGTTGACTCTTTCAGTAAGTTTCCCAGAAAAAGCATTCCAAGAAGTGGCAATGCAGCAGGTGAAATGAAACATGTAAGAATCATTCCAATTATTGGGAAAAGTATTTTTTCAAGTTTCGAAACAGCTCTTGGCGGTTTCATTCGTATTAAACGCTCTTTTTTTGTTGTAAACAAATACATAATTGGAGGTTGAATAACCGGTACCAGAGCCATATAAGAGTATGCAGCAATAGCAATCGGACCTATCAGATTTTTCACAAATATTGGATCTCCATTTATTGTTTGTCCGATGATATCCACTCCATTTGCCAGTTTTGATGCCAGATAAATTGCAGTTGGGCCATCAGCTCCACCTATGATACCAATAGCACCAGCTTCGCGAGCATGAAATCCTAATGCAATTGCTCCAATAAATGTTATAAATATTCCCACTTGGGCTGCTGCACCAAGCAGAATAAGCTTTGGATTAGATATCAAGGATGAAAAATCAGTCATGGCACCGATTCCAAGAAATATTAAAGGTGGATAAATCCCTTTAATAACTCCAAAATACAAGTAATACAAAACACTTCCTGGTTGATAAATTCCGATTTGCAGGTTTGCACCCCCATCCTGAAAAAAAGGAATATTTCCAAGAATAATTCCAACGCCGATAGGCACGAGCAGAAGAGGCTCATAATCAAACTTGATTGCCAGAAAAATAAAAAGAAGTGCAACCAGAATCATCACAAAATGACCTGGGGTAGCATTTCTGAAACCGGTATATGCCCAAAATTTTATAAGGCCTTGTTTAGTTTGCTGAACCAGATTATCAGTTTTATTCTGAACTTCAGTGCCATTATCAGCATTGACGAGTTGTTGATTCAGTTCGGTTTGAAGAACTTTTGTATTCTGATCTGCTTGATCAGGTATTACAAGGGATCGAAGTACAGTTAGTATTGCAATTATTGCAAAAATAGTTAAGAGTTTTTTCATGGGATCAGATAATTTCAATTAGAGTATCCCCTTGAAGTACATGCTGGCCTGGTGCGACTTTTACACTTTCAACTACTCCATCTTTTTCAGACAGAATCTGATTTACCATTTTCATGGCCTCCATACTAAGAATTTTTTGGCCCTGTCGGATTATATCACCCGGACGAACAAAAACATCAACTATTAGCCCCGGTAAAGGAGAAGAAATAGCAAAGGCAGTGCCTTCTTCAGACTTTTCTATTTTTGGTTTAAGTGGATCCGTTGAATTTGATCTGACGATTGTAGGAGTTTTCGTTGTTTTAATTTTCCGATCTAGCTCAACATTGAAAGATGTCCCATTCACATCAAGGTGAACAGTGTTGTTCTCAATTTCATGAATATCAACGCTATATGCATTGCCATTAATAGTAAATTTGTAACTCTTCATTTCAGTAACTTTTTTCAAATTCTGTTAAACTGATTTCTTACAGCATAGATTTTTGAACTCCATGGAGAATAGGGTTTTGAAACTTTATTGATAGTTAAAACCCCACTTTCTTCGTCATGCACTTCCAGAAAAAGGTGCAGAGCCATTGCTATAGCAGCGGTTTCTTCCCCTGTGATATTTAAATCATCAACTGTTTGCATTTCTTTCCCGGAAGATTTCTTTTCTCTTTTCCAGTTGTAATAGAGCAGTTTGGGGAGATAATAAAAAAACAAATACAAAAAAAGGAGGGAAAAGAATACGATCACGTATCCCAGAATCGCAATCATTATAATAAATGAGTTGATATCGCTAAAACTCAGAATAGTTCCCATGTTTACAAAGGTATATTTGGATGTTTTTTAGGCGGATTCATTTCCTTTTTAGTAGAAAGTGTCTGGAGGGCACGAATAACCCTGAAACGGGTATTTCGTGGTTCAATGACATCGTCTATATAGCCATATTTAGCTGCTTCATAAGGCGTTGCAAATTTTTCTTTATACTCATCCTCCTTCATTTCCGTATATTTTTTCGCTTCTTCTTCACTGGTAAAACCGGCAATATTCTTTCCTTCCAGAATTTCAATGGCACCTTTTGGCCCCATTACAGCGATCTCTGCACTTGGCCAGGCATAATTTAAATCCCCCCGAAGCTGTTTGGAACTCATTACATCATGAGCTCCACCATATGATTTTCTGAGTGTTACAGTAACTTTTGGAACTGTAGCTTCACCATAAGCAAACATTAATTTAGCCCCCTGAATGATAATTCCCCCATATTCCTGTGCACTACCAGGCAAAAACCCCGGAACATCAACAAGAGTAACAACAGGGATATTAAAACTATCACACATCCTTACAAAGCGCGCAGCTTTGCGCGATGAATTGATATCAAGAACTCCGGCAAGGTGAATAGGCTGATTGGCAACGATTCCCACAGGTGACCCATTGAATTTTGCAAAACCTACTACTATATTTTTAGCATAATCTCTGTGAACCTCAAGAAATTCGCCATTATCAACAATAGCAAAAATTACATCTTTAACATCATAAGGCTCATTGGAGTTTTCCGGGATAATTTCATTTAAAGTATCTTCAAGCCTGTCGATAGGATCATTACATTCAGTGGTAATAGGATCTTCAAGGTTATTCTGTGGAAAGTATGAAATAAGCTTTCTGATCAACAATAAACCTTCCTCTTCGTCCTGAGCTACAAAATGGCAAACTCCTGATTTTGTGGCATGTACCTTTGCACCACCAAGTTCTTCAATAGAAATTACTTCACCTGTTACCGTTTTTGTAACCCTTGGGCCGGTAACAAACATATAGGATGTAAGGTCACTCATAATAATAAGGTCGGTAAGTGCGGGAGAATAAACCGCTCCCCCTGCACAAGGACCAAAGATTGCTGAGATTTGTGGTATAACCCCGGACGCAAGAATATTGCGTTCAAAAATTTCAGCATACCCTGCCAAACTCCTTACTCCTTCCTGAATACGTGCTCCTCCACTATCGTTAATACCTATCACAGGTGCTCCCACTTTCATAGCCTGATCCATAATTTTGCAGATCTTTTTAGCATGGGTTTCTGAAAGTGATCCACCAAAAACAGTAAAGTCCTGTGCATAAACAAAAACAATCCGGCCATCAATGGTTCCATGTCCAGTTATAACTCCATCTCCCAGATATTGCTCATTTTCAAGTCCAAAATCATGAGTACGGTGTGTAACGAACATATCATATTCTTCGAAACTACCCTCGTCAAGTAATATATCGATTCTTTCTCTTGCAGTATGTTTTCCTTTAGAATGCTGGGCTTCAACTCTGGTGGAACCTCCACCCTGTTTTGCTTTGATCCTGAGATCAATAAGCTGTCGGATTTTATCCTGTTGTGACATATGTAAAATTTTTATTCTCCGCAAAATTCAGTTAAAACACCAAGTGTAGATTTGGGATGAAGAAATCCGATACTTAATCCTTCAGCTCCTTTTCTCGGCTGTTTATCAATCAGTTGAACCCCTTTGCTTTCGGCTTCACTCAATGCCTTAGCCACATCAGAAACAGCAAATGCGATATGATGGATTCCAGGTCCTTTTTTCTCGATAAATTTTCCAATTGGACCTTCCGGGTCAGTTGATTCAAGTAATTCAATTTTTGTATCTCCGATTTTGAAAAAAGCTGTCTTCACTTTCTGATCTTTAACTTCTTCAACGGCATAGCATTCAAGTCCCAAGACATTTTTATAATACTCAATTGCTTCATCAAGATTAGCAACTGCAATTCCAATGTGTTCAATATGACTAGGCTTCATTTTGTGATTTATAAATTTATTAATTGATTGATTTCGAGGTATGCGTAACAAAGTAAGCGTAATGAAAACATCAGAATCATGATATAAGTCAAATAAATACAAAAGATTTATTGTTTTTCAACATAATTGAGATGAATTTGCCAAAATAAAATGACTGATATGGAATTTGGTTCTTATCCTGAACTTTTTCAATGGATAAACTCTTTAAGAAAATGCAAGAAAAGCCTGAAGTACTAAATCTGATGTATTTCAGACTTTCAGTATATCAGGCTATTAAGATTTTTTTTAAGGAAGTTTTAAATATCTTAATCTTCTTCAAAATCCACCCATTTTTCTGAGGATGTATTTGATTTTACTGCAGCGTCAATAAACTGCATAGTTCTCACTCCATCTGCAATTGTTGGGAATTCGAGACCTGATGCCATTTGAGGGTAGCGTATTGTAAGTGCGAAATTCCTGTAAATATTGGCAAATGCTTCGATAAGTCCTTCTGGATGGCCCATTGGGAGCCTGGTGTTAAATATTGCATTCTTGCCAAGGTTACCAGTGTCTCCGGCTCTGAGTATCTGCATGGGTTTATCGATCCAACGGATTATCAATGAGTTTGGCTCCATCTGCGACCAATCGATACTTCCCAATTCCCCGTACACCCTGATGTTAATTCGGTTCTCTTCTCCGGCTGAAATCTGACTTGCAACGAGAATCCCTTTAGCGCCATTATCATAACGCATTAAAATGTTAGCATCATCATCGAGAAGTCGACCTTCTACAAATGTTGACAAATCAGCACAAAGCGACTCAACCTGCAGGCCGGTAACAAATTCGGCAAGGTTAAATGCATGAGTACCTATATCACCGATGCTACCTGCTTTGCCTGCTCTTTTTGGATCAGTTCGCCATCCAGCTTGCTGATTTCCGGTGCTTTCGAGAAAAGTCGAAAGCCATCCCTGAGAGTATTCAACAATTACTTTTCGAATGGTACCAATTTTGCCAGATTGCACAAAATCCCGGGCTTCTTTCACCATTGGGTAAGAAGTATAAGGGTGAGTAATAGCAAACTGTAATCCGGTTTTATAAACAAGATCAGACAATTCTATCGCCTCATCGGAAGTCATTGTAACTGGTTTTTCGCAGACAACGTGAAACCCATTTTCAAGGGCAAGCTTCGCCGGTTCAAAATGAACATGGTTTGGAGTAACAATAACTACAAAATCCATACGCACATCTTCGGGCAAATCCTTTTCTCTGCTTATCATTTCAGCATAGGATGAGTAAAGACGTGAGGGATCTAGAAAATATTGAAGACCAGATTCCTTTGATGTTTCTGGATTAACATCAAAAACGCCACAAACAAGTTCTATTTCGCCGTCCATTATGGCAGCTTTGCGGTGCACTGCTCCTATAAAAGAACCAATACCTCCTCCTATCATTCCCATTCTGAGTTTTCTCTGATATTTCATAATAATTCTATTTTATTAATTTGCTTATTCGATTTTAAAAATATGAAAAAAAAATGAGTTCCAATGTATTATTAAGGGGTTTAGATTGAATTGAATTTCATAAATACTTGGGGAAAACGATTCTTATTGTTATCATTGTTACTTAAAAATAACATTATGAATTACATAGCCTCTACAGATCGATATAGTACAATGTTATATCGTAGATCCGGGAAAAGTGGGATATTGCTACCTGCAATTTCACTTGGACTCTGGCACAATTTCGGTGGAGTAGATAATTTCGAAAATGGAAGAGCTATTATACGAAGAGCCTTTGATTCAGGGATAACACACTTTGACTTAGCAAATAATTATGGTCCGCCAGCAGGCTCAGCAGAAGAGAATTTTGGTAAGACCCTTGATTTAGACTTCAGGCCTTATCGCGACCAAATGATTATTTCTACAAAAGCGGGTTATTATATGTGGTCCGGGCCTTATGGTGAATGGGGATCAAAGAAATATCTCATATCGAGTCTCGATCAGAGTCTGAAAAGGATGCATTTGGAGTATGTGGATATTTTCTATTCGCATCGCCCTGATCCGAATACACCTTTAGAAGAAACAATGATGGCTCTTGATCAGGTAGTTCGTCAGGGAAAAGCTCTATATGCCGGGATATCTAATTATAGCGCAAAACAAACCGCTGAAGCAAGTGCTATTTTAAAGTCACTAGGAACCCCATGCCTTATTCATCAGCCTAAATATTCAATGTTCGAACGTTGGGTTGAAGGCGGATTACTGGATATTTTGGAGCATGAAGGAATTGGGTGTATTGCATTCTCTCCATTAGCACAAGGAATGCTGACTGATCGCTATCTAAATGGCATTCCTGATGGGTCAAGGGCGAGTAAAGAAGGGTTTTTGAAGAAGGATCAAATTACTCCTGAGTATTTAACACAAATTAAGAAACTGAATCATCTGGCATCAAAGCGGGGTCAAAAGCTAGCGCAAATGGCTCTTGCATGGTTGCTGAGAGACGAAAGAATTACTTCAGTTTTAATTGGCGCCAGTAGTGTTCAGCAATTGAACGATAACCTTGCATGCCTGCAAAATATCGCATTTTCTAAAGAAGAGCTTGCTGCAATAGAAGAAATTCTAAAGTAAAATGAGGAAGATTAAATGGGGAATTATTGCCCCCGGACATATTGCAAGAGGGTTTGTAGCTGGGTTAAAGGTTACGGAAAACGCTGAATTATTCGCAGTTGCATCACGTTCGCTAGAAAAAGCATCTGATTTTGCAAAGGAATTCGGTTTTCAGAAAGCTTATGGAAGCTATTCTGAACTTGCCGATGATCCTGAGGTTGATGTGATTTATATTGCTACTCCTCATCACCTGCATTTTGAGAATACCTTAATGTGTTTGAAAAAGGGAAAAGCTGTTTTGTGCGAAAAACCTTTTACAATTAATTCCGGGCAACTTGAAATTCTTGTAAAAACAGCAAGAGAGAATAAAATCTTCCTTATGGAAGCGATGTGGACAAGATTTCTTCCGGGAATTGAAAAAACGCTTGAGCTTATTTCACAAAATCAAATTGGCAAAATAAAAATACTCAATGCCGATTTTGGATTCAAGGCAAACTATAATCCCGAATCACGCTTATTTAAGCCTGAATTAGGGGGAGGAAGTCTTTTAGACATTGGCATTTACCCTGTTTTTCTAAGCCTTTTGTTACTTGGGTATCCTAAAGAAATTCAGGCAGTTGCAAACAAAGCACCTACCGGTGTTGATGAGTCAATGAGCATCTCTCTTTCCTATGAAAGCGGTGCCCTTGCATGTCTGCATTGTACCTTTGCTACCCATACAACCACTGATGCGAATATTTATGGAGACCGAGGAAAAATCCAAATTAAACATCAATGGTTTCGCCCTTCAGGAATAGTTTTAACAAGGCACGATGAAAAGCTTGAAGAATTTTCATTCCAGGCAAAAGCTAACGGATATGAATATGAGGCCGAAGAAGTAATGAAATGTATTGCTCAGGGAAGAACTGAGTCGGCTGTTTTAACCCTTGATTTTAGCCTTCAGTTATTGAGACTGCTGGACTCTATCAGGGAAAAATGTAATATTGTTTATAAAGACTATGACTAAATGAAAAAGTTATTTACGGTTTTGGTGTTAACGGGTTTATTTGCAGTTGTCGGCGCTCAGGTAAAAAGTACTGAATTATGGACTGGTCCGGTTATAAAATATAATATTTCTAAAAAGTTAAGATTTGATTTTGAACAGCAATTCCGGTTTAATGAGAATATAAGTCGGTACAATTACACCTTATCGGAATTCTCCTTGAGATATAAAGTATTTAAATACCTTAATGTAAAGGCTATTTACAGATATTACCTAATACCTTCAGATGCTGAGACCATTCCGTACGTTACAAAATACAATAAGTCAAGATTTTCCTTTGATGCGGCAACAGGTACGAATATTTTTAATAAAGATATTAAAATCAGTTACAGAATTCGATATCAGGATACATGGAAGAGTACAAGCGAGGTTTCAAAACATTTTATTAGTACTACAAATTCGTCAGATCATTATATAAGGAATGCCTTTGGATTAAGTTACAATCTGAGCAAACTTGTTGATCCATACCTTGGATGGGATAATTTTTTCAGACTTGATGGAATGAATGAAATACGCCAAAACCGCTACACTATTGGTTTTGAGTGGAAACTAACAAATGATCTCGATATTGACAGTTATTTTCATTATGAGAAAGAAATGAATGTAACAGCACCCCAAAGTAGCTATATTATTGGATTAGCTGCAGTTTACACTTTTAATTACTCGAAAAGGAACCAGTCGATGGACATGCTTTCGCCCTCTTCTCCCCAGAATTGAAACCACAGGGCATGTACACCGGAAATTTTTGAAATTTCAAAAGACTCTGTTTTCCATTCTTTTGGATCGGAGTTGGCTTTAATATTAATTGATGCAAGTTGATTTTTCCAAGGACTATCAGCAGAAATTACTAATGTACAATTTTTTGATCCGGGGGAAAATCTGATTTTCACTGATTTCATTCCATCACCGAAGTCGATATACTTAAATACTGCTTTATCACCATTTTTTATTTGGGTAAGCACTTCATTCTGATTATCCACTGCCTGAATTCTGATATTTCCATGGAGTAAACAGGCCCTTTCAGCGCCAATCTTTTCGTTTGCTTTTAATGGGCCGCCAGCTCCCTGAGAAGTCATTTCAACTTCAGGAATTCCGCCATCAGGTAAAAAATAAATTGGTTCTACGCAAGCTTTTCTCATCATAGTTGATCCGTGTGTGGCACGGTGATAGAACACATACCAGTTATTATTGAATTCAGCAATTGAGCCATGATTGTTCCAGTTTCCGGGATCACAATTATCGTTGTCAATGATAACACCACCGTATTTAAAGGGTCCGAATGGAGAATCAGATGTAGCATATCCAATACAGGTAGGCATGACTGACCTGCTAATATCAGCATAGATAAGATAATAAACTCCATTTCTCTTTGCCATATAGGCACCTTCATGAAAATAGTGGTCAGCTTCTGTAATAATACTGTCTTTAAATGTACTCAAATCAAGGTCTCGCATATTGCTACCCATTTTTGCCATCTTAAGGCTAAATTGTCCCCACATATAATATGCCTGACCATCATCATCGATAAATAAAGAGGGATCGATTTCCTGATAATCAGGTAGTTTCAGCATTTCACCACCAGTGAAAGGGCCTCCAGGGAGAGTTGATGTTGCAACACCTTCTGCAGAAATTCTGTCAGGTTGACAATAATAAAGATAAAATGTATCATTTCTGAAAGCACAATCAGGGGCATAAAGCAATTCATTGTTATAGGGCACCTGATCATCCTTTCCACTAGAGGAAAACCTGTTTTCAAGTACTTTCCACGACTTCATATCGCTAGTTTCCAGAATGTGGTGTTTTGTAGAGCAGTAATAATCTGTACTTTCATCAAGCGATCCGTAAAGATAAAGTTTTCCATTTTTCCATACATGAGCGGAAGGGTCAGCAAAGTAGACACCTTCAGGACAGATTGGATTCTGAGCCTGAAGTAAAATTGCATGGAAAAATGAACAAATAGATAAGATACATATTCCTGCTATGTGGATGAAAATATGATTCATTGAATACTTATTAAGAGTCTGATTTATTGAAATTTACAGCACATAAAAAAGCAATTTGCATTTTGAAAACTATTTTTTATCAGAGTTCGTTTTCACCAATATCTGTTGAAATTTTCCATAAGCAATTTCCCAGTCGTTAGTTTCCTCTGGGTAATATTCTTCAAAATGGAATGAACTCTTCACGACCTGTCTTATTTCAGGAAGGTTTTTGAGATATCCAAGTGCCTTTGCCTGCATGAGTATATTTCCGGTTGCTGTACCTTCAGAAGGACCTGCAATAACTTTTAAGCCTGTTGCATTTGCTGTAAACTGGCAAAGGAATTTGTTTTGACCCCCTCCCCCGATAATATGTATTCGATTAATTGGTTTCCCTGTCAGCTCTCTGAGTTGGTCAAGTGTTAAGCGATATTTAAAAGCAAGGCTTTCAAGGATAATTCGAACATATTCTCCTATATTCTGTGGTGCCTGCTGATGCGTCATTTGGCAGTATTCATCTATTGCTGATGGCATATCCAATGGATTATAAAATCCCATGTAATCGGGATCTATAAATGATTTGAAGGCTTGAGCTGTTTGAGAAAACGAAATCAGTTCATCATAACTAATGCTGCTATTAGATTTCAGCCATGAGTTTCTGCATTGTTGAAGCAACCAAAGCCCCATGATGTTTTTGAGGAAAATAATTCTGTTATCTGCGCCTCCTTCATTGGTAAAATTGTACTTATAACTAAGATCATTAATCAGTGGCTTTTCCAGCTCAACTCCCATTAAAGACCATGTTCCTGAGCTGATATAGGCCCAATCTTCTCCTTCAGCAGGAACCGCAACAATGGCGCTGGCTGTGTCATGAGAGCAAACAGAAATTACCTTAACAGGGTCAGAACCAATAGATTTAGTTATATCCTGCTTCAAGGAGCCAATTACTGTTGCGGGTTGAACAATTTTATTAAAAAGTGATTTTCGCAAACCAATAGATTCAATTAAAACTTCATCCCAATCCATCTTTACAGGGTTAAATAGCTGTGATGTAGTTGCAAAAGAAAACTCAGTAGAAATTACTCCCGATAAAAGAAAATTAATGATGTCAGGTATAAAAAGAATGCATTTGGCATTGCTTAGAGCCCTGTCGCCGCTTTTTTTCATTGCGTGAAGATGATACAGACTGTTAAAGGGCTGTATTGATATTCCTGTTCGGAGATATACTTCCTTTGAAGGCATAACATGTTCCAGAAAATCATTCATACCCGCAGCAGATTGCGCATCCCTGTATGCATAAGGAATACGGATTAAGGTATTATCTTCTGCGATCAATCCAAAATCAACTCCCCAGGTATCAACAGCAATGGATTCAGGTTGAACATGATGTACATTTAAACAATTGGATAAAGATTTAAGAATTTCTTCGTAAAAGCGATAAATATTCCAATAAAGGTGATTATCCATTTTTACCATCCCGGTAGGAAAGCGGTGGATCTCATCAAGCGAAATTTTGTTATCCTCAAGAGTTCCTAAAACTGCCCTTCCACTTTCAGCACCGAAATCAAAGGCAAGGAAATATTTTGCTGTCATTTGTGTAATAATTTGTCAATTTAAAAATAGACGATTTTTTAATTTCTAAGAAGGTTAAATATACCTGATATTTTAAAAAAGACCATATACTGCCTGTTCTTCCGTATTGCAATATATTGAAGAATAAATTGACAGATCTGGCCGGTTGGTATCGAATTTTCTTTCCAGATGAAGAACCGGATGACCTATCTTGACGGATAAAAAGTCTGCAATTATATCATTAGCATGGATTGCCTTTATTTTCTGTTCTCCTCCCTTTATTTCTACTTGATAATATTTGCGCAGAATATCAAACAGCGATTTATTTTCAAAAGTACGGGATGTAAAGCGAGGAAAATTAATATTGGGAATAAAATTTATGTCATAAAATATTGGTTTGTTGTTGAAAAAGCGAATCCTTTCCATATAAATACAGCCGGATTTCTTTTCAGTTTCGGTAAGTTTAAACATAAAAGGCTCTTGCCAAGGTCTGACAATCGGTTTTATCACAATTTCAGATCGCTGGTTTTTCTCGCCAAGTGCCGTTGTGGTGCCTGCAATTGAAAGAATCCCGATGCCTTTTGGTGGTCGATGAACAATACTCCCCTTTCCCTGATGTTTCTTAATAAAACCTTCATTAACCAGCGCATCCAGAGCATGTCGGATTGTTGGACGTGTCAGACTGTGAATTGCACATAGTTCATTTTCAGAGGGCAAAATATCACCTTCTGAATATACACCTTCAATGATTTGCTCACGAAGCACCTCATACAGTTTTCGGTATTGAGGTAATCTTTGTACTTGTTGACTCATAGTTTCAAATATAAAGATTTTTTTATATAAAATTCAAATTTACATGGTTTTACTTGTATATACAAGTTTATTATTATAATTTTGCGAATATATTTAATATAACGATTTAATAGTTATTTCGTGAGATTTAAAAATAATAATTATTGATCTTATATTAACATGTTACTATATTTTTGAATTGAATTATTAGTATTACTTAAACATTATCAATATGGCAGAAGCTGTATTTATGCCCAGACTTGGTCAATCGGTTGAATCATGTATTATTACCGAATGGGTTAAGAAAAAAGGTGAAGTTGTAAAAACGGGCGATGTGCTGTTTTGCTACGAAACCGACAAGGCAGCGTTTGAAGAAACTGCAAAATCTGATGGAATACTATTGGAAGTTTTCTACCAGGAGGGGGATGAAGTTCCCGTATTGGCAAATGTTGGTGTAATTGGTAAAGCTGGTGAAAACATAGAATCTTTTCGCGCAAATCCGGAGCAAGCAATAAGTGCCAATAAAACAAATGATTCCCCCAGTGCAAACCAACATTCTGAAATTCAGCCACCGACAGCGACTCAGATAATCCCGGATAAAAAAATAAAAATATCCCCCAGGGCAAAGCGTTTGGCGGAAACATTATCAATTAATCTGTCTGCTGTTATTGGCTCTGGACCAAATGGCAGGATAATCGTGAGAGATTTAGAACATGTAGGAACTCCTCCATTAATGAAGAATGAGTCTGTATCCACTTTTAAATCCGTAATTACAAGTTCCTCAATTGATTATTCTGAAGTCCCATTAAGCAATATTCGAAAGATCATTGCTAAAGGAATGCATGCATCTTTGCAAAATTCAGCTCAACTTACTCATCATACGAGTGCCGACGCAAGGAAAATACTTGAATTCAGATCGATTATAAAAGGTAAATCTGAAAAGGGAGAAGTTCCAAATATTACCTTGAATGATATGGTTTGCTTTGCTGTTATTCGTGCATTGCAAAAGACACCTGCAATGAATTCTCAATTGCATGGAGATCGTATCCGGACATTTTCTAAGGTTCATCTAGGAATTGCGGTTGACACAGAACGTGGACTTATGGTTCCTGTAATAAGAGATGCCGATGATCTGAATTTACGTGCGCTTTCTGTTAAAATAAAATCACTTGCAGAAAGTTGCAAAAAAGGAAATGTTGATCCTGAATTATTGCAAAGCGATAAAGCGAGCTTTACTGTTTCAAACCTAGGGTCGTATGGAATTGAAATGTTTACTCCGGTTATAAACCTGCCGCAGGTTGGAATACTAGGGGTAAATACCATCATATACAGACCCTCAGATATTGGGAATGGCATCATCGGTATTATCCCTGTAATAGGACTTTCACTTACATACGACCACAGAGCTATTGATGGCGCCCCTGCTTCTGCATTCTTAGCAGAAGTTAGAAATCAAATACAAAGTTTAAGTCAGGAGCTTATTTAAATTAAAAACAAGTAAAAAGTATAATATCATGCCTAAATCATTATTTATTGATCCAGATAATGCAAGAAAAAAAGGGGAAATAAAGTTCAAGTCAATCCCTGTTAATCATTATAGCAAAAGCATTGAGGACGAAAAGTGCGTTTATTCAAAGGATGATTTTCTGAGAATTTATCGGGATATGCTGATAATCAGGGAATTTGAAACAATGCTTAACCTGATTAAAACTGCAGGTGAGTATCAAGGAGTTCCATACAATCATCCCGGGCCTGCGCACTTGTCAATCGGACAGGAAGCCTCCGCTGTAGGTATGGCATACAATCTGAGTGTTGATGATTTTATATTTGGCTCGCATCGATCGCATGGAGAGATACTGGCAAAAGGCTTATCAGCAATACATCAGCTGAATGAAAGCGACTTGATGAACATAATGAAAGTTCATTTCGAGGGAGAAACTCTTCGTGTTGTAGAAAGTGGGTTCAAAGGCAACGTTAAAGAGTTGGCTATCAACTTCCTTCTCTACGGGACACTTGCTGAGATTTTCGCAAGGAAAACCGGATTTAACAAAGGTCTCGGTGGATCAATGCATGCATTTTTTACCCCTTTCGGTGTTTATCCAAACAATGCAATAGTTGGCGGATCAGGTGATATTTCTGTAGGTGCAGCCCTATACAAAAAGGTTAATTCAAAACCTGGTATTGTGGTTGCCAACATTGGCGACGCCTCCATGGCATGTGGACCTGTTTGGGAAGGAATCAGCTTTGCCAGTATGGATCAGTTCCGTACACTTTGGGAGGAACCATTTCGGGGAGGTTTGCCAATTATTTTTAATTTCATGAATAATCAATATGGTATGGGTGGTCAAACACGGGGAGAAACCATGGGTTACGACATGCTTGCGCGTGTAGGAGCCGGAGTAAACCCTGAGATGATGCACTCGGAACGTATTGACGGATTCAATCCACTTGCAGTAATTGATGCATTCCGCAGAAAAAAGAGAATTTTAGAAGAGAAGAAAGGCCCGGTTTTGCTCGATACACTTACCTATCGTTTCACAGGTCACTCCCCTTCTGATGCTTCCTCATACCGAAGCAAAGAAGAAATCGAAGCCTGGGAAAAGCAAGATTCAATCCTAACCTTCGCCAATGATATAATCCATTCCGGGATTGCGGCCAAGGATGAAATTGAATCTATCAAAGCAACAGTGGTTGAAATAATGATCAAAACACTTAAGAAGTCAATTGATGATACTATTTCTCCAAGAATGGATGTTCGAAGTAATCCTGAATTAATAGGAAATATGATGTTTTCAGATGGATCTGTTGATAAAATGGAAAACCGGGTACCTGAAACACTTATGAGGCTTGAGGATAATCCAAGAGTTCAGCAACTTAAGAAAAAGGAAAGGTTTGGTCTCGATAAAGAAGGTAAACCAATATCCAAATTAAAAACATACCAGCTAAAAGATGGAATTTTCGAAGCAATCATTGACAGATTTTATAAGGATCCAACTCTCATTGCATACGGAGAAGAAAACAGAGACTGGGGTGGCGCATTTGCAGTATATCGAGGCCTGACAGAGGCATTACCTTATCACAGGCTTTTCAATTCGCCAATTGCAGAAGGTGCAATCGTTGGAACAGCAATCGGTTATGGAATGGCAGGCGGAAGAGTAATTGCCGAAATAATGTATTGTGATTTTCTTGGGCGTTGTGGAGATGAAGTTTTCAACCAACTCCCAAAATGGCAGGCAATGAGTGGAAATATCATCAAAATGCCCGTTGTTATTAGAGTTTCCGTGGGATCTAAATATGGTGCTCAGCATTCTCAGGATTGGACCTCACTTGTAGCACATATACCCGGATTAAAAGTTGCATTTCCAGCAACACCTTATGATGCAAAAGGTCTTATGAATTCTGCATTACAAGGCACAGACCCTGTAATTTTCTTCGAGAGTCAGAGAATATATGATGTTGCTGAGCTATTTCATGAAGGTGGCGTTCCTGAAGAATACTATGAAATTCCAATCGGTGAGCCTGATATTAAGCGTAAAGGAGAAGATATAACCATATTATCAGTTGGTGCGACACTTTACAGGGCAATAGAAGCGGCCGACATTTTGAAGGAAAAGTATGGCCTCTCTGCTGAGGTCATTGATGCGCGAAGTCTGGTGCCATTTAATTATGATCTGGTTATTGAATCGGTCAAAAAAACAGGTCGGATTGTACTTACCAGTGATGCAAATTCGCGTGGATCATTCCTAAAAGAAATGGCGCATACAATTTCAGAACTTGCTTTTGACGATCTGGATGCCCCTCCTGTTGTAGTTGGCTCCAGAAACTGGATTGTTCCTGCACATGAGCTTGAAGACTTCTTTTTTCCTCAGACAGAGTGGATACTTGATGCAATACATCAAAAAATTGTTCCTCTTCAAGGGTATATTTCAGAAAATGACTTTAGCGACACTACAATACTTGAAAGGAATAAGAAAGGGATATAAACCGCTATGGATATTTTCTATGTGCATAAATGTGTAAGTGAATGAATGAAAACTATTCAGAAAACTCAAAATGCTGTATCTTGATTTTAGTACCTTTGAAAAACGATAATTGGTATTTCAATTTCGTTGACTTAAGGAAACATTTGAAAATATTAATGTGATAATAATATTTGTTAAAATTGAAATTCCGCTTATTTAAAAAAGCTTGTATTTCAGGCTTAGGTCAACGACATTGATTGATATTTACTGATTGATTTTTTAAGTTTATTTCGAGAGGAGTTGCATTAAACAATACGTTTCAATTAGATGATTAAAGCTGTTTTATTCGATATGGATGGTGTTCTGGTGGATTCGGAAGAATTCATTTGTCAGGCAGCCATTTTGATGTTTAAGGAGAAAGGGCTTTTAGTTCGCGAAAAGGATTTTATCCCATTTATCGGGACCGGTGAAAACAGGTATCTTGGAGGTGTCGCAGAAAAATACAATTTCCCTTTTGACCTAGTTAAGTATAAGCAAAGAACTTATGAAATTTATATTGAAATTACCCGGGGAAAACTTGCGCCTCTTCCCGGAGTGGTTGATTTTATTGGGAGATGCAGGCAAAAGAAATTAAAAATTGCCATAGCTACAAGCGCCGATGCAATTAAAATGAATGCAAATCTTAATGAAATAGGAATACCCGCTTCAATATTTGATGCAACGGTTAATGGTCTCGAAGTTGAGAGAAAAAAACCCTTTCCTGATATTTATATGGAAGCCGCCAAACGATTAAATGTCGACCCAAAAGATTGTCTTGTTGTTGAAGATGCTATAAGTGGCGAAAAATCAGGAAAATCTGCAGGTTGTAAGGTGTTGGCTATAACAGGCAGTTTTAAAGCCGAAGAATTTATCCTAGCCGACTGGAAAATTAATGATCTTACTTACGCTCCCGATGACTGTTTAAACTGGTAATCTTAAAACATTTAATTTCGGTGATTAATTTCGAAATAATAAACATAGAATAAATGAAAAACTTACTTGAAGATTTTCCATCTTACGAAGACTTACTGAACTGGTATAATATCAATGGAAGTAATCAGATACACGAAGTAAATGCTCACTTTCATACACCCTACTCGTTCAGCGCTTTTACTGATTTGAAACAAGTATTTCAAATGGCTGAAAAGGAAAAAGTAAATGTTTTGGGAATAAATGATTTCTATACTACTGCCGGATACGAAGAGTTTACTGAATTATGCGAATTGTATCATAAATTCCCACTCTACAATATTGAATTCATGGGTCTGCTTAAAGATGAGCAGGAAAAAGGAGTACGAATAAACGATCCAAATAACCCGGGCAGGATTTATTTTTGCGGTAAAGGGCTTGATTTTCCTGTTATACAGGATAGTGAGGCAATGGAAATTATAAATTTTTTATCCGCAGAGAGCCTGGTTCAAACACGGGAAATGGTTGAAAAAACTTCAGCACACCTTTGCGAAATCAATCCTGAACTTTTTTTGGATTATGATGAAATCCTTGCAAAATACACCAAAGGTATGCTCCGGGAAAGGCATATTGCAAAGGCTGTAAGAATTAAGGTTTATGAAAAATATGCAACAACTGAGGAAAGAAAAAAAGCATTTTCCTTAATATTTAGTGGGAAAGAATGTGTTTCAGATTTGAATAATGTCAGTTCTCTTGAAGATGAAATAAGAAGTCGCCTTTTAAAGTCAGGTGGACCCGGATTTGTAGTGGAGGACCCAAAAGCATTCCTAAATCTGGAAAAATTAATTTCAACTATTCTTGATGCTGGAGGGATTCCCTGCTATCCAATTCTATGTGATGACAAAAATGATAATTTCACAGATTTTGAGAAGGTTTTAGAAACACTTTTTCTTGAGTTAACCTCCAAAAATATTTATGCTGTTGAACTAATCCCTTTAAGAAATTCTTTCAGCAGGGTAAAAGAATATAGTGTGTTTTTTCACGACAGGAAATTTATTGTACTTTTTGGTACTGAACATAATTCTCCTGAAATGATACCTTTAAAAGTTGATTCAAAGGGAGGTAGATCACTGGATGAAGAGCTTAAATCCATTTCTTTTGAAGGCGCGTGTATTATTGCGGCTCATCAGTATTTAAGATCCAAAAAACTCGAAGGTTATATCAATGAGCACGGAATTGCCAAAACCGAACAAATAGATGAATTTATTGAGCTTGGAAATGCCGTGATTGAATACTTTCTGCAGAAATAGTTTTACCTGAGATTTTAAATGAATTTTTAAAAGTATGGAAAAAGAAATATCGGTAAACGCGAATATCATTGAGTTCATACCGTCAATCCGTATGATTTTGTCTGATAAATGTTTAAAAATTGTCAGACTGCAAAGCAAAACATTCACTATGCCTTTCTGCAATGACCTTATAATGCTGGAAAAAGCTGTTTCAACTTACAAACCCTCTGAATCCGCACTTTGGGACGGAAAATTCTTATTTCTCAACCAATCTTCATCCCCTGAAATAATCTTAAAATCTTTTATTCATGAATTAAACATTTTTAAATCCGTAAATTCAACCCAGCCAAAAGTAATATTCATAAAAGACTACGGAATCCTCGCGTCAGAAGATCATTCCCATGCAGTTAGCCAATTGCATGAAGAAGTTGAAAGCTGTTTATTGCATTTCTTAAATCAATCTAAAAAAGGCATCTCAGAATTAGAAGTTCAACAGGAAAACCATGCAAAATATGAATACACAAATGCCTTTCCCGGCATATTGAATCAAAAAATATGTGTAGTTACTGGTGGCGCGCAAGGATTCGGTGAGGGTATTTCAAGAAGCCTTGTATGTGATCATGCAAACCTGATCATTGCTGATCTGAATGTTGAAAAAGGACTTTCTACTTGTAAGGAATTATCTGCATTATGTGGCGCAAACGAAGTAAGCTTTATAAAAACAGATGTTTCAAATCCGGATTCTGTAAAGAACCTGATTTTCTCTGTGGTTAAACATTTTGGTGGTATTGATCTTTTTATATCAAATGCTGGTATTTTAAAAGCCGGAGGTTTAGAAGAAATGGATCCTGCCAGCTTTGAACTTATGACCAAAATAAACTATGAAGGATATTTTCTATGTGCAAAATATGCCTCAGCAGTAATGAAAAATCAAACTCTACAAAAAGAAGATTATTTCGCTGATATCATTCAAATTAACTCAAAATCCGGTTTAAAAGGCAGCAACAGAAACTTTGCTTATTCAGGTGGAAAATTCGGTGGTATCGGGCTAACTCAATCATTTGCTTTGGAACTTGCGCCCTCTCGTATTAAGGTAAATGCAATTTGTCCCGGTAATTTTTTTGAGGGTCCACTTTGGGCTGACCCTGAAAAAGGGCTGTTTGTGCAGTACCTCAAAGCAGGAAAAGTAGCTGGCGCAAAAACAATCGAAGATGTAAGGCGTTATTACGAAAATCAGGTTCCTTTGGGCCGGGGATGTCAAGTAAAGGATATAATGAAAGCAATTTATTACGTTGTATCGCAGGAATATGAGACAGGTCAGGCAATTCCTGTGACCGGTGGACAAGAAATGGTCAATTAAAACAGCAAACCTATAGATAACATGAAGACAAAAGCAGTCAGAATATACGGAAAAGATGATTTAAGGCTGGATGAATTTGAACTTCCGGAGATGAAAGAAAATGAGATTCTTGCTAAAGTAATCTCAGACAGTATCTGCATGTCGTCTTACAAAGCAACAAAGCAGGGACCCGATCACAAGCGCATTCCCGATGATGTAAATATAAATCCTACAATAATCGGACATGAATTTAGTGGTGTTATTATTTCAGTAGGGAAAAAATGGCAGCATAAGTTTAAGTCAGGTGAAAAATTTTCCATTCAACCTGCACTTAATTACAAGGGAAGTCTTGATGCCCCTGGATATTCATTCAGATGGATAGGTGGAAATGCAACTTATGTGCTTATTCCATCAGAAGTTATGGAAATGGACTGTCTTCTGCCATATGATGGAGCTGAGTTTTTTCTGGCCTCATTGTCTGAACCTATGTCTTGCGTAATAGGTGCTTTCCATGCCAATTACCATACCCGATCTGGATCCTATATTCATGAGATGGGAATAAAGGAGGGTGGAAATCTGGCTATCCTTGCGGGTGTAGGTCCGATGGGGCTTGCCGCAATAGATTATGCACTTCATTGTGATCGAAAACCGGGTTTAATGGTCGTAACGGACATTGACCAAAAGCGACTTGATAGAGCTGCCGGTCTTCATTCGCCCGAAGAAGCTGAGAAGCAGGGAATTCATCTGGTTTATGTTAATACATCAAATCCTGCAACAGCAGTAAATGACTTAAAAGCCTTAACCAACGGAAAAGGTTTTGATGATGTTTTCGTGTTTGCTCCGGTAAAACAAGTTGTTGAACAGGCTGATCAGCTTCTGGCATTTGATGGTTGTATGAATTTTTTTGCAGGTCCTGCTGATCCGGGATTTAAAGCGGAATTCAATTTTTACAATGTTCATTATGCCTTCACTCACATTGTAGGCACAAGTGGTGGAAACACCGATGATATGCGTGAAGCATTAAAAATGATGGCTGAAGGTAAAATCAATCCGGCAGGAATGATAACTCATATTGGGGGTTTGGACGCTGTAATCGAAACCACGAAACATCTTCCTTCCATCCCGGGTGGGAAAAAACTGATCTATACTCATAAAGAATTCCCATTAGTCGCATTGGATGAGCTTTCTACAGGGGCAGCAACATTCCCTTTTATGAAAGAGTTGGATAATCTTGTTAAGAAAAATGGAGGTTTATGGTCTCTTGAAGCGGAAAACTATCTTATTTCTAATGCACCCAATATATAAAATGTGCTTTTTTCTTAATCCTTAAAAATCTTTACAATTCTCTGACCATCTGAGTTTCCATAAGCTCTGAACATGCCTGAAGTATTAAACTCCATAGCATAATTACCGGCTTTATCCAGACAGATCACACCTCCAAAGCCGTTTACCGGTTCAAGTTTGTTAAAAATCACTTCTTTGGCGGCTTCTGTAATTGACATCCCTTTATATTCCATTAATGCTGAAATATCATGTGCAACAGTGTACCTGATGAAAAACTCACCGTGTCCGGTTGCTGAGACCGCACAGGTTTTATTGTTAGCATAGGTTCCTGCACCAATAATTGGAGCATCTCCTATTCTGCCATATTTTTTATTAGTCATACCTCCGGTTGAGGTGCCCGCAGCAAGATTTCCGTTTTTATCCAATGCAACACAACCAACTGTCCCAAATTTATAATCTGATATTTTTGAGGATATGTTTGTAAGTAGTTTTTCCTGTTCGAGCGTTTTTTGAAGTCTTTCGTAACTCCCCTTTGTAAAAAACCATGACGAATCAACAATTTCAAGGCCCTGTTCCCTCGCAAACTGAGTAGCACCAGCATTTGAAAGCATTACATGATCTGATTTTTCTTTAATTGTGCGGGCCAGAATAATTGGATTTTTGACATCCCTCACACCCGCAACAGCTCCGGCTGACAGATCTATTCCCGACATTATGGAAGCATCCAACTCATTAATACCATCATGGTTAAACACAGCACCTCTTCCAGCATTAAATAGTGGATTATCTTCAAGGTAAACTATTACATCAACAACGGCATCCAAAGAACTTTTCCCTTCAGTAAGAGCTTTCATACCTATATTCAAGGCCGTATCCAATGCAGCTGTAAAGGCATTTTGTTTTTCATTGCTCATTTCTGAAGAGGCCATTACCCCTGCTCCTCCGTGAATTACCAAAGCAAATTTATGTTCTGAATTCTTGATTTCCAGATTTGAGCAACTAATGAATAGAGGAATCAGAATGAAAAATATTATGATTTTTTTCATTTACATTTATTATAATAAACCAGCAGCAAATTCCCGCGAAACATAATTATCATAACTCATACACACTTCAGAAGCAAAAGAAATCCCATTTCCAATTATCTTCTCCATAAGTCTTTCATTAAGATGTCCCATATCCTTTACTGTAAGTTCATTTCTGACAAGTGTCCAGATTATCCCTGCATTGAAGTTATCCCCTGCACCTATAGTACTAAGAGGTGTTATAGCCGGTACCTGTGAAGTAACTTTATAATCAGGTGACATCATCAGAACCTCGTTTCGGTTTGCTGTATAAATCAGATTTGCGCAACCATATTTTAAAACAATCTGAAAAGCATCATCAGAATTTTCCGCACCAAAAATTAGATTAAAATCCTCGTCTGAGCCTCTTACCAGATCTGAAAGTCCAATGTTTTCTATTATAAATGGTTTTAATGCATCAATTTCATGCAGATGTGCTTTTCTGAAATTCGGGTCGTAAATAATAATACATCCTGCCTCACGAGCTTTCCTCAGAAATTTCATCAAAACCGGCCTGAGATTTTCAGCCAGTGCAAAGAAACTTCCAAACAATACAATATCACCCTCGTTGAATTCAGGATTTACTGTTGGTAAGCGATTGTCAGGAAAATCTTTATAAAATGTATAGGATGCGTCATTATCATCATTCAGAAAAGCAATGGCAATAGCTGTTTTACGATTTTCATATTGAGCAATAGCCTTAGTGGACACTCCATTTTCCGCAAGAAAACTAACGATAGTATCACCAATAAAATCTCTTCCCATATCTGAAACGAAGTTTACCTTCATTCCTAATCTACCAAGGCTTACAGAAGTATTAAGCATGGAACCTCCGGCTTTTGCAGCAACAGGTTTATTGTTTTTGAAGATAATGTCGTATACCGTTTCTCCAAAAGTGAATATTTGGGGCATTGCATTACAAATTAAAATGGAAAAATGTTATTTAACTAAATTCGAAATTGATTTAAATATTTCAGTTCCGCTATAACGTGTCAGTTCAAATAGAATTGATTCCAGACTAGAAATTAAAACTCCCTCCTGTCTCATTCTTTCCAAAGCAATATTTTTATCAGATGTCTTGCGGGATGATACGCAGTCCTCAATAACCACAGGGATAAATCCTCTATTTATCAGGTCAATACTCGTTTGCAGAACACATACATGTGTTTCAATTCCGCAAAGAATAACATTTTTTTTTGAAGATTCGTTTAGAACTTTCATAAACTGTGGTTCATCACAAGTTGAAAAAGCAGTTTTTTCAATGGGCACAAGTTGTTCCAAGGCATCTTTAAGTGGAGTAACAGTGAATCCAAGACCTCGTGGATATTGTTCTGTAACAATAATTGGAACATTCAGAATTTTAAGACCAGTACTAAGTTTGATAAGATTTTTTATCAGGATTTCCTTTTCCTGCATATGGGGGAAAAGCTTTTCCTGAATATCAATGAAAATACCGATTGTATTATCTTTTAGAATCCTCATTATAATTTAGCTGCGTTTCTTGATTTCTGCCCAAGGTAACCTCCATGGTGTCTTTTTGCATAATCGGCATGAGAAAATCCAATTTTCTTCATTTCCAGAACCACCAGAATATCACCAATAACCGTCATTGTGGTGGTTGAAGTTGTTGGTGTAAGTCCCAATGCACATACTTCTTTAGGATTACCGGTAAAGATGCTTACCTGGGCAAATTTTGGAAGCTCACCATCCGGATTTCCAGTGATTACAATAAGAGGAACCTGTTCGTAAAGGTTATGGGTTAATTCAACGAGTTCAATGATTTCGCGGGTCTTACCTGAATTTGATAGCACCAACAGAACATCGTTTTCACGAATAACTCCAAGATCGCCATGCTGGGCTTCACTGGGATGAATAAAAACAGCAGGAGTACCTGTAGAACTCAGAGTAGTTGCAATGTTTTCAGCAATCTGGCCGGCTTTCCCCATGCCACTTGCAATAACCTTACCTCCTTCCTTATGCACTTTCTGGTAAATAAGGTCAACCGCATGTATAAAACTTTCTGAAACGGGTATGTTCTGTATGGCTTCGGACTCCTTTTTGAGAAGGTTTACTATTTCCACAAGAACATCAGAATGAGATGTCATAATAACTTATAATTTTGCAGATATGAATTTTTCAAGTTTAATAAGGTCTTCAGTAAATTTTCTAATTCCTTCAGACAATTTTTCGACTGCCATTGCATCTTCATTATGCATCCACCGGTAGGATTTTTCATCTAGATGGATTTGCTGTAAGCCAGACTTTACTGCCTTTTCAGGGTCGAGTTTTCTAATCAATTGAGACTGATTACTCTCAAGTTCAGCAAGAAGATTCGGAGAAATAGTTAGCAGATCACAACCTGCGAGTTCAATAATTTCACCGATATTTCTGAAGCTGGCGCCCATTACTTCGGTTTTATAGCCAAACTTTTTATAATAGTTATAAATATAATTTACAGAAAGTACCCCGGGATCTTCGGGTGAAGGAATTGAATCTACTCCAAGATTTTTCTTATGCCAGTCGTATATTCTGCCTACAAAAGGTGAAATAAGCCTAACATTGGCTTCAGCACATGCGATTGCCTGTGCCTTGCTGAATAGAAGTGTCAGATTGTTATGAATCCCCTCTTTTTCAAGTTGTTCTGCTGCCCTTATACCCTCCCAAGTGCTTGCAAGTTTAACCAAAATTTTTTCGCGGGAAATTCCATTATCTTCATATAAGCCAATAATTTTTCTGGCTTTTTTTAAACTCCCTTCGATATCAAAGGAAAGTCGTGCATCTACTTCAGTTGAAACCCTTCTCGGTACAATTTTTAATATTTCTATACCGAACTTTACAGCAAGCATGTCAAGACTTTCAGCAAGTCTTTCTTCAAAACTGTTTCCCTTTTTCCTTCCATATTCTATCGCTGCATCCACAATATGAGCATATTCTTTTTTTTGGGAAGCGGCATAAATTAAAGAGGGATTTGTAGTTGCATCAATCGGTTTGAATTGAGCAATACTCTCAAAATCGCCAGTATCGGCAACCACAAGAGTGTATTGTTTAAGTTGTTCGAGAAGATTCATCTTATTGTAATTATTTGGAACAAAGTTACTCTTAATTCGACAATTCGACATTAGTAAATTTGAGAATTTGAAAATTACAGGTACTGTCTAATTTTTTCAACAGTAAATGCCTAAATTAGTTTTATCTTAGTAACGATTTAATATCTCAGAACAATGAAATCAATGATGCTCACCGGTATCCGGCAAATGAAAATGTTTGAAGTCCCAAACCCCGCAATTATCAATGATGATGATGTTTTGATAAAAATGAAAACTCTTGGAGTTTGCGGTTCAGATGTACACTATTATAAACATGGAAAGATAGGAAGTCAGGTTGTACAATTTCCATTCACTGTTGGACACGAAGGCTCGGGAGAAATCGAAGCAGTTGGAAAAGCAGTAAAAAGCTTGAAACCCGGTCAGAGGATTGCAATTGAACCAGCAATGCCTTGCGGTAAATGTGATCAATGTCTTTTAGGCAGGCAGCATACATGCAGAAAATTGAAATTTCTGGGCTGTCCTGGTCAGGCAAGTGGTTGTTTGAGTGAATATATTGTAATGCCTGAAAAAAGCTGTATCGCAATTTCCGATGAAATAAGCTATGATCAGGCAGCAATTTCCGAACCTCTTTCAATTGGAGTTTATGCAGTGAAACAATCAATACCAATGAAAGAAGCAAAAATTGGAGTCCTAGGCTTTGGCCCCATTGGAATGAGTGTTATGTTACCGGCAATTGCTGAGGGTGCATCAAAAATATATGTAAGCGATAAAATCAATGAACGTCTTCAGATTGCAAGGGAATGCGGCGCAAGCTGGACTGGTAACCCGAATACTGATGATGTTGTTTCAGGTATAAAGCAAAATGAGCCCCTTCTGCTCGATGTGGTTTTTGAATGCTGCGGTATGCAGGAGGCTGTTGACCAGGCAATTGAGTTATTGAAACCCGGAGGCAAACTGATGATCATCGGAATTCCGGAGTTTGACCGATGGACGTTCAATGTAGATAAGCTGAGGCACAAGGAAATAACTATTACAAACGTCAGACGACAGGTAAATTGTGTTGAAAAAGCATTGAAATTGATGGAGACTGGAAAAGTAGATGTTAGTGGCATGCCAACACATAGATTTAGTTTTGAGGACACTCAAAAGGCATTTGAACTTGTTTCTCAATATTCAGATGGCGTTATGAAAGCAATGATAGATTTTTGATGTTTCCCGCTAACAGGTGATCCCGAATCCTAAACCTTATTTCGTGAAGTTCATTGGATGACATAGAAACAATGCCACTGCATTCATGCGAACAGCAAGTTTGATATATATTACGAAACTCTTCGCACTTCATATAAAATAAATGCCAATCATTATTGGCGCGGTTTTTATGCGAATCGCGTACCATACCATACAGGTGACATTAGACTTTTGTGCATCTTGGATTTATATGAATATTCACTCACTAAAAGGTAACAGTCCGAGTATTTCTATTTGATTTAGGCAAGTGATTTCCGCGTATTTTGAAAATAATTATTGACCAATTAAAAATGTATTTATGAAAGTAAGATTTATTTCCCTGTCGCTCATGACACTATTTATGGTGTTTATTTCTGGTATTTCCATGTTTGCTCAGGAAGAAGAGACAGAATCCCCATTTTCAATAGGAACAGATTTAGTAAATTCCTATGTCTGGCGTGGATGTAAAATCGGAACCGGTCCAAACCTGCAGCCCTCTATGGAATATGCAATAGGCGGTCTTACCTTGGGTGCATGGGGTTCATTTAGCTTCCATGATTTTGGCGATTTTGCTGAAACAGATATATTTGTAAATTACGCCTTTGATTTTGGCTTAAGTCTGGGTGTTACTGATTATTACTATCAGGGATATCCGTATTTTAGCTATACTGGAGACACTGCAAGTCATGCATTTGAAGCAAATCTGGCATACACCTTAAAGAATTTCTCCATTTCCGCAAATTACATTTTCAATGATGCTTCACTAGGTGGACCTGCAAATAAGCCAGGTGGCGGGGATATGTATTTCGAAGCGAATTATGAGTTTGAAAACTTCGGAGTTTTTGTGGGAGCAGGAAACGGATGGCATACCGATGACAATGATGCTGGTGAAGATGTATTCGCAATTTGCAATATTGGAATTAAAACAAGTAAGGAATTAAAGATCAGTGAGACCTTTTCTATCCCTGTAAGTGGCGCTTTCATTGTAAATCCTGATAAAGAAGAAGTGAACCTGGTAGTGGGGATTTCGTTTTAGAAAAGGCTGGTAATAATAGAAGGTTCATTTAAAAGAACTAGAATTTATAAATCACTAAATCAACTTTCAATTCAATAGGAATATACATATATATTATAGGATAGTGTAATTCGTAAAAGAATTTAAAAGTTACGATTTCTGGATTGTTATATATTATTCAATGTCGATTACTTAAGGGTGCCCGAAATCTTCAAAAATCAGCCCCACCCCAACCTCCCGAGTTCGGGACAGGCTCTCTCCCAAGTTAGAGGGGCTATCCAAGATTTGCAAATGATTTTTCTAGAACAGAAGTTAATATTCTTTAGCTTTTAAATTCATTCTCTCTGGTTTTGATATGGATGATCAATATTTTATAAAAATGTTGAATTTAACTCAGTATCAATAAAAAACATTAGAAAAGTCTGTTTTATTCGATTAAAACAAGGTATGTTGAAAAGATATATAAAAATCATTATTATAGGGGTACAAATATAAATAGTGTTCTTTTTAATTTTTAAGTATTGTTTTATAGGGGGGTATAAATAATATATATATCTTATTTACAATTTATATTCATTTAATTTGGGGGGTATAAAATATTTATATATTTTTGACCCGGATTCAAATTGTTATTAACCCTTAAAACTTGAAAAATGAAAACAAAACTTATTACAGGAACATTGTTGGTTCTTCTTGCAATGATTATTTCGTTTACGCCTCTATTTGCCCAGGAGGAAGAAAAGGCATCACCTTTTAGTGCAGGTGCCGATTTAGTTAGTTCATATGTATGGCGTGGAAGTAAAATCGGAACCGGTCCGAATATTCAGCCAACGGTGAAATTTGTTGCCGGAGGCTTTACACTTGGCGCATGGGGATCTTATAGCTTTCATGATGGCGGGGATTTAGCTGAAGCTGATCTGTATGCATCTTATGCCACCAATTTCGGTCTTACAGTTGGACTTACCGATTATTACTATCAGGGTTATCCTTATTTCGTTTATTCCGGCGACACAGCAAGTCATGCTTTTGAGGTTAATGTTGGATATACTTTAAAAAGCTTATCACTTTCTGCAAATTATATCTTGAATGATGCGTCTTTGGGTGGACCGGCAAACAAACCCGGTGGAGGTGACCTTTATTTTGAAGCAGGGTATGCGTTTAAAAACTTTGGTGTATTTGCAGGCGCAGGAAACGGCTGGCATACAGCTGATAATGATGCAGGTGAAGATGTTTTTGCACTTTGTAACATTGGAATTAAAACAAGTAAGGAAATAAAGGTTTCTGAAACTTTTACTATTCCTGTTAGCGGTGCGGTAATAATAAATCCTGATAAGGAAGAATTTAATCTCGTGGTAGGATTTACATTCTAATTACAGAAAGATTTAAAAAAGTTTATTAAATAAAATACACATTATGAAAAAAATTGAAGCAATCATTCGCAAAACTAAATTCGACGATGTAAAAGATGCTTTAAGCAAGGCTGGAATTGAATTTTTCTCCTTCTGGGAAGTTCGTGGAATAGGGAAAGCAACTGAAGAGCGTATCTACAGAGGTATTGCTTACGATACCAGTACAATTGAAAGAATTCTGATTTCTATTTACTGTCGCGAGAAATTTGTTAAGCCAACCGTCGATGCCATATTAAGTGCTGCTGCAACAGGTGAAGTCGGAGATGGGAAAATCTTCGTTTCTGATATTGCTGATGCCTATCGCATCCGCACCGGTGAAGAAGGTGATAAAGCCTTATATGTTGAGGGAGGCGAGTAATAATAACTTTAAAAAACAGAAATCATGACAGATACTTTACTTATAGCCGATAAATTCGGCACATTAGAGACAGCTCTAGTTGATTACGCATTCTCACTTAATACAGTATGGGTCTTACTTGCTGCTGCCCTGGTATTCTTTATGCAAGTAGGATTCGCTCTCGTTGAAGCCGGATTTACCCGCTCAAAAAATACCACAAATATTCTTTTCAAAAACCTGATGGACTATGTAATTGGAACAATTGCTTTCTGGGCTATTGGGTTTGGCCTTATGTTCGGAACCAATAATGGTTTTATTGGCAGTTTTGATCTTTTCAGTCAAAACTCTTATAGAACCGATATGCCTGATCTTGCATTTTTGATATTTCAGACTGTGTTTGCTGCCACAGCAGCAACCATTGTTTCAGGTGCAATGGCTGAACGTACAAAATTCAATGCATATCTAATTTATAGTGCAATAATTTCATTAGTTATTTACCCAATTTCTGGTCACTGGGCTTGGGGAGGTGGTTGGTTAAGTCAATTATCAATTCCATTCCATGATTTTGCCGGATCATCAGTTGTTCATATGGTTGGAGGTTCTGCATCCCTTGTAGGAGCAGCAGTTCTGGGTCCGCGTATTGGAAAATATGGGAAGAATGGTGAGGTTAAAGCAATACCCGGTCATAGTATTACTTTGGCAACTTTAGGGGTATTTATTCTTTGGATTGGATGGTTTGGTTTTAACCCAGGTTCTCAGCTAGCTGCCACAGGAGTTGCAAATGCAAAAGCAATTTCTTTAATTTTTGTAACTACTAATATTGCTGCTGCAGGTGGAGCTTTATCTACAATGATTTATATATGGCTAAAATATAAGAAACCTGCTTTAAGTATGACTCTTAATGGTGCATTAGCAGGATTAGTAGCTGTAACGGCTGGCTGTGATGCAGTTAGCCCGGGTGGAGCTTTGATTATAGGTATTCTGGCAGGTATTTTGGTAGTTTTATCAGTAGAATTTTTCGACAGAATAGTAAAAATTGATGATCCCGTGGGTGCTATTTCAGTTCATGGTGTGTGTGGAATGTTTGGAACATTAATGGTTGGTTTCTTTTCAACTAGTCAGGGATTGCTTTATGGCCAAGGAGCCGGTCTTTTGAAGAGTCAAGCAATTGGCGTGGTTTCAATTGCCGGATGGGCTATTGTTGCTTCAACTGTATTATTTTTTGGTCTTAAATATTTCAATGGGTTGCGTGTTGAAAAAAGGATTGAAGAAGAAGGCCTCGACATTTACGAACACGGAGAAAGTGCTTATAATATCTAATTTATTCGGACAAAGCTTTCATATATACAAAAGCGCTCCTACATTAGGAGCGCTTTTGGTTTTATTATTGATTGGCCACTTATCCAGTTTGATCTCCTATGGCAAGCATAAATATATATAATTCAGTTCTTTTTTCAGGGGATTCGCTGAACATCAAAATCCAGAATAAGCATTTCTCCATTTGTAACTTCAGCGTTTATGATGTTCCCCCCTTTTATAAAATACTGATCAGTAAGAGTTAATATATTCCAGGAAGTATCAGACACTGAGAATTCTTTTGTGTTTTGGTTAACCGTGACTTTCAAAACAGACGATTTTACTGAAGATTTAGCATTGATAGTTACTAAAGCACTAAAACCGCCCTCGGCATCTACAAAATAGCGTGTCCATTCACCTTCAGACAAGAGAATTGCCTGTTCAGAAGCTCTCTTTCTCTTATCCGTTTCATCGAGAAGTATAATTTTTACAGGCTCGTTTTTTCGATAATATGCGGCATTAGTTGAATCTTTTACATAATAAGAATCACCTGCTCCACCATGGCCATAATTGACAGCATAAATCTTGGAAGGTACCCGGCGCAATAATGATTGGGAAATTGGCTCAAGAAACTCACAATTCCCGATCTTCAGATTTTCAAGCAATTGCGCAAGCACCTTTTCTGAAAGTTCCTTTGTTGGTTTTTCACCACCGCGACTGTATTCAATTATCTTTTCATAGCCTTCTGGTGCATTTACAGAGTAGATAACTTGCCTGTTATCTATTTTTTTCCAAGGCCAGAAGGCCCAGCCAATATTGTTTTTTTCAAAGTATTGGGTAGTGGCAAAATAGATTGATGGATTTCTTTCCCCTGTCTCTCCTACCCACACTGGCGCATTCAGCATTTGACGCTGCCTCAGAAATTCGCTTATATCATTAAGATTATCAGGATTATTCCAACAATAGTAATGAAACTGGTATACTACATTATCAGCAATGAATTCATTAAAAACAGACCAGTCATTTGACCAGTTTGCTCCTTCCAGAATGATCATGTGTTTTTTGTCGATTTTACGAATCTGAGCAGTTAGTCTTTTATACATTGGGAGTAACTGCGATTTGTATTTCTCTGCGGCCCCTGTTCGCTCGGGAAGAGGCTCATTCAAAAGATCATAACCGGCAACAACAGGATTGTCTTTGTATCGTTCTGCGAGCTTAACCCAAAGACTTGTAAGTCGCTTTTCGAATATGGGATCCATGAAGAGTTCTGGCTCATCTTTCGGACTATCATCAATATTCTGACCGGTTTGCCCACCAGGCGCTCCGTGCATATCAAGAACAACGTAAATATTATATTTTCCGCACCAAAAAATTAAACTGTCAAGTAATGCAAAATTCTCCTCTATAAACTTCGCAGTATCTCCCTCGGTAAGAAAAACGCGGGCATTCAGAGCAGGGCGTACAGAGTTAAATCCCAGTTCTTTCATTCTTTTAATATCCGTTTCTGTAATATAGTTTTTACGAAACTCCTTCCAGAATTTCATGCTAAATTCATGAGAAGTCAGATCTTCTATAATCTTTTCAATTTTACGCGGCCTATCACCATTTTCACCGAAATGCCACATGTAACCTTCGGGCAACAACCAGTTTCCAATTCCAATTCCTCGAAGCAAAATAGTATCGTTTTGCTCATTAACCATATAATGACCGCTTGTTCTAAGAAAGCTTAGTGAAGTATTAACATCCTTTTTTGGGGAACAGGAAGCAAGGAAAATGAGAATTACGAAAAGTAAAAAGCTGACACGTTTCATGTTATTATGTATTTAATGAAAAATGAATGTACTAAATTCCCGCTCTTTTTATTGCTTTGACAACAATTTCCAGATCGCTGATGCCGCGGAAGCCACTGAATCCGACACTTAACTTCGATCCGTCCTTTAAAACGACAGGCTGCCCTCCATCCCATCCAATAAAATCAGGATCAATGATACCAAATTTATGAGCATCAATCTGTGCGGAATAAACCAATCTTTCAAATTCCCTGGTTTTGTATCCGGTTATCCAAACTTGACTTGCCTTGGTCCAGGCAATTCGGTATGTATTTCTGGTTTTGATTTTATCCCCTTTGCTTAATTTTCCGATTACATTATTTTCCTCGTCGATGATACAGAGAGCCCAGATACCGCCAGATATATTAAAGTCAATCGAATCGGCAAGATATTCAGGAACAAGCTCTTCAATTGCCATAATTAATTTTTGGATATTTTCCATTTTCCTGTGTTTTTTACCCAAATATACATGTTATTCAGATCAGGCCAATTAACGATTGCTAAAATGTATCAAAAAATTGAAAACCTCAAATTTAATGGACTTGGTCTTTAATGAAGGGGGGTTGTAATTAAAATTTATAGACTTAAATATAATGGTTGCAAGTAAAAAAAGAATTATCTGTTTCTAAATTCATCAAGAGAAATAGCTTCAATCCCCATTTCTTCAAACTCGGTTAAAATAATATCCAGTGCTTCGTAAGTTGATTTGTTTAAATGAAATAGTATTACCGGAATTTTAGCTGCAGTAAATAAATTTCCATGAAAATAGTTAAGAACTTGCTGGGTTGTAACTTTATCGTTCCACTCTTCTGCACTCATGTCCCACATTATTACATCAAAGCCTTTTTTTTTCAGAAACTCCTTCTGACTGGTAGTTATAGATCCGTAAGGAGGCCTGAAATAAAGGTGATTAACAGGTTGCAGGCTGTCGATTATATCCTGAGTTTTTTGAATTTCAGATTCATAGATATCAGGCAAATTAAATTCTGCAACGTTAAGGTGCGAATAGGTGTGATTTGCCATGTATTGCTCTGATGCTATCCGGTTTGCTAACTCCGGATATAATCGTAATGATTCCCCTATGCAAAAAAAAGTAGCTCTTGTATCATGGTTTTTGAGAACATCGAGAATTTTGCTTGTGTTTTCAGGGGAATTAGGGGCATCGTCAAAGGTAAGTACAACTTTTTGAACCAAATAAACTTCATTTTTGTCGCAACTGGTAAGAAACAGTGCAATAAAAATAATGAGATTTAATACGTTTTTCATTACTAGGGATGAGTTTTAAATACCGTTAGACTATATATAAATACAATTATGCTTCCTTAATAATAATAAGTTTTGCGTCGGCTGCCGATTTCGAAGTAATTATTTAGTAACCAATAAAATTAATTATCGCGGAACTTATGACTGCGAGTAGGAATACCTAATAATTATTTATGCTTCACAACCCTTTCAAATGCCAATTTAGAACTAATTATGGCCATTGGCAAACCGGCTCCTGGTATGGTTGAAGCTCCAACATAAAATACATTCTTGAACTTTTCGTCGAAATTTGATGGTCGGAAAGCTCCGATTTGGTTCATACTGTGCGACAAACCCAATCCACTCCCACGATGAAGGTTAAACTTGTTTTGCCATTCAACAGGAGTATATATAGTTTTTGATATTATTTCAGGTTCAATGTCTTTGTTTATACGTTTCGAAAAATCAGCAATGATGCTGTTTACTATGGAATCTTTATCGTCCCAGTTTGGCTTGTGTTGCAGGTTAGGAACCGGACACACAAAAAACAAGCTTTCGCAGCCTTCGGGAGCGCAATCTAAATTGTATTTTGAAAGAACATTTACATAATAATAAGGCTTTTGCAATGTATCGGGATTTTGCAAAACGTTATTTGCATATTCTTCAAAATTCGACCCCAGATAATAATTGTGGTGATTCACGTGTGGAAGTTTGCTTTTTAAACCAATATAGAATGTTAAATAACCCATGGTCCAGCTCATTTTATCGAGCTTTTCAATAGAATATTTTTTACGTTTAAAAACCCGGCTTCTAAACACTGCAGCATCGCCATTTACCACAACAATATCAGCACTCCATTTTACTCCTTTTGAATCAATCAAATAGTCGAGTTTTTTACCATTCCCAACAAAGTCAACAATCTCAGTATTGTATGTGATGTTTACATTATCTTTTTTCAATTCTTCAACAATACCTTCTACAATTTTATACATTCCACCTTCTACATTGAAATAGCCGTCGTGTTTAAATTCAGTATATGAAAGTAATGAGTATATGGCCATGGTGTCGAAAGGGGTACGACCCAGGAAAAACGCAACCAACGATACTATTTGCTGTGCTTCCTTAGAGTTAAAGTTTCGTTTCACTTCATCATAAAAGCTTCGAAAAAGAACGGGTATATGCGCTGGGTTTACGCGCATTAAAGTGATGATATATGAGAATATGGAATCGAAATTATTTTTAATAACCAAATCAACAGTATCATGAAATAGCGCTCCCGATTTCTCGAGATATTTATTCATTCGCTCCTCAAAATCAGGTTCAACATCTTTGAATTGTTCGGCAAGCTTTTTAATATCTTTATAAAGAAAAAAAGTTTTGGGATTATCGCTAAAATTCACAGTATATAACGGATCAAGTTCAATAAATTTAAAAGGTAATTCGATATTACAATCTTTAGCAAACTCTTTAAATTCGAACGACATGCTAAAGAAGCTAGGTCCGGTGTCAAAAGTGAAACCGTCCTTTTTTATTTGATTTAATCTACCGCCAGCCTGCGCATTCTTCTCAATTATTTCAACCTTGTAGCCTTTTTTAGCCAAGCGCAAAGCAGTTGCCAATCCGCCAAGTCCCGCACCTACTACTAATACATTTTTGTTCATAATATTTATTTTATCTTTTTTATTAATTCAGGATTTAATTCATTTTTGACCTTTAATAAATTGGACTCTTTTGTTAAAATTTTAATGTAGTATCATTTCATTAACTTGAATGAAATAGATAGTATTAGGAAAAACAGAAACTGACATACTAATATTAACATGGATAACTTATTATTCGTTTTAATTTTGAACACTTTAAGCAATGAATGAAATGCGAAAGCCAAAACAAACCAAGCCACATAATTTTGAATAGGAACTATATCGTTTTTCCAATGCCACATATTGAGTTTGGGAGCTACTTGCTCCAAAACAATATCATACAAAACCATACCAGTAGAAGCCAATATTATTTTTGCCAATGATGGAATTTTGTAATTATCAACCAATGAAGCCGTTGTGTAAATCAAAAAGAGCCAGTTTACGCCAATAATTATTGGGGTTTGAAATAGTTTTAAACCTAAACTACCGCCATAGCTATAATACCCGAAAACTAAACCGGTATTAACACCAATAGCTTCAATTAAAAAAGACAACAAGAATATTGCTAAAAAGCCAATGATTATTTTTCGGGTTACTTCTCCTTCATGAAATAATGCAAGAGCTATAAAACTTAATAAAAGTGCTAGGGGAATTAGTTTTAAAAACAATGGGAATGTATAAGGCACTAGCATTCCAGTGATTCCAACCAAATAGAAAACAATAAAAAAAGCTTCGACTGCTTTTTGTTTTTTTGCTATTAAATATATACATGTTTTATCGTAAAATGCCATATTTAATTTTGCTTCAGTTTGATAAATAAAGCTTTCACTTTTACTCGCAGCAATAAATTGAATAAAATAAGACTAAAGGCATAGCCGAAATCTTCAATCGGAATGGTTAAAAAGCGTATTCCAAAATTCTCACTATTGTTATACCACACAACAGGCTCATCAATAAAACTACCGGTTAATATGGCGTTAACAGCTATAAACGGTATCAGGATAATCAAAAAAGTAATATAATAGCTATTGATGGTGTCAGATGAATCGAAAAACGATGCACTTAAGACTACTATAACTGTAATTAAAATATAGCTTGAGTAAGCTTTTTCGAAGTTAAAAAATACAAGCAACAATGAAATAAAAATGAGAATAGCAGACACAATATTTGCCTGTTTTCGATTTATCTGGAATTTATTGAAATACAATACCACTGAATCGTGCAAGAAAATACTTGCGTAGGGAATAACAATAAAAAAAAGCCATTCTTCAAGAGGCAGCTTAAACAATAATATGTTTGAGTGATAACGTGCATTAAAACCCCACACACCTAGTTTAGTAAAGTAGATATCAAAGGCAATATAAAAAAAAGCCACAAGGATAATTGCTGGAAATAAGTACTTCCATTGTTTGTAAAACTGCAATTTCTTGTCGAAACTTAAAACAAGAGGTAATGCTAAAGAGCAAAGTATTAATATAGAATATAACGACATCATTTAAGGTTTAAAAAAGCGACGTGAAAAAACCAACAACCCGAAATTATTAAAATCATCTTTGTTTTTGGGCTTATGATGAGCCGTATGAGCTCTTACAATTGCGTCAATAAAAAAGTGGTGCTGCTTTGAAAATGGCATTTTTAAACGATTGTGAATTATAATGTCGTGAATGGCAAAGTAAGTGAGACCGTAAAGAGTTATCCCAATACTAATAAATACTATCGGGAAATAATGAATTGAGAAACCAATAACCATTAATACCATAGCAGGAAGGGCATATACAAGAAAAAATAAATCGTTTTTTTCGAATCGTTTGTCTTCAGTTTTTTGAGGTAACCCTTGCATATTGTCTTTTCGGTGATGGTCTTTATGCCAATTCCATAAAAATCCATGCATTATATATTTATGGTTCGACCATGCAACAAATTCCATAAAGAAATAGGCAAGAACAACTAATGATAAGTTTATTACCATAATGCTCAGGATTTTGATTTTTGAAGGTGTACTTTTTCGTATATTTTCCTAAACCAAACCGTGTAATCATTAGGATTTATATGCATATCTGTATCAAGTTCTTTGTAATGAATATACTTATAATCAGCCACTTCCTTCAGGTTTATATTTGGTAAGAAGTCCGAAAATCCAATAAAAACGTGGTCAAACTCATACTCAGTTAATTCATTATCTAAAGGCTCTTTGTAGGTGAAGCTAAACAATTCAAGTAATTCGCTTTGCATACCCATTTCCTGACTAAGTCGACGGTTTGCCGCTTCCAAATTGGTTTCATTGGGTAAAGGATGTGTACAGCAGGTATTTGTCCATAAACCTCCCGAATGATATTTATTTGAAGCTCGTCTCTGTAAAAGCCAATCTCCATTTGAATTGAATATGAAAACAGAAATTGCACGATGCAATAAGGCCTTTTTATGGGCTTCAATTTTCTCCATCAACCCAACTTCATTGTCCTGTTCATCAACTAAAATAACGTTTTCTAAATCCATTCTTCTATCTGTTAAATGATATTAAACTGATATTTAATATAGGCTTTTCCTAGCAACAATATTTTACCACGGTCAGAAACCCTGATTCGGGTTTGCATTACTTTCGTTGCCGGAGTGTTTTTTAAATTTTTTAATAGTTGTTTGTAATATACAAAGGCAATAAATACAGCCAACTTTGATTTACCAGGAAGTTCTTTAATTCCAGCTTTTGCTTCACAAAAATCTGATTCGATGTCTTTAATTAATTTATTTTTCATAGTTTCATCAAACGATTCCTTGTTAAATTCCGGAAAGTAACGTCGGTCTAATTGCTCAATATCCGCTTTAAGGTCGCGTAAGAAGTTCACTTTCTGAAAAGCTGATCCTAATTTCATTGCAGGTTTTTCTAACTTTAAATAAAGATCCATGTCGCCATTTACGAACACCATTAAACACATAAGACCCACCACATCGGCCGAACCATATATGTATTCTTTTAATTCGCTTGAATCGTTATAATTGAGCTTATTTAAATCGGCTCTCATGCTTTTTAAAAATGAATCGACAAGATCTGATGGGATTTTGTATTTTTTTACAGTAAGTACAAAAGAATGCAAAATGGGATTGAGGCTTATTCCGTTTTCTATGGCTTCGTGATAATCGCGTTCAAAATTATCTAATACCAGTTTTTGTTTAACATGATGAAATGTATCAACTATTTCATCAGCAAACCTAACGAAACCGTATATGCTGTATATTGCATGCCGCATTTCTTTTGAAAGAAAACTTACTGCAATGGAAAACGAAGTGCTATAAGTTTTTGTAACCAATTTACTGGCTTTGAATGAAATTTCATCAAATAAATCCATGAATATTGCTTTGTTTATAGTTTTTACATATTTGTTAAACAAACAAAACCTGATTCTGTTTAAACACTTTTACATAATTTTTTAACCATCGCAAATTTAACGGGCAGTTCTGCAAGTATTTTAAATACAAATCAGGAGCCATTATCTCATTTAAAGTTACCAATGTTGCAAAAAATTACTTGGCTAAGTCAATTGATATGGGCAGAATCTGAGCTACTTTTAGTTTTTTCCTAATTTGTTGTTTTATTCTTTACTTTAGTTTTAAAGATAATAATATTATATGCCATACCATTAAAAACAAAGAAATGAAAAGGTAAAACACAATACCAATATAAACGTCCAGCCAAACCTTTTGGTCGAAATGTAGCTGTTTGCTGCAAATACGATTTTTCTTCTTTACTGATGATTTTAAATTCAAGCCATGCTTCGCCCGGTAACTTCATTTCGGCATATAATAGTAAGCGTTTGTTTTGCTTTTCGGCCGCTAAAACTCTCCAAAAGTCGAGTGTGTCTCCTGCGTTAATAGTATTAGTATTTGTGCGGCCACGCCTTAAACCAACGCCACCAAATAGCTTATCAATAAATCCGCGACTATTCCAAAGCCAGTTGGCATAATACCAGCCACGTTCGCCGCCTATCGACCAAATATTTTCAAATACCTGATCCATATCGGTTTTAATTTCTTTTGTCCTTATATCAATAAAACAACCGTTGACAGGCACATTTATATGTTCAAATAATGAATTATCATTAGAACTCGAAATTAAAGAGTCTTTCCAACTTGATACAACATCATTTTGCTCAATTTTCTGAAAAGCAAGCTGTACGGCTTCTTTATATGAAACAGCTTGAATTTTGAGCATTTTTTCAAGTCGATTGTCTTTGGCAACAACTTCAACTTTCATGCTGTTTACCAGATTTACTGCCAATTTATAGGAAGTAGAAGTAATAAAATAAAGCCAGTACGATGATATTCGAGGACTCATAACTGGTACAGTAGCTATAAACCTTTTTAGGCCACGAACCTGAGCAAATTGAAGCAACATTTCTTTGTATGTTAAAACTTCGGGGCCACCAATATCGAATGATTGGTTAAATGTTTCCCGTTTTAGAATTACTCCAGTTAAATATTCAATTACATTTCTAATGGCTATGGGCTGACATTTTGTGTTGAGCCACTTTGGAGTAATCATTACCGGAAGTTTTTCAACCAGATCACGTATAATTTCGAATGATGAACTGCCCGAACCAACAATAATACCAGCTTTAATAGAAGTAACAGTTTTTCCACATGCATGTAAAATATCATCTACTTTTTTTCTCGAAGCTAAATGTTTTGAGAGACGTTCCTCATTTGTGATGCCCCCCAAATATATAATTTGTTTAACATTAGTAGCTGATAGCAGTTTTATAAAATTGTTTACTGACTGTTCTTCGAGTTTATCGAAATTGTTTGCATTGGAACTCATAGAATGAATGAGGTAATAAGCGACATCAATATCTTTTAAGGTATATGAAAACGAAATGTCTTTAAGAAAATCGGCCTCCAACAACGATACGCTTGGATGATTAAATATTCCTTCGGTAGGAAAACGATTTTTATCCCGAACACAGCAAATTACTTCATGTCCTGAATTTAGCAATACAGGAAGAAGTCTCTTGCCGATATATCCGGTTGCTCCAGTTAAAAGTATTTTCATTTATCTAAGATACTTACAAAATAGTTATGAGTTATAATTTTTTTACAGGTTTTTCAGAAATGTAATAAGTAAAAATCCTAAACAAAAAGATAAATTTCAAATGATTTATCTGGTTACAATAAAATGCAAAAGTGTGCAAGTGAAAATCACAGCTCTTTTTGAGCCTTTGATTTGAGTATCACCTTGCGTAGGCTTGTAAATGGGCACTAGAAGTTTCAATATTTTATTGTTAGTAAATTTCAAGTACTATCCAGTTGCTAAGAGTTAATTTTTTGTTTTTTTGGAAAACATAATTTTTAGCATAGGAAAAGAAGCTATGCCAACAAAAACAATTAGTATATAAGTTGAATATTTTATTACATCAGTGTATATTTTCCCAATGAAATAGCCTAAAGGAACCAGAGTGCAAATCCATGTAACTGCACCCAAAAAATTAAAAACCAAGAACCTTTTCAATGGAAAAGAAGATGGTCCAGCCAGCATGGGAACTAAAGTAGGGATAATAGGCATAAACCGTCCCATAATAAATGCCCAAACACCATACCGATTATAAAAGTCGTTGCCACGCTCAAGGTATTCTATTTTGAAAAACGCGATTTATTATCCGTAAACAGTTTTCTCCCCATCCATTTCCCTTTAAAGTAACCTGTAAAATCCCCTAAAAAAGAAGCTATTATGAGCAAAAGTAACAACCAGACGAGAAGATTTCCAGATAGTGGGTACCGCAAAACATTCCGGCAGCAAAGAGCATATAATCGCCATCAGGTAAAACAAATCCAAGGAAAAAGCTGGTTTCAACATAAATGATAGCCAGTAATAGAAATAGTCCGCCAAATTCTATTATTTGGTGAGTATTAAAAATAAAACTGAAAGAATTACTGTTTAGAATTTCCATAATAAAAAATTATTCCGATTGCTTTATTTTGAAAGAAAGTACTACACTTGCGATTATTATACTACAAATAAAAACAAGTGACCATTCAATAGGTATTTTATAAAAGTCGATTAGCAGCATTTTTATTCCAACAAAAATGAGCACAATAGCCAGTCCATAGCTTAATAGCCAAAAACGATGCACAATACCTGCTAATGCAAAATAAAGTGAACGCAATCCCAAAATTGCAAAAACATTAGAGGTATAAACAATAAATTGATCTTGCGTTATGGCTAAAATAGCAGGAATACTATCAACGGCAAAAATAAGATCGGTTGTTTCGATGAGTATTAAAACCAAAAATAAGGGTGTGGCAAATGTTTTTCCATTTTGGCGTACAAAGAAACTATCATTATGCATTTGGGTGGTAACAGGAATAAATTTTCTAAAGAGTTTAATTACCGGATTTTTTTCCGGTTCTATTTTGGCTTTATTCTGAGAAAACATTTTATACCCAGTAAAAATCAATATAGCACCAAATATATAGATTGTGAAATGAAATTTCTCAATTAGTGCTATTCCTGCAAAAATGAAAATAGCTCTTAAAATTAATGCGCCCAAAATACCCCAAAACAATACTTTATGTTGATATTCTGAGGGCACCCGGAAGTAAGAGAAAATCATTATAAAAACAAAAATATTATCGACACTAAGCGCCTTTTCGATTATATAGCCGGTAAAAAATTCAATTGCCTGCTGCTGTCCACGCCAGAAGTAAATGATTACATTAAAAATTAGAGCCAGAGAAACCCAAACTATTGTCCAAATAATAGCTTCTTTTAAAGAAACACTATGCGATTTTCGATGAAAAATCCCCAAATCGATTGCAAGCATTATTAAAACAAAAACATTAAAAAGCACCCAAAACACTAGCCCTGTTTCCATATATGGTTTTTATTTAATTAACATTTAAGAGGTATATTTGTTGAATTATTATGACAAAAAATTAAACAATTAGTTTTTCTTAAATTCTGTTTAAGTTTTGAAAAACGCGCAAACTAATACTCAATATCCACTACAGGCCACCAGATAACATCGTCAATTCCACGTACAACCTGATATGTTTCTACCTTAATCCCGATGACTGCAAAATTCCCTGAATTCATAAAGCTCAACAGATCCGGATGCCTTTCCAGATGAGCATGCACAGCATCTTCCAATTCTGATTTCCAAAGCTCTTGGGCATGACCAAAGGCAGTAAGAGCGAAACCTTTCTGCTGACTCGAACTGTCTATATCCTCCCCTTGAATAAGAACAGCAACTTTACCGTTATGTAAAATGTTTTCGAACTTCCGGGTATTGCGATACGTAGCAAAAATCATTTGCCGGAAACCCTGAACCGGGGTAATTGCTATTAAACTTGCGTGCGGTTGCCCATGAGCCTCTGTAGCCAGAACTGCCAGTCTGCAGGTTTGAAGAATGTCTTCAATGTATTTCCTTATTTGGATTGGATTGTTCATATCTGATGCCCAAAAGTTATTCTTATAAAGAAATGCATAATCCCACCATTGCATAATTGAACAATGAGAAGTTATAAACTTCACTATTATCGGCTCCTCCTTCGAGTATTCTGTAGCCTGTTTTTAGGTCAAGCTTGTCTGAAAGCTTATAGCTTACAGCAATCAATACGTCTTCGGCCCTACCCTGCGGGGCAGCCAATGCATCGCCCTCGAGGAGAATCCCAAACTTTTCATTCGCCTTCCAGTTAAATTTGAAATTAATGATGCGAACAAATCCAACATTTGTCTTTTTTGCTGATAAGCCATTGCCTTTAAGGGCAATTTCAGCATCTCTGATTTTTGCTGTTAAACCAAGTCCAAACTCAAATTTGGGTTTCTTTACGAAATCATACCGGTAAGTAATTCGGTACGAGTTAAAGGTATAGGAAGCATTAATTGGCGTATTGGCGGGAAACGTTTCTCCCTCAAAATCAATTGGAAAAGTTGCTGAACCCTCTGATTTAACTGAAAGCGGAGCATATAAAACAGAAATAGTATGTCTCGACATTATTGTATAACCTGCTCTTAAGCGAATAAAAGGAGTTGGGTTGCCATTCAGATCATCTGTGAGTGAGAACAATGTCCCTTGGTCGCTAATAACTGCCAAATTTTATAGTATTGCTGAATAGTTACCAATCAACTAATTTTTAACCACAAACATTTATTTAAATGTACTATACTCAATATTCATAAGTTTTCCAGAATAAAGAGAAGTTCACCACTACTTATTGCAACTTGACAAAAAAATAAACCCAACTACATTTCAGCAAGAACTTTTTGATACGTTTTTGTTTGTGCATATAATTCATCTTTGAGAGGATTTAATTTTTTCCGCCTAATTCTAATAATCTGGTATACAAAGAGTGCAACATTTGCCAGTAATGCAACTAAGCTAACAGCAAAGAATGCTTTTGGATTATGAGTTGATGGAACAGGGGCAATTTTGTCGGCAAACTGTGGGATTGTCATTACAAACATTATCCAAAGTGCCAAAGTCGATGCCCTATGCTGAAGCCATGCGCCTTTAACAATAAAAAATGCAGGAATAGTGCATGAAAGAAGTAATGCTACTCCGCAATAAAAAGAGTGATCGGAAATACAGTTATAGGTATAAGCAAAGTTCCATAGGTCGTATGCTATAATCCATGCCCAAATCATATCTGGCCATATCATGTCTTTTGATTTGCTTTTTGAGATTACAATTCCGAGCCAACCGCAAATTGTTAAAATATTAAGTATTCCTGCAATCCCGTTCATTATGTTCCAGGGGCCAGAAATGGTCCAAAGATTTTCAACAATTCCACCCTCCCACAGGCCGAAACTATAAACCTGGAAATCTCTAAGGCAAGCTTCCAGGATATTAATAGCAAGGATAGCTGCAGGGAAAACAAGAACCCATTTTCTTTTGGCTAAAGAGGGAATATACCTAATAGCCATAAAACCAATAACACCGGCAAGAGCCGAATAAGTCTTAACCCAATTAAACCATGTACCTGTACCATATTCATTTCCTGGAGCTGCCGTTTTGGGCCAAACAAAAAAAGTAAGTATTATCGGAACAATAATAAAAAGCAGAATCCCTCCCCACTTTGTTGTTCGTCCAAATTCATTAAAAGCAATCAAAGCAAAGGTAACGATGAGTAAAATTACCCATGCGTTCCATCCTGGAACATCGTATAAAAAATTCATAGCTTAATTAGTTTAGATTCTCGAAATATTTAGAGAACACAGTAAATTTAAGCTATTGTTACTGCAATAACATTAAATAAACAAAGTAAATTAAAACTTTATTTCATTAAATACTTTCATGTAAGGACAGCATTATAGCCAGTAAAGGATTTCGGGAGACAAAACTTTCCACTGACACAAAAAATCATGCGGGGCAGAATGCTCGAATTACGACTAAAAATCCTATAATATGAAGCCTTTATGGGTGTTTCGTTGTTTTTTTGAATGCTTTCAAAGCAGGCTTAGTATTCACCAAAATATTAGCCCTGTTCAATCTGAAATCTGTTTAAAGATATATTTCTCATTAAATTCCACATCAAAATCCTGAAGAATTTCAGTGTATTCTTCGATAAGCGTTTTTTTTCTGCGGTGTAATTTTTGATTTTCAATGTAAGTTGCAACAGTATGTACCTGAGATTTTGAATAGGAAAATGCTCCGTAACCTTCTTGCCATGAAAATTTTCCTGCAACAAATTTATTTTCATTAATCCAAAGTGAGGAATCGCCTTTTATATGGCGCATTAAATCCGATAACGATTGAGCAGGACGAAAGCCAAAAAGAATATGGATATGGTCAGGCATACCATTTATTGCTAAAAGTTTGTGCTCATGGTTTTGAACAATTCCAGTAATTTATTGGCAAAGGCGTTGTTCCCATGATGTTGAAATCAAGGAAAGTCGGTTTTGAACTGCGAAAATAGCGTGTATATGGATTTGGGTGTATGCGTTGGACATGATTTAAATGATTTTGTTAAAAGATAGATGAAAACGACAAATTCTTCGCAACGTTAGGTGCGAAAGCTCGGTAAAAAACCAATGCTGTTCGAGAATCGCCCGCCCCATCCGGGGCGGAACAAACGTCAGATATGTTTCGTTTTACCGTTGTTTTGCCCCATCCGGGGCAATTGCCTCCAGTTTTCATTTTAATTTTAATTGATTAATTCCCATGTCCTCACCTCACCGTGCAGACCTGCAACAATTAAACGACTATCCGAAGAGAATTTTACAAACTTTGGGGTTTGATTCTTCAATCTTGTTGGATAATCTATAAACTCTCCGGATTTAATATTCCAGACTCTTACTGCACTGTATATACCGGCAGCAATATATTCTCCATTAGGAGAAAAACACACAAAATTCGGGGTCTCATATTTTAATTTTACTTTATAGTCAGTAAAATTTCCGGAATTTATTTCCCAAATTCTTACAGCGCCATAAACACCGGATGCTATGTATTTATTGTCGGGCGAAAAACACACAAAAAGCGGAGTTAGGAATTTTACATTTGCTTTATAATCTTTAAATATGTCTGTATTGGTTTCCCAAATTCTGATACCGCCTAAAACTCCTGCTGCAATATACTTTCCATCAGTTGAGAATTCAGCATAATTAGGGGTTTCATTCTTAACAATAGTTGAATAACTATGTGTATTTTCTTGACTCAATAAAATGGCTTGAAATCCAAAGCAATTCAATAATAAAAAAAGCAATATTCTATTCATGGTATCTCTGTTTTTGTTGATCAATATCTTGTCAATGAAAGTTTAGACAGCATATATTGTGCCAGAATTTTTAAGTTTATGTTCGGCACACCCGCCAGATTTGTTTCGTTTTACTGATGTTTTGCCCCATACGGGGCAGTTTTTGTAGGTAATGCATGGCGCAGAAAATGTTTGAAAAATTTATACCATGCCAGAATTGTGTGCACTCTGTGCACCGCTAGGTGCAAAAGATCGGTAAACCAATGATGCTCGTGAACCGCCCGCCCCATCCGGGGCGGAACACCCACCAGATATGTTTCGTTTTACCGACGTGTTGCCCTATATGGGGCAATTGCCTCCAGTTTTCATTTTAATGAGAATTCTTTTAGTAGGAATTTCAAAATCCCCTCCTTCCCCTTAAATTTCAAATTCTTTTTCTTTTTGCTTATAGACCTATTTTATTGCGCGATCTAGAGGTTGAGGTTGAGGTTAAGGTTAAGGTTGAGGTTGAGGATGAGGTTACGGTTGAACTATAATTTTTTTCGAATACTTAACTCCATTACAAACAGCATAAAGTATATATGTGCTTGGGGATAGCTGGTTGATATCCAATTTAAATATATCCAAACCTGCATTCTCCATTGAATAGGTTCTAAGTAATCGTCCAGTAATATCTATTATTCCAAATTCGGTTTTTGATTTAAAATCATTACAGCGCACATATATATAATCTTTTGCAGGACAAGGGAACGCTACTAACGAGTTGTCAATCTTAAAATCGATAACCTGAACAACTGGTGCTATGGTTAAAGCATCGAGCATTTGCCTATCGAGTTTGAATCCCTGATATGTTTCATAAATACAATCGGCACGGTCGCTGTTTAGAATGCCAAAAGAACCAGAGAAGTTCCACAATGCCCATCCGATATTATTGTCTCTGAATAGTTTTGCAAGGTCGGTTAAGAAAGCAATTGTTACATTATGTGGAGTTTTGTTGTATACGCCAAATTCCTGAACCATGAATGCAATATTGTTTGCTTTGGCAATTTCAAAACTTTTGCGGTAGTTTTCGAAAGGGAGCAATGCCGAACCATCTTTTGCGGTTAGGCTTCCGTTGGAGTCCATAACATAAACAGCCTGCTTGTTGCCCCATGTATCATCACCGGGAGAAAATGTGAAATTTTTACTGCCTATTTTTATATTTATGGAATTAATTATCATCCAATCGCCCAAAGTATTTTCAATAGATATTTTTGTTGCATCAGAAGTAGTAGTTGCAGAAAAGTCTTTGTTTGAAATGTTCTGATAACCCCATTCGGTTTTCACAATAGCTGAAAAATCAGCACCAGTATCTGCACTGCAAACAAATTTTTTCGACAAGATGATTTTTGTATCAGCTTTTATTTGAAGTACTGACTCTATTGAAACTTGGCGAACATTTACGGTTACCACGCTTCCTGCAGGGAAATTCCCCTCAATAACCAGCGGGCTCTTAAACTCGGTTTTCCAAGACCCATACAAATAATTAGAAACCTGCAGCACTGGCCATTTTGGAACAGGCATATCGGCAGAACCACTTACCCATTCAGCTTTATAATGTGTTATGCCAAACGGGTCGTAACTGTGCATTGATTGGGCAACGTTGGGTTCGTCTTTTAATTCTAATATTAAATCGCGACCAATATTTAAAGCATCGACAAAAATAACACGATTGGGGCTTACCGTATGAATAGTGTCAATAGCCCTTTTCATAATAGGTACATAAACGCTACTTGTAACATTCGATGGTTCGTTAACCAGGTTGAAGCTCAAATTTTCGGGAGAAATATCTTTGTAACGGTTTGCAAAATAATACCATTGGTTTACAAAGGCATCCTGAGCCTCTTGGTCGGTCCAAAGATTTAATTGTTGGTTTGCGGGAAGAGTAGTGTTGTTTATGCAATATCCTGGTGCCCGATGTAAATTTATGCAAACATGCACGTTATGCCTGATGCCCCAAGCAACCGCACTATCAATTTCAACAACTTCCAATTCTATAAAATCCTCCCAATTTCCATCTGTTGTGAAGGTTCTATAATCCAAAGGCAGACGAGCAAAATTAAAACCAAGGTCGTGCATCACACTAAAATCTTTTTCAGTAAAGCCTTGATTACTCCATGAAACATCAAATTTTCCGAGCAAATTAAACCCTTTTAGACTTGAACAAAATGCTACCAAATCAGAAATTTGGGAGCTGTTTTTTTTGGTTTCCGCAAAAGATGATTGGATGTTTAATGAAGAAATAAATAAGAATGTAAATAATAAACGAAGTGATATTTTTCTATATTGTACTAGGGTATGGATTGTACTCATTTTATAATAATTTGTTTTTTTATTACTGTTGCTTTTATTGGTAAATATAGATTATAAATGAACCAGATACAATTTATGCGAAATCATTTTAGTGTTATCCATTTATATTGATGTTTAGTTTGTTTTATCAAGTCAATACGAAGTTTTGTCAAGGTTGCGCATAGCAATTTGCCTTTATAAGTAAGGGTGGTTTTCGGATCGCATTTCCATCCACCTTAGAAAACGCTAAAACGAAGTTCTGATGCCGAATAAGAATCATTGGTAACAATAATGCATTTAGTATATTTAGATTAACACCGAACAGTTTAATTATGGTTATTACAAAGAGTAAAATTGTGGCCAGAATTCCCCAAACAGAAATAAACTTTGGAATGGCGGACGTCCGATAAAATAATATATAAAAAAACAGCGCCCCAAAAATGAAAAAATAAATATGAATACTTTCGTATATCATGTTTCTATAAGGTTCTAATGATGGATTTAAAATTAGAATTCCACCTATAATCATTAAAATACCTTCAATAAATCTGCAAATCAAATATCCAAAATTGATTATTTTATTCTCCTTAGAATTAAAAATAGGAAACAATAATAAGGGTATGCCAATTACTGCGAATCCACTTATAAGATCCGTAATAAATCCTATAGCTATATTTTTTGCGAAAGTGTATGTAAGCATGCTGTATGCCGCTAACTCGGAAAAGCCATCTTTATCAACCACATTGGCACTTTTACTGGTGGTGATGATTTACCTGTGGTGGATATCAGAGCTGCGCATGAATCCCATATGCCAAATTTGCTGCCATTAGTTCAATATTTAGTTACAATTGATCTATAAGTACCTATTGAAAGTATATATATTCCTGAAGAAAATTTACTAAAATCAATTTCAGTTTTTTGGTTAATTATTACTTCTGAATAAACTTCTGTTCCTAAATAATTAAATATTTTTAGTTCGGGTTTTGTAATGGAATCTTTGTATTTTAAATTTAGTAAGTTGAAAACAGGGTTTGGATATATAAGAATTGATTTAGCTTGAGTATTAGAATCATCTATCCCAGAATTCAAATTGCCTTTCAATTTTATTACAGTAATAGATAATGGACTGAGTAGTATGTTAATAGATGAATCAGATAGCATCGCAGTGCTGGCAGGATAGGTTATCACAGGAAATTTATCCGTGGCCGAAGTACCGGAAAATTCTGTTTGTGTCAGACTTAAGCCTGATTGCGTAATGGCTGGATAATTGGCTACGTTTACTGTTACACTATGATTAGAATAATCTTTGTTTATTAAAAAAATGTTTAAAATGTTTTCAGAACTGTCTGTTGATGCAAAAGAATTTATATAGCCACTATTTGTCGAGTAAACCAGCTTATTAAGTAGGTTATTTCCCCATATTGCTAGGGCTTTACCTGTAGCATTTAAATTTCCATTAGTATCAATGGCATCATAGAGTTGCTGCGGATTGGTTGTAATATCGACCCATCTAGTATTCCACAAATAGGCATCAATTATTTTATTTATTTTTATTTGGTCGCCAAACATCTGAAAGTTAACCAAAGCATGCCCCAAATCGTTATTGTTTGGCCATGCCTTATTCCAATCAATTGCATTGTATTCAGAAACTATTATACCAATCTTTTTGCTCCCAATTGCTGTAACAACAGAATTAATATCAGCAACAAAGTTAGGATTACCAGTTCTGTATGTATCGTAACCATTTGTCCAATTCCAAATAGGATAATTGCTTATTGCAATTGCATCAATAAATCCATTAGCATTTGATAACAGCGTATTTAGCCACGTTCCAGGCTTACTGTTTGCTACTACAATAATGGATGAATCAACAGCTTTCATTGCCTTTGAAAACTGAACAAAATCATTGGCGTACTGCAATGCTGTGCTTGGATTATCATAAGCTGCTTTGTTCCAGCTTTCATTTCCTACCATCCAATATTTAATATTGAAATTCTTTTTTATATTGGCGTATTTGATCCACTCTACGGCATTAGTTATAAGGTCGTTTAACGTCGGAGGATTAGGACAATATGTGCAATAGTTGGCATCTCCGGCAACAACAATAAGTGGTTTGGCATTAATGGCAAGGCAAAGAGTCATAAATTCATCAAAATCCATTGTAGTGCTCAGTGGATTAATATAATTGCTAGAAAATCGAGTATTATTGTTGGGAAAATTACAATTACCTTTTGTTGCAAATTGCGGTTTGGCAGAAGTGTATGGAGGAATTGACCACAGATAATTATCAGATTTTTCACCTCCCGGATATCTAAGAGCCCCAAGGTTCATACTTGATAATGATTCTTTTATGCTAATAGTAGGATTTAAACAGCTATCATCGTCCACCAAATAATCTAGGTTTATTGAAGCAGGATTGTGATCGAATGATTTTATAACAATTGCTGCATCTACGTTAATTGTTTGAGCAGAAGCTAAATTAAACCAAACGATGAGAAAATTAATTGATAAGTAAATTTTGCAAATGTTTTTCATTTATTTATAATCTTTTATATGTTTTCTTATCACAACGGTCGAGACTAGAAGTATGCGTGAATATAGTAACTTCACTTTCCGCAAGACAAAACTTCCCAAATAAGACATGAATCCTTACTGTTAGACATGCAAGGTAGAACTACTAATTCTGTTTTTGCAATAAACATTCCAATATCAGTAATTCTTCCAGTAATTTTAAATTGCAAGGAATCGCTATTAGGAATAGTTGAGAATTTTAAAAAAAGCATTGTTGTAGATAAATTACTGATTTCCAATTCAGCCGTTTCACCCATAGTGTCCAGATGCAATAAAATGTCATTAATATTGCTACCTGCTGGGTGATTTGCATCAAAATCATAAAGAGTAAAAATGTTCAGTGAATCGATTGTGTTTGTATAGGTTACTGTATTCGGATTGCTTCTAGCATATAAATTATTTCCAAATGAAAATGCTTGTGCAAATTCTACACGTTCAGATACTGAATCTGGAACAATACCAATTCCTAATTCATTTTTATTAAATTCCTCCAAGTGAGGAAAAATTCCATTCTTGTCAAACGAAAAAAATAATACACGAACGGTTTTAATTGTTAAAAAAGTCGTCGATGTTTTTTCAGGAGGACAACCTGAGAGAATAAAGCCTATTGAAAAAATGATTACAATTGTTATTCGTTTCTGCATGGTTTTTAAAATGTTTTACGGTTCACAGCTACCCGAAGGATGGATTAAGAAAAACACCTGCGAATCGTAATTTAATAGCAATATAATATTTTGTCTTACGAACAACAAACTGACTCGTCCTGAAAAAAGTTTACACTTTACTTCTCATAATCCTATTACAAATTTACAGTTTATTTTTAATCCTAAATACTCTTTACAGTTTTTGAACCCCTCTTTGTGGGGAGCGGAACGGAGCAAAGAGGGGTTCAAAACCGCTAAAAAACTTCCTCCTTAGCTTTTTCT
>Ga0105048_10000493_pt1 | contig 61054 bp, 47 predicted proteins | sample MAT05_FD_78382 | JGI IMG/M metagenome (GOLD analysis project Ga0105048, IMG submission 78382) | Freshwater microbial communities from Lake Fryxell liftoff mats and glacier meltwater in Antarctica - MAT-05 | ecosystem: Environmental > Aquatic > Freshwater > Ice > Liftoff microbial mat | place... | reverse complement strand
GTCCCCTGAATGGAGCGCCCTACCAAACCGTTCACGCTTGTTTCGAGGAATTCCAGACGGAGTCGGTCGCGGGATATCGGCCTTACCAGATCAGGATGGGGTCGGAAGTGGGAGTCGATCGACGGGTAGGATCAGTGGACCAACCGTAAGAGTCGTCCCGAAATGAAGGCAGAAGCCATCGCCACCGATTCGCGGCAATGACTAAAGAAACAGGGCCTCGGACATCGCCGAGGCCCCAAGATCGTAGAATCTGACCGACGGAGGTTGACCAAACTACCGGCGCGCGCAGCGAAATCCAGCCATCGCCACCAACCCCATCAAACCGAGAGCTGAGACATAGGTGCTCGTCTCGGGAATCCCGCTCACCAACATTTGAAAATCGAACTCACTGATCCCGGAGACGGTGCGTAAAAACAACGGACTTGAAACCTGCGTGGCACTGACTTCGGCCTGCGCCCACAGTCGGTAATTTCCCGGGGCGAGGGGGCCACTGCCCAAAAGATTCCCGTCATTGGCACCGGACGAATAGATCAGCGTGTTGTCGTCGGTCCTTACCAAGGCCACTTCATTATCCAACGCCGGATCCCCCGCGCCACCCGTTGTGATCGCCTGGGTATCGACAGAACCTGATAGGGAAAACTGCATCGGTTCATCGATCGAAAAGAAAACCTCGAAGAAAGACTCCGCGCTGGCTTCCCCGCTCAAAACGCTCGACGGCGGCAACAAGGTGAGCGACACGCTCGCCACCCCTTGAGCCGTAAACGCAGTCAAACCCAAGGAAGAGTTCTGCTTCGCCACCCCTTGAGCCGACGCGACCAACGCATTCCCGGAAATGCTGATGGCGAGAGCAAATGGCTCAATCGCTTCGTTGAACACTCCAAAGCCCGGCGCTGCCAGAGATTCCGCATGAGGACCGTCCACCACGCTTCCGGCAATCGCTTCAGCGCTCGCGTCCAGGGTCCTGTTGTGCGAAATCAACGATACCCCCGCGGAGGCTTCCACAGCGCCGATGAATGCAGCAAAAAGGGCAATCCGGGTTGGGCAATTGGAGGATAAATTTGTTTTCACGACGTCGGGTCTCCCTGACCCACTTTTTCCGTAGGCAGGGTGCAGATACGCAACACCCCTGTCAAGCGACTGGAGATCCGAGTTCTCCTACGAAAATCAAGTTCCGCACCCGTCCTCATCCCGCCAGGTGAGCGTCCACTCCAACCTCCCGAACCCTACAGCAGTCCATCCCGATAATGGGATAGACTCATCCCAAACTTGGACGGGCCTACACCGGGACGAACTTGCAGCGGGCTATTTCGTCGAAGCCAAAGGCTTGGGTTGGGCGGCGGTCCAATCGGCTTCCCCCACCTGCCGCACCTGATGCAAGTGAACGAAGACCCCCTTCTTGTTCCCGACCACGACATCCAACAGGCGGTCCCCATTCACGTCCGCCGCCAATACCTGGGTACCCACCCCCGAATCGTCGTCGATCCGATAGGGTACAAAATCCACGGACTTGTCGGCATTGCGGACCAACCGGAACCAGTAGAGCACCGCCGGCGCTCCAGGCTCGGGGTCACCGGTCGGGCCATGAGCCCAGAACCGCTTGCCGGTTACAATGTCCTTCAACCCATCTCCATCCATGTCCTGCAGGTCGATGGCGTGGAGTTGGGAAAACTTCACTCCATACCGGTTCTCGTCCGGTTCCTTGTTCATGAACGTGTTCTCTTGGAACCCGATCCCCCCCTTGCCGTCATCCACGTTTCGGAACCAGGTTAACCCATAGCCATGCGCTGCCAACGAGGTGATCACATCGTTGCGCCCATCGCCATCGACGTCATAGGCGAACATTTGTGCTCCACCCGTGCCCAATGCGAACGGATGGTGTTTCCACAAAGGATACCCCGACAGCGATGCGGGTTGTTCCCACCAGCCATCCTTTTCGAGCAGGTCCATGCGGCCGTCCCCGTTGACGTCGCCGACACCCAGGCCGTGGGTGTATTTGTGGTAATTCTTGTTTGGGGAGATCGCACGCCAGTTCCAGGGCTTGGTTGGATCACTGGGATCGGGTTCCGACCAGCCATACGCGCCTTTCGAACTGCAAACGACCTCCGGCTTCCCGTCGCCCGTCAGGTCCAGATAGGTCGGGGACTCGTTGTCGGTCACTTCCAAGGCCAAGTGCCGAGGCCACGCCCCTTTGTTCTTGGGGTTCTCGTACCACCAAGTTTGCTCGCCCGGGAAACCCATCACCAGCACGTCATCCCAGCCGTCGGCGTTCACGTCGTGAACGTACGAGAGAAAATTGTTCGAGTACGCGTTGTTCTTTCCCAACCCACCTTCGAATCCTGCGACCAGCTTTTCGCTGCCGTCGGAGGCTTTCACCTTAAACGTCTGCGTCGCCGAATAGAACTCGTGGCGCTGCTTGAAATCGGGTCCCTCATACCAGAAAGGCCCCGCCACGATGTCCTTCTTGCCGTCTTTGTTAAAGTCCCCCACATGAGCGCCTTCGGCCCAGAACTCCTGGGTCAAAATGGATTTCGAGAAGGAATGAAGAGGTTGGGTCTGCGCCGCGGCCGGCAACGCCGAGGCTGCCGCCAGGAGAACCAGCGAGGGGAGCTTCATGGGCCAAACATGGGCGTCGTGCCCGCCTTCGGTCAAGCCAGCCTACGGATGGTGGATCGGGGACAGCAGATTGGTCCCCCAGAAGGTCAGGACCACAAACAGGAATCCGCCCAAGGCCCCCCATGCCAGCCGATGCCCGGCTTGGTGGAACCGCAGGCGCGAAACCATCAGGCCCAGGTACACGACCCACACCAGGATCGACCAGGCAATCTTCGGGTCGGGACGGACCAGAACGCCGTAGCGCTCTCGCATCAGGCCAAAACTCATGACCAACCCCGCCGTCAACAGGATCAACCCGCCACCCAGGGACTTGAGCAACACCCGCTCCAGGCGATCTCCCGCCGGCAGTTGTACGGAAAGTTTTTGGGCCGTTTCGGATGCGCCAGGGCGTTCCCGGATGAGGTAGAGGATGCCCGCCAGCGACGCCAAGCCGAATGCCGCGTAGGCCAGCAACACCATCGAAACGTGAAGACTGACCGCCGTGTGCTCGAGATCGAAATTAGGGCCGGGTTCGTCCAAGCGGGGTTGCAGCCCAAAGAAACCCGCAGCCAGCAGTCCCGGAGCCAGGAAAACGCTGACGAACCGGATCTTCGACCAGGTCCCGCCCATAATGAGATAGGCGCCGCAGATCGCCCACGTCACGAACATCAAAGCCTCGAACAGGTTTGTCACCGGACACTGCTTCAAAGAAAAACCACGTCCCATCAAGGCTGCGGTGTGGGCACCGAACCCGATGGCTAGCGTCAGATAGTTCAACCACTCGCCACGCTGCATTCCCCGCCGCCAGAGCAACACCCCGTGCACCGTCGCCAGCCCATAAAAGGCCACCGCCAGCGCGTACCAAGTGCGATCCGCGAAGAAATACACGCGCCGAGTCTACGCCCCCGAGCAACAGGCACAACCGGGAAGCCGCTTCCGGTTAAATCCGTTCCAAATGGGCCCCCCGTGTTCCGGAGGGGCTGTAAGCCGAATTCTGTCTTCCCGCGTTGCCGCGGGGAGAGGACCATTTCTCTGAGCGACCATACCCGGGACCCGTTCCGCCGAAGCGGAACCGGAGCGGGCCACTCCAGGATCCCCTATTTGGCCTTGCTCCCAACGGGGTTTTCCGTGCCGCCTCGCTCACGCTTGGCGCGGTGGGCTCTTACCCCACCTTTTCACCCTTACCACCCAGCCTTTGCGGACCGGGTTCGGCGGTATGTTCTCTGTGGCACTATCCGTCGACGGGCCTCGCGGCCCAGCCTCCCGCGCGTATCCCCAGATCGAGCCGGGGTTGCGCGGCGTCGCGCCCTGTGGAGTTCGGACTTTCCTCCCCTGGCTTGCGCCAGGAGCGATCCCCCGCCCCTCCGGAACCCCGGTAGCATGCCTGCCCGCTCGCACGCTCCGCAAGAAGCGATGCCTGGCCGGACCCCACCCCGGTCAGCGCCCGGTCACCCTACGTGCCGTGGCCAGGGAGTGGACAAGCGCCTGGTCGCCTCAGTGCCCAACCTGTGGCACAGTCTTCCGCAGGTGTTTCTGAACATCGCACTCCCCACCTTCCTGGCCCTCAGTCCATCTGAGCTCGCCTTCCACCCGTCGCACAAGCCCCCGGGAGGCGCACCTGCCAGTTCCGCACCGCCCGTCACCACGCCCGTCCGTCCCGGGCCCTCCAGTCGGCGCACTTCCTGGGTCATCACCGAGATTCTCTTCCACTCTCCCCCCAGCCCCAACGAACGCAGCCTGGCGTTCGTCGAGCTCGAGAACACCTCCCTTATCCCCGAAATTCTCGACGGCCACCGTCTTACAGGTTCCTTCCCGTTCGTCTTCCCCCCGAACACCCTCGTCCCCCCAGGGGGACGTATCGTCGTTGGACCGGATCCCGCCGCGCTCCAGCTCCATCACTCGATCTCCAATGTCCTGGGCGGTTTCCCCGCCCCCACCATCGCCCCCGATCGCGGCACGGTCCGATTGCTCAATCCTGCCAGCGCCGTCGTCCTTTTGGTCGAATACGATTCCGTCCCTCCCTGGCCCGTCGAAACACTCGAAGGTCGCTCCCTCGTTCTCCACCGTCCCTCCTTCGGGGAACGCGATCCCCGCTCCTGGAGTGCTTCCGTCACCGTCGGAGGCTCACCCGGCCTCCGGGAACCTAACTCGTCCCCGGACACGCCAAGTCCACCTCAGTCCCCGCTCGGGTCGACAGCCGCTCCTCCGGTCGTCCTTCACGAGATCTTTTACCACCCCTTGCACGGCGATTCGGACCTCGAGTTCGTCGAACTCTACAACCGCTCCACCGACGCCGTGGACCTGTCCGGCTGGCGGTTCGTCGATGGCATCACTTACGAATTTCCCGCCGGAGCCCGCATCGAATCCGGCGGTTACGCCGTCGTCGCCCGCCATGCCTCCCGGCTGCTCGCCGCACATCCCCAGCTTCGCCGCGACATCGTTTTCGGAAATTTCCGCGGACAACTCGACAATGGCGGTGAGCGAATTGCACTCGCCCGCCCGCCCTCGAATCTCCCCCCAGATACCACCCTCGTCGACGAGGTCACTTACCACGATGGCGGCTCCTGGGGCACGTGGTCCGACGGCGGCGGAAGCAGCCTGGAACTTCAGGATCCCCACGCCGACAACAACCATCCGGGGAACTGGGCCGACAGTGACGAATCAGCCAAGGCGCCCTGGACGCTTCTCGAGTCAACCGGCCTGTTGGTGGGCGGGGTGGGCCTGGTCAATCAACTCCAGATCCTGAGCCTGGGGGCCGGTTCGTTTCTCGTCGACGACGTCGAAGCCTTCCCTTCCAACGGCGGCAACACGGTTCGAAACGGCACCTTCGATCTGGGCATCACGGGTTGGACACCCTCGGGAACCCACTCGCAATCGTTCTGGGCCCCCGCCTTGGAAAGATCCCACTCCGCCTGCCTGCGGATCGACGCCAACGGCCGGGGCGACACGGGCGCGAATCAAGTCCGGACACCGCTGCTGCCTGGGCTCGTGTTCGGCCAAACAGCGACGCTGCGCGCCCGCGTCCGCTGGTTGCGCGGACATCACGAAATCCTGGTCCGTCTCCGGGGAAACCACCTCGAAGCCTTGGGAACCCTCGCGGTACCTTCGAATCCAGGTACTCCTGGCGCCGCCAATTCCCGGGCCTTGCCCAACGCCGGCCCAGCCCTGTCTGACGTGACCCACGCCCCGGTGCTACCCGCTGCCGGGGAACCCGTCCGAATCACTGCCCAGATCACCGACCCCAATGGAATCGCCGCCGTTCTGCTGCGCTACCGCATCGATCCCAGCCCTGTCTTCCGGGAGATTCCCATGATGTCCGACGGCGCAGACCCCAGCCGCTTCTCCGTGCAATTCCCCGGACAGCCCTCGGGCACGTTGGTCGCCTTCGAGATTCTTGCGACCGATTCCGCCCCCTCCCCCGTCACCCAGCGGTATCCACGACGCGAACCACGGCACGAAGCGCTGGTGCGATTTGGCGAAATTCAACCGGCCGGCCCGCTCGGCACCTACCGTCTCTGGATGACCCAGGCCACCTTCGATGCCTGGTCCCGACGTTCACCCCTCGATAACAGTCCCCTGCCACTCACGTTCGTTTACAACGACGAACGCGTGGTCCATGGGGTCGGGGGCCTGTACGCCGGCAGCCCCCATTTGGCGCCCACCTACAACACGCCCTCCGGAAACCCCTGCGGGTACGTCCTCCAGTTTCCCGATGACGAACCGTTTCTCGGCGCCAAAGAGGTCGTCCTCGACTGGCCTGGGCGCGATGCCACCGCCCAGCAGGAGCCGTTCGCCTACTGGCTCGCCCGCGAACTCGGCATCCCCTTCAATCACCGGCGATTCATCCGGCTGCACGTCAACGGCGTGACCGAGTCCCAGCGCCGCACGATCTACGAGGACGCGCAACAGGTGAACGCCGACCTCATCGAGAGCTGGATGCCCACCCAAACCGACGGCGCGCTCCACAAAATCGAACAGTGGTTCGAGTTCAGCGACTCCCTCACCACCGCGTCCGTGGTGGCCCCGCGTCTGGAGGTCTACTCCCTGCCCAACGGCCAGAAGAACCCGGGCCGGTACCGTTGGAACTGGCTGCCCCGTTCAGTCCGGGATTCAGCCAGCGATTTCTCCCGTCTCTTCGACTTGGTCGACGCCGCCAACGAGCCCGATCCCGCCTCGTACCGCACGCGGCTCGCGACCCTGGTGGACATGGAGGAATGGATGCGAGTGTTCGCCGTGGAGAACATTGTGGTGAACTTCGATGCCTGGGGTTACGACATCGGCAAGAACATGTACGCTTACGCGCCTCCCGAGGGACCCTGGCGGCTGTTCTTGTGGGACATCGACTGGGTCATGACCGCCAGCGCCCAGCATGGATACTCCCCCACGTCCACCCTCATGTACCGGGGACCCGCCCGGTTCAGTGCCGCCAACCGAGATCCCGTGGTCGGCCGCATGTACGATGAGCCAACCTTCCAACGCGCCTACTGGCGGGCCATTGCCGACGCCGTTGAAGGCCCCTTGCTTCCCGACCGGGTTGCTAACCGCCTGGAGGTTTTCCATGCCGCACTGGTCGACGCCGGAGTCACCCACAGCGCCGGGCAACCGCTCGCCCGACCCACCGAAGTCCTGTCCTGGCTTCGCGAACGCCGAACCTATTTGGTCCAACAGCTTGCCGAAGTCTCCGCGCCGTTCTCCGTCGACCCACACCCGGACATCGCCGCCCTTCCCACCGTCACACTTCAAGGAACGGCCCCCGTCCAGGCCCGCGACCTGACCGTTGACGGGGTCCGGATTCCCCTGACCTGGAACACCCCGACCCAATGGTCGGCCCAACTGCCCCTGGCTCCCGGACCCAACAACTTTCGTATCGCGGTTGTCGATCGACTCGGCCTCCCCCTTCCCGGGTCAACCACCGCCACCGTCACCATCCGGCGCGAGGGTCTACGAATCCTTGGGATCCAGATCTCGCCCAATGGGCAGATCATCGTCCGCTCCTCCTCCACACCCTTCGCCGCTTGGCATCTCGAATCAGCCGATTCCCTTACGCCTGCCGCCTGGACACGGATCGCATCCGGTGTCACCGGTGCCGACGGCCTGTTCGAAGCCATCGATCCGAATTCGAGTGGATCCAGTACCCGATTTTACCGCGCCACGATTTCGCCATGAGTCTCAACGCCCCTCGATCTGATTGCGCCCCACACGTGAACCGCCCAAAGACAGCCTCAGCCCTGGTTGCTGGCGAACCTGTGACATCGGCTTCAATGCTCACGCCACCGTCTGCACCCACTCGACCGAGGCGCCGCATTCCCTCGACCCGCGTGGCATGGCTCGCACTCATCGCCCCCTTCGGCGCCAGCGCCATGGAGAACGTCTATCTCACAGGCGTCCCGGACTACGCCTGGCATGCCGGCTGTTTCGGCACTGCCACCGGAAACCTCATCGGGTATTGGGATCGGCACGGCCTTCCCAACCTCTACACCGGTCCAACCAACGACGGTTTGGCCCCGCTCGACAGCTTCGGCTCCCATCACGGGATCCTGGCGCTGTGGTCCTCTCAGGCCGGCCTCGACGGTCGGCCAGACAACCAACCCGGCCATTTCGACGACTACTACACCGAGTACGAAGACACCGGCCGGGATCCCTTTCAAACCGCCGGTCGATCCGAGCATTTCCCCGACTGCACCGGCGACTTCATCGGCCTCAGCCAACGCAAGTGGTCCGACCTGGGCGGGGAATGCAGCGGAAACATTGACGGGTACGCGTTCAATTTCTTCGCGCGAGACGGCTCGCGAGAGACCAGTGTCTCGCCCACCGACACCGGCGGCCTGCCGACACCTGACATACAATCGGGCCTGCGGAACTTCACCCGGACCCGAGGCTACTCATCCGACACGTTTTCCCAACTGGCGGACTTCAATCCGGACAAGCCTGCGGGGCGGGGCTTCACGTTCGCCGAGTTGAAGGCGGAGATTGACGCAGGCTACCCCGTCCTCCTGTTCATGCAGGCGTTCGGGGAATTCTCTCGGGACCTGTCCGGGACGCCTGGGGTCAACCCCAACATCCACGCCATGCTGGCGTACGGCTATGTCATCGCCGACGACGGCAGTCCCTACGTGCGCTACCGGACAAGTTGGGCCAGCGGCGACAATCAATTCAGTCCCTGGAACGACAGCAACTGGACGCCCGATCAATCCTTGAACCTCCCGCTGCGTGGCGTGATTGGCTACCGGCCACGACCGAAACTGATGGAGATCACGACCTCATCCGGAGGGCTTCGACTTCGCTGGAACGGACCCCAGAGTGTGCTCCGTGACGACGGCGCCGACGTCGAGGTTGCGGTGCACCATTTCGTGGTGGAACAAAGCGACCGAATCGATGCCACGATCTGGGAGCCGGCGACCGAGCCCCTCACCGGCCTCACGGCCACCCTTCCGAATTGCTGCACCGGGACACGTTTCTTCCGTATTCGCCTCACGGATCCCCCCGGCGGCGGGTCCCCAGGTGTACGAAACGAAGCGATCGGGCCACGCCCGAACGCCACGAAACGAGAGTAGCGGTACGGAGTTGAGGTGTGCCACAAGCCCACCAAGCCACGACAAAAGGGGCGCCCCAGGGCGCCCCCTTTTTGACGGGCGTCCCGCGTTGACGCGAGACGTTCCGCAACGAGTTCGATCAGGAAGCCGGAGCTGCCGCTGCGGAGGCCGCGGATGCGGCCGCTGCTGCGGCGGCGGCGGCTGCAATAGCGCCAGCGGACGTCTTCTCCTTCACCAGAGTCGCACCCCTGCCGATACGCTTGCGGAGGTACGTGAGCTTGGCGCGACGCACAGCGCCGTGACGCTCCACTTCCACCCGGTCGATTCGCGGGGAGTGCATCGGGAACACGCGCTCCACACCCTCGCCATAGCTGATGCGGCGGACCGTGAACGTTTCGTTGATCCCGTGTCCGCGGCGGCCGATCACCACCCCGGTAAAGATCTGAATACGCTCCTTGTCGCCTTCCACCACCTTGGTGTGAACGCGCACGGTGTCACCCACCTTGAAGACCGCCGGTTCCTTTTTCAGGAACTGCGCCTCTATCCTGTCCAACAATGCCTGATTCATAGATCACTTCCTTCCGACACCCCGCCTCCCGGCAACAAGCCGGCCAAATCGGGCCTGCGCTGCCGGGTTCGCAGCAATGCCTGCTCCCGACGCCATTTTTCTATCTCCGCGTGGTGCCCTGAAAGCAAAACTTCTGGCACCCGCCGCCCACGGAACTCCGCCGGCCGCGTGTAGTGCGGATACTCCAGCAAACCCCGGCTGAACGACTCGTCCACCGCGGACTCCTCGTCGCCCAGTACCCCAGGCAACAACCGGGTCACCGCGTCGATCACCATCATCGCCGGCAAATTACCGCTCGTCAGAACGAAGTCACCCACCGACAACTCGTCCTGTACCAAGCCTTCCCTCACCCGCTCGTCTAAACCCTCGTAGCTCGGACACAGGAACAGGAGATGCGTCAACCCGGCCAAATCTCGCGCGATCGATTGCTGGAACCGGCGACCCGTCGGGCACATCAGCACGACCCGGGTCTCCGGCTTCCGCAAACTCTCCACCGCTTCAAAGATCGGTTCGCACTTCAGGACCATCCCAGGACCCCCGCCAAACGGACGGTCATCCACAGTCCGATGACGGTCGTGGGTCCAATCACGCAGGTTGTGTACCTGCAAGTCCAGCAATCCCTTTTTCCGGGCCCGATGCACCATGCTCTCGTCCATGGGCCCCGTGAACATGCCAGGAAACAGGGTGAGCACATCAATCTTCATGCCCGCAGGTTTCCCAACCGTCTCACCTGACCCGGGTGACGGTAGCCCCTCCGGAAACTGCTCCGGCGCCACCGACGGATCGCTCAGGAATCCGCTCCCGGCGCCCGTTCCGGCCGGCGTTCCCGAGGCCGGTCGTCCCGCTCATCCAGGCGCTCATCCAGCAACTCCAGCGAACATCGCAGGCCCTTGCGGGCCCCAGCCGCTGTCAGAAGTGTCCGGATCGCGTTGATCGTGTTCCCACGGCGCCCCACCAGTCGGCCGACGTCGGAAGGATGAACCTGCACCTCGAAGACGGTCTCGCCCTTCCGCTCCACGGGCGTGATCCGCACATCGTCGGGACTCGCAACCATCCCTTTGATCACCGTGTCGAGGAACGCGTGCATGGCCGGACGCGAATGTTCAGGCCGCGACCGCGGCCGCCTTGTTCGCGTTCTTGATGAAGCTCGCCACGGTCTCGGAAGGCTTGGCACCCACCCCGAGCCAGTAGCGCGCCCGCTCCAGGTCCAGCGTGTAATTCACGCCGACCTGCTTCGGATCGTAGCTGCCGATCTCTTCGATGAACCGCCCATCCCGCGGATTACGCGAATCCGTCACCACGATACGGTAGGCCGGCGCGTTTTTAGCTCCACCACGCTTGAGTCGAATCTTGACTGACATAAAAATCTTCGCCCTCCGGAAGCGTTTCGCAGGGAATGGACCACGGCGAATCTACCACACCCGAAAGGGGCGGCGAAACTAGACAGCTGGATGGATCACTGGCAAGCCCTGTTTTTGGTTGTTTTGAAGGTTGCTCCGTTGTCCACCCATCCCATCATCCTTTTCCATGTTCGCCCCAGCGGATCTTTTTGACCTCAGCCAGTCCGAGCACGCGTCCCTCTTTGAAGGCTGCACGCACGCCTGGGAAGCCCTCCCCCGCATCGAAGCCTACCTCCTGGCCAAACTCCGCCCCGCCCTCCACAACCGATGCCAAGGCACCGCCTTTATCGGACCCCATGTCTTTATCGGTGAGGGTTCCCTGGTCGAGGACGGCGCCATGATCAAGGGACCCGCCATCATCGGCCGCAACTGCCAGATCCGCCACAACGCCTATGTCCGGGAAAACGTGCTCATCGGCGATGATTGCGTTGTCGGCAATGCCTGCGAACTCAAGAACACCCTCCTCTTCAATCGCGCCGAAGTCCCCCACTTCAATTACGTCGGCGACTCGATTCTCGGCTTCAAAGCCCACCTCGGCGCGGGTGTCAAAATCTCCAATCTCAAAATCACTCCCGGCCACGTTTCGCTCGAAATTGATGGACGCCTCATCGACACCGGCCTGCGAAAATTCGGAGCCCTGCTCGGGGACCACTCCAACGTGGGCTGCAACGCCGTCTTGAACCCTGGATCCATCCTTGGCCGCAAGGCCATGATCTATCCCAACGTGTCCTGGCGCGGCTACCTGCCGCCGAATTCGGTCGCCAAAAACCGCGCCTCTACCGAGGTCGTCCTCCTCGGCGCGCGCGCGGTTTCGTCGTAAAGCGCTTGGACCTCTATTGGACCCGGTTGGGCTCGCCGGCGGTGCTCAGGCGGGTTCGGTTCCCTGCGGGGATTCCGGAGACTTTGGAACGCCCGACCCGCGTCCCTGCCCCGGCTGTTGCCCGGCCGTATTTTGCACCAGGATCACGGGCAGCGGGAACCGGAGCTTCATGACATCGTCCACCAACACCTCGACGTAATAGCTGCCGGGCACCTTGAATTCCACCTGCGCGAAGAGGGTAACGTTCGTGGCATTGTGCGTGGCTTCTTGCAACACGAACTTCACCTGGCTCTGACGCATAACCGCCTCGTCTGGAGCCACCAGCCTTACCGTCTCCGTAAACTGCCCCAGGCCCGCTGTCCAACGGTTGAAAACACAGAGTTTAAGCGCGGTGATCGGCAACTGCGGCACCCGCACATAGCCGATGATTCCGAGGAGAATGAAATTGCCACTCATCTCCTGGCGCACTTCTTCGCACATCAGGGAACATTGGAGGTCAGGGAGAATCCGGGTTGCATTCATAGTTTCAGGGGAGGCGCCGCCCACGGGGGGCGTCGAAAAAGCGACGATTTCATGCGCCTGCTGGTTTGCCAACCCGGAACTGCGGGGACGCCGGCATCCACGGGATCTTCCACCTAAAAAGCGGGATGCTCCCGAAGCGCGCTTCGCCGCGACCCGGCCTGCCGAATCAACCGTCCTTCAAAATTGTTGGGGGCCAACCCTTGACTCGAGTGTCTTCGTGTCTAGCTTTACCCGCCTTTCCCAAACAGACCCGGAAACAGTTGGCATTAATGATGCCATCCATCATTCATCTGGAATGAGCACCAACAAGCAACGACACGGACTGGCTCTCGACCCGGGCTGGATGGCTAACCTCAAGTACGATCTCCCCGCGAGCCTCGTCGTCTTCCTGGTGGCCACACCGCTATGCCTCGGCATCGCCATGGCGTCGGGAGCGCCGCTCTTTGCCGGCATCATCGCGGGCATCATCGGTGCGATCGTCGTCGGCATCGCCAGCGGCTCCCCGCTCGGCGTATCCGGACCCGCCGCCGGTCTCGCGGTGATCGTGCTCAACGCCATCGCCACCCTCGGCTCCTACGAGGCATTCCTGACGTCCGTCGTCCTTGCGGGCGTCATACAATTGATCCTCGGTTTCCTGCGCGCCGGGATCATCGGCTACTATTTCCCATCCTCGGTGATCAAGGGGATGCTCGCCGGCATCGGGCTGATCATCATTCTCAAACAAATCCCCCACGCTTTCGGCTACGACAAGGATCCCGAAGGCAGCCTCCGCTTCCAGCAACCCGACCAGCACAACACCTTTTCCGAGCTCGGGTACATGTTCGACGCCATCACCCCCGGCGCCCTCGTGGTGGCTTTCGTCTCCCTTGCCCTGCTGATCCTGTGGGAACGACCTTTCATCAAACGCATTAAAGCCTTTCAATACGTCCAAGGTCCTCTCGTCGCGGTGATCGTAGGTATCCTTCTCAATCTCGCCTTCCGAGCGTTCGCCCCCTCGCTCGCCATCGATGGCCAGCACATGGTCAGCATCCCCATCATCGACGGAATCTCCGGCCTCGAAGGGGTCCTGAAATTTCCGGCATGGAGTCAGTTGTCCAACCCGGCGGTCCTCACAACCGCCTTCACCTTGGCCATCGTCGCCAGCCTCGAAACCCTTCTCTGTGTTGAAGCAACCGACAAACTCGACCCGTTCAAGCGGATCACTCCGACCGACCGCGAACTCAAGGCCCAGGGTCTCGGCAACATCATTTCCGGCCTGATCGGAGGACTGCCCATCACCCAGGTCATCGTCCGCAGCTCAGCCAATATCCAGTCCGGTGGCCGCACCAAGGTTTCGGCGGTCCTGCATGGCGTCCTGCTGCTGTTCGCCGTTCTCCTCATCCCGAAGGTCTTGAACCTCATCCCACTCGCCACCCTCGCCGCCATTCTCCTCGTCATTGGTTACAAGCTGGCGAAGCCCGCGATGTTCAAGGCCATGTTCAAACTGGGCTGGTTCCAGTTCATCCCATTCCTGGTCACCGTCGTGGGAATCCTGCTCACCGATCTCCTCGTCGGTATCGCCCTCGGCATGGGCGTCGCCATCTTCCACCTCCTGCTCATCAACCTCCGCAATCCTTACTTCCTCGTCGAGGAACGCCACGACGAACACGGGGACACCTACATTCTCCACCTCTCCGAAGACGTCTCGTTCCTGAATCGGGCCAGCATCATGCAAACCCTCGATGCCATTCCGCCCCACACGCGCGTTATCATTGATGCCTCCCGCTCCGTGCGCATCGATTACGACGTTCTTGAAATCCTGACCGAGTTCGAGAAGAAGGCCGAACTCAACGATATCGACGTCACCATGCAGGGTGTGTCGCTCAGCAAACGCAATGATTCTGTCGAGCGCGCCAAAAGGGTGTTCACCGAGCGACGCCAGCGGCTGAACGCACTGGGACCCCCGCAAACGCCAAGCTGATCCGCTTTCCCGGATCGCGCTCCGATCCGTCCGACGTACGTCCTTCTGCTCGGGTCCCAAGGCACTGGGCCAACCCTCCAACCCACAAATCACTCATCAAATTATGCGCACCCAAACGAAGGAGACTCAGCATCACCTCACCCCGCATCAGGCCTTCCAGATTCTTGTGGAAGGTAATAAGCGGTTCCTCAACAATCTGCGGTACAACCGGAACCTGCTTCAACAGGTCAACGAGTTGTCGAATGATCAGTTCCCCTTCGCCATCATTCTGAGCTGCATTGACTCGCGAACCAGCGCTGAACTCATCTTCGACCAAGGCCTTGGCGACATCTTCAGCGTTCGTATCGCCGGAAACGTCCTCAACGAGGACATCCTTGGCTCCATGGAGTTTGCCTGCAAGGTGGCCGGGTCCAAACTCATCGTTGTGCTGGGTCATTCCAGTTGCGGCGCCGTTAAAGGGGCGTGCTCTCACGTCGAGTTGGGGCACCTCACCGGCCTGCTTGAAAAGATCCAGCCCTCCGTCGACCGCGTCCAGGATCGCCTGGGAAAGGGTGCCTCCAACGAGGTGCTTGTCGATGAGGTCGCCGTCGACAATGTCCTGCATCAGATGGCCGAGGTCGAGGAACGTAGTTCCGTCCTCCGACATCTGCTGAAGGAAGGAAAAATCGGCATTGTTGGGGCCATGTACAGTGTCGAAACGGGCGAGATCCGCATCGTGAAGGAACGTTTTGAGGACGTGCCGCAGGGGACGTAGAACTCCGACACCGCCACGCGCGTCGCGCCCTGGCGGTGCGCGCGCGGTGCCCCAGTTCTGGGCCGTCCGCAGGGCGTTCGTATGATCGGGCCGAACGACCCACCCGCCGACCTCACCCACCCTCCACGGCGAGTCACGAGGCTGGACGTTGCGTCTCCGGGTTCGGAATACTCCGCCTTATCGCCATGCATGGTCCACGTCACGAACCAACCGCAAACCAGGTTGACCGAACTGACCTGATCCACCTGGCGGAAGCCATCCATCACGCGGCCCACCTCCTACCTGCGCAGGGCCCGATCGGCGTCTTCATCCATCACAACACGCTGCACGCCTTCGAGCATCAGACCTTCGACGAGGCGGTGCGTCATGGTTCGACGGTGTTCGGATCGGAACCCTACCTCCCCGAAGACCAGTACCGCGAGGAACTGGCCCGGGGACGCATCCTGTTCTCAGAACTGCGCGCGGTGTTGGACCGCGACCTCGGCCCAAGGGGCTCCGACAATGTGGCCGGGCTTTCGAGCCGGCTGGATTTGCGCCTCGCCATGCTGATGTACCCGCTGAACAACGGGCACGGGCCGGAGTTGGATTGGGTGATGGCCGAAACCGGAGCCCTCAGAACGCTGCGGAGTGATGTTTCCTCGGTCGAACGCCGGCGCCTGGTGACCGAATCCCGGAATTGGGCCCTACGGCGCCTTCGTGGATCGCTTCCCGGGATTGAGCGTCCTTCCTGGATCGAAGGGCTTTTCGGCCGATTCCAGGAAGAACGGGTGGAGGACTGGAGCGACGAGCGATGGGAGACATTCACCGTATCCGCCCTCTGGGAGTCCTGCCGGAATGGCGTCCGCATGGCCGGGCATCGACCACCACTCACTAACCTCCGGATTCGGGCCCGCGACTGGCTGGAGGCGGGCGGTGCGATCGACCCGGACCTGTTGGTGCATGATGTGCTCATCCGTTTCTGTGCGGCGTTCCTCGATCAAGGGATCGCGCACTGGGCCCTGCCGGAGCGCGATCGCGGATTCTACCATGCGTTCTGCGAACTTCATCGTCGCGGAGGCCAGGCAGCCTCTTGGTGGCTCACCGAACTTCCCGACCAGACCACCCGCCTCCAGGACGGGCACGTGTCCGCCCTCGCCTGCATCCAAGAATCCCTCAACGACCTCGGCGTCTCGTCCGAACAGACTCCTCACTATCTCGCCGCAACCCTGCTGGCCCTGCGCGGCTGGGCCGGGATGATCTGGCATGTCGAACAACGTGCCGACCGCGTCCATCACGCGGTTCCTTCGGGCAGTCTCATCGAATTCCTTGCCGTTCGACTCGTCCTCGAACGACTCGCCCTCAAGGCCGTCGCCCGGGAATCGTTTGGGTACGACGGCCCGCTGTCCGGGCTTCAGAAATTCGTGGCGGCCCGGTCCACGGACGTCGCTGTCGATTCCTGGAAGCCCCGCGCCTACCTCGCCTTCCAACTGGCCCAACTTCTCGGGTGCCCGCCCGAACAACTCTCCCAACTGAACGCCGCCGCCTGGCGGACCTTGTTCGACGAAATCGAATCCTTCGGAGAACTCGATCGTCGTCGCCTCTTCCACCTTGCCTACGAGCATCGGTTTCGAGTCAGGACCCTGGAGGCGCTGGCCTCGCGGGCCGGAAAAAATTTCAAACCGGCCGCACGCCCCTCGTTCCAGGCGGTGTTCTGCATCGATGAACGCGAGGAATCGATCCGCCGTCACGTGGAGGAAGCCGCCCCCACCTCCGAAACGTTCGGTGCCGCAGGATTCTTCGGCGTGGTCATGTACTATCGCGGCGCCGCAGCGGCCGATTTCGTCCCGCTTTGCCCAGTCGTCGTCCGCCCCAAGCACTGGGTGTCCGAAACCGTGGACCGCAGGCTTCAAGACGAGGATCGCCGGCGTCGACGCACCCGGCGCAGCCTGGGAATGGCCCTGCAGAGTTTTCATGGCGGCAGCCGGCGCATTGTGAGCGGAGCCTTTCTTTCCGCCGCGGTCGGTCTGCTCGCCACCGTGCCGCTCGTCGCCCGCGTCGTCTTTCCCCGCCTGACCGCGAGGTTCCGGGGTTATTTCGGCAATTTCATCGCGCCGCCACCCGTTACCCGGCTCAACCTCGAGCGGAAAGCAGCCGAGTCATCGAAGCAGGAAGACGCCCATGGATTCCTGCCCTCGGAGATGATCGACATCGGGGAGCGCCTTCTTCGTGACATTGGCCTGACCACCGGCTTTGCCCGGGTCGTCTTGGTGTTTGGTCATGGTTCAACCAGCATGAACAACCCCCACGAGTCGGCTCACGACTGCGGTGCTTGCGGCGGCGGCGTCGGCGGTCCCAACGCCCGGGCGATTGCCGAGATTCTCAACGATCCACGCGTGCGGACTGCTCTTCGTGAGCGCGACATCGAAATCCCCGCCGACTCCGTGTTCGTCGGCGGACTGCACAACACCGCGAACGATGACCTGACGTTCTTCGATATCGACCGCGTCCCGGGCAGCCATCAGTTCGAGTTCGAAGTGGCGCAGAAATCCGTTCAGGAGGCGGCAATCCGCAATGCCCATGAACGGGCCCGGCGATTTGGCTCGGCCCCGCTGGGCCTGTCCGCCATCGCCGCAAAACGCCACATGGAAGGTCGCTCCGAGGATCTCTCCCAGGTACGTCCCGAATGGGGCCACGCCACCAACGCGATCTGCATTGTCGGCCGCCGCGAACGGACCCGCGGTTTGTTCCTTGATCGGCGCGCCTTCCTCGTGTCGTACGACCCGACGCTGGATGATGCCGGCAACGCGATTCTGGCGCGCATTCTTGGCGCCGTCATCCCGGTCTGCTCCGGCATCAACCTCGAATACTACTTCTCCCGGGTTGATTCGCCCGGCTGGGGCTCCGGCTCGAAGCTGCCCCACAACGTCACCGGTTTGCTCGGTGTGATGGACGGCGCCATGAGCGATCTGCGGACCGGATTGCCTTGGCAGATGGTCGAAATCCACGAACCGCTGCGACTCCTGTTCGTCATCGAAACTTCTCGCGCCGCCTTCACCGCCATCATGGAGAAGAATCAGGCGATCAAGACCATGGTCACCAATGGCTGGGTTCAGATTGCGGTTATGGATCCCAAAACCCAGGGGTTGCGCGTCTACCACGAAGGTGTCTGGGAACCCTTCCTCACCAACGCCGGCCCGCTGCCGATCGCCGCCTCGTCCCGCGAGTGGTACACCGGTTGGCGCGACCATCTTGAGTTCGCCGAAATCCTCGCTGCGACACCCCCCAACGCCTGATTCCTCCCACTTCCATGACCGCCGCCCCCACCCTGCTGACGGCCCTCGGCCTGGCGATCGTTGCCGCGCCCCTCTTCCTCCTGGGGAGTTTCTTCGCTGCATTCCTCGTCGACCGCCGACTCAGCGAGCCGACTACCGGACGTCTGGTCCAGGCCTCGGTAGTCACCGGCCTCCTCGCCGCCCTGGCGGCCGCAGTGGTCATGGTCCGTGCCGGGATCGCCCAGCACACCATCGTGCTCGGGGACTGGACCATCACACCGTCCTACCACCTCAAACTCGCCTTCGTCCTCGACCTGCTTTCGCTTGCCTACGTCATCCTGGCGCTGCTCCTGTGCGGCATCATCGGCGCCTTCTCCACCCGGTATCTCCACCGGGAACGAGGATACAGCCGGTTTTTCGTTCTCTTCGCCGTGTTCCTGGTCGGCATGGTCACCGCCTCCCTGTCCGATACCGTCGAAACCTTGTTCGCCGGTTGGGAAATGGTCGGACTTTCGTCCGTGCTCCTGATCGCGTTCTTCCAAGAACGTCCGTCGCCCCCGCGCAATGGCCTGCGCGTCTGGATCGTCTACCGACTCTGCGACGTGTCCCTTCTGCTCGCCGCCATCCTGATGCACGAGGTCAATGGCGGCGGGGACTTCGACCATCTGGTCGGGCAAAGCGCCTGGCCCGCCCATGATCCCCTGCCGGTCAGCCCGCACTTTACCCTGCTCGGCGTGCTCTTCGTCATCGCGGCCGCCGGCAAGTCGGCCCTGGTCCCATTTTCAGGGTGGCTCCCCCGTGCCATGGAAGGACCAACCCCCTCCAGCGCCGTGTTCTATGGGGCGCTCTCGGTTCATCTCGGCGCCTTTCTTCTCCTCCGCATCAGCCCGGTCCTCGACAGCTCGGTTTGGCTCTCCGCCTTCGTGGTCGTCATCGGCCTCATCACTTCAGCCTTCGCTTACGTCGCCGGCAGGGTTCAAACCGACATCAAATCAGCCCTTGCCTTTGCTTCCCTGACCCAGGTCGGCCTGATCATTGCTGAAATTGGACTCGGCTTCCGGTATCTGGCCCTCCTTCACCTCCTGGGCCATGCCTGCCTTCGGACCCTGCAGTTCCTGCGCGCCCCCAGCCTCCTTCATGATCATCACCAACTCGAAAACGCCATCGGTTCCCGCCCACGGGACGAGGCCGTCCTTTGGGAACAACGCCTGCCGTTGCCGGTCCAGCGCAGCCTTTACCGGCTAGCTCTCGAACGCGGCTATCTCGACAGCATGCTGGATCGCTACTTCGCCCGCCCCTTCGTTGCGTTTTTCCGCGCCCTGGATCGCCAGGAAGAACGACTCGCTGATGCCATCGACGGCTCCCGCACCGTTCCGGTCGAATCTCGCGACGTTCATCCGTCCCGCCCGTAGCGCCAGCCGGAATCCGCGACGGCTCACCGGACCCCCTCGATCGACTCTCTTCCACTCCCTCCACGAACCATGAATGTCGCCGCCCTTCCGTTACTCGAACTGGCGCTCCTGCTTCCCTGGGTCGGGGCCGCGACGGTTGCCTTCGTCCGCAATCCTCCCGCCGCCGCTCGGTTCAGCCTCGCCTTCCTGATACTCCTCCTGACCGCCGCGGGCGCCATCGCTCTCTCCTTGGGCGCGACCGGCGGGATCAGAAACCGCACCTTCGCCATCGACGAGGTTTCGGCGCCGATGTTGCCAGTGCTCGTGCTCCTGCATCTGCTGACCTTGCTTGGAACGTCCAAAGCGCGCGTCACACCCGCACTGTGCATCCGCATCCTCCTCAGCGTGTTCGTCGGACTCGCCGTGGTGACATGTCAGGATCCCTGGCTCCTGATCGCGATCCTGGCCCTCGCAACGCTTCTGCCGTTCTGGGAACTACGAAGCCTGGGCAAACCCTTCCGGGTTTTCGCCCTCTACATGTCCGCCTTCGTTGTGTTTCTGGGCATCGGACAATTCCTCGTCGGCACCGGCAACCCAGCCTTGGGCTTCGGCCTGATCATCCTGGCCCTGGGCATCCGCGGGGGGATCGTCCCGCTCCACGGCTGGGTGCCCCGGCTTTTCCAGAATGCCACCTACGGCTCCGCGATGCTCTTTGTCCTGCCTTTGATGGAGGTTGCGGGTGCGATCCGGCTCCTGCTTCCCGGAGCTCCGGCGGCGTCGCTCAACGCCGCCAGCATCGCCTGTCTCGTCACCGCGATTTACGGCGGCGGCATGGCCATCGTTCAAAACGACGTCCGGCGCTTCTACGCGAACCTCTGCCTAAGCCAGACGTCGCTGGTGCTCTACGGTGTCATGACCCACACGGTCAACGGCCTCACCGCCGCCTTGTGCCTCTGGGTTTCCGCGTCGCTTTCGCTCGCGGCACTCGCCTTTTCCATCCGCGCCATCGAGGCCCGCTTCGGAAGGCTTTCCCTCGACCGACACCATGGCCACTACGAACAGGTCCCGGGGCTCGCCGTCTCCTTCCTGTTCACCGGCCTTGCCTGTGTCGGCTTCCCGGGCACGGTCGGTTTCCTGCCCATGGAACTGCTTTTCGCCGGCAGCATCGACCACGGGCTGTGGGTCAGCTTCACCCTGGCCATCGCGGCCATGCTCAACGGCATTGCCATCCTGCGCGCCTACTTCGCCCTTTTCACCGGCCGGCGCCCCTCGATGTCCGTCTCCCTACCCATCACCCGCATCGAACGGGTCGGCGTCGTCATCATTGCGCTCATCGTCTTCGCCGGCGCCTGGCTCCCTCCCAGCATCGTCGCCTCCCGTCATCGGGTCGCCGAATCCCTGCTCGGCGTCACCCCCTCTCCTGGCGACCACTAACTAAATCGGCGGGAGAACCATGATGTTCCTCCGTTCGCCCGCCCGAAGCACCTCCTCCAGCACTCGACGCACCTCTCCCCACCGCGTTTCCCCAGGTAAAGCCATCTTCCCCTCAGGCCCCTGACGAAGTCGGTTTCTCAGGTCTTCTCCCCTCAAACCGGGACCTGATTTCGGCTCATTGGGAGAACCCGACGACGCTCTGAGAATCAACCGCGCCGGCGATGCATTCGTTCCCACCAACCAACGAATCTCCGGTGGCCCCGTCCAATCCGACGCGTCCGCCATCAGGCCATCCCCGGCCCCCAACAACCCCGCCAACGTCGTGTCATCGGCCGGAACAAGAACCGGCGTCAATTCCCATCCCAGATGCCGCCGAACTGACGCCAATTCTCGCGCCTGGCTCCGAACACCGCCTCCGATCGCTCCTAAAATCTTCGCAAAAACCGGCTCCACCCATCCCATCTCACCCTGGGCCCCGACGGTCACGGCGATGCCTACCTCCCCTGGCTTCGGTGACACCGGCCGAAGGCGGGATGCCAGTTCCAACCGGCCCGCCAAACCGCGCGCACGCTCATCCAGCCGGGATCGGTCCAGCGTCGCCAGTTCGGGTCCGACGTCGCCGAGATAAACCCGCAGCGTCTTCAAAGCGGCATTCCGCCCTCCGGTTCCAGCACCCTTCGCCGCCTCCCGAACCAGGGCTTCCACTTCGGCAGCCCCCAATCGCCATGCTAACGACAAGACATTCGACGGAACACGAGGCTCACCGTCACGGCCTTCACCCAAATCCACGAACAGGGTGTAGTCCCCCAGCGGCTCACTCTCAAAACGGTCAGGCGCGATTGTGAACGCCAGTTCCATGACTCCGTCAGGTGGCAACACCCGGTGGGTCGTCGCGCCCCCGATCGCCGCCATCGGCGCCCCACGTCGCCCCTTCGCATCCACCACCCACAACGCGGCGTCATCCGGCCAGACCAGCCGCCGTTCCACGTTCCCCAGATTCTCAACCCGGATGACAAAGCGGGCCGGCTCCAGCGGCGACAGCCGGTTCGGCCCCGTCAGCGTCACCCGCCTTCTCCCGCGCCCCACCCGCTCCTCTCGTTGCGCCAGGTAATCCGCGACGCTGAGAACGGAGAGTTCAACCGCGCGACTGGTGGCGGCATCACGCCAGAGGGATAGGCCGCGTTGAACCTGGGGAAACTGGGTGGGCAACACGCCGCGATAGGTTCCCTGAAGTCGGTACCGACCCGTGCCGGGCAGGCTGACCCAATCCCCAACTTTCGTGTCGTATTCCTTGGCGATACCCGGTTCCAACCGGTCCGCCTTCGCAAACATGTGTGCCAGGGCCTGTCCCACCGGTGCGGTCTCCAGCGGGCCGCTCGTCGCTACCGTTGTAACATCTAGGCGCCCATTCAGCCGGCAACATCCTTCCCACATGAAGCCCAGGGCCTGGGTCGATTGATTGCTGAATCGCCAATAAAGTGGGATGGCATCCCCCAACACCCACGTCTCCGACTGCGGCATTCGCAACGCCAACTCGACGGCCGCACGGACGGCTATGGGCAAGGTGAAGGTCAGCCACACAAGGCATAACTTCACAACCACGGCACCCGGCGCTCGACGTTTCGCCTTCCTGGACGGCGTCGGCTCAATGTTCCTGCAGCCGGACCCCAGGACACCCTCAAATCGGTCCTCGCCCCGCATGCGCTACTTCTCCAAAGGCAGAATTTTCAGGTCATCGAACCCAATCGGAGTTCCGGAAAACGGCTTGCCCCACACCGCTGCCCGACCCGCGATCGGCGTTTCCGTCTCGTTCCACGTCGCCATCCAGTCGACGGGTTCCCGCGTACCGTCCTTCCAGGCCTTACCCTCCACCTTCCAGGCGCCGTCACTGACTTTGCGCACCTGAATGCGGACCTGGGTCCAGGTACCAGTTTCCCAAACGAACGCAAAGGTGGCCTTCACCTCATCGCCCTTCAAAAGTTCGATCGCGCGCTTCGCGGGCGACACCTGGATCCGATAGCCCGCCACCCCGTTGACGCTCACCCCGAACACCGGATAGCGCCGACCTTGGCCCGTCCCAAAGAACCGGGCCCGAGCGCCCCAATCTTCCCGGGCTCCCGATCCAAACATCACGCCAAACGAGTCGAGGGGTGCCCCGGGAAGTTCGAGAAACCGGTTTTCGTTCAGCTCCTTCACCTCGAATAGGCCGTCCAACACCAGAAAACTGTCGGGGATCTTCCCCACCGCGACCTGGGTGAAATCCTGTGAGAATGTCGGTGTCGACGGTTCGGCCGCCCATCCGACTGACGCCCCGGCCATCAGCAGGCCAACCCATCCCATCGTCCGCCATGTTCGTCGTAGCTCGTTCATGTTCATTCCCAGTCTTTCAGACACCGCTCCTGAATTCTTATTCGGATTCATTCCCCGCGAAGTGCCGCCAGGAGTGAACCGCGCACCGACACCCGGGTCGCCGCCCAAGTGGTCACGACCCCCAGTAGCAACACGGAGCCTAGGGTCAGGATCAGCGATTGCACCGGCAATTCCGAGCCTGCACCCCAAAGCGACGGCAGGACCGCCACCACCGCCGCCGCCAATCCGATCCCCAGCCCCGCCGCCAACAACGCCACATGCTCCCCCAAAACTAATCGCACGATCGCTCGTCGCCGGAATCCCACCGCGGTCATCAACCCCAGTTCACCCCGACGTTCCAGCACGTTCCTCAGCACCACCACCCCTAAGCCCGCACTGCCCAGCAGCAAACCCAATCCACCAAGCACCTGAAACGTGCTCAAATAGGTGTTCTGCACCGCGTTGAGTTCCGCCAATCGCCGCGTCGCCGGAGTCACCTCCATCCCCACATCCGCCATCGCCCGCGACAGCTTCGATGATACCTCCGCCACACGCCCAGGCTCGGCATCCACCAAAAACCACCGGTACCCGCTCACGCCAGGGAACAGTCGCGCCAGCGCCGCCTCGTCGATCACCAGGCTCCCTTGGAGAATGGAGTTCACCACCCCACCCACCAGACGCACACGGAAGGGGCGCCCCCGTTCGTCCGACATCTCCAGTGTGTCGCCCAGTTTCTTACCCAACGCCCACTGGATTGAGGCCACATCCCCCACCGCCGGCACTTCTTCCACAACTCCGCCCGCCTCCTTCCAATCACTCAGCGCCGACCACCCCGCGTCTGACGCCACCCCCTTCGCCATACCCCCGAATCGAAACACCCTACGCTGCGCCAGCAGCTCCGGCCGAACTCCCAACAACCGCGGCCGCTGCGCCCGGTCCAGGTTCAGACAACTCGCATCGTCCCCTTCCCGGACCCGAAACGGCACAAAACTCACACCCGTCAGCTCATCGATCCCCAACCCGTACTGCTCCAATCCCGCCGCGCTGTTCAGGTCCACCGAGATCGGCAGTGAACTTTCTCCCACCAACGCAAACCCGCCTGTACCCGAAGTCCGCCGCGCAGCATCACGCCCCGCATCCATTCGAAACGCCCCCAGCGACGCCACCAGGAACACCCCCGACGCCAGCAATCCCACGGTCGCCAGACTTCGCGATCGTCGACGGGCAGTACCCCGGACCGCCAGTTTGCCAGACGACAGGCTCACCCCACCCAGTGCCGTCGTTTCACCCTGCATCTGTCGCAAGGCGCCCGCCGCGAGGCTCAATCCGGCGATGAGAATCAGGCTGCCCGCCCCAAAAAACACCCCGGCATTCGCCGTGTTCCCTGCCGCCAACGCCCATCCCGCCAATCCCAGCGCCCCGGCCAACGCGATTCCGCCGACGAGAAACCCACGGCTTCGCCCACCTAGACGGCCTGCTTCGATCGAGCCCGCCAGCAAGGCACTCGGCGGTCGCGCAAACTGCCGTCGCATCGTGAGCCAGATCGTGAACCCGCACACCACCACCGACGCCATCAGTCCAATCACCAGCGTTCCCAACGTCACGTGGAAGGCCAGCGGCGTTCCCGCCACCGCATCACGCCACAGCGTTCCCAACCCGTAAATCATCGCCCGCGCATACCCCAATCCGGCCACGGCTCCCAAGACACCCCCCAACGCCGCCAATGCCAGCGCCTCGCCCAGCCACAGTCGACGGACCGCCTTCGGCCGGAACCCCACCGCCAACAATGTGCCCACTTCCGGCAGGCGTTGTTCGAGTCCGAACTGAAAGAGGAGCGCCATCAGCAACAGCGCCGCCAGCACCAGGAAAAAGCTGAAACCAATGAACAATCCGCCAAAATCCTGACCCGATGTCGCTGCCCGGAACGCCTCCGAGCGCACCGGACGGAACACCAAACCGAGGTCCGCCGGATTCAGGTTCGCCACCAGATTGGCTTCCACGATGCGTTGAAACCCCAACGCGAAACCACCTTCAGGCACCGGGTACCGGATCGCCGTCAGGTCCCCAAAACGATTCGCCCACATCGCCTGTCCCGCCGACGCGGTCACATAGGCTTTGGGCGTGCCACGATGCGCCTTCCAATAGGCTTCGTCCTCGTCCCGGATCGGATGCACCAGGGGAAAACCCGCGTCCCAATCCCGCGTACTCTCCGCTTTCGACAGCCCGGGAAACTCCGGCATCAAGGTCCGGTCCGCGTGAACCCCTTTCAGGGGCACCACCTGCCGAACGGTGAAGACGTTGGTCTTTTCCAACAGCCGCGCTCCCGCCTCGGGATCGTAGTAGGTCAGTTCCACCCGATCGCCCGCCTTCACGCCCAGATCCTTCGCCAACCACTCATTGACCACGATTTCGTCGTCCCGCATTCCCACCGGCGTCCACGGAGTTCCTGCCGCGGTCACGATCGAGTACGGCGTCAGTCGGTCACCCGCCTGGATCGAATTCGCGAGGTACGTGAGAATCGGAATCCCATTCGTCACGAAACTCGCCGAGGTCAGGTCTTCGTCCCGGTCCGCTGTAAACTCGGCATGATCCCGCAGGAGGCGCGTCCGTGGCGTCAGTCCCGCCTGCCGAAAGGGTGTGTCCAGGAAGATCCGTCGTGTCGCCACCTCGATCATCGGAGGCAGGAACTCTCCGCCCGTGCGCGACATTGGTTCCTCGATGGTCCGGACTTCGATCTCGGCGTCGGCCAGGCGCCAATGACGCGTCAATTCATCGGTCACATGGCGGAGCGTCACTTCGGATTCCGCGGGGGTCGGCTCCGAGCCCCGCCGAAGCGAACGCCGCAGCATGTCCCGGATCGGACTAAGCCATGCACTCCCCGGCCGCTGAAGCCACTGAAGGATCTGCCCCCGCCAGGGCGAAACCTGCCGTGACAGGTTTCCCCCATCCACCAGCAGCAGGTTCGCCCGATTGGTCACGCCGCTGACCCGCCAGAGTTCCGCCTCGTTCACGAAGGCGTTCAGTGCCGGGCGTTGCCCCGATTTCAGGCTGAACTCCCCGAACCGTTCGGCTTCCAGGATGTCCTCGACCACCAAGCGCATCGCAACACTCGCCTCGTTCCGCGGACTGAGGACAGCGTCCTGCGACAACGCCGAAGGTTTCGCAAACCGCAGGATTACGGTGTCGCCTGGTTTCGCCGAGAGTTGGTCGGCCAGCGCCCGGTTGAGTCGGACACCGCCGGGAGCTGGCTTCGACCAGAACTGTTGCTCGGCGAGCCAGGCCGCTTCGATCGCCGCGTCGTCCGCAGCCGAGTCCGGCACCGGCGGTCGGCCGCGCCAAAGCGCGAGGCGCATCGACTCCCTCCGTTGCATTTCGCGCGGCGAAAAGGCCCAAAATGCGACCGTGCTGCCCAGGATCTGAACCTGATGGGCGCGGGCGGATCCGTCCTGCCTGACCGCCACGCCCTGGAGCACGAGTGCCCAAGCCCGGGGTTCGCCGGTGCTACCCCAAACCAGATTCACCGCATCGCCAGCGGCGTTCGTCGCCCTGCCAGGAAGTGCATTTTCGAGACGCCCCCCCAAGTCCGCCTGGAACAAACGATCACCCGAGCTGAGTGCCAACTCCACCCCTCCCAGCCGCGCCGCGGCCCGATCCTTGAGACTCTCCCGAACCGAGTCGCCTACCACCAAGGCCCCAATCAGCGCCGCACTCCCGATCAGCGCCCCCAACACCACGCCAAGATGCGACCGCCAATGATAGGCCAACGAACGTCGGATCAGCAGAAATCGTGTCACGCCTGACCCCCGTCGCGAAGTTGTCCTTCACTAAACTCCAGAACCCGCCCCATCTCCTTCGCTAGTTCCATCGAATGCGTCACCACGATCAGCGTCACGCCGTCTTCCCGATGGAGTTCCCTCAGAAGCGCCGCGAGTTCACGGGCGTTCGTGCGGTCCAAGGCCCCCGTCGGCTCGTCCGCCAGCAGGATCTTGGGCTGATTGATCATCGCCCGCACCACCGCCACCCGCTGGCGTTCGCCCCCGGACAATTGCCCCGGCCGATGACCCATCCGATCCCCCAACCCCACCCGGGTCAGCAGCCGTCGCGCCCGCTCAGGCGCCCCCGATCGTAGGGCGCCCTCGTCCAGCGGTAGCGTGGGGACTAGCACGTTCTCAAGGACGGTTAGATGGGGAAGCAGATGGTGCGATTGGAAGACAAACCCGATCTGCCGGTTGCGCACCTGAGCCAACCCGGCTTCATCCAGAGTGCCCAAGTCCTGGCCATCCAGAAGCACCTTTCCCTGATCCGCCCGGTCCAGAGTTCCAAGAATGTTCAAAAGCGTGGTCTTTCCCGAACCCGAAGGCCCGACGAGCGCCACCGACTCCCCCCGATGGACCGTCAGTTGGACGTCGCGCAGGACGGAGACAGGCTTGCCGCCCTCCGCACCCGCGTAGTTCTTGCCCACCCCATGAAGTTCAAAAAGGACCTCGTTGCCCGGCATGCCTCCAACCTTGGCAGGGATCGTCCCAGCGCAAGCCAAAAGTCGAATCGATGCTATGCCGACAGCATCTCCGCCGCTCGCACCGTGTTCCGCATCAGCATCGCGATCGTCATCGGACCGACCCCGCCCGGATTCGGCGTGATCTTGCCCGCTACCGGCTGCACCGCCGCAAAATCCACGTCCCCCACCAGCCGCGACCCGTTCTTCGCCGTCGGGTCCGGAATCCGGTTCACCCCCACGTCGATCACCACCGCGCCGGGCTTCACCATGTCCGCCGTCACGAAGCGCGCCACCCCCAGGGCCGCAATGACGATATCCGCCCTCCGACAGTGCCCCGCAATGTCCGCACTCCGGCTGTGGCAGATCGTCACCGTCGCATCGGCGTGCCGGTCTTTCTGGACCAGGATCGCCGCCATCGGTTTTCCCACGATGTTGCCTCGCCCCAGGATCACCACGTCCGCACCGGCAATCTTCGTCCCTGAGCGGATCAACAACTCATGAACCCCACCGGGCGTGCACGGAACAAACCCTCCGGCATCCCCCAGCATCAGCCTCCCCACGTTCACCGGATGGAAGCCATCCACGTCTTTTCGGGGGTCCACCGCCGTAAAAATCGTGGGAGCGTCGATCTGCCGGGGCAACGGAGCCTGGACCAGGATGCCGTGGACGGCTCCGTCCGCGTTCAACCGTCCCACCAACGCGAGAAGGTCCGCCTGGGAAGTCGCGTCCGGGAGAACGTGCGTGGTAGACTTCAAACCCAATTCACCGCTCGTCCTCTCTTTCATCCCGACATACACCTTCGATGCCGGATCTTCCCCCACGCGGACAAAGGCGATGTGGGGTTGAATGCCGCGAGCTGCCAAGGCCTCCACGCGATGGCGTGACTCCCTGTTCAACTCGGCGGCGATCGCGCGACCGTCGATCAGATTGTCCATGGCCCTCGACCTCCCCTCAGGATCAGCGCACCGCTTCGATGGTCTCCACGTCCAACAATGGGATGTGCCGCCAGACGGAGCGCCGATCCAGATACTCCCGGCCCGTCACAATCACCACCCGCCCCCGGTACTCGCGGAACGTCTGAGGCCCCGACTGCGGTGCGATTAGGAAATTCATCAATCCCCCGTGACCGCGCATCTTCAAGGCGTAGAACGAGGGCGCGGTGATGTTCACCGGGCGCACCACCACACCTTCGCGCCGGACCCAACGACCCTCCGGTTTTGGTTCCTCAATCGGAACCTCCACAGCGGACTCCGCGTCCACCGCCGACACCGGAGCCGTGGGAGCAGGAACAGGCGTCGGGACGGGCCCAGGTTCCGTCGCGGCCGGCTGGGACGGTGCCGCAGGTGTCGCTTTTGGCGTGGCGCTCGGACGGACCGTGGTGGATTCCGGCGCTGCCGCCGCTCGCGGCACCGTGTCGGAACCAGGCCGCGACACGAATTGCTCCAGCCAGGCATTGTTCGAAAGCGTCCGAGGCGCCGCCTGAGTCGGGGCCGTCCTGCTCACCGTGTTCGTGCGCGCCGACGCAGCGGCCAGAGCATTTGTCCTCGGAGCCGTCGTCGCAGGGGCCCGATTCGTCCCGGCGGTCCCGTCCTCCACCCGCCTCACCGGCGCCACAGGAGCAGTCGCCGCAGCAACAGCTTCAGCGCTTTCCGCCATCCACGCCGCCGGGACAAATCCCGACGATCCCGCCGGTGCCGCCACCTGAACCCACCCATTGGCTGCGGCAGCCAAAATCTTCAGTTGGGTCCCGCGTTTGGCCCGGGCGACAATACCATGTTCATACGTCGGACCCGCGCGAACGTTCAGCAGATCCCCCTTCACCAACCCGGTGGCAGGATCGACGAATTCAGCGCTCGCCCAGGCCGGCGAATCGGGCGGCAGCTCAATTTTCATCCAGACGGGGGGCTCGTCGGCCGCCGGCTTCCGCAGGGTCACTGTTTCGAGAACGGTTACCGCCTGGCCCTTCTTGAGCTGGGTCACGATCTCGCCGACAAAACCCGGCCGGGATCGCACATTCACACGATCCGCCTTGGAATAAGCCGCCGCTGCCCACGCATCGGCATGGACCGCAAAGAAAACGAGAAATCCCGCGGCAAATATCTGCCACGATCGAGGAGTCGTCACGGCGTCAGTAGAGTTTTGAGCTCACCGGGTGTCAATGTCCGCCAACGACCCAACCTCAACTCGCCGAGCTTGATCGGACCAATCTGGGTCCGGACGAGACGCTCCACCTCGAGTCCTTCCGAGGCAAACAGGCGGCGTACTTCCCTGTACCGGCCTTCGGCGAGTTCGATCTCCACCAGACTGCCACTTGGACCCGAGGCGAGAATCTTCCCGTGAACGATCTTCAAGGTTTCCTCGTTGCAAACCACTCCCTTGCGAAACCGCTCCAGCATCCACGGCTCCGCCCGGCCGGAAACCGTCACCAGGTACCGCTTGTGCACGCCATACCGCGGATGCGTCACCCGGAGACAAAAATCTCCGTCATTGGTCAGGAAAAGCAGGCCTTCGCTTTCCCGGTCCAAGCGGCCCACCGGATAGACATTCGACCATTCCGGGGGAAGCAGCTCGCCCACCCGCCGGGCCGCATGGGAATCGGACTGCGTGCAGGTGTAGCCCTTCGGCTTGTGCAGGGCCACGTAGACCTTGCGAACCGGCTTCACCACCTCCCCATCCACCACCACCCGATCCGTCGCTGGGTCGACCCGCGTCCCCAACGTGGTCACCACCTTCCCGTTCACCGATACCCGACCCGACGTGATGAACTCCTCAGCCGCACGTCGCGACGCCACCCCGGCATCGGCGAGCACCTTTTGCAGTCGGATCGGCATGGGAACGGAAGAATGAGGACGAAAAAGAATTCGGGAAATGAAAGGAAACGCGCCTTGGGGGGCCCCCGCCGGCGCGCACATCAATCACCAAGCCCGGGTTGGCGGGCCGGAGAAGCTCGTTATTCGTTCGGCTTCGTCTTGCGCAGGCCCGTCACCCGGTCGCCGTCCTTCCACTGGATGCGTTTCCGCAGGATTTCCACGCGTTCAAACCGCTTCAAGACGTTGCGCTTGGCCCCAAGGGTCGACGAAGAACGAAGGCTGTTATGCTGTGACATAGTATTTCGAAAAAATGGTTGTCCCCGCCCTGGTCGCTACCAAAGCGGGGGCGGCTTGTAACATGCCCAGAAGTCTGCACAACAGGATAATCTGCAAAATCAGGGTTCCACAAACACCGGCATGCCCACCCAGGCCGCCTGTGACAGGAACTCCGCATTCCAATTCGCCAGCCGAAAACAGCCGTGCGATTCGGTCCGGCCGACGTCCTCCGGATGCGGTGTCCCGTGAATCCCATACCCCGGCCGACTCAGCCCAATCCAGGCCGTCCCCACCGGGTTGTTCGGCCCGGGTGGAATCATCAACTTTCGCCCAATCCTTCTCGCTTCAGGCGATTCCTTAAAGATCTCCGGATCGAATCGGTAGTTCGGATTGGGCGCCACCCGGATCACCTTCAACTCGCCCACCGGCCGCTTCTCCACCTTGCGCGCAATGCTGCAGGGGAAATGCGCCACCAGATTCGACGCCGGGTCAAACACCCGCAACGCCTTCTCCGATAGGCTGATCTTCACGAAGCCAGCCCGCCCGCGAAGCGGCGGCAACGCCCCCGCCGGGACCGTCACGGATGTCCCAGGACGCACCCGATACCAGTTCATCCCCGGATTCAACTGCCGCACCAGTTTCGGGTGCGCGTGGTTCTTCTCCGACACCAGTTCCAGGATCGACTCGTAGTCCAACCGCTCCCGACTCGCTTTCCCCAACCACGTCGATGGCACCCAGGTCAGCCGCGCCAAATCCTCCGCCGTCACCACGTAATTCGTCAGTGCCGGCCGACCCAACGACAAACGCGACAACGTCCTCTCATCGATCAACCCCGTCACCGGCAAGCCTTCGGCTTTTTGAAGAACGCGAAGCGCCGCCCGGGTCTGAGATCCGATCACCCCATCAATCGGCCCCACCGAAAACCCACGACGCGCCAAGGCCAGCTGAACCCCCAACACATTGGTCCCCTCCTTCTTCGCTGAAGCCCCTTCGCGGTCCTCCGACGCTCCCGTGCGCGGTGCGGGAGGCGTCTCCAGTCCCGCCACCCCACCCGTCGCCGACGCCGCCCCAGGCACGAGGTTCGGCGTCGGATTGGTCATAAAAACCAACACCTCCGCGGGCGCCGCGATCCGAATCGGGGCTGTCGTTTCCTGCGAACGAACAGGAGGCAGAGTTTCCACCACGGAACCGCGCTCCCGCTCCTCCCGCAGCGTCGGAGAAAAATCCTCGATCTCCTCCTCTTCCACGGTCCCCCACCATTGATCCCACCAGCCTCCACTCCATGACCACGACGGACCCGTCGTGGAGTGGGATCCATAGGCCGCCCGCCACCAAACCCACCCCACCGCACCCGCCACCGCCAACACGAGCAGCCACGACAACACACCCCGCGCCGTGCGGGGCGGGGTGCGGGGCGCGGCTCGGTTGCGGGTGCGACGAACAGCCATCGGCCCCCATTCGTAGCCAGGAACGCCCCCAAAAGTCGAATTCCCCGTGCCCACCAACCATTACGCATGCGTACCTTTTGCAACTCCGCATTTGCACCCGCCCCAAGCTCACCCTAGTTTTGCCCCGTTGTTCATGATTTCATGAGAGCGGTCATCCTCGGTCTCATCGTCCTCGGCCTAGGCGCTGGAGGTTTCGTCTATTGGCGATCCTCCCAGTCCAAAGCGTCCCAGAAATCCGCCGAAGCCGCCAACCAAAGGCCCACCTCCGCCATCGTCGAACGAGGCGCCGTGAACTTCGCGGTCACTGTCGCCGGCGAAATCGGTCCCGCAGAACAGGTTTCCGTTCGCCCCGAAGTCAACGGTCGCATCAGCGAACTGCCCGTCGACGTCGGCGACCAGGTCAAGAAGGGCTCCCTGCTCTTCGCCCTCGACGACCGCGACCTCAAACTCGAGGTCGAGACCCGACAGAAACAGGTCGAGAACACCAAGCTCCAGCTCGACAAGTCCCGCATCGACATGGACCAGGCCAAACGCGACTACGAACGGGATCAGGAACTGTTCGAGGCAAAACTCCTCTCCGAACAGGCCTACGAGGCCAGCCGCCAACGCCACGAATCGTCCATCAAGGATCATGAGATCGCCCTCAACGCCATCGAACGATCCGAAAAAGACCTGGCCCTCACGGAGGAACGCCTCTCCCGCGCCCGGATCATGGCGCCCTTCGACTGCACCGTCCTGACCCGCCCCGTCTCCTCCGGCCAGGCCGTCTCCGGCTCCGGCGGATTCAACAGTGGCACCGAGGTCCTCACGATCGCCGACCTCAGCGCCATGGTGATCAATGCCCACGTCAATCAGGCCGACGTCACCCGCCTCAAGAGCGGCATGCAGGTCAATATCGAGGTCGACGCCGTCCCCGGCCTCGAGGTCCAGGGCGAGGTCGAGCGCATCGCTCCCCAGGCCACCCTCCGCAATAACATCAAGGGTTACGCCACCCGCATCGTGCTCAAAGAAATTGATCCGCGCGTCCAACCCGGCATGACCGCCAGCATTTCCATCCCTGTTTCGGCCGCCGACGACGTTCTCACGGTCCCGCTCACCGCCGTCTTCAGCGAGCAGGGTGAACGCTACGTCTTCGTCAAATCCGGCGAATCGTTCGAACGCCGCACCGTGGTCGTCGGGATCTCGGACCTTTTCAAGGCTGAGATCAAATCCGGTCTCGCCGAAGGCGAGGTCGTTTCCCTCGAACAACCGGCTGGAATCCCTCCACGCGCCCCAGGCGGACCTGCCCTTGCCCAAGCCGCCTCCAGCACCCCCGCCAAGGCAGCCGCCCAGGGACCCGCCAAAGCAGCTGCTCCGGCCGCCCCGACAGCCGCCACCAAGACCACCCCCACCCGGCCCGGCACCTGAATCGGATTTCGAGCGCCGCCGCCCGCCCGCCCCGCTTCAACCCGCCTCTCCCCAGGACGTCGCCATGCCCATGCTCGAACTCCGCGACATCACCAAGGTGTATCACCTGGGGGGCGAAGAAATCCGCGCACTCGACGGCGTCAGCCTCGACATTGACGGCGGCGAGTTCATCTCCATCATCGGCCCTTCCGGCAGCGGCAAGTCCACGCTGATGCATATCCTCGGGTGCCTGGATTCCCCGTCCACCGGAACCGTCCGCCTCGATGGCACCGAGATCCAGGGGGCCTCCCCGAGGGAACTCGCCTTGGTACGAAATCGCAAAATCGGGTTCGTGTTCCAGTTTTTCAACCTGCTTCCCAAGCTCAGCGTCCTCCAGAACGTCGAGCTCCCGATGATCTACGCCGGCATGTCCTCTCGGCAACGGTACGAACGTGGCATGGCGGCCCTGAAGACCGTGGGTCTGGAGAACCGCTCGAAACACCGTCCCTCCCAACTCTCCGGCGGCCAGCAGCAACGCGTCGCCATCGCCCGGGCCCTCGTCAACGACCCCCGCCTCATCTTCGCCGATGAACCCACCGGCAATCTCGATTCCCACACCGGCGAGATGATCCTGGAGACCTTCCGGACACTCCACCGCGAAGGCCGCACCATCATCATCGTCACCCACGATCCCGAAATCGCCGCCCTCACCCCGCGCCGTATCGAGATCCGCGACGGCAAGATCGCCGACAAGCTCGACCCCACTCTCGCCGGTCTGAAACACCTCCCGGCGTCCGACGCCAATTAGCCGGGCAATTCCGCTGGACCGTCCTGCATCTCGCAGGATTTGAACCGTAAGCTCACCGGAGCGTTGCGGTACCCAGCCAAGGTAGATTCTGGAAGCGCATTCGGATCCCGGATCCTGGTGCGCGAAAACCGCGCCATCGCTGGTCGCCACCGTCACCGAGAAATGGAAACCGCCATCGAATGGGTTACGCGCGAGGGCAACCTCGAACCTCATGGTGGCATTCCAGGAAGGAGTTTTTAGCTTGCGGCCCCAATGCCTTGAATCTACAAGCTAAAGCAATCCCGCAAAAGCAATTGGAAGGGTGTCCTTTCCGAAGGAGTTGCGTTATCGGCAACGCTCGCTAGGGGAGAGCCCTCCGACTCCGGGTCCTCTCCTTCCCCTCTCTGGCCTTTCGCTCGTCCGATCTCCGCGCCTGGTCCAGATGCCGTTTCCCAGAACTACCGGCGGACTCCGAGAAACTTGACACACACAGGGGTTCCGACCGTCACCTTCCGGCCCGTCGCCTCCAAGGCTCCCGTCTTCGGGTCCACGCGAAACACCACGACCGAGTCCGAGTCCTGGTTCGCCGCCAACAGCCACCGACCCGTCGGATCAATGCCAAAGTTCCGCGGCGTCTTTCCCTGGGTCGACTCGTGTTCGACCAATGTCAGTCGCCCGCGGCGATCCGCCGAAAAGACGATGATGCTGTTGTGGCCGCGATTGGAGCCATACACAAACTTCCCGGACGGATGCACTTCCACATGAGCCGTGGAGTTCCAAACGTCCACACCTTCGGGAAGGGTCGACACGATCTGCTCCGGGGTGAACTCCCCCGACTTCGCCGCATACCGAAAGACACCCACGGTCGAGAGCATCTCGTTGATCACATAGGCGTTCTTCTGGTTCGGACGAAACGCGAAGTGACGGGGCCCCGATCCGGCCGGCAGCCTGACCGCCGGCTCGTCGTTCGGCTCCAAAGTCCCCTTGGCGGCGTCAAAGCGGTAGACCATCAACTTGTCGATGCCGAGATCGGCAACCACCGCGATCCGATTGGCCGAATCCAGATTGATGGAATGCGCGTGCGGTGCATCCTGCCGTTGTGGATTCACGCTCCAGCCCTCGTGCTTCACCACCGAGTGGTTCTCAGTCCTGAGCGAACCGTCTTCCGCGATCGGCAGCGTCGCCACGGTCCCCGCCCCGTAATTCGCGACCAACACCCAATGCCCCGTCTTGTCGACCACCAGATGGCATGGCCCCGCACCGTGACTGGACTGCTCGTTCAATTTGGCAAGCGCGCCGGTGTTGGGATCCACCGCAAAGGCCGTCACCGAACCGCTCTTCTGCCCCCGAAATTCCCCCACCTCATTGGCGGCATAGATGAATTTCCCGGACGGATGAATCGCGAGGAAGGACGGACTCGGGATGGCGGCCGCAAGCTCGGGATCGCTAAGGGCCCCGGTCTCCGTGTCAAACCGGCTCACGTAGATCCCCTGGCTCTTGGCGCCCGTATAGGTCCCGAAATACACCCGCATCTCCTCCGCCCCGAGATCGCCCGCAGCGATGAGCGTGAACGCCGCCGCCGAAAACGCGCCAAGCCGCACCTTCCAAGTCGTGGACATGCGCCGATGACACCCTTCCTCCACCCACAAACTCAAGCGAGGAAACGGCGTGGCCTGAGCCCACCTTAAGTGCGAGGGCTTCGAAACACACCCACGCTAACCCCCCTCCGTCGAATCGAGCCTCCGCTTCAATTGAGATTGCCACTCGGAATCCCCTCCTCCGCCTTTCGAACAGCCCTTCGAAATCCTTCCTGCCAAAATCTGCGAATTAGGAGTTGAACTCCTAATTTGCAATCGCTGCTTTGACCCGCGCCGAAACCCGTTGGACAGCATTGAACTAGGCTTTCGTGGTGTACCCGGTCAGGGACAGCTTTCCCCTCGATTCCCAAGGTCGCTTCCATGCGCTCGCCTGGAGGGATATCCCGCGTCTCCTGAGCCTCCTGTAGCGCCGCCAAGCCGACCGGAAGCCGGACCCTCAAAATCTCCGTCACTTCCAAACTCTTCACCCAACCGTCACCGGATCGACGGTGAAGTTCGATAGCGTTGACGAATGGAGTGGATCCGATCACGCCCAAGCCGACTCGCTCGCGCCTTCACCCTCATCGAATTGCTGGTCGTCATCGCCATCATCGCGATCCTGGCCAGCATGCTCTTGCCCGCCCTCGGGAAGGCCAAAACAAAGGCCCAAGGCATCAAATGCCTCAGCAATCTCCGCCAGTTGGGTCTGTCGTGGGTCATGTACATCCATGACAACGACGATCGGCTTCCGCCCAACAACGGCAACCGGCAGGACGCCTTCAACCCCGCCCTCAGCCCCCACTACCCTAACACCTGGGTCGCCGGCTCCCTGGACCGTTCCCCAGGGAATCCCGACAACACCAATCGCGTCTACCTCGAGCGAAGTCACCTTTGGCCGTATCACACCGCACACGAAGTCTGGCGCTGTCCCGCCGACCGCAGCACGTCGCTCCATGGTGGACGCAAGTATCCCCGAACCCGCACGGTCTCCATGAACAACTGGATGGGGAGCAGTATTCGCGGTCCGTGGGAGGGCCAACGGTTCCGAATCTACGATCGCGGCTCCCAACTCCTCAACCCCGGCCCCGCCAATCTGTGGGTCCTGCTGGACGAACGCGAGGACAGCCTCAACGACGGCTACTTCCTCGTCGACATGCTCAGCTACCCCAACCAGCCCCAAAAAGATTTTCTCTACGACGTACCCGCCAGCTACCACAACGGCGCAGGTGGGCTGAACTTCGCCGACGGACACTCGGAGATTCACCGCTGGCTAGACCGACGAACCCGTCCCGTCCTGACGGCCAATTCCGTCGCCCAACACATTCCTACTCCGAACAACGTCGACCTCCAATGGCTCCAGCGACGGTCCACAGCGCCCGAGTGAGTTCAACGCTGGCCTCGAGTCACACTCCCTTGAACCGAACCCGCTCTTGACCTGACTGGGGTAGGTAATCCGTACAGAACAGTTCGAGCTGATCCGGGAAGGGAAGGAATCCGCCCGGGCCCGCCCGGAAGTGTTCCCATGCCACGATTGGGCATGGGACGTCGATTTCGGGCCTCACTCGGAAATGGTCACCTCACGCGAATCTTGATTCTTCACCAACGTCTCCACCCGGTCCCATAGGTGGCAGTTCATGCAGTCGCTTCAGGAGGATTCCGGACGATGAAAGGTGTGCTTCTCCACCTCCGTGGTGAACCGGGGCTCCGTATGGCATCCCGTGCAGGCCCGGGCACCCCGCATCCCTGGCTTGAGCTGGTCATCGGGATCACCCCCATGCATCCGATGGCAGGACAAACACGACATCTTCCCGCGCTGGTAGCAGCCCGAGACCGAAAGACCGGCGAACTCCCGGCCACCCGCCAGAATCGTTCCATCGTCCCACCAAACCTGGCGGAAGAATTCCCGGTTCTTTCGGTACTCCTCCACCCGCGCCGGCGTCGGGTCGGTACGCGGATGCTGGATCACGTACCGGTGCGGCAACTCCACCGCCAATCGAGCCTCGTTCTCGACCCGGTTCCCCAGGGTCGCACGACCCCGGTCCATTGCCGAAACCAGCATTGCCACCGCCAACACGGTGAATCCAAAAATTGCCAAGCGCATCTCGGAAAAGTTCTGTTGACGCCATTCAGCCGGAGGTTCGTTGAGGAAAAGCGGCCCCGGCAAGGCCACCGCCGTCGGCACTTCCTATTCCTTGATCGTCACCGGGCGTTGGTCCTTCGCAGCCACCAGAGCACGCAATCGCTCCTCCAACACCATCCCATCCCCACCGATCAGGACCTCGGGTCCCCGTCGGGAAGGACGTTCCAAATTCAGGGCCCAGGTCTTCTGCGCCTCCCGGGCCGCCTTGCGAAGCGCCGTATCATCCGTCAGGAAATCGTAACGGAAGTTCCCAAAACCAGGAAGGGATCGCAGGCCGCGTGCCACCACATATCGCACGACCCGGTATTCGTCGGCGAGAAGTTCGGCCTGGAAGGGTGCCAGCCAATCGCGCTCCGACGCCTTCAACGCCGGTTCCCAACCCACGTGCCACGCCGTGATCACCCGCTGAGCCGCATGGCCCTTCAAGAGCCAAAGCAACGCCGCCGAAATCGTCCGCTGTTCTTCCGTCATCGAGACTTCACCCTGGCCGTACCATTGCGTCATGTGCTCACCCGTCCATGCCAGTGTCTTGTCGAGATGGCAGAGATTACAGGCATTCGGCACGCCGAAGCGGGCACTTGCCGCGATCCGCGGCGACTCGATCTGATGCGACCGGATGCCCTTCAGCAATGCGTAGGTCGTGTGCGGCATGTGACAGTTCATACACTCGCTCCCCGACGATCCCGCAGCATGATGCGTGTGCCGAGCCAACTCGGTCGTGTATTGAGGACCACCGTGGCATTGAACCCATGCCTTGGACGAACCCATCCCTTCCTTCAACTGGTCATCCGGATCGCTATGGTGCATCGAGTGACACGAAAGGCAGGACATTTTCCCCTGGATGAAACATGCCGATGCCGACATCGCCGTGTACTCGCGACCGCCCGCCAGAATGGTTCCGTCATCCCACCAGCGCTCACAGACCCGGTGCTGTGACAGCGAATGCAATGATGGTTCCACTGGGTCACAAACCGCCCCACGTCGCCCGGCCCCCGCATGAAAGCCGCTTCCCGAGGGATCCAGCGCTTGTCCTCTTTCAGGTAAACCAGCGGCAGCGTCTGCAAGAGGCCGCCATACCTCGAACTGGAGACCCAGTAGGTCTGGTAGTGGTGCGATCCCGTCGTCATGACCACCGGTCGTTTGGCCCGGGGAATCTTCGACCCGTCCAACTTCTTTCCACCCTGAACCACGTACATCATCACGTCCGGATCCGGCATCTCCGCCCAGTACCGGCCCCCGTCCTGCCCAACCCGATACGCCAACCCGTCCGACATCACCGTCGTCCCATCGAATGCGCCCATCACGTTCCCCCGCGCTGCCACCTGCGTCATGGTCCGATGAAACGTCCGATGCCACGAGGCGTGTTCCTCCGCGTGGCATTCCCTGCAAACATCAGCCGACACGAAGTTGCCATCCTTTCGGATCGCCGGCAGCCCCCCAACCGAGTCCTCGGGAACCTCGGCCGCCCACGACATGCCCCAGCCACCAAGGACTCCCCAACCCGCGGCGATGAAAAGGAGTCGGCAGACGGCGAGCGTTCGCCGTCTTGCTGCACTCCCAGGTCCGTTCGATCGACGCATGATGCACAATGAAAAAAAGACGCAGGGAGGCCAAGAACCACTTCTAGGCCTCCCTGCGCACCACCAACCAACGCCGCCTGCCCGGCGATGCAGAACAGATGAAACAGACTCACCACTTGGGGGCCTTGGGGAGCTGCCGATGGTCATGCTTCAAGCATTTCCCGGTCGGGCTCCCCAAAGGCTCCAAGTTCAGGTCACTGACCCGCGCGGTAGAACTTCTGACTACCGCTCGGCGTCACCGTCAGAGGCGAGGTCGCACCGGCAACCGCCGTGTAGGGTCCATTGGCCGCATCAGCGCTCTGCAGCGAGCCGGTGAACGTCAGCACCACGTTTCCACCCTGCCGGGCAAGACCCAGCGTCGGCGCCGTGGCCGGAAGGCTGGGCTCCGACACCGTGCGGCGCTTGAACGCCTTGAGGGAGCCGGTTTGGGTGCCGTTCACGAGGGCACGGGTGCCGTTCGCGTTGACGGTGAACCACTCCACACTCGCGCCACCGCCCCCCTCGAAATACTCCAACCGGAACAGGTAGACTCCGGGCTGTTGGACCTGGAAGTAGAACAACGTGTCCGAAGCGCCACGGCCGGCATCGAATTTTCCGAGCCCGAGGAACGAGGGATTGGTGGCATTGCCGACAGTCACGCCGAAGCCGTCGTCGCTGTTGACCACCATCGAGTAAACCCCGGCTGCCGGGATTTCCACATAGGCGAGGGCTTCGCCGGCAATGTTGTCCGTCCCGCCCTCCTGGCCAGGAATGCCAGGGATCAGCTCGTCACCCACGGCTTGCCCGTCGACGGTCGAGGAAGCATTGAAGTTGCCCGCGTCCAATCCGGCCTGCTCGAAGTTCACGGACGGAACTTCGAAGTACCCGTTCGCGTTCTGGTTCGCCGTATCGTGAATGCTCGCTCCAAGTTCGCCCTTCAACTGCCGGTCGACCGTCGCGAGGTTGTTGGCTGGCCGTCCAGCCGCAAGCTGATGGGTCTTCCAACGAATGCCAGCGTCCGCTCCGGTTCCTGGCGCCGTCGCGAGTACGGCAGGAATCGTCGCATATTCCGGGATCTTGAATGACACCGCTTCCACCACTTGCTGAGCCGTCTTGGTGGTGTAGGTCACCGTCAACACGTGCGCGGAGCCCGAGGTCCAGGCCGTCGTCGCTTCGTACAAGACATCGATCCGGTCCGGGAGGTCGGTGTCGTCCGCTGCCTTCAGGTCCACGCGCGTCACGGACTTCGCCGTCACGGGAGCACCATCCAACTGCAACTGGACACCCTTGGTCTCGTCGACCGCGAGGTAGCTGTTCTCGGCGATTGCCGCCGTCAGCCCCTGGGGCCGGGGAGAGACCGTCGTGTAGCTCGGCGCGATGAACGACACGGAATCGGTGACCTGCTTCGCGTCCCCGGTGGTGAAGGTCACGCCGACCGTGTGAGACGATCCGGGCGCGAAAATCTTGGGCGACTGGTCGTGAGCCACGAGCACGCGCTCGCCGTCTCGGGTGTCCGTGACGGTGACGGCTTGGCCGTCCAGCGTCGCCGTGATCGGAGCATTGTCGTTGACCGTCTTACCCAGCGCTTCGCTGATGCGGACCGAGAATCCAATGCCGGTCGCCGTGGCTCCCGTGATGAACGGCGGTTCGCCGACCGCCACGTTGTCGATCGCCCACCACCAGTCGTTGGCCGCCTCGATCATCCCGAACTTCAGGGTCAACTTTTGGGCGCCGCCCGGATTGTTCAGCGCGGCAATCGCCGCCTCGTTAATGAACTCGCCGTCTGCTTTGAAGAAATCTCCCGGGGCCTTGTCCCCGGAGTCGGAATCCCATCGGATGATTTCCACTGGCGTGCCGTTGTCCCACTGGGCCGTGATCACGGCCGTCTGGTTGTTGATGGCGCTGCCGTCCTCGGCCACCGGCCAGTTCGCACCACCGTCATCGAAACCTTCCGGACGCCAGGATGAATCAAATGCGAGGACAAGGCTGTTGGCCGCCTTGCCCGCCACGTCGATCTGCGGCGTGCTCAGATAGGAGTTGAAGAAACCCTTCAAGTGCGTGGCATCATCCCATTCATCATTGTCCGCGATCGCCGCCGCTCCGCTCGCGTTGGTGAACTCCACGCGACGCTGGTTGTCGACCGTCGGCCACCACTTGACGTCCGCGAAGGCCCAACCGGCCCATTCCGTGCGGCCGTCGTTGGCGGCATATTCGGGCGTGCCGAATCCGGGCATTCCCGTGTCGTCGATCGACCAACCGCCGGGCGGGGTACGGGTCCAGACCTTCTCGCCTTTGGACGCCTCTTCGACGTTGGGCCCAAGTGGCAGTCCGTCGAAGTTTTCATAAAAGAGCTTCTGCCCATACACGGGCAAAGTGAGGGACGCCGCAACCGCCATGGCCGCGCTAGCCAGCCATTCGCCGTGTCGGCGACGGAATCCGAGTTGTTCAAACTTCATGTCGTTTCGCATTTCGTTTTCAGTGGGATGTGCAGATGGGCTCCGATGAACGTCACCCGTGAAGCCCGGGAATTTCTTAAGGGCCTAACCCTTTTAACTCAAACGCCAACCCGCGTCGCGCAGAAAATTGACCTGGCAGTCACGAGGCTACCCAGGTTCGTCACAGGGACTTCACTCAAGTCACCGGGTTGCAGCTTGCATCGGATACGGGATCATTTCTGCAAGTGCTTCACCACCGCCTCCGTCCGGGTCCGGACCCCGTACTTGCCAAAGATGCGCTTCAGATGGCTGTGCACGGTCCAGACACTGATTCCCAGTCCGCTGGCAATCTCCTTGTCCGACAACCCTCGCCCCAGCAGATCCAGCACCTGGATCTCCCGTCCGGAAAAGACAGGCCCGTGGACGTCCGCCACCATCTCCTCGGGCTCAAAGGCGTTCTGAAAGTACCGGCGGATCTGACGGTCCTCCTCCCCGGTTCCACGCGAAGGACCTTCAGGAAATGCCCAAAGCAGGGGCTCCAACAGTCGTGACGGCGGCAGGCGCCTCAGAAAATAGCCGCGGCTCACACCACTGACCGAAGCAAAAATCGCATCGCTGTCGGAGAAAAGGCAGTGGGAGAGGATACGCGCCCCTGACATCGCCGCCCCCAACGACTCAAGTCGTGTCTGCAAAGGGACCGGCGCAAAACCGCGGTTCACTAGGACAACGTCCCAGGAGTCCTGCGGCGAAACTGCCAGGAGGGCCGCCGCGCCTTCGACTCGTGACACCATCGGAGCCTCGCCCAACCAATGGACCAAGGCTCGACGCACCGCCCCATCTTCCTCCAGGACCAAGACCCGCCATCCGCTAGCGCGACCCGAACTCCGTGGTCCTCCCCCCGCCTCCGTCGCGGGGATTCCCAACATCGTCGCATATGTGCACGTCATCGGATTCGCGTGCCAGAAAACCGCCACGGTGACCTCGCAGGATCGTGTCATCTGAAGACGCTCCCACCCCCCCGCCGCCAATTCCGCCCGCAAATCCACCGCCTTGACCTTGGCTTCGTTCTCATCCTCGGTCTCCAGAGCGACCCGCTCAATCCGACCCGCATACGCAAACTCGGCAAAGTACTCGCGCGTCCGACCCGACCTCAAATTGCTCACATACTTCCGTGGCCCCACCTGCAACAATCGAGGACTCCGGTCCGCGGGAACGGAGCTCAGGAAAGGCCTCCCGAAACGCCCACGCCCCACGCCCTCCCATCCGCTCCGAGCCAACTCTTCGTACAAGGCCATCGCCTCCCGGGCCGCCACCCCACGCTCGGATGCCGCCAGGCGCACCGTCTTCCGCTCGCGATCCCACTGGATCTTCACGCACCAACCGGACACCTCCCGCCGGGCACCCCGATGGGTGTAGGTATTGCGAAAGAGCCGCCTCTCCCAGTACTCGACGCTCGATCGATCAACAATCTTGGACACGTCTTGGACACTGTCAGTATCGGGCCAACCTAACAAGCGGGCTTCCCTTTACCGCGCAGCGGAATGCAAAGTGACGTTTCTGTGACATCCGCAAGACGCTTGGGAAAGGGATTGGCCAATTCTCCGCATCGGCTCCCCCGCGATGCCCCCGGTTCGGGCGAGTGGCCCTTTTGTGAAATCCCGCATTAGGGTGACTCTTCGGGTCGGTCCAACGGCATGCTGTGGCGAAAACCAAACGTCACGCATTCCGCTCCAACTGGCCAAGCCAAGTCCGGTTCCCCCCAACGAACCAGACACCTGGCATGGATCGTTCGGACCACGCCGGAAGCCAAAGAACCAACCTAACGCCAATGCATACCAACTCGCGATCCGCACGCGTCGCCCAAACCCGGGGATGGAAATCCCTCCTGCGAGCAGCAACGCTCGCACTCGCCTCCGGCGAGGTTGCCCAAGCCGCCGTCACGGGACAGTGGGACTTCGAAAGCGGCAACCTCAACGCCACATCCGGTCAACCCCTCCAATATGCGGATGGCGCAGGCGCGGAAACGTCCTCGGCGACCGCGTTCGGAACCACCACGTCCTTCGGCATCGCAAACATCGCGGGCAGCGAAGGCAAGGTGATGCGCTTCGGCACCAACACCATTCCCGCTGGCTACAGCCTCCCTGCCCCGGCGTCGGGCAATGGCGGCGGTTCCCAGGTCAATCAGTGGACACTCCTCCTGGATGTCCTTTACCCGGCCGCCTCCAATAGCCGCTTCCGCGCCTTGGTGGAAACCGATGGCGGCAACACCCCGGACGCCGACTTTTTTGTCAACGGCGCTAACGGCGTCGGTATCGGCACGTACGGCGGCACCGTCGCTCCAAACACCTGGCACCGCATCGCTCTCGTGGTCGATGCCGCCAAAGATGAGATTCGAACCTACATCGACGGAAAAACCGCCAGCACTCGGAATGCCGGCGGGGCGGCCGCCATCGACGGTCGCTGGGCCCTCTCTGCGGGCGGCGTCGCCACCCTCTTCGCCGACGACAACGGAGAGACCGCCGGTGGTTACGTGAACAGCATCCAACTGCACAATACCGCCCTCTCCAAGGGTCAGGTCCTCGCCCTCGGCACCGCCACGGCAGCCGGACTCCCGGCCACCCTGCCGCCAGTCCCGTCTTCCATTGAGAAATGGATCCCCGCGGGTGCCTTCGCGAGCCGGACCACCCCGATCGGCGCCTTCATCAGCCCCGGCGATACCACCATCCAGGACAGCACCGTCTCGCTGACCCTCGACGGGGCCGCCGTTGCCAGCCCTGCCATCACCCGGGCCGACGGCCTGATCAAAGTGGAGAAGGCCGGTTCGAGCCTTCCCCTCGGCAAGCACTCGCTCGTCGTCACCTACACCGACAGCGCCGTGGGCCAGAAGAAACTGACCAACGAGTTCACCGCCGCACTGTTCTTCGAAGACTTTGACAGTGTCGTGCTCGGACCCAACAAGGACGAGACGGTCGAAAGCTCGAACGCTTGGACCAACCGCCCGCCATCCGGCTGGACCGTCGACAACAGCAAGTTCATTGCCGTGGTGATCAACCCCGACACCAACCCCGACGGCGACGGTGACGGCTACGCCGACCAGGACGGCATCACCGAATGGGCGGGCTGGAGTTTCGCCAATCGCGAATGGTGGGCCCAAGCCGCAGGTGACCAGCGACGCACCGAGTTCTCGCTGGGCACAGGGAATGTCGCTGTCGCCGACCCCGACGAATGGGACGATACCGGGCATGTTGAGAGCCTCTTCAACAGCGACCTAAAGACCCCCACCATTTCTGTCGCAGGACTCGCCCCCAACAGCGTGACCCTCGCCTTCGCCTCCAGTTGGCGCCCCGAAGCCAAGGACGACGGACTGCCCAAGTTCCCGGTCGATGATGCGGGCGCCTTTATCAACAACCAAACGGCCCTCATCACGGCCTCCTTCGATGGCGGCGCCCCGATCCAGCTCCTGAAGTGGGACTCCGTCGATGGCAGCCCCACCTTCCATGGGGATTTCCCCAACGAATCTGTCCTCCTGTCCGTGCCCAATCCGGCCGGCGCCCAAAACATGGTCCTCACCTTCAGCCTCCTCGAGAGCGCCAATGACTGGTGGTGGGCCATCGATAACCTCGCCGTCAGCGCCGGCGCTGCTCCGCCGGTGATTTCCACTCAGCCTGCCGGCTTGGAAGTCGCCGAAGGGGCCACCGCCAGCCTGACCGTGGCCGCCACGGGTGAGGCTCTGACCTACCAATGGTTCGAGGGCCAGGGCACCGGCAAGACCGCCGTCGCGGGGGCCACGTCCGCCTCCCTCGCGCTCGCCGCAGCCAAAGTCGAAGACGCCGGCTACTACTCGGTCGAGGTCAAGAACTCCATCGGTACCGTCAACAGCGGCATCGCCAAACTCACCGTCCTCGCCAAGAGCGAAGGGCGCATCGTTCTCCTGACCGAGAACTTTGAAGGACTCACGCTCGGACCCAATATCGACGAAGGCGTCGCTGGCGAAGCGGTCTGGACCAAGACCGGCCCGGCCGGCTGGAGCATCGATGACACCGGCGTCCCCGGCGTTGGAACCGATCAGGACGGCGTCACGGAATGGGCCGGCTGGAGCTTCGCCAACCGCGAATGGTGGGCGCAAACCGGCGGCGACCAGCAACGCACGCGCTTCACCAAAGGCACCGGCACGTCCGCCATCGCCGACAGCGACGAGTGGGATGACGTCGGACATGCCGCCGGCAACATGGCCACCTACCTCAAGACCAAAGCCATCTCCCTCACCGGAGCCAAAGCCAACTCCGTGATCGTCCAATTCGATTCGAGCTGGCGCCCGGAAGCTCCTCAAAAGGCCGTCGTCACTGCCGCATTCGACGGAGGCACCCCGATCGAAATCGTCGGTTACGACTCCGATCCCAACAACCCGGCCTACCGTCCGGACGAGGTCAACGAGACCATCGCGGTCCGGGTCAACAACCCGAGCAGCGCCAAGGAACTGGTCCTCACATTCGGCTACTTCGACACCCGCAACAACTGGTGGTGGGCCTTCGACAACCTCAAGGTCATGGCGGACCCCGCCCCCCTCTTCTTCGAAGACTTCGAAGGACTCGTCCTCGGGCCCAACGTCGAGGAAGGCATCACCACCGGCACCGGCGCTCCGAAGCCCGAAACGGCCGTCTGGACCAAAACCGCTCCCGCAGGCTGGAGCATCGATGACTCGGGCGTTCCCGGCAAAGGCACGGCCAACGACGGCGTTGTGGAATGGGCGGGTTGGAGCTTTGCGAAACGCGAATGGTGGGCCGCCACCGCGGGCGATCAGCAACGCACCGGCTTCCTCAAGGGCACCGGCACGGTCGCCATCGCCGACAGCGACGAATGGGACGACCTTCCGAATCCGGACGGCAACGCGGATCCCGCGCTGAACTACCGCACGTTCCTCTCGACCAAGGCGATCGATATCTCCGCCCAGGCGGCCGGAACGCTCCACCTCAAGTTCGACTCCAGTTGGCGTGACGAGGAACCCCAGACGATTAACGTCCGGGTCTCCTTCGACGGAGCTGCTCCGGTCGAAGTCCTGCGCTGGGAATCGGGCGAAACATCCCCGAACTTTCACAACGACGCCGTCAACGAGAGCGTCACCGTTTCGCTCGCCAATCCGGCGGGTGCGAAATCGATGACGATCACGTTCGGCTACTTCGATTCGTACAACAACTGGTGGTGGGCCATCGACAACATCGAGGTCTCCGTCGGTGCCGCAGTCACTCCGGCTCCGAAGCTCTCCTACCAGTTGGCTGGCGGTCAGCTGACCCTCATGTGGACCGGAGCGGGATTCACCCTCGAGGAAAACACCTCGGTGGCGAACACCGCGGGCTGGACGGCGGTCGCGGGAGCCGGTGCCAATTCAGCCACGGTTCCGGCTGGCACAGGATCGAAATATTATCGCCTGAAAAAGTAACAAGGCACTGAACCAGGCCACGTGTAGTGTTTCTTGCGGAGCCGGGGCGTCTCATCGCCCCGGCTCCGTTTGCTCCAGAAAAGTTAAGTCGTCGTACCCATGAAAGTGCTCTCGGCAAAGTACCTGCACTCTCGACCCAGCTCACGTCGGGGTTTCACCCTGATCGAACTGCTCGTAGTGATCGCCATCATTGCCATTCTGGCCTCCATGCTCCTTCCGGCTCTCGCCAAGGCGAAAGAGAAAGGTCGGCAGGCAAAATGCATCAACAATCTCAAGCAGATCGGCCTCGCGACCACCATGTACGCCGAGGACAACAACGAAGTTTTCCACAACGTCGGGGGTGCCGCCCCAAACCACGGTCAGTGGACCACCGCCCCGCGCAGCACCGCTCTCCTCGCCTCCAACGACCCCCTCGCCTACTGGGGAATTGCCTACTCCAAGTACATCAGTACCGCGGGAAGCAATTGGAACTGGCAGGGCGCCCAGACGATGTTCCGCTGCCCCACCGCCAAACACGTCGATGAATGGCGTGAAGAGGGCAAACGCTTCGCGGCGGAGTACTGGCTCAATTCCTCCATCGGCATCAACTCCTACGTCCTCCAGAGCCCGGATGGCGCCAGCGGCCCCAGGCGGCTCACTGGCTTCATTTCGCCTTCCACCACGATTTTCGCCCAGGACGCCGCGGAACAGAAGATGGAGGGTGCCTCGGATAGTCTCGGTCTATTCCCCGGACAAACCGAGTGCCTCACCCAATGGAAATATGACCTCGCGAGCCTCTACCCAGGCATCAAGATGGAATTTGAATGGTACCGCCATAACCAGCGCTGCGACACCATCTGGCTCCCTGGCAATGTCTCCAGCATCAAGTACTCCAAGCGCGGGTACGATTACCGCTGGTATACGGGCGAGCAACCGGTCGAAAACCCCCGACTCTGAGTCGGTCTTTCTTCCTCCCATGATCCGACTCCCCATCGCCCCGTTCGCGACCGTCGCCATCGCCATCGCCATCGCCATCGCCATCGCCTGCGCCTCCGGGTGCACCAAGGAACAACCCCTCGCAGAAGTCACCACCGCCCAGATTGTTGCGGGCGCCCCCGAAGCGTTCAAAGGCTCCCCGACTGAAGTTCAAACCATGGCCGCCGAAGCCGTCGACGCCATCGGTAAGCAGGATTACCCCACGGCGTGGGATCGCCTGCAAACCCTCAACGGCACCCCCAACCTCACCGATGCCCAGAAGGAATTCGTCGCCGCCAGCATCGCCACCGTCGGCGCCGAAATGAACAAGGCCGAGGAATCCGGCAATGAAGCAGCCCAGGAAGCCCTGAAGTTCCATCGGGCCAACAAGTAATTTGAGGCAGCGGCGATGCCTCGCGTCGCCCATGCCGTCTCCTTTCGCCGCCGGAGTAGGCGGCGGATTCCGGAGCCGGGGGTTGAGTGTTAAACCGTGTGTCACTCCGCCCCCGGCTCTGCTCTCCGCCAAACCCCACCGCCCTCGCGACCTTCTCCGTCAACACTCATCCAGACATGCGCCCGACCCTTCCCTCTTCCCACGACAAGGTCCTCTTTACCCCAGGCCCCCTCACCACCAGCCTCGCCGTCAAACAGGCCATGCTTCATGACGCCGGTTCGTGGCACTGGGAGTTCAACGACCTCGTCAAATCCATCCGCGACCGCATTCTCGCCCTCGCCCACCTCTCCACCACTTCCGGGTGGGAGTGCATCCTCCTCCAAGGCAGCGGATCCTTCGGCGTCGAAGCCGTCCTCGCCTCCATCATTCCCCCCAACGGCAAGGTGCTCGTCCTCGCCAACGGCGCCTACGGCGAACGCGCCATCATGATGCTCCAGCACCACCGCACGCCACACACTGTCCTGCGCACCCCTGAGAACACCCCCCCCTCCCCCGCCGACCTAGATCGCACCCTCGCCGCTGATCCCGCCATCACCCACGTGGTGGCCATTCACTGCGAAACCACCACCGGCGTGCTCAATTCCATCGAAACCCTCGGACCCGTCGTCCGCGGTCATCAGCGCGTCTTCATCGTCGATGCCATGAGCAGTTTCGGCGCGCTCCCCATCGATTTCGAAGCCAGCGCCATCGACTACCTCGTGTCGTCCGCCAACAAGTGCATTGAAGGCGTCCCCGGTTTCTCGTTCGTCATCGGTCGCCGCGCGCATCTCGAGTCCACCGCGGGTTGGGCCCGCAGCCTGTGCCTGGACCTGCTCGGCCAGCTCAAGGGCTTCGATAAGAACGACCAGTTCCGTTACACGCCACCCACCCATGCCATCCTCGCCTTCGATCAGGCGCTCAAGGAACTCGAACTCGAAGGCGGCCCAACCGGCCGCGCGAACCGCTACCGGCGCAATCACGAGGTGCTACTCGCTGGAATGCGCCGCATCGGCTTCCGTTCGTATCTCCCTCCGGAGGTCCAGAGTTGCATCATCACTTCCTTCCTCTTCCCCCAGGACCCGCGATTCACCTTCGACGCCTTTTACCGCCGCCTGAGCGACAAGGGTCACATCATCTATCCCGGTAAAATCAGCCAGGCTGACACCTTCCGCATTGGGTCCATCGGCCGAATCTTTGAAGCGGATGTCCGCTCCCTGCTCAGCGCCGTCGCCGAAACCGTCTCGGAGATGGGCCTGCAATTCCTGCCGCCACAAAACTGACGGACCTGCCAACGCCGCCACCACCCATCCCTGACCACCGAACCGTCGCCCCATGGGGGCGAATCCCTGAGACTTGATCCCCAGTTCGTCCCTCCATGCCCACCCCCTTCACTGTCAACGGTCGCACCTACAACCCTCCCGCCCGCGCCGTCGTCGGCATCTGCCTCGACGGCTCGGCCGATGAATACCTCGATGCCGCGCTCGTTCGCGGGCGCATGCCTCACCTCGCCCGGATTACGCTGACCGGCCATCGAGGATTCGCCCGCGGGGCCATGCCCAGTTTCACCAACGTCAACAATTCCTCGATCGTCACGGGTGTCCCGCCCGCCGTTCACGGCATCGGCGGCAACTTCTTCTTCGACACCACCTCCGGCCAGGAAGTGATGATGAACTCGGCGACCTTCCTGCGCGCCGACACCCTCTTCCCCGCGGCTCAAAGTGCCGGCCGCAAGGTCGCTGTCATCACCGCCAAGGAGAAACTCCGCGACATCTTCGCCCATCGCCTCATCGCCACCGGGGGCATCGCGTTTTCCTCCGAAAAGGCCGGCTTCGCTCAACCGGAATCCCACGGCATTGGCGGCGTCGAAGCCCTCGCGGGACCCACCCCGGCCATTTACTCCGGCGATGCCTCCCTCTATGTGCTGCGCGCGGGTGTCGCCCTGCTTCGACGCGGTCTCGCTGATTTCCTTTACCTCAGCACCACGGACTTCATGCAGCACAAGTTCGCGCCCGAAGCCCCCGAGGCGGTGGCGTTCTACGCCGGCATCGATGAAGCGCTTGGCCAACTGCTCGATCTGGGTGCTGTGGTCGGAATCACCGCCGACCACGGTATGAACGCCAAACAGAACCCGGACGGCTCGCCCAAGGTCATCTACCTCGAAAGCGCTCTCGACTCCCACTTTGGTCCCGGTTTCCGCGTCATCCTGCCGATCACCGATCCCTACGTGGTGCACCACGGTGCCCTCGGCAGTTTCGCTCAGGTCCATCTCCCGACGTCAGCCCAACCCGGAGTCACCCCGGGGTCCGTCGTCCGCTGGCTCATGACGCTTGCCGGGGTCAGCGAAGCGCTCGAACGCGACACCGCCGCCCGGCTCATGGAACTTCCGCCCGACCGCATGGGCGACCTCGTCGTTTGCTCCGCACGCGACGTGGTTCTCGGTCGAACCCCCGCTTACCATGACCTCAAGGTCATCGAAGGCGGCCTCCGCTCCCATGGCGGACGCTACGAGGAAATGGTTCCCTTCGTCTTTTCCCACCCACTGCGCCCGGAATACGCCCGCCACGCCGTCGCCGACGTGCGGAACTTCGACCTCTTTGACTTCTGCTGCAACGGCACCACCGTCGCGTGAACCATGAAGACAGCATCGCGACTATTCCTCGCCTCCCTCGCGATCGTTGGTCTCGTTTCGTTTCTCCTTCTGCGTGACGACCGCCCGGCGCGGCCCGGCGCAGGCGGCACTGCATCGTCGCTGCTCCTGTACTGCGCCGCCGGTTTGAAAACTCCGGTGACCGATGTGGCCGCCGACTACGAACGCCGCTTCGGCGTCCGGGTCGAGATCCAGTACGGCGGCTCAGGCACACTGCTCAGTAACCTTCGCGTCGCCCGCCGCGGCGACGTTTTCCTCGCCGCCGACACCGACTATCTCTCCATCGCCCGTTCCAATGGACTGGTCGCGGAGATCCTCCCGGTCGCCCGCATGACGCCCGTCATCGTCGTCGCAAACGGCAACCCCAAAGCCATACAGAATCTGGCCGACCTTCAACGCGCCGGCGTCTCCGTCGCCCTTGCCAATCCCGACGCCGCCGCCATTGGCCGGTTGACGCGCGCGGCTCTCGAACGCGCCGGCCTATGGGAGACGTTCTCGACCCAGGCCAAGGTTTTCAAACCCACCGTCAACGACGTCGCCAACGACGTGAAGCTCGGCGCGGTCGATGCCGGCATCGTCTGGGACGCCACCCTTCACCAATACCCGGAACTCGTCGCCGTCCCCGCCAAGGAACTCGCCCAGGACGCAGGCCACGTGGCCATGGGGATCTTGAAATCCTCCAGCCAGCCCAGCGCCGCCCTTCATTTTGCCAGGTTCCTGTCGGCCCACGACGGCGGATTGCCCTCCTTCGCCAAGGCCGGCTACCAGGTGGTGGACGGCGATGATTGGAAGCACCAACCCGAGGTTGTGCTCTTCAGCGGCGGCGTGAATCGCATCGCCATCGAGGACACCCTGAATCGTTTCGAAGAACGTGAAGGGGTCCGCATCACCCGGGTCTACAACGGTTGTGGCATTCTCACCGCCCAGATCCGCGCCGGCCAACGTCCCGACGCCTACTTCGCCTGCGACGTTTCCTTCATGACCAACGTACAGCAGCATTTCCTTCCCTCGGTGGAACTGGCCCAGACCCGGATGGTCATTCTCACCCAGAAATCGAACCCACGGAACCTCCGGTCGCTGGCGGACCTCGGTGCTCCCAACCTCCGGATCGGGGTGGCGAATGAGGAACAAAGCGCCCTGGGCGCTCTCACCGCGCGGCTGCTGCGCCAGGTCCGGTTGTACGACACGATCCGGCCGAATATCGCGGTCCAGACGCCCACTGCCGATCTCCTGGTCAACCAGTTGCGCGCCGGCGCGCTCGACGCCGCCATCGTCTATCAGGCCAACACCAGCCAGGTCCGTGAATCGCTCGACGTCATTCCCATCGACGCCCCCGAGGCTCTCGCGATCCAGCCTTACGCCATCGGTCAGTCGTCCCAAAACACGTTCCTCATGTCACGGCTCCTCGATGCCCTCGTTTCCGCCGACTCCCAAAAACGGTTCGAGGAAGCCGGATTCGCATGGCGCTCCCCGGCAGGTCCCGCCGCGCCATGACCGTGGCCCCATCCTCCACGCCCGGCCCCTCGATCCCTCGGGACCCCACCCGCGCCGACCGCGCCTTCCTGCTTGCGCTCATCGTGCTCGGCGGAAGTTATCTTCTGGTGCTCGGCGCCATGCTGGTGGCGGACGCCTCGTACACTTCGCCCTCTCACCTGTGGAAGGCGCTGCGCTCGCCCGAGATCCGGTACGCCATCCACCTCAGTTTTCTCACCTGCACCCTGACCGCCATTCTCTCGGTGTGGGTCGCCGTTCCCATCGGTTACCTCATGGCCCGCTGGCGTTTTCCAGGACGCGCCCTCGTCGATGCACTGCTGGACATTCCGATCGTTCTGCCCCCGCTCGTCATCGGTCTGAGTCTGCTCATCCTCTTCCAAACCCCGCCAGGCCGCGCCATCGAACGGTTCATCCCCGTCACGTACGCCATCCCCAGTGTCATCCTCGCCCAGTTCATGGTCGCCTGCGCCTTCGCCGTCCGGACCATGCGCGCGACCTTCGACCTGATCAGCCCCCGCCAGGAGCACGTCGCCCTGACCCTCGGGTGTTCCCGACCCCAGGCCTTCTGGTGGGTCGTCATCCCGGAGGCCAAACGCGGCATCCTCACCGCCGGCACTCTCGCCTGGGCCCGGGCTCTCGGTGAATTCGGCCCCATCCTCGTCTTCTCCGGCGCCACCCGCATGAAGACCGAAGTGCTGCCCACCACCGTTTTCCTCGAGCTGAGCGTCGGAAACCTCGAGGCGGCCGTCGCCGTTTCCCTGCTCATGGTCGTTGCCGCGGTCGCCGTTCTCCTCATCATCCGGACGTTCGGCGCCCAGGAATCCATCGGACGCCCACTCTGACCGTGATCAACGTCCGTCAGCTTCATCTCCGCGCCGGCAGCTTCCTGCTGTCCAACGTATCGTTCACGATTGCCTCCGGCAGTTACGCCGTGCTGATGGGCCGGACCGGCTCCGGCAAAACCACCCTGCTCGAAGGGGTCTGCGGCCTCCGCCGCGTCGAATCCGGCTCCATCCACCTCCACGACCGCGACATCACCCACCTGCCACCCGCATCGCGCGGCATCGGTTTCGTCCCTCAGGAAGCCGCCCTGTTCCACCACCTCACCGTCGCGGAACACCTCGCCTTCGCTCTTCGCGTTCGCAAATGGCCCGACCCTGCCATCCGCTCCCGCGTCGTTGAAGTCGCCGAATCGCTCCGCCTCACCCCTCTGCTCGACCGACACACCCAGGGCCTCAGCGGCGGTGAATCCCAACGCGTCGCCCTCGGTCGCGCCCTCTCGTTCCGCCCCGACATCCTGTGCCTCGACGAACCCCTCAGCGCTCTCGACGACGAAACCCGCGACGAAATCTGCTCCGTTCTCGCCACTCTCCATCGCACCACCGGCGTCACCGTCCTGCATATTACCCACAACCAGCGTGAAGCCGACCGCCTCGCCAGCGTCGTCCTCCGCCTCGAACAGGGGTCCGTCGCTTGCGAGCACCGCTCTCCATGAACCGTCTATCTCTTCCTCCCTCTCCCTCCGCAGCAAAGCGAAGGTGGGAGAGGGTCGGGGTGAGGGCTCCCCTCCCCGGTTCATGGTCCCAATGCGTGTCCATGCTTTGGAAAACTTGCCTCCCCATGAACCCTTTGCCTTCCCTCGTGGCGACTGACGTTCCGCCCGACCTTGATCCAAATGTCCCGCCCGGCGGACGGTTCTCCTCCCAGCCCCTCGACAACGTCGAGCGCGATACCTACGGCTGGCAGATCGATCTCGACGGCTTCGGCGAAGCGGGCCAACGCCGGCTCAAAGGCGCCACGGTCCTCATCTCCCGCGTCGGTGGCCTCGGCGGTGCCGTCGCTCAATACCTCGCCGCCGCTGGCATCGGCCGCCTCATTCTCGCCCACGCCGGCGCCATCCAGCCCAGCGACCTCAATCGCCAGATCCTCATGACCCACGCGGGCATCGGCCATAGCCGGATCGATTCCGCCAGCCGCCGCCTTCGCGACCTGAACCCCCGCCTCGAGATCATCGCCGTTCCGGAAAACATCTCCCCCGCCAACGCCGACGCCCTCGTGGCCCAGGCCGATGTCGTCGTCGACGCCGCCCCGCTGTTCACCGAGCGCTACGCGATCAACCGTGCTGCCATGGCCGCCCGCCGGCCCGTCGTCGAAAGCGCCGTCTACGATCTCGAGCTTCATCTCACCACGATCCAGCCCGGAACCACCGCCTGCCTCCGGTGCCTCTACCCGGAACCCTCCACCACCTGGCAGCGGCGATTTCCCGTCCTTGGCGCCGTCTCCGGGTTCGCCGGCACCCTCGCCGCCCTGGAAGTCGTCAAACTCATCACCGGCCTCTCACGCCCGCTCACCCATCAATTGTTGGTCGCCAACCTGCGAACCATGTCCTGGCGAAAACTCCGCACCCGCCGACTGTCGGATTGCCCCGACTGCGGCCATCTTTCCACCCCATGAAGGCGCCCACTGCGAATGGCGTATGGCGATCGATGCCACCGGTTTCCATGAATCCTCCGTCCGTGGGGCCGACTGCCAGTCGGCCGTATCGCCGACTGCCAGTCAACGGGGCGCAGTATCGAAACCACCCGCGCAGGCTGGCAGCCTGCGAGACAGCAGGTTGGGCAACCTGCGCTACCACAGGCGGCAGGTTTCCGCTCCAACAGCCTTCCTTACTCAACGCCTCACTCAGTTCTGTACGCCCCGGTTCATGGTCCGTGACCCGTTTCGTTTGGAACGTCTCGCTCCTATCGATCTTCCTCGTCGCCTCTTCCGCGGCCCTCGCTTGCCGCTACTCCGTCCGCGATACCGGCTTCGTCGATCTCGGCGCCGATCCTTATCGCCTCATCCTCCACCTTGCCCCGGACGCCTTGCCGCTACGGCGCGCCGACTTCGAGCAAAGCGCCGCCGCCGTGCTGCTCGACGCCAATATCACTTTCTCCGCGTCGGCGAGCGAAGACGGCAGCCCCTCGCGTCTCGTTCTCCGAAGCCCCGACCAACGGGAACTCGCTCTCGCCGGCGCGACCGCCCCATCCCTTCCCTCCTCACGGGCGAGCATCGTCGAGCTTCTGGAACGGGCCGTCTCATCCCCGGCTCGCACCCAACTCCATGACGACCTTCTGCGGGCCTACGCCGTGCTTGTATTCGTCGAAGGGCAGGACTTATCCGCCAACCGACGCGCCCGGCAAACCCTCGACGAAGCCATCGCCGCCATCACACGGCTCCTTCCGGAGATGCCCAAGCCCGTGAATGTTCCTCCGCGGATCCTTGCCATCCCCGCCCCGTCCATCGCCGCGGAGTCCGTGCTGATCTGGGGTCTCGGCATGAACCCGCAACCCACCCAGGACCCGCGTGTCGCCGTGGTCTTCGGCCGCGGCCGGCGCGTGGGCGAACCCTTGGAAGGCGGTCTCATCACCCGCACCGTGCTTCAGGATCGTCTCGCCATCATCGGCCAGGACTGCGAATGCGATCTCGATCGCAGTTCTCTCCAGGGACCCGTCATTCCCGCCCGCTGGGATACCGCGCGCCAGCGCGCCGCCGCCAACGCCCTGGGCTTTGACCCGGAGAATCCGCTGATTCGCGCCGAAATCTCCCGCATCGTCCTCAAAGGCCCTGCCAAACCCGGCGCCGGTCGAACCACATCCGGCGCCTTCGACGCTCTCGCCTTGGGTTATTCCGAGGAACCCATCGAAGCGGCGGCCACGATTCCCGCCGACACGACCGAGGAGCCCGTCGCGGAGGAACCGACGGCTGCCTTAACGTCCAAGCCTTTCCCCAAGCCTCCCGCACCGGCGGCTGGGTTGCCAGTGACCGCCGGCGTCCTGGCGCTCTGGACCACCCTCTCTGGCTTTGGTTTGGTCATCGCTCTCGCCGGTGCCTGGCTGTTGAACCGCTCCCGAAGGGACCGCTCATGAGTCCACTCCTGCTTATCCTCAAAGAGTTGTGGCACCACCGCTGGAACTCGCTCTGGACCGCTGGCGCCCTCACCGCCGCCGTCACCCTGCTCGTTGCGGTCCGACTCACCGCCAAGGCCGCCGAGCGTGAGACCACCCGCATCATGCGCGATCTCGGTTTCAATCTACGCATCATCCCCGCCGCCACCGACACCGCCTACCTCTGGGCCAAAGGCCATTCGGACGTCACGATGCCCGAGGAGTTCATCCGGACTTTCGCCGCACAGAAGGGCGTGTTCATGACCTTCAACCACCTCACGGCCACGCTTCGCCAGCGTTACCCGCTCGCCCAAGGCGAAGTCATCCTCGAAGGCGTCTCTCCCTCGATCTCCGATGAAGGCAAGAAGCCGATGGGCTACTCCATTCCCAAGGGTCAACTCTACCTCGGCAGTTCCGCCGCCCGACTGCTCCAAGCCCCGCGCGGCGCCCACGTCACCCTCGGCGGCAAGTCCTTCGCGGTTGAAAAGGTCCTGACCGAATCCGGCACCGAGGACGATATCCGGGTCTACGGCCATCTCTCCGATGTCCAGTCGATGCTCAACCTCCCCGGACGCATCAACGAAATCCAGGCCATCGACTGCCTCTGCGTCACCTCCGACCAGGACCCGCTCGGCCAGATTCGAACCGCACTCGCCAAACTGCTCCCCGACACCCAGGTCCTCCACGTGCGCGCCCTCGCCGACGCCCGTGCCCGACAGCGCCAGATGGCGGAGAAATACGCCGCGTTTTCCGTGCCACTCACCTTGGCCATCGCCGCCCTGTGGGTCGGGTCGCTGGCCATTCTCAATGTCCGCCAGCGCCGCCCGGAAATCGGTCTCTGGCGCGCCCTTGGACACGGCTCCGGCCGCCTTGCCAGTCTCTTTCTCGGCAAGGCCGTCCTTCTTGGTGTGTTCTGCGGCCTGCTCGGCGCGATCGCCGGCACGGCCCTCGCCCTCGCGTTCGGACCCACCATCTTCCACGTGACTGCAGCTTCCATCACCTGGAACCCTCAGCTCGTCCTGGCCGCCATCGCCCTCACCCCTGCCTTCGCTGCGTTCGTGTCCTTTGTCCCGGCCATGATCGCCCTGAATCAGGACCCAGTCGAAACCCTCCGCGCCGACTGATGCCCATGATCACCTGCGACGACGTTTCCAGAGAGTTCCCCACCCGCCACGGGATGGTCCGAGGGCTTGACCAGGTTCGCCTCACCGTGACCCGGGGCGAATTCGTCACCATCAAAGGCGCCAGCGGCTCAGGCAAGTCCACCCTTCTGCTGACCCTGGGCGGCATGCAGCGCCCCACCCGAGGCACTGTGAACCTCGACGGTTCCGATGTGTACGCCCTGTCCCCAGCCGAGCGCGCCCAGTTCCGAGCCCGAAGCATCGGCTTTGTGTTCCAGCTCTTCCATCTGCTCCCTTACCTGGACACGCTCGAAAACACCCTCACTGGACTTCCACCAGGCTCCGATGCCGTCACCGGACGCAAAGCTGCTGTCGCTCTGCTGGAACAACTGGGCCTCGCCGATCGCGCCCGGCACAAACCCGCCACGCTCAGCGCCGGCGAACGCCAAAGGGTCGCCCTCGCCCGTGCTCTCCTGAAGAATCCACCCGTCATCCTCGCGGACGAACCCACCGGCAACCTCGATCCCGACAACGCCATCACCGTCTTCCAACATCTCGCCCGGTACAATCAAGCCGGCGGCACCGTCGTGGTCGTCACCCACGGCACCGACGCCGACCACTTCGCTTCCCGCGCCTTTCACCTCGAAAAAGGACGTCTCTCATGCACCTGATCCTCCGTCGACTCACCCTCTTTTTGCTCGGAGCCGCCGCCTTCCCGGCGCTCGCCACCGATTGGCCCACCTACCAATCCGACCTCGCCCGCTCCGGCATCTCCCCGGACCCGCTCCCAACCCCACTCGCGCCCCTCTGGTCCTGGCAGTCTCCCCACCCGCCGCAACCCGCCTGGCAGGGTGAGGCCAAATGGGACGGATGGAACAAGGTCTATGACCTCAAACCCCGACAGATCTTCGACCGCGCGTTCCACCCCGTCGTCGCCAACGGCCGTGTCCTTTTTGGTTCGTCCGCCGACGACAAGGTCCATTGCCTCGACGCCAAAACCGGTGCACCGGTCTGGGCCTTCTACACCGAGGGCCCCGTTCGCTTTGCCCCCATCGTCGCTGGCGATCGGGTCTACTTCGGCTCCGACGACGGCAAAGTCTACTGCGTCACGGCCGCCGAGGGTCAACTCGTCTGGTCCCGCCGGATCGCCCCCGAAGATCGGCGCATTCCCGGCAACGGCCGGATCATCTCCGCCTGGCCGGTCCGCACGTCCGTGATCCTCCAGGAGGGTCGGGTCTACGCCACGGCCGGCATGTTCCCCTCCGAAACCGTGTATCTCGTCGCCCTCGACGCGGCGACCGGCGAGGAACGCTGGCGCCAAACCCAGATCGATCTTCCCGCCCAAGGTTATCTGCTCGCTTCCAAGTCCCGCCTGTACGTCCCGGCCGGACGCAACAACCCCGTTGTCTGCGACCTAGCCACCGGGAAACGCCAACACGTCGTCGAAGGCGCCGGAGGCACCTACGCCCTGCTGACCGGCGATACCCTCATTTTCGGCCCCGGCAAAACCGGCCAGTTGGGCGTCGTCGATGAGGATCAGTCCGACCAACTCGCTTCCTTCCAAGGCCATCACCTCATCGTCAAAGGCAATCGTTCCTACCTGCATTCCGACACTGAAATCACCGCCCTCGACCGCGGGCGTTATCTCGCCCTCGCCCGCCAGCGCAAGGAGTTGTCCAGTCAGCAAAGCGGCCTCGTGAAGAAGCTGCGCAATCTCGAAAAGAAGAAGGCGACCGCCGCGGAGATGGTCCCGCTTCGTGAGCAGGTCGCTGATCTCGGCCAACAAGTCGACAAGACGACCACCGGCATGGAGGACTGCCGGCTCTGGACCGTTCCGTGCCAATGGCCGGACGCCATGATCCTCGCGGGCGACACGCTCGTCGTCGGGGGAGCCGACACCGCAGCGGCGTTCGCGGTGTCCACCGGCCAACGCCTCTGGACACAACCCGTCCAAGGTCGCGCCTATGGCCTCGCCGCCGCCAACGGACAGCTCTGGATCGCCACGGACCAAGGGACGCTCCATTGCTTCGCCAACACCACCCTTCGCGCCTCCCGCTGAGCCCCATGAACCACAACCCATCCAATCCGACGAAACCCGCGGCGCATGTTCACCCTCTCCCACCGGGAGAGGGCCGGGGTGAGGGCCGCCTGCTCCACTCCTCGCGTCTAGGTTCATGGTCCCCCTCCATTCTCGAACCTCGGAGAACGCTCCTTCCCATGAATCCCACCGTCGTTCTCAATCTAGTTGCCGCCATCGTTCTTCTCCTCTCCGCCCTTCCCAGCAGCGCCGCTGCCCCCGCTCCTTCTCCCACACCCCCCGGCACCGTCGTCCACTGGCTCTTCAGCCCCGATCGCCTCCAAGGTTCCAGCATCAAACCCGTCGCCGGCGGCCCCGACATCACCCCCCAAGGCATCCGCCTCGTCGACGATCCTGCTCCCGCACGCATCGAGTTGCCCGGGAAGAATCAGTCGGTCGTCGCCGCCACCGATCTCTCTAAAATCAATCTGCCCAAACAGGACATCAGCGTCGAAGCCTGGGTCCGCGTCGATCG
>Ga0105048_10000490_pt1 | contig 61116 bp, 53 predicted proteins | sample MAT05_FD_78382 | JGI IMG/M metagenome (GOLD analysis project Ga0105048, IMG submission 78382) | Freshwater microbial communities from Lake Fryxell liftoff mats and glacier meltwater in Antarctica - MAT-05 | ecosystem: Environmental > Aquatic > Freshwater > Ice > Liftoff microbial mat | place... | reverse complement strand
CGGAATTCAAAATGGCGACTTGCTGGAAGCCGTAAATGGGCAGCCGATCAGCGTGTCGCAATCGCAGGATGCCGTCGATCAACTGATGCGTGGTGAAGTGGCGCCTGGTCTCGGCGTCGAGGTTACGGTACGTCAAGCCGACGGCACCTCATTCACACGCTTCATCGCGTTTGGTATCATCAATGTGCCATCGGTTATCTGGCGCGTGCTTGCTGAAGACTCGTCGCTCGGTTACGTGCATATTCTGCGCTTCACCGCGCGCACACCAGACGAGGTGAGTGAGGCATTAACTGCACTGCGCGCGGATGGGATACGCGCTTTGGTTCTCGACTTGCGCGGCAATACAGGCGGACTGCTGCAAGAGTCGATCGATGTCGCGGATGAATTTCTGGACAGCGGCTTGATCGTTCGCCAGTCGGAGCCGACACAACAAACCGATTTCACCGCACAGCCGGGGGGCGCATCACTCGATCTGCCGATGGTGCTGCTGGTCAACGAGATGACCGCCAGCGGCGCCGAATTGGTCGCCGGAGCGCTGCGTGACCGCGATCGCGCTATCCTGATCGGGCGGAAAACCTATGGAAAAGGGACAGTGCAGAGAATTTTTGCGTTGTCTGATCGTTCTTCGCTGCATGTGACATCAGCCGAATGGTTCACACCGTCCGAGCGCCCATTGGACGCAATCGGAATTGAGCCAGATATTCTGGTTGAACTTCCGACCGATGGACGCGATCTCGATCTGGCAGCCGCGATCGTCTACTTACAATCCGCGCCTCAGACGGCGTGCATGATCTGCGATGAAAGTGAAAGCACATGAGCAATGAAGGTCTTGACGGTATAAAGGTGATCTCTCGTAATCGTAAAGCCTCGCACGAGTACAGTCTGGAGCGCAGCTTTCAAGCCGGACTGGTGTTGACGGGACCAGAGATCAAATCTATCCGCGCCAACAACGTCAGCCTGCAGGACGGCTTTGTACAGGAACGAGAAGGTGAGCTGTGGTTGATGAATGTACATGTCAAGCTGTATGAGCAGGCGGGCATCTATGGCTTCACCGATCCGCTGCGTCCGCGCAAGCTGCTGCTGCATAAAAAAGAGATCGCCCAGATTGTAGGACGGATGCGCGAGCGTGGTTATACGGTCGTACCGACGATGATGTTCTTGCAGCGGGGCAGGGCAAAGATCGAAATTGCGCTGGCAAAGGGTAAAAAGCTGTACGACAAGCGCGCCGACAACGCCCAACGCGACAGTGATCGTCAATTGCGTCGGGTCATCAAAGAACAAAGCCAGGAATAGGTGCAGGTTTGCCAGTTGACCTCATATAGGGCTGATATACAATACATCTATCAGCGCCCATAGCTCAGTGGATAGAGCATTGGTCTTCGGAACCAAGTGTCGGGGGTTCGAATCTCTCTGGGCGCACCTGATGGCATGGAAATTCGACGCTTGCGTCGGCTTTGTCAGGCTGTTATGATCCATTTGTATTGCCCCTATCGTCTAGAGGCCCAGGACGCAGCCCTCTCAAGGCTAAAACACGAGTTCGAATCTCGTTGGGGGCACACCTGCCGCAAACAAACGAACCAGCAATTGCTGGTTCGTTTGTTTTCCAAGTAAATGAACTGAACGAGATAAATCACATGGTCGAACGTCGTAAAAGCGCGCCCGCGCAGCCCTATCTTTTGGAATGCCTCCCTGGACTGACAGAATTCGTCGAAGCAGAGTTGAACGAATTTATCGAATTGGGTCGTCTTGAAGCCGATCAGATCGCCCGACATGGTGCGCATGACCTCGTGTGTACGACGCGCAGCGCGGAGACACTCCTGCATTTGCGCACCGTGCAATCAGTCTACAGCCTGGTCGAGTTCGCGGTGCCGCGTCCAAAAGCACTGCTGGGCGATCAGCATTTTCGGCGCCTGCGCGAACAATTGGAAGGAGTCGTCGCCAGTCAACCGCGCGGCAGCTTCACCAGCTTTCACCTCGCGGCTGCTGGCTCCGATTCGACCGTCATGACCCGCCTGAAAGCAGCTTTGTCCGAGGCGCTGGCACTCCCGGTGGATGAAGACAGCGGCGATCTGCTGCTGCGCGTGCGCAAAGCACCCGATAACGATGCTGTGTGGGAGTCGCTGGTACGTCTGACACCACGACCCTCAGCGACCCGCTACTGGCGTGTGTGCGATATGGTAGGCGCGCTCAACGCGACAGTGGCGCACGTCATGAGTCGGCTGGCGGCGCCGGATGCGGGTGTGCTGTGCAATCTCACCAGTGGATCAGGCACGATCGCCATCGAACACACCATCAAGCGACCGGATGCGCAGGCGATCGCTATCGACCTTGACCCAGAAACTATCGCCTGCGCGCTGCAAAATGCCGCCGCATCGAGGACGCTCGACGCTATCACGTTTATTCTCGCCAACGCCGCCACACTCCCTGCCGCCAGCGCCAGCTTTGACGCGCTGTGCGCAGATCTGCCGTTTGGACAGCGCGTTGGGTCGCACAATGCCAATATCACCCTGTATCCGCGCCTGCTGCGTGAAGCAGCGCGCATCGCCAAGCCAGGGGCGACCTTCGTCATTCTGACTCACGAAATTCGTCTGATCGAGACGTTCATCGCACAACAGACCTCGTGGCGCGTCGAGCGCGAGATTCCAATCACGCTGCGCGGACTGCATCCCCGGATCTACGTTCTGCGCCGACAGCTCAACTACGACTTCAGCCAAAGCAGCTCGTAAGGCTCCATCGTGAAGGCAGAATCGGCACCGACTGCGTAAAGGCGACCGGAAAGCTGATCGGTCAGGCGGACGTCGTCTGCCTTTAAGACGGCGAGCAGCGTATTGGTCGGGAAGGTCTGGCGAAACTCGGAGAAGTTACCTAATACCAACAGCTCGCGCGCCCGGCTGAACGCGAATATGTGCTTATTTTGCAGATCGTGAAAACGTGCGTCATTACCCGCTAGAGCTGGCAGCATTTTGCGCCGCTGAATCAGCGATTGCAGCCCCGTAAATACCGCGCCTTCCGGGGTATCCACATGGTGGCGGCGCGCGGCACGTCCATCAGGAAACGCCGGGCGATGAATCCAGCGGCTGTCATCCGCTTTAGTCGGATCATCTCTGTACGCTACAGCGTTGAGTGCTGCCAGTTCATCCCCCAGATACAACAGCGGAATGCCGCCAATGCTTAAAACGATGCCGTAGATGAGTAGTATTCGCTGTACAGCCTGCTGCTGCGCATCGACATCGCCATCCGCCAGCGCGCGTTCCAGACCTGCCAGCGCCGCAGTCGTCCCGGATACGCGCATATCTCCAGTGCGCGGATTGTAATTGAATGGCACTCCCGCCGCGAAACTACCGGGAAACTGCCCAGTATAAAAATTGTTGAGAAAGGTGCGGTGTGCGCCTCCGTCGATGCCGACCGCCGCTGCGTCTTCATCGGCAAAACCCCAGCCTATATCGTCATGAGAACGCACATAATTGAGCCAGGTTGTACCGGGATCGAGGGCAAAGCGCTGCTGCATGGCGTGACGCATGAGGAAGGTCTCGCGCGTCGCCAGGGCATCCCACAGATGGCTCATCAGGATCGGGTTGTACGACAGCTGGCACTCTCCTGGGGCGATGTAGCTTTTCACGTCGCGGGGATGTACGATCGCCTCGGACTTGAAGAGCAATGCGGGTGCTGCCATGCGCACAAAAGCGTTGAAGCCGCGAATGATCCAATGCACCCCCGGAAGATTTTCAGAAGGAGTGCCGAGTTGTTTCCAGACGAACGGCACCGCGTCGAGCCGCAGCACATCGGCACCACGATTTGCGAGAAACAACATCTCACCCAGCATGGCGCGAAATACATCAGGGTTGGCGTAGTTCAGGTCCCACTGGAAATGGTTGAAGGTCGTCCATATCCACTTGTCGATTTCTGGACGATATGTGAAGCTGCCCGGCGCCTGATCGGGGAATATCTCTCGCAAAAATGGCTCATATTCATCCGGCTTGGTGCGATCGTCGAACATATGATAGTAAGCCTGATAGTGCCTGTCGCCAGCGAGCGCTCGGCGCGCCCACTCATGTTCATCCGACGTGTGATTGAACACAAAGTCCAATACCAGTGCAATACCGTGTGCCCGAAATGCCGTCGCCACAGTTTCGAACTCAGCCATCGTGCCCAGATCGGGATCGACCTCACGAAAGCTGCTGACAGCATAGCCACCGTCGTTGTGCGGCTGCGGCGCGACAAACAGCGGCATCAGATGCAAATAGGTAATGCCCAATTCCTGCAGGTATGGCAGCCGATCGTGCAGCCCATGCAGTGTCCCCGCAAACAGATCGACATAGCCGACCGCACCCATCATCTCATGCGAGGTGAACCATAAGGGATCACCGGCGCGTTCTGTATCGCGCGCGCGCATCGTCGCGGGGCGCGTCGCAAAATACTCCGCGACCAACAGTAAGGTTTGCTCTAAATGATAGTGACAGTCGTAATGATCACCATAGAGATGCAAAAACATCTCGAAGGCGTCGGCAAAATGTGTCTCCACTCGTTCGCGGAAAACCGCGCGATCGGCGTCGCTGGCGAGAGTCGGCAGTACGCGCGGTAGGATGCGTGAGAGGGCGACCATACTCTCCTCACGCACGGCGTTCGAGCGAGCAGGGTTGGGGTTCATGACGTTGCTCCGGTCGATCCGGTGTCTGGTTAAATGGTGCAGTGATCATAACGATGCACCCGATGCCTTAATTCAGCGAAAAAGGAAGCGGTTCTTCTTTTTCGCTGGCTTCGAGCATGACATCGAGAATGGTCACTTCTTTCCGGTAGATTTTACGCAGACTGCGCAAAAGTGCGAGCAGATCATTTTCAGCCAGGAGTGCCTGTTTTTCTTCGTTCGGTATTTTCAGTATCGCCGCTGCGAGATAGGCGAGGTCGGCATTGTTGACGGGGAGCTGGGCGCGGTCGAATTGCACGCGCTCGGTTTGCTCCAGCACGCTCAGATAACGCTCGATCCACAGTCGCAGTCGATCGGCAGGCGTGCGAATGAGCGCGCTATTCGCGGTCATGTCCAATGTCAGATTTTCGACCTGACCGACGAGGTAAGGCTGACCTGGTTCCAGACCGGTGACCGAAAATCGTTGTTCGCCAATCGCGGTGAGATTGAGCCGACCCATTGGCAGGGTCTGGACGTGGTTGATCACGGCTGTGCAGCCTACAGTATAGGGGATGGTCTGCCCGCCAAAGCCCTCGACTTCGGCGCCTGACTCGATCAAGACCACGCCAAACGGCTTGCGCTCGCTCAAACAACGCTGCATCATCAACTTGTAGCGTTCTTCAAAGACATGAAGACTGAGGGGCATTTTCGGGAACAATACGGTGTTCAGCGGAAATAGTGGTAGCCGATACATAGCGTCACTCAACCTGTCTATGAAGAGATGTTTTTATTCTACTCAAAAGCGCGTCGATCGCTGGTATATCATTCTTCGTTTCTCGCAATTTACTCATGCAGGCAGAAACACCAACTGCAATGCCTTATCGCCTGGATCGGAATATCTCGGTACAATCGGCACGAATCTGCTGCGATCACTTGCGATTGCTTTCATTTTCTCGGAAAGGGAATTATTTTGAGTATCCAACCACGATTGAACCGCTTGTTCGCGTCAGACGGAAAGTGTTTTGATGTCGCGGTCGATCACGGATTTTTTGGTGAACGCAGCTTTTTGGACGGCATCGAAAATATGGAGCGCGTCGTGGGCACACTCGCGGACGCCGCTCCTGATGCGATTCAACTGAGCATCGGACACGCGCCACTGCTGCAGGCGCTGCCAGGCAAAGCCAAACCCGCGCTGGTATTGCGGACGGATATCGCCAACGTCTACGGCAAGACACTGCCTTCGTCGTTGTATTCGCACGTCATCCATGATGCACTGCTGCAAGCCGTGCGTCTCGATGCCGCCTGTGTCGTGGTCAACCTGTTTAATCTGCCAGGGCAGCCGGACGTATATCGTCAGTGCGTCGAAAATATTTCACGGCTGAAGCCCGCCGCCGAACAGTACGGATTTCCGCTGATGATTGAGCCATTGGTGATGAAGGACAATCAGTCAGCGGGTGGGTACATGGTCGATGGTGATCTGGAAAAGATTGTCACGCTGGTGCGTCAGGCGGTCGAGCTGGGCGCCGACATCATCAAAGCTGATCCGTGCGACGATGTGAGCCAGTATCATCGCGTGATCGAGGTCGCTGCTGGTAAACCCGTGTTGGTGCGCGGCGGTGGCAAGGTATCGGCGCTGGAGATTTTACAGCGCACATCCGCGTTGATGATGCAAGGCGCGCGGGGCATCGTCTATGGACGCAACGTCATTCAGCACCCGTCTCCTGCCGGCATCACCCGCGCGTTGATGGCGGTCGTCCACGACGGCACATCACCCGAAGCAGCCCACGCCGATCTGGAGCTGCTGCTATGAGTGCCGCCCGCAAAACGATTCGCTTTGGCATTATTGGACTGGGGCTGATGGGGCGTGAATTTGCCAGTGCCGCCGCGCGCTGGTGCCATTTACTCGATCTGGATTTCATCCCGCGCATCACGGCGATCTGCGACACCAATCCAGCCTTGTTCGACTGGTTCGAGCGCAACGACATCGGAACGGGGCTGATGACCAGCGACTATCACGATCTGCTGTCCAGCGCCGATGTGGACGCCATCTACTGTGCTGTACCGCACAACCTGCACCAGCAGATGTATATCGACATCATCAATGCTGGTAAGCACCTGCTTGGCGAAAAACCGTTCGGGATCGACAGGGCAGCCAATACTGCAATCCTGGCGGCGATCGCAGCGCATCCCGATCTGTGCGTCGCCTGTTCTTCAGAATTCCCCTTCTTTCCAGGCGCACAGCGGGTCATCCAGGCGATTCGGGATCAGCGCTTCGGGCGGATTGTTGAAGTTCAGGCGGGTTTACTGCATTCCAGCGATCTCGATCCGATGAAGAAGATCAACTGGAAACGGATGGTCGCGCTCAATGGTGAGTATGGCTGCATGGGTGACCTCGGACTGCATCCTTTGCACATTCCGCTGCGTGCTGGCTGGACACCAAAACAAGTCTATGCATCTTTGAACAAAATCGTCACGCAGCGCTACAATGGGGCAGGGGAGCTGGTCCCCTGTGAAACCTGGGACAACGCGACCTTAGTGTGCGAGGTCGAACAGGACGGCAGCGCCTTTCCCATGACGATCCAGACCTATCGTATCGCGCCAGGCGAAACCAATACGTGGTACTTGCGGATAACAGGCACATCCTACAGCATCGAGTATTCGACCAAGTACCCGCGCACTTTGCGCTGGATGCCGTATGAGTCTGGCGCCGAACAGACATGGCAGGTACTCGACCTGGGTTATACATCGGCTTATCCCACCATTACGGGCGGTATCTTTGAATTCGGCTTCACCGACTCCATCCTGCAAATGTGGGCAGCTTTCTGCGATCAGGTCATCAATGGGCGCGACGGGATGCGTCAACCGTTCTATTGTGCGACGCCGGATGAAACCGCTGTGCATCATCGTATTTTGACGGCTGCACTTGCCTCGCACCGCGAGAAACGGGCGATCACGCTGGACGAAACCAGCCTATGAACCAGCCTATCGACATCATTGTCAGCGGACACCTGTGTCTCGACCTGCTGCCAAAAATGGCACACATCGCGCCAGAAGCGTTGTCATCTCCAGGGAAGCTGTTCGAGATCGGCGCGCTGGATATTTCTACAGGTGGCGCCGTCTCGAATACCGGACTGGCGCTGCATCGTCTGGGCGCACAGGTGGCGCTCATGGCAGGGGTAGGCAGCGATCTGCTCGGTCAGATGATTTTGGCATTTTTGCGCGACCGCGACCCCAACCTGTCACGCCACATTCGCGTGCGCGAGGGAGAACAGAGCTCATACACGATCGTTTTGTCACCACAAAATATCGATCGTGTATTTTTGCACTGCACGGGGACTAACGCCACTTTCGGCATAGCTGAGATCGATTACACATTGTTGGAGCGCGCAAAAATTTTTCACCTGGGCTACCCGCCGCTGCTGCCACGCATGTATGCCGATGAGGGGAGAGAGCTGGCGCATCTGTTTGCCGATGCAAAAGCGACAGGCGTAGTTACCTCGTTGGATATGTCGCTGCCGGATCGTCAGGCAGCCAGCGGAGCAGCGAACTGGTGGCGCATTCTGGAGCGCACCTTACCGCATGTCGATATTTTCGTGCCTAGTATCGATGAGGCGCGCTTTGTACTGAATCAGGGCGCAATAAAAAAGGGGGCGTATGACGAAGGTGATATAAGTTTAGCGATGCTGCATTCACTGACAGACGTATTGTTCGAGCTTGGGGACATGGCGATCGTCGGTCTGAAACTTGGTGAACAGGGGATGTATCTGCGCAGCGGATCTGCTGAAAGCCTGACTCGTTTGCGACAGCGTGGCGTGGCACTTGGCATTGCACCAGGTACGCATAGTTATCATCCGGCATTCGATGTAGTGGTGGCAGGAACGACTGGCGCGGGTGACGCGGCATACGGCGCGCTTTTGCTGGCTTTACTACGCGGATTCGACCTCGCTGATTGTGCCCGGTGGATGTGTGCTATCGGCGCGTGCAATGTTGAAGCCGCCGATGCGACCAGTGGTGTTCGCAGCTGGGATCAAACACAGCAACGTATGGACGAGGGTTGGCAGACTGTCGCCAGATCGGTGCCGGAAACATGAATTCCAGCACCGACGATTACTCATGATAATGTCACTTATCACGGACTAATCCAAAAATACATTTGAGCGGATGGCATAGACCCGCTCAAAATCTGCTTAGATGTTTGTGGATGGGGTGGCGTCAGATTTTGAAGGGGTTGAAGTCGGTATGCGTGTCATATACGTCTTCATCCTCAGCGCGTTTCAAGGTGCGAATGACGATCAGCGTGATCGGCGTGAGCAGCACCTCAATTGCCACCTTGAATATGTAATTGGTCACGATCAGCGCCAAGAGCAGATCGGTTGGGAAAACGCCCAGCGCACTTGCGATAACGAAGAATACCACTGTATCGACACCCTGACCTAGCAGCGTGCTGCCGATCGTGCGCATCCACAGCCAACGTCCCTCTGTCGCTATTTTCATCTTGGCAAGGATGAAGCTGTTGACAAATTCGCCCAGGAAATAGGCAGCCAGACTCGCTACAACCAGCCCGCTCACCCCACCCAGGACTGCCTGGAACGCGCCTTGCCCTACTGTCTCCTCCCAGTAAGCTTCACCAGGCAGCCTACTCGTCAGCGCGACGATGCCCGCCATCAGCGCACTGGCGGCAAAACCCATCCAGATTACACGCCGGGATCGTCGATACCCATAAATTTCAGTCAGGATATCGCCGAAAATGTACGAGATCGGAAATACCAGAGTCCCCGCATCAAAGACCAGTGCCAGCGGTCCCAATGACACGCCTAAATCGATGATCTTGGCGCTGCTCAACAAGTTGCTCAACAGCAGCACGGTGACAAAACCCGCTGTCACCAGATCGAGATATTTATAAGCGCGCGGTGTCACATCACGAGTCACTATCGCCTTACTCCGTTCCGGACTATCATAAGCCCATCATTTACTTTCAGATTCCGTATCGTAAGCCAACGATGACTCAAAGACAATATCGACTCGACTTCAGAAAAGAAGATGTCACCTATATTCTCGATCGCGTCAACGCCAGCACCTCATGCTCGTTGGTCGGCGTGGGCAGCATCGGCAAATCGAACCTGATCGCTCACCTGCTCAATCCAGTGGTGCATATTCACTACCTCGGTGGCGACAGCGCCAACATGCTCAAGCTGATCAATATCGATGCCAACATGCTCACCCTGCTCACCGCTGGACAGGATGATGAGGCGCATCGTGCATGGACGGGGTTCGAGCTGATGATGCACCGCCTGTTTTTGGCATTCTATCCGTTCGAGGTACTGAGCGCTGACGACGCACGCAGCTTTTTCACCACCTATCAATCGCTGCAGGACGGGCGCAACCCGCTGTATGCCTCGATGGGGCTGCGTTATTTTGAACTTGGATTAGCATTTTTTCTGCGACGCGGATTCAAGCTGGTGTTCCTGTTCGACGAATTCGAGACGATGCTCGATCGAATGCCGGTCAAATTCTTCCTGGCGCTGCGTGGTTTACGTGATGTTTACAAAGGACAGTTGAGTTATATCACGTTTGCACGTTCTCCCCTGCCTGTACTGATCGAGCGCATCGGTTTCGACGCCCTGTCGATCGAGCCGTTTGTCGAGCTGTTCAACGACCATGTACGCTACATCGGACCGTACAGCACCCAGGATGCAGCCGATATGGTGAGTGTCCTCGTTAAACGCAGCAGCCGCCCTCTATCGGATTCGACGGTGGCTGCCCTCCTTGACGCCACTGGACGTTTCGCCGGCATGATCCGTGCAGGTTGGTCGATTCTGGAGATGGCGAACAATTACACGCCGACCAACGCGCAGGACGCCGCTGTTTTCCTGGGTGCCCGCAAATCGATCCGCTTAGAGTGTCGCACGATCTGGGACGGCCTCAACCTTTCCGAGCAAATTGTGTTACGTGCCGTTGCCCGGTTGGAGTCGTACAACATCAACAGCGCCAGCGAAGATGCTGTCTCGATGCTGCTGCAAAAACGGCTGCTGCGGCTCGATCGCGCGCTTAATGCGCTCATCGTCGAACCCCCCGTGCTGCGCTATTTTATCGCGCACAGCGCGGACCTGTAGTCGCCAATGGAGGGGTATCTCATCCCAGCGGCATCGGCGCGTGTCGAGATGATGGTGGCAAATTCGCGCTTTATCACCGTCGCTGAACGCGCCGAAACGGTCGAGGCGGCGCGAGGGCTGATTCAGCGAATGCGTGCAGAGTTCCCTGATGCCAATCATCACGTTTATGCCTATCGGGTGGGCTTTCCACCGTCGGTCATCGAAGGCATGAGCGACGCGGGCGAACCCTCCGGCACCAGCGGTCCGCCCGCGCTGGCTGTACTGCGTGGCAGCGCTGTTGGCGATGTGGCACTGGTGATCACGCGCTACTTTGGCGGCACCAAGCTGGGCACGGGCGGTTTGACACGCGCCTACAGCGAGGCAGCACGGATGGTATTATCGGCGCTGGCTCTGGAACGCAAAATACAGAAGTCGCGTTATGCTTTCGATCTACCCTATCCGCTTTACGAGCTGGCAACACGGCTGCTCGCAGAGCATGAGGCTCAGATCGAAGATCAAACATTTTCTGGTGAAGTGAGTCTGTATATCGTGCTGCCGACCGAGCGGTCGGCAGCTTTTATCACGGCACTGATCGAGCTGTCGTCTGGCGCGGTGACGCCGGTGCTGCTCGACTAAGCCAGTAAGTCGAATTCATTTGAGAGGACATGTCTTTACACTTCCCTACGAATGCGGGGGCAGAGACGTGCAACAAACAATGCGTCCGACTTATGCAGTTAACGTCAATGGCTTAACCCTAACCATACGTACACGCGCTGTATTGTCCACCCAGGACGATCCGAAAATCGACTTCACGTTCCGCCATTGGCTCCAGTGTGGTACGACCCTCATCGATACGCAGCGCCCGTTGCAGCAGCGAAAGACTGCTTCCCTTCGTCCTGCCTGTGTAATCCGTCATCGTAGTACGATCCTGGTAAGGTGCAGACTCGTCTGCGATGATCGGCGCGAACCCCTCCCATGCCAATCGATCGGCGGCGACCCGCGACAGCGCGCCAAAGCCGCTGGCGTTGACGATTAGGACGCGCGGTGATTCGCTGACAAATTGTCGCTGCGATGGCGGCTGCATCATCGTCTCTTCAAGGCGCTGTAATGCGGCACGCTCTGGCAACAGCACACTCGATCCCTCAGGCGACAACCACGAACGTACCTCGTGATTTGGTCGCAGCGTATACGAGCGAATGTGTGCGCTGTCCAGCGCCGCCGCGACGGGAAGCAGGCTAATCATATCCTGTAGACTCATATCGGTCTCGACTGCGCCAACGACCTGCGTCCACAGCTCTGCCACCTGCCCTGTCAACCCCAGGTCGTTGATGCGGCGCCACAGTGCGCGCAGCAGCGCCTGATGACGGCGCCCCCGATCGAAGTCGCTGGTAGTGCGGCGGCTGCGCGCATACCACAGCGCCAGATCGCCATCCATCATATGAACACCCACTGGCAGCGTGAACATCTCCCAATTGGCTTCAATGGTTGGATCGAGGTCGGGAGTTGTCAGACGCCAGTCCTCGATTGTGCAGTCTACGGCGATGTCGATACCACCGAGGGCATCGACGATCGCCCGAAAGTCGCTGAAATCGACCCGCGCATAATGATCGATGGTCAGACCGAGATTGTAGGCGATGGTCTGTTTCAACAGCGCCGCGCCGCCGATGTCGCGCTGTTCTCCAAACCCATAGGCGCTGTTCAGACGATAGACGCGCTCACCAGGAATGTAGACATACAGGTCGCGCGGCAGTGACAGCATCGAGACGGTATTTGCTGTGCGATTGACCGACAGGATCACCATTACATCGGTGCGTCCTGCATTGAGCGGATTGGCGGTGTCACTGCCCAACAGCAGAATATGTACGATGTCGTATTCACCCTCATCGACGATCGGCATCGGCGGCGGTACGCTGTCCGGATCAGTAATGACGAGCGAGGGTGCCAGCGACTCCAGAATGTCGATCTCTTCTTGTGCCTGCCCTTCCCAGGCAAAGCAAACAACTGTTATCAGGGTGACCATCAGCCAGATTCGACTGCCTGCTGCGCTTTTCGTGAGGGGTTTTAGTGGAGCAAACATGCTTCATCCAATCCGACCAACAGAAATAACGGGTTTGCCCCACTATATACGCGCGTATGTTGCCAGAGGGATACTAGTATGGCTGGCGGCGTCAAAGCACACGAGAGCATCCGAATCAAAAACGCCGTCACATATCAGACGGCGTTTTTGAATTGAAGCAGCAAAAACCTAAGCGCGATAGCCGTCCAACAACGCGATCATGTCTGTGACCGATACAGGCTTGACCACATAATCGTTACAGCCAGCGTCGATGTACTGGTCGGCATAGCCCATCGCGTCGAACGCCGTAATCGCAATGATCGGCACCAGAATACCTTTTTGCCGCAGCAGACGTGTCAACTGCAAGCCATCCATACTGCGTCCACCGAGATGCAGGTCCATCAGGATCAGATCGGCGTTATTCGATTTGATCGACGACAATGCCGTCTCCGCATCCGCGTAGGTGGTCAAAATATCATGAGTCATCTGGCATATCCGCTCGACTAGAGCGACATTGCCTAGATTGTCCTCAACATAAGCGATGTGCATTTCTGCCACTGTCCTCGAAATAGGTCTCTCAGATAACGCACATGATTTTAGTACAGATCGCGCAAAATCGGCACGGTGCGGAAATCACCTCGGAACAGCACGAACTCGCTGGAGACCCACCCAAAGCCATAATCACCGCTCACCAGATACCAGGCGAGATCAGGCGTAATGCCCAGCGGGACGAAGGTTGTGCCGCCCGGAACACTGGTGATCGCGGCGAATTGTCCGCCCGCGCCCGACCGGATATTCAGGAAGCTGGTATTGACGACGATCACCGACCCACCCAGACGCGGGACAGGAAGTCCCGAGCCAGTGCCGGGCTGCGAAATGCCCACACTCGGCGCAGCACCTTGTACTGTACGGTAGGCGAGCTTGTCCGCCTCGACCCAACCGGTGCCAAAATTGGCGACGACGATCGCCGTCCACAACACGAAACGGCTGTCGAAAGCACGTCCCACGACCACATATTCGGCGTTGTTATCGACGTAGAGTGTGGTGATGATCCCGCCTGCATCGTCAGGCTGCGCGCGCAGATTGACCGAGATCACCTGCAATTTGCCGCGCTCGCTGCTGGTCGTCGATGCCACTGACACCGCGCTGACGCTGCGGGCGGGCGGATTGACCAACCCTATCGACAGCGGCGTCGCACCAGTAGGCGCTGCGGGCGGCTGGACGTTGATCACCGGGACGAAACGAAAATCGCCACGCGGCAGCGTGAACGAGACATCGACCCAGCCATTACCGACGGGCGTGGAAACCAAAAACCATGTACCAGAGCCGTTGACACCCAATGCAGGCAGCTCTGTCCCGCCAACCACCGTCGCTACAACGGTATACTGTGGCCCATCGCCGCTGCGCACATTGAGAAAGCTCGTGTTGACGACCAGCTTAGGAATGGCGAGCTGTGCCTGTTCACTGACAGAGGCAAAGCTCGTTTGCACCATGACCAGACTGGTCAACATGAGGACGAACAGGAAAATCGACAGCCGTTTCGATTGAGAAGCCATCACAGCACTCCAATGCTACCCGTTGCTACCCAGGTAAGAAACATGCGCGGATTACAACGACACCAATCTCTAGAGTATATGTCAGAATGGGCAAACGCGCCTATTCTGCCCGGTATACCCTGATCGTCAATGATCCGTCGTGATTCCGTAGGTGCGCGAGTGTGGAGCCGCACTGCCATATCAGGCTATAAGTGAGCTATCTTCTCGGTATACAAGACAGTCAGGGAACCAGATCATGATCAAATCGTTCAGCTTCATCGTTTTAATCGTCGTGCTGCTTTCATTCTCGACCGCTGCCCAGGTAGCCGCGGTCGATGAACTCGGTGTCCCCGATCAAGCCATTCTCGATTATCCGGCGCCCCAGGTGGAGGCGCTGCTGCCCAACGAGGCACTGCTGTACGATCGTCGTTATGAGCGCGTCGTCGAGAGCGTGACACTGTTCAACGCGCCAAACGGGTCGCCGACGCGCATCCTCGATAAGGGCTTCAACTATCTCACCACTGGCGCTAAACAGGACGGCTGGACACAGGTCAATGGCGAGGAATGGGTGCCCGACGAACATCTGCGTGCCGCGCAGCCGTCACGTTTTGCGGGTATGCTGCTGCCGGAGGCTGGATTGCCCTACCCTGTCGGCTGGATACTGATCAATGTCGTGCCGAGCCGCGCACCGGGCACGGAGCCGACCGACGGCGATCTAGCCACGCTGCGTTATACCAGGGTCAATCTGTACAGCCAGACCGAGATCGACGGGTGGGTGTGGTTCCAGATCGGAATCGACCAATGGGTCGAGCAGCGGCTCATCGCCCGCGTGCTGCCCGTCACACGCACAGCCGACATCGACACGGCGAAATGGGTCAGCGTCGATCTCTACGAACAGGTCGCCATCGCCTATGAAGGCGATCGTCCCGTGTTTGCGACCCTGATCGCGTCTGGTCTGAATGAGTGGCCCACCAACGAGGGATTGTTTCATGTCTATGTGCGCTTTCCGCGCACCATCATGAGCGGCGCCGACGGTCTTCCTGATTTCTACTATCTGGAAGAGGTTCCCTGGACGATGTATTTCGACGGCGACATCGGGCTGCATGGCACCTACTGGCACGACGGATTTGGCTATCGTCACAGTCACGGCTGCGTCAATCTGTCGATCACCGACTCCGCCTGGCTCTACAACTGGAGCAGCAGTGAAATCGACACCACTGTTCCAGGAGACACGGGCGCGGCAATCTATGTCTACAGCAGTGGAGTCTATCGCTAGTCTCACGCCTGAGTTATCATCCGCGTTGAATTGCAGCCCAGCCGCTCTCGCACTTTCGTGAAAGCGGCTGTTTTCAGGCTGTTCTCTGAGGCACGCAGACTCATTTTTATTGCATACGAGGCGTACCAACGTGGCGTTGATCAACTCACAGACGCGGCTGCACCAGCTTGTCGAAACATTACAAGCCCACAATGATGACTTTGGGTATCAGCGGCTGGAAACCCCGATTTTGCAGCCCGCCGATCTCTTTTTGACCAAAGCGGGTGATCAACTCATCCAGCGTTTGTTCACCTTCGAGCGCTTTGGTCGGCAGTGGGCACTGCGTCCGGAATTCACCGCGTCGGCGGCGGCTGCCTATGCGGAAATGGATACGCATTCCGATACACCCACTCGCTGGCAGTTTGCGGGCGCGGTATTTGCAGATGCACCCGAATCCAGTCAGGTACAGCAGCGTTACAGCGTCGGGACGGAATTGATCGGCTGGAGCAGTCCGCGAGCGGATGCGGAGACGATCGCGCTGGCATTTGGCGGCGTGCGTGCCGTCGGCGTGCCCGACGCGCGCATCATCCTGGGCAGCGTACAATTTTTGCGCGCGCTTTTTGAAGGGTATGATCTCGACTCGCGACTGCTGCGTTTCCTGATGGAACACATCGCGCATCTGCACACCGACGGCAAGGCGTTCATCCTCGACCGCTTTGACCGCATGACCACGCTGGGTGCAGCGCGTCCGGACTCCGATGGACTGGAGCTGACAGTGCTGTTACAAAACAACACCCCGCTCGTCGGTCGCAGCCGTGAAGACATCCTCAACCGCCTCCAGCGCAAGACACAGCGATCGGCAGTGCGTGGGGTCGTCGTCACCGCACTCGATCAACTTGAAGCGCTGCACCATATCGCTGAAACGCCTGCTTCCGCTTTCGTCCGTGTTCGCGCCTTACTGGACGCACGACAGACACAGGCTCAGGTGGCACTCGACGCGCTCGAAACCCTGGTCGATTTGCTTGAAGCAGCGGGCGTGCCAGCGGATCGTATCATCGTGCAGCCGACGCTGGCGCGCGATTGGAATTATTACACCGGCGCCGTCTTTGAAGTGCGCGCCTCCGACAACACGCTGCTGGCTGGCGGTGGTCGCTATGACGAGCTGGTCAGGCTGATGGGCGGCAGCGATACCCCGTCGGTGGGATTGGCGTTCTACGTCGATGATCTGTCAACGATCGTACAGCATGGAGCAAACGGCAATGCTTGAACGTGTGACTCTGGCACTGCCCAGCAAGGGTGCCCTGGCAGACCCTACCCTCGCATTCCTGGCAGATTGCGGCTTGCGTGTGGACAAGCCCAACCCGCGTCAATATACGGGCGTGATCGGCGCTGTTGCCAGCGTCGATGTCCTGTTTCAGCGCGTCACCGACGTTTTATACAAGGTGGCGGACGGTACAGCCCAGCTCGGCATCACCGGATTGGATGTCGTGCATGAACATCCTTTCGAGGATGTAGTCGTCATCCAAAACGACCTCGGTTTCGGACATTGCAGGCTGATCGTCGCGGTGCCAGAGTCGTGGGTCGATGTCACCAGCATCATCGACCTTGCCGAAATAGCGATCGATTTTCGAGAAGGACAAGGGCGTAATCTGCGTATTGCCACCAAATTCACGCATCTGGCGCGACAGTTCCTGCACGCACACGGCATTCACCAATTCACGCTGGTCAATGCCGAAGGCGCGATCGAGGCAGCACCGACGATCGGCTATGCCGATGTGATCATCGACCTGATGCAGACCGGGACGACGCTGCGCGAAAATCATCTCAAGCCCCTCGACGATGGGGTCATCCTGGAGTCGCAGGCGTGCTTGATTGGCAGCAAATCGGCACTCACCGATATGCCGATCGTGCGCGAGTCCACGCGAATGCTGCTGGAATACACCGATGCGGCACTGTGCGGCAAGCGTTACTATCAACTGACAGTCAACATTCGCGGGGAGGAAGCCGAAAGTATCGGACAACAGATCGCCGCAAATCCGATCACGCGCGGTTTGCAAGGTCCGACCGTCGCGCCGATTTACGGCATCGAACGCGGCTGGTATACCGTCACGCTGATCGTCAGCAGCCGCGATGTCCTCGCCGCCGTCGATCATCTGCGTCTGTGCGGCGCCGCACAGACGACGGTGACACCCATCCGTTACGCTTTTATGGCGAGTTCGCCGACGTATCAGCGTTTGACGACGGCATTGTCTCTGCCATAGCCAGCGCGTGATCGATCGCGTTCAATACGCCGTCCGCGCTCGAACCCATCTCGACCGCATAGGCGAGACCGAGCAGCGCGATCGACTCAGGAAAACGCGCTCTGTCGGTCAGATTCATCGTCAGCAGCGGACAGCACAGCAGCGCGCTCTTGAGTGTAGCGTGCCAATCTGGTCGCAGCAGACCACGCATTTTGAGCAGAGCCAGAGTCGGCGCCAAAACACGCGCAACCTTGCTCTGTAAAAACTGGGTACGGATCGGGTGGGGAACATAATCGTGATCCACCCGCCATAGCTGCCCTTCTCGACTCACGGTCAGGGACATTCGCTCCTCGAACCAGCGCGGATGATACATCCACATCGCAAACACATTGTGAAACAACGGCTTGGTCAGGTCGAGCAGCGGATCGTGCGTCCCGGCGAATGCCGGATCGAAATAGGTCAGCTCGGCATGGTCGGCGCAGTAAAACACGTTGCCGTTATGTGCGTCCCCGTGTCCCACGACCGCCGCACCTGATCGCACTGGATCGAGCAGCACGATCGCCTTAGCAATCAAATCGTCCAGCGTATCCGTGTAGGCACGTCCGTTGATCACCCATCGCGCCGAGCGCACCGCGTGCATGGCGATCGCCTCGCCCTGCCAGGTGATCTGCGTCCCGTCGCCGTAAAAGCGATCGAGGCGTCCCCCAGTGAGGCGATGATAAAAGAGCTGGTGAATGGGCGCACGCGCGGCATCGACAGCGGACTGTTCGCGCAGTGTGCTGTGATAAATGGTGTACAGCCGCGCGTCGGTCTGATGCTGCGCCGCCAGCAAACGATCATCCCAGGGCAGCTCTCCTGTTTCGATCGACCACGCCGCGTCGAATACCGAAGGGCAATCGATCATCGGATAGACGAGAATTTGCCGTCCAACCTGGCGCGAGACATGACGCGGTTGCAAGACGTTGTAGCCTGCCTGATGCAGCAGATCGGCATTGTAGTACTCGTCGATCACGCCATCAGCCTCGATGTGTGTCTTGAAAAACACCTGCGAGCCGTCGGCTAACGACGCAAATCCGTTGAAAGAATTGAGCGACACCGCCAGCGGACGCAGCGTGACCGAGCGCACATCGAGCGGAAACGCCTCACGCAAAAACGGGACGAGCAGCTTTTCGGCTGCCCGTCGATCGGTAAATTGCAATTGCTGGACGTGCGCCAGGAGGTCGTCTGTCATACGCCCAAAATCTCGTTGCGCTTACGGATCGCCAGCGCGTGCGCCGGAAAGCCCTCGTAGTCTGCCAGCGTCGTGGTGATGCCCTGGAGCGCCTGATAGCCCTCGCGCGAGAGATAGCCTACCCCCGTGCGCTTGAGAAAGTCCCACACGCTCACTGCCGAAAATGAGCGTGCAAAGCCGCCTGTCGGCAGGATCGCGTTCAATCCCAGGCAGTAATTGGCGATCGGGATTGGTGTGTAGTGTCCGAGCAGGATTTCACCCGCATTCCTGATCTGTTGCAGCGTCACAAACGGTTCCGCCGTCAGAATTTCGAGGTGTTCCGGGGCATAGTCGTTGACGAACGCCACTGACTCCGCCAGACTTCCAGTCAGCAGGATGCCGCCGTAATTACCCAGGACATTTTCCACGAATTTACGGCGCCATTCCGGGAGTTCAGCGATAAAGGCTGGCAATGCCTCCAAAACGCCGTGCGCCACTGCCTCACTGTGCGTGACCAACAGCGCCGCTGACTCCGGTCCATGTTCTGCCTCGACCAGCAGATCGAGCGCCGCCAGACGCGGATCGACATGTTCGTCGGCGAGGATGATCGACTCGCTCGGACCCGCCGGCAGACCGACATCGACGACACCGAACAGCAGTCGCTTTGCCGCCGATACGTAGCTGCTGCCAGGACCGATGATCTTTTGCACCTTCGGGATGCTCTCGGTGCCATATGCCAATGCCGCCACTGCCTGCATCCCGCCGACCACGTACACGTCGTGAATGCCGCACACCTCTGCCGCCACCAACGAGGCAGCATCAGCTTTGCCATTTGGTGCGGGTGGCGACACTACGACGATCCGCTCGACCTGGGCGACCCTCGCCGGAGTCGCCAGCATCAGCATCACCGACGGAAAGGCGCCCTTCCCACGCGGCACATACAAGCCCACGCTGGTGATCGGCGTCACTTTTTCGCCAGCCATCACGCCCGGCTGCACTTCGGTGAACCACATCGATTCGGGCATCTGTTCACGGTGGAAACGTTCGATATTGATGTGCGCCGCCTCGATGGCGGCGATCACGGCTGGATCGAGCTGCGCGCGCGCGTCGATGAAATCCTGCGGGGTGGCACGCAGCATCGACGCCTCAAATCCAGGCGCATCGAACTGTCGTGCGTAATCGACCACCGCGCTGTCGCCCTCGGTGCGCACGCGGTCGATGACCGTTTGCGCACGCGGCAGCAGCTCACGAATGTCGGTTTCCGCACGTTTTAGCAGACGGGCGTACTGCTCTTCTTCAAGGGTAGCGAGTGTCAGAAACTGGATCGTCGTCGCGGTCTGGGTCACGGCTTGACAGGTTCCCCCGCAGCCACAGTGACAATATCCGATTTGCGGCGCGTGCCATCCCAGCGGATATCGGGCACCAGAATAGCGCGATGTGCCAGAATGCGTTCTTTGTGGGGCAGCAGATCGCGCAGCATAATCTGCATCTCCGCGACGACATCGTGCGACGGTTTGTAACCCAGATCGATCAGATTTTGCCGATCGGGATTGTAATAATGTGTCTCCAGCTCTTTGCGCGGGTTGTCGTAATGCGCGATCTCGACTGTCAAGCCGACCGACGCGGCTGCTTCCTGCACTTTATACGCCAGTTCTTCGATGGTGTAGCATTCCTCGAACTGATTAAAGACGCGATACTCGCCCTTCTGAGGAGGATTCTCGATAGCGATCGTCAGGCACTGCATCGAGTCGCGCATCGGCAAAAATCCGCGCGTCTGTCCGCCCTTGCCGTACAACGTCAGCGGATGCCCGATGACCGCCTGACAGCAGAAACGGTTGATCGCCGTACCAAAACATTGATCGAAGTCGAGACGGCTGCCCAGGCGCGGATCGCCCGCCATTTCGTCGATCTGGGTGCCGAACACCACCCCCTGCATGATATCGGTCGAGCGTAGCCCCCAGACACGACAGGCAAAGATGGTATTGTGGGTGTCATGCACTTTCGTCAGATGATAAAAACTGCCTGGTTGACGTGGAAATGGCAGACGTTCCTTGCGTCCCCGAAACTCGACCTCGAAAAACCCCTCAGGAATATCGAGGTTGGGCGTGCCATATTCGCCCATCGTACCGAGCTTGACCAGATGCGCATCGGGACACACCTCACGCATCGCCCACAGCACGTTGAGGCTGCCATTCACGTTGTTGGTGTGAGTCCAGACAGAATGCGCCTGATCGATCATCGAGTAGGGCGCCGACGGCATTTCCGCCAGATGTACGATCGCGTCCGGCTGAAAGTCAGCGAAAAAGTCGCGCAGGAACGGATAATCGAGCAGATCGCCTTCGCGGAAAATCAGGTCTTTGCCGTAGCGTTCGCGGAAGGCAGCGAGGCGCTCTTCCATGCTTACAATCGGCAGCGCGCTCACGCTGCCCATCTCTTCTACCCATTCCCGGCGCAGATAGCGATCGGTTCCGGCGACTTCGTGACCGCGTGCCGTCAGATATTGTGCCAGCGCCCAGCCGAGATAGCCGTCGATCCCGGCGATAAAAACCTTCATGTACTGCCTCCGAACCCTGAAATGCCTGATTGTCAGTTTGATATTGAGTTTATAACCCCATACGGCGCGATCCGATTCGTTTATCGCACTGCATGATTTGCAGGTAGATGGAACCATGCTGGTTTTGCGCGCTTCAGCTCACCGGGATGCGTGCGATCGACGGGGTGAATTCTGCAAAGTAGCCCTCCACCGCCAGTAGCTCGGCATTGAGGATGCTGCACCCTGCCGCCCCCCGAATGGTATTGTGCGAGAGCGCGGCGAATTTGTATCCGAGCAACGCACACGGGCGCAGCCGACCGACCGTCGTCGCCATGCCACTCCCGTTCATGCGATCGCGCCGGGTCTGCGGACGATCGACCTGACGTGTATAAATCACGGGCTGGGCTGGTGCGCTCGGCAGCTTCCCCACCGGGTCAAGACCCCGGAACGATTCCCATGCTTCGATGATCTCGTTCATGCTCGGCTGATCCGCCAGTTCGACCGAAATATTGACCAAATGTCCGTCGATGACGGGGGCACGGTTGCAGGATGCACTCATCAAGGTGGAGAGCGGTACGATCCCGTCCTCCTCGAAGGTGCCGAGCATTTTCAGCGGCTCGGTTTCCAGCTTTTCTTCCTCACCGCCAATGTACGGAATCATATTGTCCAGAATATCGAGTGATGCCACGCCGGGATAGCCAGCGCCACTGATCGCCTGCGCGCTCACGACCAGGCAGCGCGTCACGCCAAAACGACGCAGCGGCGCCAGCGCCATCACCACTGGCATTGCGGTACAGTTGGCGTTGGCGACCAGCGCACCGGTCGTCCAGCCGCGCCGCTGACGCTGTACATCGATTAAACGCACATGATCGGCGTTGACTTCGGGCAGCAGCAGCGGCACATCCTCGACCATCCGATTGAGCGAGGCATTGGTGCAGACGATATGTCCTGCCGCCGCCAGCGCCATCTCGCAATCAGCAGCCTCTTTAGGCAGCGCCGAAAATACTAACGCCGACTCCAGCGTGGCATCGAGCGGCTTGACCACCAGATCACGCACCGACGCCGGAATATCGCCGTCCAGTACCCAATGTACCGCCTCGGCATAGGTGCGTCCAGCGCTGCGCTCCGATCCAATCACTTCTGCGACGGTGAACCAGGGGTGTCCTTCCAATAATTGAATGAACCGCTGACCAACAGCACCGGTCGCGCCCAGAATAGCGACGGCTAATTTCTGCATGATTAAATCCCTACCCAGTTGGCTTTTACGGATGGATATGATCCGAGCATTTTCACAAATGACGCGCGCTGCAGCAGACGTGCCAGTGCCGCCTGACAGGGCGCGTCTTGCCAGTGCCCTTCAAAATCGACAAAAAACACCGGTTCCCAGGGACGATTACCGCGTGGGCGCGATTCGATCTTGGTCAGATTGAGACCGCGCTGTGCAAACTCGCCCAGGCATTCGTATAGTGCGGCGGGACGATTGCGGGTCGCAAACACCAGCGAGGTCTTGTTGTACTCCCCTGGCTGCGGATCATCCTCACCAATCAGGAAAAAGCGGGTGTAATTGAAGCTGACATTTTCGATATTGCGTGCCAGCACATCCAATCCGTACAGCTCACCCGCCAGCTCGCTGGCGATCGCCCCAGTGCTGCCATCCAGCGGATCGTTCGAGAGGTCTTGCGCCGACCCGGAGGTGTCATACCAGGGGACGGTCACTAAATTGTGGCGACGGATGAACTGATCACACTGTGCCAATGCCTGTGGATGCGAACGCACCGAGCGCAGGTCATCGAGCTGCACCCCTTTTGGCGCCAGCAGCATATGATGCACATGCACCATAACCTCTGCCTGAATGCGCATGTCCGAGTCCAGTAGCAGCTCGTATGCCTGGCTCACGGCGCCCGCCCAGGCATTTTCGACGGGCAGCATCGCATAAGGAATTTCACGCCGGGTCAGCGAGTCGAATAAGGCGGTCAGTGTTGGGCGGGGATGCACGGTGACATCACTGCCAAAATGCTGACGGATCGCCTGTTCAGAATAAGCACCTGGGATACCTTGAAAGCCGACGAGATTGCTCACGAGTTGTCCTTTGCAATTGCGCGATGTTGGCATTCGAGCTGAGTCGCGGCTTTAGATGGTGTCTCATCGATACGGCAAAGCAGATGGGCAAGGGTAACATGCGCGCATTTTTCAGTCAATGACGGGGACGTGGACGCGCAAAATTGACACGACACCCTGCGCGATGTTACACTCTTTTTATCGTATCAATAGCGACTCTCAGTTTGCCATGCAGCAAACACGCCGCCTCATTCTGGACATCATCAAACATCGGGGTCAGGTGACCGTCGATGATATCGTCACAGAATTGGCAGCGCGACGGGGCGCGATCACAGCCGTGACTGTGCGTCATCATCTCAAACTCCTCCAGCAGGACGGCTTGATAGACCCATCGGAACTGCGTCGTCGCAGCGCGCCGGGGCGTCCTCAGTACGTCTATGTCCTGACCGACAAAGCACAAGTCCATTTCCCCAACAATTACGAACGGCTCGCTTCCAGCCTGTTGCACGAGCTGCGCCAGCAATTGCCGGCAGCGAGTATCAACGTCATTTTTGAGGGTGTCGCCGATCGTCTTACCCAGGATTTTGAACACCTGGACGGCACTTTCGAGCAGCGCCTCGATCGCGTGGTCGATTATTTGAACGCCAATGGGTATCAGGCGTATTGGCTGCCTGGAGCGCTGGGTTACGTCCTGCACACCGCCAATTGTCCTTACCACAACATTGCCGAGACCGATGAAGCGCTGTGTACAATGGACATGCGCCTGATCAGCAGCTTGCTGGGCGTGATCCCGCGCCGCCAGGAACGCATCTCGAATGGCGACGCCACCTGTTCCTATCTGATTCCTCTTCCAATCCCGGTTACTGCCGAATGATCCCAATTTCAGCGAATCGCGATTTTCTCTGCGGTCGCATTGTTATGCGTCCCTACACGGCTACCGAATCCACGATTTACTGAATTTTGCTGACAGGCTTTTGTTTTATTGACGCAAATTCAGTGTAGGCATATAATGAGTGCGTTCGCACAAAAATTTCAATAAAAGGGATAGACTCCGATGGCGATCACCTTTCCCACCACGACCGATGTTGTCACCGAAGAAGCGCAGATCCTCACTGTCACTCCGGCTGCGACTTCGATCATTCGCAATCTGCTTGAACAGCGTCAAATTCCCGGCTATGCGCTGCGTGTGTTCGTCGCAGGCGGCGGCTGCTCCGGTATGCAGTATGGCATGGCGTTCGAGCCTGCCGCGAAAGACTTCGATGCCGTCATCGACGCCGGTGAGGGTGTGCGCCTGGTGATCGACCCGACCAGCCTGATGTATCTGGAAGGCGCCAGCATCGATTATGTGGACAGCCTGATGGGTGGCGGTTTCCGCATCGAAAACCCGAATGCGGTCTCCTCTTGCGGCTGTGGCACCTCGTTCAAGGGCAAAGACACGGCTGATACCTCCGCCAGCGCGGGGGGATGCAGCAGTTGCAGTCACTAAAACAAGCATTACGATGATCGGACACAGCATGATTTGTACATGTCCGCCGTAGAGCAAACACCCCGCCGTTGTTTGGCGGGGTGTTTGTTATTTTCTGTATTATTTTCTGAATGAGCCGATCGCCAGTCCTGCCAATCCTAACCCGCCCAGGATCAGAATGGGGACGATCGGCGGCGTATCGGACGGGCTGACTGGCGCGCTCGGCGTGAGCAACGTCAAGCCGTTGTCCGCTGTCGGAGCCAAGGCTGCAAGCCCTGGCGGATAAGTGAAAGTCGGCAGCGCCGTCATCGGCAATCCATTCTGGCTGTTGTTGGGCGCTGCCCCGGTCACGGTCAAAATCGTCGCAGGCGTCCCGCCAATCGCTGCATCCAAAGCGCTCGTACTGCCGCTGTCGCCCTGAGCGTAAGGGTCGATCTCCGGGATAGCTGTGGTGTCCCCGGTCATGTCGATCAGCTCACCGAACACCCATCCACGCCCGTTCGGTGACGCTGGAAACTGAAATTGGATCCAGGCGGCGTAGCGCGCCAGCACAGTGTAGCTGTCGCCAGCGCGAATCTGACCCAATGTCGCGGACTCGGTACTCGGTTCGCTGCGCACATTGGCAAAATCTTTCGCCTCCAGCCTTACCAGGCTGACCTGAGTCGGCGGCGCGGTCGGCACGGATAGATCAGCGGGCTGCGCGTTCGTCGGCATCAACGGCGATAAATTGACAATCCCGGGTGTGGGGGTGGCGTCCTGGGCGTAGGTGGTCAGTACCATCAAACCGATGATCACCGCGCTGAGACAGCGCGCCATGCTGTGAAAATATGATTTATTGTCGTTCATCGAGTCGTTTCAACCTCACCAAGAGACTTCATTATCGGCGACACCGCGCATCTGTTCCGCGACACGCCGATCGCCCTGTCTGACCATGTACCCCTGATATTCCTGGCGCGGCAGCCCGGCGAATTCCCACCCACCCATCACCAGCGGCGGACGCTGATAGGCGTCGGTGCAGCCATCACATGCCGCCGGAATCCATTCCCCATTATAGCGCCGCGCGATGTGTACATGTGTCCCCGTCGAAAAACCCCCTTCGCACGAGGGACGCCCCAGTCGGTCACCAACACGGACAGGTGTACCGACCGCGATCCGATCCTGGGTCGCCAGATGCAGTACCAGCAGCGTCCACCCGGTCGTCTCATCGCCATCGCCATCCAGATCGATCACGACCGCGCCATCGCCGCTGCGCGCGATCACCCCATCGATCGGTGCCGTGACAAAAAACTCCGAGACGTAGCACAAGGTGTTACGCGCTTTGGGATCGTCTGGCGGCGCGAAATCGACCGCCGCCCACGCGCTGCCCGATCCCCAGCCGCCGTGCGGTCCGCCCGTGAACAACCATGTCTCACCGCGCGCGAACGGCAGCGTCAGCAGCGGCTGGATCACCCCTGACGGCACGACCGGATCGCGCGCATCACGGAATGGATCGCCAAACAAGCCTACATACAGCGCGTAAAAACCGTCTGCGCCGACGTGTGCCCGCCACGTCGCAGCGTCGGAAGTCAGCGAGAAAAGATGCTGCACCCCGACCGTCGCGGCGTTGAGACCAGCGGGCAGCAGCAGACGCTGCGAGTCGCTGGTTTGCACCCAGCGAAACAGCCCCTGCCCCCATCCGTAATAACCACGATTGAGGTTATCGGCTGCCCATGTCAACTGGCGGTACAAGCCAATCCGGTCGAATCCGTTCGGTGACGCGGGCGCGCGCAGCGGTCGATCGATCGCTTCCTGGGACAGGCTGGCTGCCGACAGCCAGCGTCCCTGATATTCCAACAGAGCCAACAGCAGCCGCGCATCGATGCTGTATTCGACCGCCACGCGCTCCACCAACTGCCCCGCTGTGTACACGACCTCATCGACGCTATCGACTGCCTGACGAATGTAGCCTGGCTGTGATCCCACGAACGCCGCTACATCGAATGCCAGTGCGCCGGGCGCACGTACCAGACGGCTGTCTGGTACGATGCGATAATCGCTGCCAGGCTGTTCCGGCAGCGTGCGCACGCGCAGCACCTGACCTACCTCCAGACGATCGGGATCCGTCAGCGCGTTTTCCGCTATCAACGCCTCGACGGTCAGTCCAAAGCGCGCGGCGATCCCGAACAGCGTATCGCCCGGTTGTATGGCGTAATCGCGCAAGACCGCTTGCGCATTCCCCTCCGATGTTGGCGCCTCGAAAGCACTGCTGGGTGCGCGCGTCGGAGTCGGCGCGGCAAATTGAAACACGGTCGGCGTTGGCTGCCCGGAAACGGGCGCCGGCGGAAAGGTCGCCGTGATCACGATTACCGTCTGCGTCTCCGACGGGCGCCCCAACGAACAGCCCGCCAGCAGCGCAAGTATCAGAATTATCCAGGCGCGTCTTATCGTGGACTCCATATCCCCAGGCTGCCATCTGCCACGATGATGGACGCATTTTCCGGTGCCGACGTGTCCAGAACGCGGATGACCTCGCGTTCGGCGCCGATCAGCTCGCTGTAGACGAGATGACGGCTGTCTGGCGCCCATACTGAATGGCTTTGCGCGAATTGATCGAAGAAATTCAGGATGTAGGTCAATCCCTGCGTCGGGGTGAAGGTCGCGTAAGTCGTGATCGAGTCGTCGTCTATTTCCAGGATCGACCACGCGATGCCGACCTCCTGCGCCATCGCCGCTATCCGCATTCCTGGATCTGCCTGCGCATCGAAAGAATCGGATAGGTCTCCGGGCGTGATGTATGCCAGTCGCTGGCTGTCGGGCGACCAGAAGAACGACAGCACACTGTCGTTCGAGGTCTGGGACAACACCGCGCCATTCGCCGCGTCGATGACCACCAGTGCGCCTTGACGGGCGGTGTAGGCGATTTTCGTGCCGTCCGGTGACCAGGTGAAATATACGGGTCCGCTCAGACCGCTGACGAGACCGCGCTCGCCGCTGCCGCCCCCCATCACGATCGCAGACTCACGACTCGCGCGTTCCTGTACCGCAACCAGGAAGGTATCATCAACGGGTGACCACGCAGGCGCGCTGAAAAAGCCAGGCGTTTGCTCCAGCTCTGTCAGTGCCTCGGTGCCGACATCATAGACATCGATTCGGCGATTGTTGCGGTGCCACACCATGCGATCGGCGCTCGGATTCCAGCTAAAATAATAAGGCGATCCTGTGCCGATCATCCGATGCGTTTCGGCGTCCGCAAAGGAACCACGATCGCGCACCAGCTCCACGACAAAACCATTTACCCCAGGGCGAGACAGCAGCAGCGCCAGATCGCGGCAGTCGCTCTCGGCATTACAATTGCTCGGCGCCCATGCGCCATACGTGAAAGTATTACCGTCAAAACGCTGTATGCCCGCTCCAGGCGTCACGCCATCAGCTGATACAAACACATCGAGCGTGGCGTCGCCATCGCGGGTGATCTCCGACGCAAAATATGCCAGGCGCCCATCGGCTGCCCAGGTCGGCATCTGGTACAGTCTGAGGCGCGTCGCGTCCTCGTTGACGCCTGCGTCGCTGGTGAGCGGCACCGCCTCCCCGTCGAGCGCCAGGGTATACAGATTGAAATCCGCTCCAATGTATGCAATCAATCCTGGCGCGGGTTCGTTTTCCTGTCCACGCACAGCGCCACCGACCCACCAGGAAACAGACAAACAAATGCCTGCCAGAATTCGCCACGACTTCATGAAGCGTATCCTTCTTCTCGACGAACGACGAACCTATCGGCTCACCTATGGGAATGCCCATCAATCGATTGTATACTACCCGCATCTGTTTTCGCATCCGCGCCAGCGGATTATCGTGGAGTATCGTTCATGGCAACACGCGACGAGGTCGCCGCAATCTTCCCTGAAATGGCGCAGCGTTTCGACCCTGGTAAAGCCGAAGGCGTGAATGCCGTCATCCAGTTCGAGCTGTCGGGCGACAACGGCGGTTCGTATTGGTTGAAAATCGCTGATGGCACCCTGCAAACCGGAGAAGGTGCCTCCGAAAACCCGAAAATGACACTGCGCTCCACTGGCGACGATTTCGCCAGCATGATGAGTGGCAGCTTGAATCCGATGCAGGCATTCATGATGGGCAAGATCAAGATTCAAGGCGACACCGGGCTGGCGATGAAGCTGATACCATTGCTCAACAACGGCTGATAAAAAGACGCAGGCACTATCACTATCAGAAGTGCCCGCGTCTTTTGTTCGTCAATCATCCAGGCTGAAGGTCAGCAGTGATCCGCCGCTCAACGAGGCGCTGGCGATCGCTTCTTCGATTGTTTCGATCAGAGATTCGTCCTCCTCCTCTTGTGCCACTCTCAGCACCTCGGTCAGGATACGCAGCGCCGTGCTCCCACCGATCTCGCCGAGCGACCAGATCGCCCCTTCCTGAATGTCGCGGTCGTCGTTTTCGATCAGACCCCCCAGGATGGAGATCGCGTCCTCGATTTGCAGCTCCCCAGCCGCCCGCGCTGCTTCGTGGCGCATTTCCGGGTCGGGGCTGTCCAATTGCTCCAATACGATGTCCACCCACTTTTGATCGTTGGACTTGCCCATCCCATGCACCGCGCTGATACGCAGGCGGTCATCGTCGGAGGCATAGGCTACCTCGATCGCCGGATTGACGTTGCTATTGCTGGAATTGGACAAGGCTTCCAACGCACGGCGGCGCACCTCGATCGATTCGTCGCCATCCTCGTAAATGCGCGTGGCGAGCGCCTGTGCCTCATTGGTTTGGTCGAGTGGCAGGTCGCCCAGCTCACCCGTCAGGATGAATGAACCGAGCGCTCCAACCGCGGCTGCGCGCACCGCGTCGCCCTCGTCGTGCTGCGCCATGTGCATCAGTTCGCGCATGAAGGTGAGCGACAGGTCATCCCATAGCAGACCAACCGCCTCAGCGCGAATTTCCACCTCTGGATCGCTCAGTGACAACCGCCCCAGCGCGCTGTAATCCAGGTCGTAGACGCTCTCGCTCGCCTCGATCAGCGCATTCAACAAATGCTGACGAAATACCACGTCGAGTGCATTCCATGCAGGGCGTAAGACAGCGATGTCTTCATAACTCAAGCCCGAAAGACCGTAGTAGATCGTTTCGTTGGCTTCACCATCGCCCGCTTCCGACTCGCGCAGCGCCGCGATCACTGTCTCGACGGGAATAGGTTCGCGTGCTGGTTCTTCTTCGAGCGGGTCGAATTCGTCGTCGAAGTGATCCAGCGCGTCCTCATCGTCGTCATCGTCGTAAGGCATCGCATTTTGCATCATCACGTCGTCATTCCTTTCACTGTACGCTGCAAGGGCGCCCCATCAGGCGCCCATCATCCACTCCACAAGATTGCTGTTTATTGCACTGGCTTACGGCAGCGCATTGGTGATCGGATTCACCACGTCGTTGATCATGACTACCACCATCAGCGACAGCAGCAGTGCCAGCCCGACCAGGTGAACCATCCCTTCGCGTTCTGGCGCGATCGGACGACCTCGAACGACCTCGATCAGCACGAACAGCACCCGCCCGCCATCCAGTGCCGGGATCGGCAGCAGGTTGGTCAAGCCGAGCGACAGGCTAATCAGCGCCATAAACTCGATCAGATTGATTCCGCGCGTCTGCACTCCATTGATGCTGTCGCGCAGCAGATCGGCGCCTAACATACTGATTCCGACCGGTCCGACCGGGGTCAGGGCGGCGGCTGGTATATCACCACGCAGCAGCTCGCCCGGCAGCGCGATAATTCCGGCGAAAAAATCGCCAACGCGGTTGAAGCCGTAAACGACCGCTTCACCGAAAGGCAGCGGCGCGACGATGCGCTGTACCTCTTCCTGATAGATCAATCCCAGGGTGGCGCTGCGCTGTGCCTGGGTGATGTTCACACCCATCGATCCCTGTCCGGCAGGTGGGTTACTGCGCGGCGTCACGTCGAGGATGACTTCCTCGCCAGCGCGCAGCACCGTCAGCGTCACCACCTGGTCGAGCGACGCCCCAGTCAGCCGTTGCAGGGTCTCCACGCTGTCTACAGGTGCCCCGTTGAAAGCGGTTACCAAGTCATCGGGCAGCATTCCGGCGCTGTCTGCCGGCGAGTCCGCTGCCACCTGTGTGATGATCGGATGGACGCTCGCATCTTGCAGCGCGCGTGCATCGGCGCTGTAATCCAGGGATAGCCGCTGCTCGCTGCCATCGGTTGGATTGAAGCGCACCACGTCGAGCGTCAGCGGCACGTCGGAGCTGGTCAGGGTTTCGATGAGTGCCACTCCAGAGTCGCTGCTCACATCGCCATTGATCCCAATGATCGCATCACCAGGCAGCACGCCCGCTTCAGCCAATGCCGATCCACCGTCAATCTGAATCGCGCTCACAAGGGCACCGCCAGGCTGCACCACCCCACTCAATCCGTGTACGGTGAACAGCACGATTGCGAATAGAAAATTGACCAACGCTCCTGCCACCAGAAACCAAATCCGCGCCAATGGGCGCGCCTCATTGACCGACATGGTTTTGGGCACCCCGCGCGCATTCGCCTCGATGCGATCTGCCGCAACCGCCTCTTCCCCCATCTGCCGCACCATGTCCTCCCCCAATGGACGTACAAAGCCGCCGAGCGGCAGCCAATTCAAGGTATAATCCGTCCCTCCGGCGGAAAACAATTTGATCATGCGCGGCGGAAAGCCGATCCCGAATTCCAGGATGGTGATGCCGACGGATTTTGCCGCCAGGAAGTGACCGAGTTCGTGGACGAATACCGCTGGGATCAATACCAGCACGAACGCCACTACCGCCGAGAGAAACTGATTGTCCAACAAGAAATCGAACATGAAACGTCCTTGTCTGAGCGCATGTGGACGCTAATCCTGCGAGTCGATAGAAAATCTGCACAACAACCCATCGCTAAAGATAGGATGATGCGATGATTATAAAGCAGATAAGGCTCAATTAATCTGAGATCGTCGTGAGGGGTTGGACGTGCGTCGCGCCACCTATCGGCGCGCTGCGCACTGCTACAACGCCAGACTGCACCGCCAGCCGATTTCTTACTTCCTCGGCGTCCGCGCTTACGCACACACAGTGCACGTTGGCGCCTGCGTCCAACGTCGTGCAGACACGCAGACCGTCGGCGCGCCACTCGCGCACCGCCGCCATGATCGCCAGCGTCGGCGGCAGCCAGTAGAACAACGGTGGGCGGCTGGTCATCATGACCGCGTGCATAAGCGTGCTGTCACGCTCGACCACCTCCGCCAACGCAGCAAAGTCGCGCGTCATCAAGGCCCCTATGCACTCCACCAATCGTGCTGGCGCCGTCTGTACGCGCGCCGCCTGGATTGGGCTGGTCTGTGCCGATGGGTGCCCGACGCTCGATCCCACCGCTTTGTGCTGCGTGCTGACAATGGCGATCACATCCACCAAATCCCAGTGATCGGGCGCGGCGATGCTCTCCGCGAACGACTCTTCGTGCGTATCGCCCGCGTGCCACTCTACAAATCCGCTTGGAATCGATCGCGCTGCTGATCCAGAACCGAGCCGTGCCAGCGTGGTTTGCGTGCGCTCATCGACAGCGACGCCCACCGCCGCGCAAAAAGCGCTCGTCAGCGCCGCGAACGCCGATGCGGATGAGGCGATTCCCGTTCCAGTCGGAAAATTATTCTCCGAGTGCACGACTGCCCGCCCGCGCACATGTAATCGTTCGCGCAGTGCATTCAGGTGCCGCACGACCCGCGCCAGTGCCTCGCCCGATTGCAACGCACCGTTCAGGTGCAGCGAGTCCGTCGTGCCATCCTCGCCGTGCCATTCGACCTCGGTGGTGGTGAGCAGCCCGTCCAGGTTGATGCTCACCGACGCATTTGCCGGCAGGCGCAGCGAATCGTCGCGGTTGCCCCAGTATTTCACCAGCGCCAGGTTTGGATGTGCCTGCGCGCGTGCCCGTCCAATCATCATCGTGTCCAGCTCGTTTCGTCTTGGAAAATTACACCCTACCCTGCGCATCAGTATACAAGACGCTGCCCGGTCGCTATAATTCGCCGTTGGCATACGGCTGTCACGTTCCGAAACCATGTCAAGAGAGATTGTAACCATGACCGCTGCCAGCGCTGCTGCCAAAATAATTCTGTTCGGTGAACACGCCGTCGTACACGGCTTCCCAGCATTGGCGGCGCCGGTGTCATCGGTGCGTGCTACCGCCGATATCACACCCGCATCCCTGGGCAGCGGGCTGCGTTTCGACGCGCCTGGGGTCAACACGGATATGCCGGCAGGTCTCGACGCTGGCGTGGTGGATAATGCTTTTGCGCTCACTGTACGACTCGTCCTGGACGCGATCGGCGCTGCGACCCCGGATGCCATCATTACGGTGCGATCGGACATCCCGATTGCCAGCGGTATGGGCAGCGGCGCCGCTGTTTCGACCGCTGTCGCGCGCGCGCTGTGCGCGCACGTCGGGGCGGCGCTGTCCGATGCCGACCTGAACGCGATCGTGTACGAAGTCGAAAAGCTGCATCATGGTACGCCGAGCGGGATCGACAATACCGTGATCGTGTACGAGAAACCTGTTTATTTTGTGCGCGGTGCCGACCCGCTCCCGCTGACCGTCGGCGCGCCGTTCGACCTGATGATCGCGGATACCGGACATCCCGCGTCCACCCGCACTGCCGTCGCGGGTGTGCGCGTGCTGCTCAATGCCGACCCCGATCGCGTGCGTGGACTGTTCGATTCGATCGGACAACTGGTCATCAGCGCACGCGCGACGATCGAGTCGGGATCGTCCGCCGCGCTCGGTGCGCTCATGATTCAGAATCACGCCGTACTGCGCGATCTGACCGTCTCGTCCGCTGAACTCGATCGACTGGTCGATGCCGCACTCGCTGCGGGCGCGCTCGGCGCCAAAATGTCCGGCGGCGGGCGCGGCGGGATCATGATCGCCCTGATCGATGACGCGACGCGCCATACCGTCGCGGCTGCGCTGATCCGGGCGGGTGCGGTGCGCATCCTGACGACATCGATTCGTTAGAGAGGATTTGCTATCTATGCACCAGCTCACATTTGTAAAATTGGGCGGCTCGCTCATCACGGATAAACGCAGGGCAGGCAGCTATCATGCCGACGCGGTACGCGCGGTGGGCATGGCGCTGCATGACGTATTGAGGCGCGATCCCGACCACCGGATATTGATCGGACATGGCAGCGGCTCGTTTGGGCATGTCGTCGCCGCGCGTCACGGCACCATCGACGGCGTGCGCACGCCCGATGAGTGGCGCGGTTTTGCCGAGGTCGCCAGCGCAGCCGCCGACCTGAATGGACTGGTGACGACGACGCTGCGCGAGGTCGGTCTCCCAGTGTGGCGGCTGCAACCGTCGGCATCCGCGCTGGCATCCGACGGCGAGCTGACCACCATGGCGATCGATCCGATCCGTGCCGCGCTCGATCATGCGCTGGTGCCACTGGTTTACGGGGATGTCGCACTCGATACCGTGCGAGGCGGCACCATCATCTCGACCGAAACCGTATTTTTCTACCTCGCCGCACATCTGCCTGTCACAGAGATTCTACTGCTTGGCGATGTCGATGGAGTGTGGGACGAGCAGCGCCAAATTATTCCATTGATCACGCCGAGCCGTTTCGCATCGATTCAACATGCGTTGGGAGGTTCCGCTGGCACTGACGTGACGGGGGGTATGCTGGGCAAAGTGACCCACATGCTCAGGCTGGTGACGGCACAGCCAGGCTTGTCGATCCGCATCATGGGCGGAGAGCCGACACAGATAGCGTCCGTACTCGACGGAAGCGCCGATTATGGCACACTCATTCGCGCCAACGACGAACACGACGCTCGCCTGACTCCAGCGCGTAATTGACAGACATCACCAACAGCGTGATCCCTACGCCGGGAGCCAGCGGCACCCAGGGCGCGACGCGCAGCACCTGTCGTCCGTCGTACAACATGCGTCCCCATTCTGGCGCGCTGACCTCACCGCCAAATCCCAGGAATCCGAGCGCCGCGCTGGTCAGAATTGCCCCAGCGAAGGTCACGCCCGCTTGCGCCAGCAGCGTTGGCAGCATGATCGGCAGCAGATGCGCACGCCAGACGCGCCATTCCCCCGCGCCGAGTGCCCGCGCTGCCTCGACGTGACCATTCTGACGTGCGCTCGTCTCGCTGGTGTCCAGTACGCGCACATAGGGCGCCAGATGCACCAGTCCGGTCGCGGCGATCACACCCCATTCCCCTCCACTGGTAAGGGTGACGATGATCAATCCGAATACCAGCGGCGGCAGCGCCAGCAGCGTCCGCGTCAGCAGCCGCAGCCATCTCCGTCCACCCGGCGGCGTCACTACGACGATCCCGGTCAGGCACAGCGCGCCGCCGACCGCGATCGCAGTCGCCGCCCCCGCGCTCATGAGCGTGCGCTGCCCACCGTAGACGGTACGCGCCAGCATATCCCTACCGAGCAGATCGCTCCCTAATGGATAGGCGAAGCCGGGCGGGGTCAACTGCATTGACGGCGCAGTTGCCAGCGGGTCACCCACGAAATAAGGCGCGACCAGCAGCACCAGCACCAGCACGATCAGAGGCGCTGCACGGTGACGATCCCAGATCATTCAACATCTCTCAGACGGGGATCGAGCGATGCGGACAGCGCATCCCCAATCAGCGCGGCGCCAATCGCCACCCCCGCGCACCACAGCGCTACCCCCTGCACCATTGGATAATCCTGACGCAGTGCCGCATCGACCAGCAGCCGACCGACGCCGGGACGCGCGAAGATCGCCTCGGTGATTGCGGTGCCACCGAACAAAAATCCCGCCTGCAGCATCGTGGCAGTGACGATCGTGGGTGCACAGGCGCGCAGCGCGTGAACCAGCAGACGCCGCGACGACAGTCCGCGTCCACGCGCGGCGATCAGGTAAGGCGCGCTGTACACGTCGTGCAGTGCTGCCGCTGTCACCTGTCCGATGGCGGCGGCACTGTGCCACCCCAATACGCTCGCTGGCAGAACGATGTGTCCGATCGTCCCGGCGCCGCTGCCCGGCAGCCAGTCGAGCCAGAGCGCGAACACCACGATCGCCAGCGTACCGATCAACGCAGTCGGCGCGCTCAGTCCGACCGCGATCGCCAGACGTGCCACTGGACGCACAGCATTTTGTGTGCGCGCCGCCGCTGTACCGACCGTGATTCCGCCCACCAGACCGACTCCCAAAGCCAGCCCCGCCAATGTCAGCGTGTGTGGCAGTGCATCGTACAGCGCGTCACGCACCGGTCGCCCATCCAGCAGTGACACCCCCAAATCGCCGCGCGCGAGTCCGGCGAGATAGCCCGCAACCTGTGTGACCAGGGGTTGATCCAGACCCAGGCTGGCGCGGCGTGCCTGAATCACATCATCGCTGGCGCCGCTCTCGATGAGCTGATGAGTCAGACCGTCGCCAGGCAGCGCGCGCAGTGCGAGGAACAGCAGTGACGCAGCCAGCAGCCCCGCCCACAGCGCGTCAATCAGCGCCCGGGCGATCGCGCGCACCTACTCCCCACTAAAAGTACTAAAAGACAGATTGTGCAGCAGCGGAAACCAGCCATAAGCGTCGAACTCGACCGGGTTGAGCGTGCGCCGATACCCATTCAGATTGACATAATCGCGGATGGGCAGGATCAGCGCCTGTTCCATCACGATCCGCTGCGCCTGTCCATACAGGCTGCGACGGGCGTTGTCATCGGACTGGCGTCCCGCCTCGATCAACAAACCGTCCAATTCTGCCGCACTGTACCCCGTCCAGTTCAGGTCGCCCATGCTGGTAAAATAGCGGCTTAGATAGGCTGGATCGCTGCCATACTCGTACCAGGCCACCAAATGATAATCGCCAGCAGCGACCTGCTCGAACAGCGCCCCACGACTCGGCACCTGCTCGATGACCGTGCGAATGCCGATGGTGCGCCACTGTGCCTCTAAAAGCTGCACGACATCAGGAATCGCGTTCCACACAGGCGTGATTACCCGTATTTCCAGCTCGGCTCCGTTGCGTTCGAGTACGCCGTCGTTATTGCTATCGCTGTAGCCCAGCCCTATCAGGGCATCGCGCGCCGCCGCTGGATCAAAAGCATAGGCGCCGACCAGATCGGCGTTGTAATACGGAGTTGCCGCCGACAGCGGCGCCCACGCGACCGGTGACAAGCGCTGGAAAATGCTGTCGGCGATCGCTTCCCGATCGGCTCCAACCAGCAGCGCTTGCCGCACCACCAATTCATCGGTCGGAAATTTCGCGCTGTTGATCAGGAATTGCAGCGGCTGTCCCGGAATGATTTCTGGCTGCAATGAAACTTCGGTGCTGGCGTTGAGCGCACGCGCGTCCAGCGGCAGCAGCTCGCCCATGATGTCGGCTTCACCGCTCTCCAGCGCCAGAGCGCGCGTGACCGGATCGGTGAAAAAGCGAAACTCGATTGTCTCGACCGCATTAGCGCCGACAGGCTGATAAAACGAGGGTCCCCAGACATAGGCTGGATTGCGGCGCAGCACCAGCCGATCCCCCGGCACATACTCGACGAACACGAACGGACCCGTCCCCACCTGATAGAACTGATAGCGTTCGGCGCTGTAGGCAGCCAGTGCGGTCGGACTCGCCATGCCCAGATAGACCTGGCTCAGGCTGTCCAGCAGTGGGCTATACGGGTCATTGAGCGCGATGCGGATGGTGCGATCGTCGATCACGCTGTAGCCAGCATAGCCGCCCAGGAGAAATACCGCTTTTTGCGAGGCGATCGCCGGGTCGGTGATACGGTCGAGGTTCGCCGCTACCGCCGAGGCATTGAACGGCGTGCCATCGTGAAAGAGCACATTCTGCCTGAGCGTAAACGTATATTCGCGTCCGTCCTCGGAGATCGCCCAGCTTTCCGCCAGACCTGCTACGAATGCCTGGCTGACCGGATCGCGGTAAACCAGTGTGTCGTAGACACTGCGCAGCGGGATGCCCAATTCCGACGACGCATTGATGTGCGGATCGAAGCCGCTCGGTTGAAAGGTTAGTCCGTAGACGATGCGGCGCGAATCATCCTGCGCGCGTGTCATGTCGCGCCCGCTGACTATCAGCGCGCATGTCAGTAACAGCACTGTGGTAGTCGCACGCTTGAAAATTGTCGTGATCATCATCACCGATCGATCTCTCTGGGTAGGTTGTGCCATGTGAGACGCTATAATAAGCCTGTTTCGCATGGCAGTTAAGGATACGATTTTGTCCGTCCCTCGTCAGGCTCTGCTCGACCCGATCCGTGAAGCGGATCCCGCCAACCGTTACCGCCGCGTCTGGAGCGCTCTGACCGTCGAGGTCGTGATTCTGTTTGGCGCTGCGGGGCTGGTGTTCATCCTGGTCGATATACTGAGAGTCGCGCCGCCGACCGCGCTGGTGCCTGTACTGTCTGTAGGCATGGTCGTGCTGCCCCTGCTGTTGTGGCTGCTATTGTCGGTACTGGCAGAGCGTCGCGCCATCGAGCCGCGTCAACGCCTGATCGTGGTATTCGTCATCACTGCGCTGGCTGCAAACGCAATCACGCTGCCTTTTATCGAGGGCGTGTTACAGCCGGGACGCTGGTTGCCGCTGGAAGATGCGATCAATCGTATCATCGGGTATACATTTTCAATCGGGATCATGCAGGAAACGACCAAATACCTGGTGCTGCGCTACACGATTTGGCAGGATTTGCTGCGCATCCGCACCGACGCGGTCGCCTACAGCGTCGCGTCCGCGCTCGGCTATGCCTTTGCGCTCAACATCCAGTTTCTAATCGCTAATCCCGGCGCGTCACTGGATGTAGTGGCTCTGCGAGTCGTCGAGAATGTCGCCCTCAACCTGGTGGGCGCCTTGTTTATCAGTCTGGGTCTCGCTGAGACTCGCTTTTCGACGCCGAGTCCATTTTTTATGACGATCATGCTGGCGCTGGCTGCCTTTGTGGTCGGCACGACGCAGCCGCTGCAATCTGGTCTGGTCAATGCGATCTTTTCTGTACGCGGCGTGTTCGATCGTCCGTTGGTCGGGTTCGGCTTCACGGCGGCATTGTTTTTCGGCGTACTGGCGATGGTCACCTTCCTCTACAGCGCGATCGAACGACGTGAACGCGATCTCGCTAAAACAAAGGACGGACGCTGATGGCGGTCATCGAGATCGGGGGTGCCTCACAGTCAGGCATCACCCAGCGTCAGCGTTGGGGGCATTACTTTGCTGTGTTCTACGCCGCGATCGCTTTGCTCATCGGCATCAATTTACGCGACTCGTCGGTGAATGCGGTCGTCGCATACAGCAATACCACCGCTGGAATCCGAGCGCTCTACCCGCGCGGCTGGCTGATCGACACCGACGGCGATTATGTCTTTCGCGTGCGCGATTTGAGCGCAGGCGGCTACAAGACGACTATCCAGGTCGCTATCGAGCCGGTCGCGCCGACCGCCTCCTCACGCAATATCGTCGATGCGCTGACGCTGGCGCGCTCACAGCGCGTCGCCGCCTATACTCCCCTTTCGCGCAGTCCGATCAGCCTGTCCGACGAACGTGAAGCGCTGGCGCTGGAATATGCCTATGTCGAGCCGGGTGACAATGTGTTTTTATCTGCCATTCCCAATGTTGTCTCTGGGCTGGATATCATCGTTCTCCAGCGCGGGCAGGCGATCATCATCTCGTTTTTGTCCGACTCCGACACCTACGACAGCAATTATCCGGTTTTTCAGAGGTTCCTCGATGCACTTGTCTTTTAAGCGCGCGATCGCCGCGCGCGCACTGCTGTTCGCCGTTGTGTGCGTCCTTTCATTGCCGACGACCGTTCATACACAGGATGCAAATTTTGACGCCGATCGCATCCGTCGTGCCACTGTATTCGTGATGCAGGTCGATACGACCGGTGCGTCCCCGATCATCCAGTGCGCGGCATCGGGCACGCTGGTCACACGCACAGGCTTGATTCTGACCAATGCCCATCCGACCGTACCCAACAACGCCTGTCCAGGCGACGATTTGATCATCGCTATCGCCAGCGAGCCGGACGCACCGCCAGTCCCGACCTTTCGCGCATCGATCGTACAGTCCAATCCGGGTCTGGACATCGCCCTCTTACAAATCGACCGCCAGATCGACGGACGGCTGATCGACCCGACCGCGCTGTCGCTGCCATTCGTCGAACTCGCTGATTCCGATAGTCTCGCACTCGACGATACGCTGGTGGTAGTTGGTTACGCCGACCTGGGCGACTCGTCGGTCAGTCTGGTGCGCGGCACGGTCACGGGGTTCAGCGCCGAGCCTATCGGGGGCGATCGCGCCTGGATCAAAACCAATACCGTCCTGCCCGGCACTATGACAGGCACAGGTGCTTACGATCAATCCGGACGGCTGGTCGGCATCCCCACCACCGTCCCACTTGATCAGGTTGCCCCTGATTCGCGCTGCTTGTCGTTGCAGGACACCAATGACGATGGTGTGATCACTTCCGGCGATCGTTGTGTCCCGCTCGGCGGCGAGATCAGCGTGCTGCGTCCGTCGAATTTTGCGCGTCCCCTCTTTCGTGCGGCGACACTGCGTCTCGATCTACAGTCGCAGACCGCGACGGTGCCTTTCACAGCGCCGACCGGGGCACCTGTTTTTTCTCGTCTGTTCTTTTCGCCCACCGTCAACGACGCCGGAATGCCTGTTTCGGTCGTGCGCGGCTTGCCAGCGGGCACCGACCGCGTATATCTGTTTTTCACATACGCCAATATGACCTCTGAAACTGTGTACGAACTGCGTGTGAGCAGCGGCGGCGTTCTCAATCCTACCTTCAGCTTGTCAGCGGTGCGCTGGAGCGGGGGGCGCGATGGCTTGTGGTACGTCGGCAGCGGTGGACAGCCCTGGTCGAATGGAGTGTACGATTTTACGCTGCTGATCGGCGGCGTGGTCGCGGACAGCGCCCGGCTGCTGATCGGCGCATCTGGCGAGACGCTGCCGACATTCAGCGACATCGTATTTGGCATCGAAAACTCGTCTGACGGCGTGGTTGGCACGGGTTTTGTACTGCCGACAGGTACAGTCGCCAGTGCCCGCTTCATTCATCGCAATATGTCCCCCGGTCTGCGCTGGGCGTCGATCTGGTATTACCAGGAGACGGAGGTTCTACGCGAAACCCTCGATTGGGCAGATGGCGAGTCCGGCACCAAGACGATCCGTATCCAAGACCCCGCCGGACTGCTGCCCGGCGCCTATCGACTTGAACTTTACCTCGATATCGGGCAGGGTTTCCGGCTCGCCGCTACATCGGATTTCACGCTCGCCGGGACACCAGTAGGCGATTTTGCCCGTATTTTCGAGGATGCGCATTTCACGACCGCTGCCGATGCTGAACGGGCGCTCACTGCATCGGGGTTAAGCAGCTTTCCCGAAGGCACAGCGTCCATCTATGCGCTTTTCGATTGGAATCAGATTCGCCCTGGCACGCTCTGGACGATGCGTTGGCTCGTGGACGACGAACCGTTCTACGAGCAGACGCTGCCCTGGTCGGCAGCGGAAAATGGCGATGACTATCTCATGACGCTGACCGTGCCGGGTGGCGTTCCCGACGGCACCTATCGATTGGAGCTGTCGATCAACCGGATCATCTTCGCGCAGACTGAGGCGCGCGTCGGTATTGGGCAGCTGCCGATCGATCGTTTTGCACAAGCGAGTGGGGTGCAGTTTCGCGGACAGATTTTCGACACCCAGAGCGGTGCAGGTATCTCCGGCGCGACCGTCATCGTGATCAGCGATCTGTTCAACGTCGAGGAGTTTACCGCACAGTGGGACCAGGAACAGATTTACGCGCTGGCGACCACCGATCGTATTGGACGTTTCATCGTCGAGCGCCTGCTGCAGCCTGGCGCGCAATACAGCTTGTTCGTGATCGCAGAAGGCTATCTGCCGATCAGCGCCGACGGTCTGGAAGTGGCACCTGACAGCCCGTCGCTGGACATCCCCTTCTATCTCACGCGCGGCTGATCTGAAAGCGATACGATGAAGCCCAAAAACGAGAAGCGTCGCCTCGATCAGTTGGTGGTCGAGCGCGGTCTGGCACCGAGCCGCGAGAAAGCCCGCGCTTTCATCATGGCGGGCGAGATCAGTATCGGCGAGGTCACTATCGATAAACCCGGCACGATGGTCGCTGCTGATTCGGTCATCGTCCTCAAAGCGCGCGCACGTTTCGTCAGCCGCGGCGGGGACAAGCTGGCGGGAGCGCTCGATGCCTTTCAGTTTCCAATTCCGGCGCGCATCTGTGCCGATGTCGGCGCCAGCACCGGCGGATTTACCGATTGTCTGCTGCAATATGGAGCCGCGCGCGTGTACGCGATCGATGTCGGCTACGGACAGCTCGCCTACCCGCTGCGCCAGGACAGCCGCGTCATCTTAATCGAGCGCACCAACGCGCGTTATCTGGAGTCGCTGCCTGAATCCGTCGATCTGGTCGTGATCGATACCTCGTTCATTTCGCTCAAACTTATCCTGCCCGCCGTACAAAAATGGCTCACAGCCCGTGCCGACCTGATCGCGCTGATCAAGCCGCAGTTCGAGGCAGGACGCCAGGATGTTGGCAAAGGCGGTGTCGTCAAAGATGTGCTCGTGCATGTGCGGGTGCTGGAAGAAATCCTGAATTTCGCCGCGCTATCCGGATTTCAGGTGCGCGGACTCATTCGATCGCCGCTTAAAGGTCCCGCTGGCAACATCGAGTTTTTGGTCTGGCTGACCTGGGGTGACGACGGCAATACCCTCCCCTACCATGATCTGATCGCTGCCGCCATGATCGAGCCGATTAGCACGCCAGATGAGGAATAGACAAGCGGTAGTCACACCGTGTCTTCCTGACCGCCCGCGCTGTCGCATCACCATACGTCCGCCGCCTCTCGCCATCATGCGCGTCGTTTCACAAGCGGCGCGCATCTGCTATACTCCCGTCGATATGACGAAAGGGAGCCACAAGGCGCGCTCACATCGCGGTCATGTCCGGTCATCGGACGGACAGCAGCGATTCCATTCCTTGCGCCGCAGCCTATGAAACAAGAACACATCCGCAATTTCTGCATTATCGCCCATATCGATCACGGCAAGAGTACGCTGGCAGATCGAATGCTGCAGCACACGCGCACCGTTGCCGATCGGGATATGCACGAGCAGTTGCTCGACAGTATGGACCTGGAACGCGAGCGCGGTGTCACTATCAAGGCGTCGGCGGTGCGGATGCACTACGAGGCGAACGATGGTATCCGCTATGAAATTCATCTGATCGACACCCCTGGACATGTTGACTTCACTTATGAGGTTAGCCGCGCGCTGCAAGCGTGTGAGGGTGCCATTCTGGTCGTGGACGCCAGCCAGGGCATCGAAGCGCAAACACTCGCCAATCTCTACCTGGCGATCGAGCAGGACCTGGAAATCATCCCGGTGATCAACAAGATCGACCTGCCCGCTGCCCGTCCTGACGAGGTGGCGCAAGAGATCGAGAATCTGCTGGGCGTGCCCGCCGAGGACATCCTGCGTATTTCCGCCAAGCAGGGGATCGGCATCCGCGAGGTGCTGGAGGCGGTCGTCGCGCGCGTGCCAGCGCCAAAAGGCAATGCCAACGCGCCGCTGCGTGCGCTGGTCTTCGACTCGCACTACGACTCTTACAAAGGCGTGGTCGCCTATGTGCGCGTGGTCGATGGACAGCTCGATGCGCGTCCGATGTTCAAACTGATGGCGACCGATGCGCGTTTCGAGTCGGTCGAGATCGGTATTTTCAGTCCGGGAATGCGACCGATCGATATTCTGACCGTCGGCGAGGTCGGCTACGTCGCAACTGGGTTCAAATCGGTGCAGGAATGTCGTGTCGGGGATACAGTAACGCTGGCGGTTAATGGCGCGACCGAGATTTTGCCGGGCTATGCCCAGGCGAAACCGATGGTATTCGCGGGTTTCTACCCGATCGACAACGATGATTACGCTGTGCTGCGCGATTCACTGGAAAAACTCCAGCTCAACGACGCGGCGCTGGTGTTCGAGCCGGAAACCTCGCAGGCGCTCAACTTTGGGTTCCGTGTCGGCTTCCTCGGCTTGTTTCACATGGAGATCATCCAGGAACGGCTCGAACGAGAGTACGATCTGGACATTCTGGCGACCGCGCCCAGCGTCGAGTATCAGATCAAGCTGCGTGACGGCACCGAGATCACCATCGACAGCCCGGCGCACCTGCCCGATCCCGGTATCATCGAGGAAGTGCGCGAACCCTGGATGAAGATTCAGCTTTATACGCCGGAAGAGTTCATCGGTGGCTTGATGGACATGGTGATCAAGAAGCGCGGCGAGTATCTGAACATGGAATATCTCGACAAGACGCGCGTCGTCCTCACGTACAACCTGCCTCTTTCGGAGCTGATCGTCGATTTTTACGACCGTCTGAAGAGCATCACCAAAGGCTATGCCAGCCTCGACTACAATTTCGCCTTTTATCGCGCGGGCGATCTCGTCAAGCTGGATATCCTGGTCAACAATGAACCGATCGACGCGCTGGCGATCATCGTCCATAAAGACGACGCTTATCACAAAGGGCAAAAGCTCGTCAGCAAGTTGAAAGAACTGATCCCGCGCCAGATGTTCCCCGTCCCCATCCAGGCTGCGGTTGGCAAGAAAGTCATCTCGCGCGCCGACGTGAAAGCGATGCGTAAAGACGTGCTGGCGAAGTGCTATGGTGGCGACATCAGCCGCAAGAAGAAACTGCTGGAAAAGCAGAAAAAAGGCAAGCGCCGCATGAAGATGATCGGGTCGGTCGAAGTGCCACAAGAGGCGTTCATGGCATTGTTGAGCCTGGACGACGAATCGTAACCTGAAGAACGAAAGTAAATCCAGATAAACCTTCGGGCGGACGCGGACGCATTTTTATGCGTCCCTGCGTCTTTCGATGTCCTTTTGGGTGGACGCATTGTTTTGTACGTCCTTACGTCGTTCGGCTTCCTTCGGACGGACGCATTATTATGCTTCCCTGCGTCTTTCGATCGCGGCGCGGATGACATCGAGGTAATCGTCTCCTCGTGCCGCACGCACAATCTCCGCCTCTATCAGCCTGATGTCCAGTGATTCGTCGCCGTCGTCAATACGCAGCACAGACGGAAGCGCGCCATTTGTCAGGTTGTAGGCTGCTACACCCGCGCTGACGAATGGTGCGCTATCGGTGCCGGGTGTGACCGTCACAGCATCGACAGCGAACGCGCCATCCCCGGCAGCGGCAGCAAAATCACCAGAGGCAAAAGGCGCGTGCAGCACCGTGATCGTCTGCCCATCCCCGCGCACATAGGCGATCGTGCGCTCCAGTGCCACCGCGCCCGCCGCACCGATCGCCAGATACGCCGCCAGATCGAAGACATAGGCACATACCAGATCGCGCGTCGCCGCGATTACCGCCTTGCCGTAAGGCAAAAATGGGTCGTCGAAACGCGCGATTTCGAGCGGCATCTCGACGACGCGCGGCGCCAGCACGATTGCGTTGTGTGTCGCCCGTGCTGACTGCACCCGCTTGATTTTGTCACTGTAAGCGCCTGGAGTCACCGTCTCACTCGATAACCCGACTCGCCGCGTTCGATTAGCAGTCGCCACAAGGTCGCCATCGTCCAGGTCACCGTCCAAACGCGCGCGGGTTCGCTGTTCGATCCGAAACCATAACCACGCGAAACGACCTGTTCGCCCAGACACACCGCCACCGCCGTGCGTTCGCTGCTGTCGGCGGCGTCGGCTTCGTCTCCTGGCGTACTGAGGATTACCAGCGCAGCCGCGCCATCACGATCGCGTAGCGCCAGCGCTGCCGCTTCTGCCAGCGCGCGCAGCGGCGTATCCGACGGCAGCTTCAGCTCGTCCGCCAGATCAGCCGCGCGGTTGTACTGCGCCGTATATTCCAGCACCGGCACCCCTTTCGGCACTGCGCTCAATCGTCCCGCCAGATCGGTCTGGATACCTGCTTCAGCTACGGCGAGGGTCATATGATGCTGACGCAGCGCCGCCGCCAGCGCGTCTTCCAGATGGGCATCATCCATGCCATAGACAAAGCGACCGATGCGCGCCTGGAGCGCAGCCAGCGTCGGCAGCATCAGCAGGTCGGCGGCGGCTTCACTGTCGGCTTTTATCGTCACACGCACATCGATCTGTCCGCTGTGCGCTGCCAGACCGATGGTGGGATTAGCGCCGTTGAGCAGGTCGGCGCCGATCATCTCGTCGAGCGCGCTCTCTCCAATGCCCGCTACTTTCAAAATTCGCGCTTTGATGATCTCGGTCGCCAAGCCGAAGTGTTCACGCAAATAAGGGATCACTTTCTCGGTCATCAGATACTTCATCTCGCGCGGCACACCCGGCAGACTGATGATCACCCGATCCTCGATCTCGACGGCGAATGCCGGCGCCGTTCCGACCGCATTGTCGATGACCAGCGCGCCATCGGGAATGTACGCCTGGCGTCGGTTGTTGTCGGTCATCTGCACGCGAAAGCTGCTGAACCGCGCGGCGATACTGTCCAGCAGCTCCTGATGAAACGTCAAACTGCGGTCGGTCGCGGCGGCGACCGCCTGACGGGTCATATCGTCCACCGTCGGGCCCAGTCCCCCACAGGTGATCACCAGATCTGCCCGCCCCAGCGCTATTCGCACCGCCGACTCGATCCGTTTTTCGTTGTCCCCGACCGAGGTCATGAAGTACAGATTGATGCCCATGTCGCGCAGGGCACGCGCCAGATAGACGGAATTGGTGTCGGTCAATTCACCGAGCAGAATTTCGGTGCCGATAGCGACAATCTCAGCGTTGATGTGACGGGTCACGAGTCTGCCTTAGGAGGTAGGGAGGATTAACGATGCTTTTACCCAATCGAACGTCCGGGGAAATTGATCCCACGAAATGTTGCAAATTGAACAAGGTCAATTATAATCAACAGCGGTAAGGTGAGGTTGAAGAAGCGCAACTTGTTTGTGCAGATTTTACAAATGCAATCGATCGAGACTGTAAAAAACGGCTGACCTAATTCTCTTACGGAGGAAACATCGTGGCAAGTGTTAGTTTCAATCATGTCTGGAAACGATACGCGAATAACAGTGTTGCTGTCAAAGATTTGAACATTGATGTTGCCGACAAAGAGTTTCTTGTTTTCGTAGGTCCTTCGGGATGTGGCAAATCGACCAGCCTGCGTATGCTCGCTGGACTCGAAGAGATCAGCGACGGGGAAGTCCAGATCGGCGATCGCGTCGTCAACAACGTCGCCCCGAAAGATCGTGACGTAGCGATGGTGTTCCAGAGCTATGCCCTCTACCCACACATGACCGTGTATGACAACATGGCATTTGGTCTGCGCCTGCGCAAGACGCCGAAGCACATCATCGATCAGCGCGTGCGTGAAGCCGCGAAAAGCCTGGGCATCGAAAATATGCTTGAGCGTCGTCCGCGCCAGCTTTCGGGTGGTCAGCGTCAGCGTGTCGCTGTGGGTCGTGCCATCGTGCGCGAACCTGCCGTCTTCCTGATGGACGAGCCGCTCTCCAATCTCGACGCCAAACTGCGCGTCGAAGCCCGTTCTTTCATCAGCAAGCTGCATCAGCGCCTGGGCACCACCTTCATCTACGTCACGCACGACCAGACCGAAGCCATGACGATGGGGTCGCGTATCTGCGTGTTGAGCGCCGGTGAACTCCAGCAGATTGACACGCCTTACAACCTGTATCACAACCCACGCAATCAGTTCGTCGCCGGTTTCATCGGCAGCCCGTCGATGAATTTCTTCGATGCCACGCTGCGTGGTGGTGATGGTGGCAATATCTCCGTCGAGACCACCGCTTTCAACTTCCTCATCCCGGCTGCCAAGTCGGAGCCATTCCGTACCCACATCGGCAAGCGCGTCACCTTTGGGATGCGTCCTGAGGATATTCACGACGCGGAATTCCGTCCGTCCGGCATTACCCCCGCCGACATCGAGTCCACCGTCGATGTTGTCGAGCAGATGGGTAACGAAATGATCCTTTACATGCAGGACGACAAGGGCAAGAGCTATATCGCCCGCACCGACCCGCGCACTCGCGCTCGCATCGGCGCCCGCATGTCGATGACCTTCAACCTCGACAATATTCACGTCTTCGATGTCGATACTGGATTGTCGCTGGCTTACGAACACAAGGTGCGCGCCGCCGAACGCACCCCGACCCCAGCATAATTTACGCTGCTGGTTCGTCAATGGATTAAACCAAGAGCCGCCCATCGATAGGCGGCTCTTGGTTTTCATGGATGTAGGGACGCATAACGATGAGTCCAATTTAAACCTTCCCCTCCCCTGTCTACCAGATCAAGCGAGAGAAACCCGTGCAGCTCACCCTACATACTGATTCACAGGTGTTCGATCAGCTCTACGATGAGTGGGACGCGCTGGTGCAGCGCAGCACCAACAGGCTGCTGTTTCTCTCCTGGGCATGGCAATCGACCTGGTGGGCGTCGTATCAGGCAGGTGCGTTATGGATTGTCACCTGCCGTACCGATGAGGGCGCGCTCATTGGCATTGCCCCCTGGTTTATCGAGACACGCACGACCGATGACGGCGGCGCCGAGCGCGTGCTGCGCACGATCGGCTGTGTCGATGTCACCGATTATCTCGATCTGATCGTCGATGCGCACTACCACGAATCGATCATCGCAGAATTAGCTGCATTTCTGGCAGCACACCAGGACGCCTATACGCGCATCAACCTGTGTAATCTGCAGGCAGAATCGCCCACACTGGCGCGCCTGTCCCAATCGCTCGGCGCGGTCGGTTACTCGGTCGAGACCGTACAGCAGGAAGTGTGCCCGCATATTGTGCTGCCTGCGTCTTTCGAAGGCTATCTTGAGTCGCTCGACAAGAAACAGCGTCACGAGCTGCGACGCAAAATCCGCCGTATGGACGGGGAGACGGTGCAGCACCTCGTGGTCAGCGATGCCGCCGACCTCGATCCGCACATCGACCGCTTTATCGATCTGATGCGCGCCAGCCACCCCGACAAAGCAGTATTTCTTGAAGACGAGCGCCACGTCGCCTTTTTCCGCGCTATGCTGCCCGCAATCGCACGCTGCGGTTGGCTGCGGTTGAGCTTCCTGCTGGTCGAGGGAGTCGCCTGTGCTGTCTATTGTCATTTCGACTACGATGGACAAATCCTGGTCTACAACTCCGGCTTAGACCCGCAGAAGAATACCCATCTCAGTCCGGGGATCGTCTTGCTCTGCTACGATATTCAGTGGGCGATCGAAAACGGACGCACGATTTTCGATTTTCTGCGTGGCAATGAAAATTACAAATATCGTATGGGCGCGGTCGATCGTGTGATTTTCAAATTACGCGCCAGTTATGAACAGCCCTGAGCCATTGGACGATACGGCGGACAAAACATTGCCTTGTCCGCCGCGTTTCCTACCCGCCGTAGGCGTTGGGAATATCGGTCACTGTAGCGCGCACGTAAGGCTCGTTCTCTTCCAGCGCCAACACCTGTTCTTCGCCAAGCAGCGTCTGCCCTTTGTGATACAGCACATCGTTGAAGCCGTCGAAACGGTAGCGGCGGCTCACCCATCCATAGGAAGGATGCTGAAATACCGCATTGAACTGCACCGCTTCGTCTTCCGCGATGATCTTCTGATCGACAATCCATACTGGCGCGTACTGCTGTAAATGCGGCTGGGCTTTGGCGTCGCGCCGCTGCAACAGAGCCTCATACATGGTCGATCCTACTTTCGCTCGTGTCAACTCGACAATGGGTCACGTACACCCATTGTAACGAGCTTCAGCGCACCCCGGCAAGATCGCGCTCGACCCCACTCGGTGGCAACGCGCTCGACTCGACGTTGTTTTCCGGCAGCGATGGGGTACTTTTCTGCTTCAATGGCAGGATGATCCGAGCCGACCGATCGAACGTGAAGTAGTTCCACACCCAATTGAGCAGCACATTGAGCCGATTACGCATGCCCAGCAGCGAGACCAGATGCAGCGCCAGCCATGCCAGCCATGCGGCAAACCCGGTCAATTGTATACGGTAGTACAACCACGCGACTGCCCGGCTGCGTCCGATCGTCGCCATAATGCCGCGATCCCGGTATACAAACGGCAGTTCCGCTTGCATCATGCGCTTGCGCAGCAGATTACGCGCCGCCAGCTCGCCTTGCTGCTTGGCGACCGGAATTTGCGCGGCATAGGGCACGCCCTTGTCGTTGAGCAGGTAAACAATATCGCCCACTGCGTACACGTTTTCGACGTTCTTCACTGCCATTGTCGGCTCGACCATCAGTCGTCCGGCTTTGCCAACCTCGGTAGCGATCAATTCGGCAGCGGGTGCCGCCTGCACCCCCGCCGACCACACCAGTGTATGCGTCGGGATCACCCGTCCACTTTTCAGGATGATGTGATCATCGAATGCCTTTTCCACCGCATCGCCCAGGATGACCTCGACACCGAGCGACTCGAGCTGACGCTTCGCCGCCGCTTGCAGTCGTTCCGGGTATGCCACCAGCAGACGATCGACTGCCTCCACCAGGATCACGCGCGGAGTTAACCCGGTGTATTCCTTTTTCAGCACGAACGAATACAATTCCTGCATCGCGCCTGCTGTCTCCAGCCCGGTCGGTCCACCGCCGACGACCACGATGGTGGTATAGGCATAACGTGCCGCATCGTCGGCAGACCATGCCGCGCGCTCGAATATCGACAGGATATGACTGCGCAGCCGCAGCGCGTCCTCCAACGATTTCAGCTCGAATGCAAATTTACCGATTGCGCTGTTGCCGAAGTAATTCGTGACGCTGCCCGCCGCTATGATCAGCCTGTCGTAGGATTCGATGCGTTCTTCCCCTGACGCCTGCACGGTCACTCGCTGTGCCGTCGTATCGATCGCCGTCACCGAACCCAGCAGAAAATCCACATTCGACTGGCGCCGAAAGATGCCACGTATTGGATAGGCGATCGCGTCGGCGTCGAGTCCACACGTCGCTACCTGATACAACAAGGGTGTGAAGGTGTGATAATTGTTTTTATCGATCAGCAGCACATCGATATCCGCCTGTCTTTCCAATGTCTGTGCCGCGTATAGTCCGCCGAAGCCCGCGCCGATGATCACCACTTTCAACCGTTCGTGCGCCATTGTCACTGCCTTTTTTGTGTGCTGCGATTACAATATCGCATTGTCAAGCGTAAATAATCACCCATTGAGGCGATTTCCGAATAGTTTATCGTTTTCGGTCATGCGCTGGCATCAATCGCTATCTACACCCTCATTATACAGCCTATTCTGTGATTTGTGAAACTATTCACAATAGACTAAGGAACATTCATGCCCCGCGCGCTCATCAGCGTTTACGACAAGACAGGCATTATCGCGTTTGCCGAGGCGCTTCAGCGTTTCGGATATGACATCATCGCCAGCGGTGGCACCGAGCGCACGCTGCGCGAGGCGGGGATCGCGGTGCAGTCGGTCGAGTCGGTGACCGGCGTTCCCGCTATGCTCGGCGGGCGTGTCAAGACGCTCCATCCCGCCATCCACGCGGGCATTCTGGCTCAGGATGGTGAAGGCGATCTGTCAGAGCTGCGTCATCATGGCTTTGCGCCGATCAACCTGGTCGTGTGCAACCTGTACCCGTTTCAACAGACGGTCGCTGATCCCGCCGTCGCGCTGCAGGACGCGATCGAGCAGATCGACATCGGCGGAGTCACCCTGCTGCGCGCCGCCGCCAAGAACTTCATGCACGTCATCGTACTGTCCGATCCTCGTGATTATCCCCGCCTGATCGCGGCGCACGATCGCGGCATTTCGGTCGATCTGGCGCTGCGACGCGAATTCGCCATCAAAGCTTTTGCACACACGCGCGATTACGATACCGCCATTCATGCCTACCTCTCGCGTGACCTCGAGTCTGCCAGCGTCAGCCATGAACTGCCCGAACACCTCAGCGTCGGCGCGACCCGCACCGAAATCCTGCGCTACGGCGAAAACCCGCATCAGGCTGCTGCGCATTACACCCGTCAGCCAGGGGCGGGACCTTTAGGCGGGACAGTATTGGGGGGCAAGCAGCTCTCCTACAACAACATTCTCGACCTCGACTCGGCATGGAGTGCGGTCAGCGCTTTCGATGACCCCACCGTCGTCATCGTCAAGCATCTCAATCCCTGTGGGATCGCCACCGCCACGACGCTGCATGAGGCTTTTCCAGAGGCGTTGGCATCCGATCCGGTATCGGCATTCGGCGGCGTGATCGCCGTCAACCGCATCGTCGATGAAGCGTTCGATGATGCGCTGGGTTCGCTGTTTATCGAGGCGATCGCCGCCCCTGGGTTCACGCCTGGCGTACAGGCACGGTTGGCGGAAAAACGCAAAAACTGCCGACTGCTTCAGGTGCCAGGACGAGTCGATGGCACGCAGCTCGAAATTCGTTCTGTGCATCACGGTCTGCTGGCTCAGGAAGTCGATATGGGCGATCCCGAAGGCACCAGCTATCGCGTCGTCACCCAGCGTCAGCCCAGCGACGATGAACTCGCCACGCTGCGCTATGCCTGGAAAGTGGTGCATTATGTCAAGTCGAATGCGATCGTGCTGGCGGTCGGCAGCGCCACCGTCGGCATAGGCGGCGGACTGCCGAGCCGAATCGACTCGGTGAACATCGCGGTACAAAAAGCGGGCACCCGTGCGGTTAGATCAGTGCTGGCATCGGATGCTTTCTTTCCGTTCCCCGATGGGGTCGAAGCTGCCGCTGCTGCCGGCATCACCGCCGTCATCCAGCCGGGCGGCTCGATCCGCGATCCGCAGGTGATCGAGGCAGCCGACAAAGCCGGGATCGCCATGATCTTTACAGGTGTGCGCCATTTCCGGCATTGATCGTACATGGGGACGCGGCACACAGGTGTGTTCGTCCCCAATTCCCCCTTTTCACAAATGACGGCTCACGTTATACTTTTGCCGATAGCGCCATCGTAGCTCAATGGCAGAGCATTCGCTTCGTAAGCGAGAGGTTATGGGTTCAACTCCCTTCGATGGCTTCACTGCCCGCATCGGTCGTCCGACCTCTGCGGGCATTTTATTGTTTTGCCCGATTGTTCCCGGATGTCGATGAGAGGACACGATGACTCACCCGCCCCGCCCCATCACCATCGCCGTCGCTGGCGGAACAGGCTCCGGCAAGACGACGATCTCGACCTCGATCCTGGAGCGCGTCGGCAGCCAGAACATCGCCTACATCCCTCATGATGCGTATTACCGTGATCGCGCCAACATCCCGATGATGGATCGGGATATTGTCAATTTCGATCATCCTGATGCCCTCGAAACGTCACTGATGCGTCAGCACATTATCGACCTGCAGAATGGGCTCTCGGTCGAAATTCCGGTGTACGACTTTACGCACGATCGACGCACACAGCACACCGTCTTTGTCGCCTCGCAGCCGATTATCCTGGTCGAGGGTATTCTCATTCTGGCAGAAGAGTCGGTGCGTTCGTTGTTCGACGTTAAAATTTTTGTCGATACCGACGCCGATCTGCGTTTCATCCGCCGTCTCAAGCGCGATCTGGTCGAGCGTGGACGCACCGCCGAGTCGGTCATCGATCAATATCTGCTGACCGTGCGTCCGATGCACCTCGAATTTGTCGAGCCGAGCAAGCGCTACGCCGATGTCATCATCCCGGAGGGCGGGTTCAATACCGTCGCTATCGATATGGTCTCCGACCGCATCCGCAGCATGGTGCGGGCGCATACCAGGCAAATCGGAACGGGCGATCTGTCGCCACGACCGCGCGTGTGACCACGAGGTATTCTGATGCCCGCCCGCAACAACACCAGCCCGTTTTACGATCAGATCGCGCGCTTTTACCCGCTCTTCTTTCGGGATTGGGCGGTACAGATGGAACGCGAGGGCTTAGGCTTGCGCTCCATCTTTCGCAATCAGGGTGTGGAGCGTGTCCTTGACGCTTCATGCCGTGCCGGAGCGCAGACAATCCCGCTGGCACAGCTTGGTTTCGAGGTGACAGCGGCGGACTCCAGCGCCGGGATGCTCGCCAAAGCTGCTGAAACAGCGATGCAATACAAGGTGCGCGACCGGATCAAATTCGTCAAATCCGATCTGATCGACCTGCCCCAGTTCGTCACGGCGCCGTTTGACGCCGTAATCAGCAAGAGCAGTGCGTTTCCACATCTGACCGAAGACGACGAGATCGAGGTCGCGCTGCGCAATTTCTTTCGGCTGCTGCGTCCAGGTGGCATGGCGATCATCGGGATGCGCGATTTTGCGCCGTTCATGGAAGACCGCCCGCGTTTTCTGCCCGGTCTGGCACGTCGGCTTGAGGACGGCAGCGACTTTATCACCTTCGACATCTGGGAATGGCGCGACGGGCCTCCTGTGCTGGCACGTCAGAATTTATTCATCGTGCAGGGCAAAGGACGGCGCTACGACACCACCCGCCGCCGCGTCGTCTTTCGTCCGCTCTCGACGGATGAAGTCAAAGTCGTCTTGCTGGAAATTGGCTTTACCGCCATCGAAGATCATTTCGATCGGGGGGAGCGGCTGCTGGTCGCACGCCGTCCCGGTTGACGCTGACAGCGCCATCGCTTTAAAGTATGCGTTCCAGAAGGAGATAAATTCATGACTCAGGCACTCCCAAAAAACTTCGACTTCAAAGAGGCGGAAGATCGCCTGTACCGCTGGTGGGAGAGTCACGGCTATTTCAAACCGGAAGCCGCTCCCGCCGACGCCGAACCATTCGTGATCAGTATGCCGCCGCCCAACGTCACCGGAGCGCTGCACACCGGGCACGCGCTTTTCGTCAGTCTGGAAGATGCGATGATCCGTTATCAGCGCATGAATGGCAAAGCGGCACTGTGGGTGCCTGGCACCGACCATGCCAGCATCGCCACCCAGCTCCAGGTCGAAAAGCTGCTCGCATCCGAGGGCACCAGCCGTGAGCAGGTGGGGCGCGATGAATTCCTGCGCCGTGCGTGGACATGGAAGCACACTTACGGCGGCAGGATCATCGACCAGCTGCGTCGGCTCGGCGCGAGCTGTGACTGGGATCGGGAACGCTTCACGATGGATGATGGACTGTCGGACGCGGTGCTGGAGGCGTTCGTGCGGTTGTACGACCAGGGCTTAATCTACCGCGGACCGCGCCTGGTCAACTGGAGTCCAGGTCTCAAGACCGCTGTGTCCGACCTGGAGGTGGAGCGTGAAGAAGAGATCGGCAAGCTCTATTTCTTCCGTTATCCGATCGAGGGCGGCGGCTTCATCCCGGTGGCGACCACACGTCCGGAGACCATCCTGGGCGATACCGCCGTCGCCGTCCATCCCGACGACGAGCGCTATCAGCAGTACATCGGCAAAAACGCGCTGGTGCCGATGATTGACCGCCCGATCCCAGTGATTGCGGACAGCTACGTCACGCGCGAATTTGGTACAGGCGCGCTCAAAGTCACGCCTGGTCACGACTTCAACGATTATGAGCTGGCACAGCGCCACAATCTGCCTGTTCTGAGTGTGATGAACCGCGATGCCACCCTCAACGCGCTGGCTGGACAGTATGCCGGGCTGGATCGTTTTGTGTGTCGGGAGCGCATCTGGGCTGACATGACCGCCGCCGGGCTGACGATCGAGGTCCGAGACCATACGATGGTCGTGCCGCGCGCCGAACGCGGCGGCGAGGTGATCGAGCCGATGATCAGCGAGCAGTGGTTCATCCGCATCGCGCCGCTGGCGGAAAAAGCGGCACAGGCGGTGCGCGACGGACACATCAGGATCGTGCCTGAGCGCTTCGAGAAGGTGTACTTCCATTGGCTCGACAATATCGAGGACTGGTGCATCAGCCGCCAACTGTGGTGGGGACATCGTATTCCGGTATGGTATGGCTCGGATGGCTCGCGGGTGGTCTCCAAGACCACGCCAGCAGCCAAGGATGGTGTGACCTATACGCCGGACGACGATGTACTGGACACCTGGTTCAGCGCCGGCTTATGGCCCTTCAGCACGCTGGGTTGGGACAAACAGACGCCCGATCTCGCGCGCTTTTACCCCACCGACGTGCTGGAAACGGGCTACGATATTCTGTTTTTCTGGGTGCTGCGTATGGTCATGTTCGGATTGTGGTTCACCGATGAAGCGCCGTTCCACACCGTGTATCTGCACGGCTTGGTGCGTGACAAATCTGGACGCAAGATGAGCAAGACGCTTGGAAACGTCATCGACCCGCTGGAATACATGAATCAGTATGGCACCGATCCTCTGCGTTTCACACTGCTGACCAGCGGCACCCCCGGCAACGACATCAATCTCGATACCGAGCGCATCGAGCGCAACTGGCGTTTCGTCAATAAAATCTGGCAGATGAGCAGTTTCGTCCTCGGCGGGCTGCCTGACGACCTCGAAGCGGGTGCGCCTGCACCGTCTGCGCTCGACCTGCCGTCGCGCTGGATTATGAGCCGTCTCCATCATCTGAGCGCCGATGTAACGCGGCTGATCGACGCCTATCAGTTTGGGGAAGCGGGACGCCAGATCGACGAATTTTTGTGGGGTGAATTTGCCGACTGGTACATCGAGATCAGTAAGTACCCGCTTTACAACGGCAGCGACGCTGAAAAACGTGCCGCGCAGCGCGTGCTGCTGACCGTGCTGGACACCGCGCTGCGGCTGCTGCACCCCTACATGCCATTCGTCACCGAAGACCTGTGGCGCTATCTGCCCCACGCGCCCGGTGAGAGCGAGGCACTGATCCTGGCACGTTGGGCGCAGTCCGATCCCGCCTATTTCGATGACGCCGCTGAAGCAGAGATGACCCTGCTGATCGATTTAGTGCGTGGGATTCGTATTGTGCGCACACAATACGAGGTCGAGCCAGGGCGCAAAATTACCGCGCTCATTCAGCCAGGAACGCATCGCGCCGCCCTGGAGTCGTGCGGCTACATCTTTTCGCGTTTGTGCAATGTCGCTGACTATAGACTGATGACCGACGGAGAAGCTGCCCCGGAAAACAGCGCCGCTGTCGCGGCTGGCGATATGACCGTATTTCTGCCGCTGGCAACCTTCATCGATGCCACCGCCGAGTGCGAGCGTCTGACGCGCGAAGTAGAAAAGCTCGATGAGCAGATCGCACGCACGCAAAATATGCTCGGCAACGAGCAGTTCATCGCACGCGCCCGCCCCGATGTCGTCGAGAAAGAACGCGCCAGACTGGAGTCTCTGAGCGCGACCGCCGCGCAGATCCGCGATCGCATGACGGGTGTATGCGGCTGATCGGTTGCATTCGACACGAGACAGGGCGCAATCAGTTGCGCCCTGTCTCGTGTCAGCGCTTCTGGCTTTTCACAAAAATAGCGCGTCCTGCTTCTTGCGCTGCCTTGCGCACGTTCTCGTCCAGGTCATTGCGAAAGAGTGCCTCCAACGTCGGCAGTGCCTCCATATCGCCCAATGCGACCAGCTCTTCGATCGAACGCAGTCGCACCTCAGCATTCTTGTCGATCAGTCGTCCTAAGTGATACGCCAGCAATTTCTTTTCGGTACTCACAGCCTATTCCTCTGAGCCGCTTATGCTCGGTGCGCGATGCGCCATGATCACATTAGGATTGATTATAATCGAAAAGCGCCGTGTGCTTCATGGCTATCGCTGCACAGCACGCGCCCTCGAACCGCAATCGCGCACAGGCTATAATGGGTTTATATGGCTGCCTACAAGATATGCCCAATCTGCGGCACGCGCGCCCACCGCGCCGCCGCCGTGTGTCAGACGTGCGGGGCATCGCTGACCGATGTTACCTCGGCACTACCGCGCACGCCCGACAGCGATCCTGTCCATCCCGCACAATACGGGGATGACGACCTGCTCGAACGCCGAGCCGAGGGCAGCGGCAGGCGCCTGTTTTCGCTGTTGATCGGCACACTGCTACTGATAGTGGCGGTTGGCACGTCGGTTGGGCTGGTGCTGTGGAATGGCGCACGCGCGGATGTGCTGACATCGCTCACCCCTATCATCCCTTCCGTCACCATTGCGGTCGTGTTGGAAACAAACACCCCTCCCCCAACGCCGCGCATCGCCACCATTACCCCCATGCCGCCCACCGCGACCGCGACTGCCTCACCATCTCCCTGTACACGGGTCGTACAGCCTGGGGACAATCTCATCTCGATCATCTTCAACTGCGGCTATCGGGAACTGGAGGTACTGCCGCTGGTGCTGGAGCTCAATCAGCTCGACTCGCCCGAAGTGATCCAGCAAGGACAGACGATCATCGTCCCGCTGCCCACGCCGATACCGGACGCAGACACCGCCGCACAGACAGTTGGCGCGATCAGGGTCGGTACACCTGACCCAGCAGCACTCGAATTGGCTGCTGCGCCTAAAATCGAGAATACATCACTGCCGCTGATCGTCCCGACCGAGACATTGCTTCCCGGCATTGGCATCCACGTCGTGCAGCCTGATGAGAGCATGGTCTCGATTGCCTATCAATATCGTACCAATGCTGAAACGCTGTCGCAGTTGAACCCGGAGATCCCATTTTCTCAGTGCGATTTTAGCCTCGACGGGGGCGGACCGCGCTGTACCGTCCTGATCGGCATTGGACAGCAAATGCGTGTCCCCGCGCCGACGCCGACCGCTAGCTTATCGCCGACGCTGACCGGCAGTGAAACCGCGACTCCTCAGCCAACACCGACTTACAACGCGCCCAATCTGATCGCGCCCGACAATCGCATCTTTTTCCTGCGCGACCAGTTGATCACGCTGCGCTGGGTGGGTACAGGCAGCCTCTCCAACAATGAAACCTACCTCATCATTGTGGAAAATATGACATCTGGCGAGACCTTCCGGTCACAGACGCGCGATCTGGCGTTTGTCATCCCAGAAATATGGCAGGGCACCGCCGCCGAACCCGCCGATTATCGTTGGGCGGTCGGCGTCATCGACGCATCGCAACCCGACTCGCCGCGTTATCTGACTTCGCCGCGCCTGTTCACCTGGCAGGGACGTGCTGAAACGAGTGAAAATTCATGATCCCAGTCAAATCATCCTTCGCGCCCTTGCGTCTTAGTGCCTTCCCTTTCCTCATCGCTTTGGCTTTGCTTTTTGCGGGCTGTGAATTAGCGCCCGTGCCACAGGCGAGTCCGACTCCGGCGATCATAGTGCCGTCTGCTACCGCCATAGCCCTGACGTTCACCCCCTCTCCAGTTGTCACGGCAGTGGATACGCCCGTACCGCAGATCGCCACACAGCCGCCAACCGATATCCCGCCCCCGACGGAGACATTCACGCCCAGTCCGACCTATAACCCCTATGCCACATGGGTCATTCAGCAGAATGACACCATGCTCTACATCATCCAGCAGCCGCCGTTCAACTATCGCAGTGACCTGGTGATCGCAGAGATTTTGCGCATCAATCCTAACCTGGTGAGCGCCAACCAGCTTCCACCACCGGGATCGAGCATTCTCATTCCCCTGCCCACCTTTACCGCTACGCCTGAAGGCTTTGAGCTAACGTCGGTGGGTCAGCCCAACGCTGCGCAAAGTGTCGCGGGGATTGGCGCGGTGATGCAGGTCGAGATTCTGGAAGGCATCACCATTCTGGGGATCGCTGGACAGTTCAATACCAACCTGCCGATCCTGGCGACGCTCAACCCGCAGTTGTTCTTCATCAGCTGCGACTTTGACAATTCGTCTGGCGGACCGGACTGCAATGTTCCCCTGCGTGTCGGTGATTCGGTCAATGTGCCCGCACCGACGCCGACTCTGACTCTCTCACCGACCTTTTCGGGCTTGGAGACGACTACACCCACTCCTACATTTACCGCTCCGATGCTGGTCTTTCCCCCGTCCGACGCCACCGCGCCCGGTCGCACTTTCCCGATCCAGTGGGTGAGCGCGGGTGTTCTGGAGCGCGATCAGGTCTATCTGATCGAGATCAACGACGAGACGGCTGGGACGCAGCATATCGATATCACGCGCGGCACCACCTACACACCGCCAGACTCGCTGGTGCCGTCCGATGGACAGGTGCATACGATCCGCTGGCGTGTCTCGGTCGCCGCGCCCAACGAACAGGGCGCTTATCGTTTTGTCGGTGCCCAGGAGAATTACCGCACATTTTACTGGCAGAGCCGCTGACCCTAAGGTCTAAGGTGATGGTTTTTTGCGCTTGACGCATCATTGGATGCGTCCGAATTCCTTTTCCAACTGCGCGCTGCTCATGTGGATCATCGTCGGGCGCCCATGAGGACAGGTCAGCGGTGCGGCACAGCGCTCCAACTGCTGGATCAAGCCCTGCATCTGATCGTAGGACAGCACTTGTCCTGCTTTGACAGCGGCGGTCTTGCACACGCGCAGGATAATCTTCTCCTCGATCGATGCGGCACCGGGGGCATTGCCCTGTGCCAGGTCATCGACGATCCCAGCGATCGCCGTCACCGGATCGGCGTTTGCCAGCATTGCAGGCACGCTGCGCACGATGAAGGTATTGGGACCAAACGACTCCAGATTGAAGCCGATCTCGGTCAACAATGGCAGCTTTTCCTCGATCAGCCGCGCTTCATCGGGCGCGACCTGTACCGTCTGTGCCTCCAGCGCGTATTGTGCGATTGTCCCTTGCTGCGCATATTCCGCCATGAATTGCTCGAACAAAACACGTTCGTGGGCAGCATGTTGGTCGATCAGATACATGCCCGCTGGTGCCTCCGCGACGATATAGCTGGACGCTATCTGACCGACGACGCGCAGCATTGGCAGCGTGCGCGGACGGCTCGGCAGCCCCAACCCTTCCGGGAGTGCGCCTGGCTCGTCCACGTCGCGGGTGGTCATCGAGCGGTGGCGGGCGAATTGCCCCGGCGTCTCCATCGCCAGATCGAGCGCGCTCTGTTCGCCGTACACGATCTCGCCATGCGGTGTCTCATCACCGCGATCGAACCGCCGTCCGCGCAATCCGGGCACAGCGCCCTGTTCGATCACCGACCGCCGGACAGCACGCTGTACCGCTGAAAACACTGCGTCGGCATCGCGGAAGCGCACCTCGGCTTTGGTCGGATGCACATTGACATCGACGTCGCTCGGCGG
>Ga0105048_10000488_pt1 | contig 61198 bp, 56 predicted proteins | sample MAT05_FD_78382 | JGI IMG/M metagenome (GOLD analysis project Ga0105048, IMG submission 78382) | Freshwater microbial communities from Lake Fryxell liftoff mats and glacier meltwater in Antarctica - MAT-05 | ecosystem: Environmental > Aquatic > Freshwater > Ice > Liftoff microbial mat | place... | reverse complement strand
ATTTGCTCAGCAAGGGGTTGCTGAGACTCAGCGGGCGCGAGAAAGGGAGGACAACACCCGTTTCGCACGCACGAGCTCCGCATCGAGCGCGATGGTGGTCACCGCGCGCCCCGTCTCGGTTCGCGATACGAACGCCTCCAGGTACACACGGGCATCCCGACGCCTGCCGTCCGCGTGAGAGAGCAGCCCCAACACGAATTTGCCGTAGCCCTGTCCTGCCGGAACGCTCGCCAGTCGCTCGATCAGATCATCGAGGTCACTGACGGCTTCGCCGGCAGCTCGACGAGCGAGCGCGAGGTGGCCTTGGTAGAGCGGCTTGTCTCGGGTCGCCCAGCGCGAGGCGCGCTCGAGCGCTCCGATCGCGTCAGCGTGTCGCTCTGCCAAGAAGTAGAGGCTGCCCAGTGTCCACCAGTGAAACGCGCGCCGGCTGGCCGGCCCGACGCGCGCTGCCGTGCGAAGATGTCGGGCGGCGCCGTCGAGATCGCCGCGCGCCGCCGCCGCACGGGCCGCGTCCTGATGGAGGACGTCAGTGACCACGCCGAGACTGAGCGACTGTTCCGTCACGTCGAATGCTTCGCGAAAGTGTCGCTGCTCGAAATGCGACAAATACAGCTGCCGCAGCAACATCGCGTGGGTCGTGCGGTCGAGGCGCGAGCGTGAGGCAAGGCCTCGACGCGCCCAGATCCCACGCGACCGAGGCGTCTTCGCTTCCATCGCGCGCGACAGAAACTCTTCCGGCATCATCGTCGCGCGCTGCCGTCCGCTCGGCGGCGGCGGTCGCGTTCTGGCTGCCGGGCGGGTGTGCCGCTCTCCGCGACGGGCCACGCGAGGCGCCGGCTCCGAAGCGCGCCCGCTCGAGGGCGGCATGTCGGTCGGCGCCGCGGGTTGCGGCGGATCCCCTGTATTTTCGGGAAGCGACGCCGCACTCTCCTCGGGGGGGAGGTCAGGGGAATGGTCGCGGTCCTTGGCCCGGGCCACGAAAACGAGCGTAGCAGTCTGGTTCCCTGCGTCCACAAAGCGGCAATTGTGCTTGGCACCGAGCATTGCCGCTCATTGCTTGCGCCCTTTCAGGCAGTACGCCATGTTCCAGCGCCGATGCGCTTTCGGCTGCTGCCTGCTGTCGCTCTGCTCTCCACCGCCGGCCTGTTGGTCGCGTGTGGGCACCCAGCAACGCGCGAAGAGTGCCTCGTGATCCTCAACAAGAGCGCGGAGCTCGAGCTCAAGAAGCAAAACACCGACGACCCGCGCCTGATCGAGTACCGCACGCAAGCCTTCATGGAGTCGGGAGGCGAGGCGCTGATCCAGAAGTGTATAGGTCGCGCGGTGACCAAGTCGGCGATCGAGTGCGTAAAGCGTGCCGCGTCGCCTGGCGCGGTCGATCAGTGCCTGTACTAGGCGGCGCTCGTCGCGTCGTCGCTCGTGATTTGGCGGCCACGAGCGCCATCGTGCTGCTGACGATCGGGCTCGTGTTCGTTTCCACTTGGGGCAACCGCGCTGCGCGCCCCGAAGAACAGTGCGCTCGCTTGCTCGATCGCTTCGTGGCGTTCCGCACGCTCGCTGCAGACCCGAAAGCGAGCGTGCCTGCGATCGAGCTGCGTCAGGCTGAGGCGCGCCAGAGCCTCACGGCGACGGACGCGCTGGCGAAATGCAGCTCCAAGTTGACTGAAGAGTCAGCCGAGTGCGCCGATCGGGCAAACACCGTGGACGAGCTGGAGCGCTGCTTTCTGTAACGGGCTGCGGGCTCAGAACAGCGGGATCGCTTGCGAGCCCTTTCTGTTAGCCTGGGGAACCCGCGGAACGCACCGGCGAATGAAGCACATCTCTCCGCAGCTCGGTTTCAACAACAATGTGAGGCACCGCGGTCGTGTCTTTCACATTCAAACCGAAGACTCGGGGATCAAACATCCGCACATCATCACCCACCTGTTCGCGGACGGCGGGCGCATTCTGAAGACGCAGAAGGTCTCTTACGCCGAGTTTTTGGGCGAAGAGGAGCTGGCGAAGAAGGTTCGCTCTTTGATGCAGGAGCAGCACAAGGCCATGTTCATGGCCCTGCGGGGCGCCAACTTCGATCACTTGCTCGGTGACGTTGCACCAGAAGCCGCGAAAGAGGGCGATGCGCCGCCCGCCTCGAGCGCACCACAAGGTGGGGTCGAGTCGCGGTCGCCCATGAACTCACTGACGGGTGCGACCGACTTTGCACAGACGGCCACGATCACCGGCGAGGGGCCGGCCGTCGTGTTCCACGCGGTGGAGCCGCCAGGGGCTCTGCGAGCCACCGGCAATGCCATGACCGAGCCAGCGTTTGCAAAGGTGCCGCAGCCACCTCCGTCGCAACCGACCGGCAGCTCGGCTCGGCTCGCAGCGTTGGCAGCCATGGACGACGCCGCGCCGCCGCGCAGTCGACTGACACCTCCGCCTCCGCGCGCGACGGAGGGCGGCTCCGGTCAGAGTCCGCTGCGGGCGCTCGCTTCTCGCGCACCGATCATCGACCCCACCGGTCGGTCGGCCTCGATCCCCGGTGCAGGCGCGCCGCGCTCGAGCGGGCGACCGCTGATGCCGTCCTCGCCTGGCTCCGTCCCTCCGCCTCCGCTGCGCGCGGGGCCATCTCCAGTGGCGCGTCCAGCTTCGATTCGGCCGGGTGCTTTGGCTGCGCAAGGAATTGCTCCGCTGGGTGCTTTGGCTGCGCAAGGAATTGCTCCGCTGGGTGCTTTGGCTGCGCAAGGAGTTGCTCCGCCGGGTGCTTTGGCTGCGCAAGGAGTTGCTCCGCCGGGTGCTTTGGCTGCGCAAGGAGTTGCTCCGCGGGGTGCTTTGGCTGCGCAAGGAGTTGCTCCGCCGGCCCGCCCCCCTCAGAACCCGCTGGCGATTTCGGCCAGTCTGGATCTCGATCTCGAGGCACTCGAGCGGGCCGCCGAGCAGTCGCAGACGCCGGTTTACAAGCAGATCCGCGACTTGCCGCCGCCGCCGGCGACGCTGCTGCGTCCGTCGCCGCCGCGCAACACGAGCTACCGATCCGTTACGCCGCAAGCGACGTCCATCGTTGCGGATGGTCGCAATCACAGTGATCACGGCGCCAGCGCTGTCGATCGCCCGAGCGGAGACCGGCCTTCGGTGCCGATGGGACAGCGTCCAGCTGCGGGGTCACGCCCCGGCGCGGCGCAGCCCCCGTCCAGCCGCGGTGCGGTGGGCGGCCGTTATGCGCCATCGCGGCCGGCGAGCATTTTCGGCGCATCCCGTCCGGCAGAGGGCTCCTCCATCTTTGGAGAAGACCTGATCAGCGAGAAGAGCCTCGACGAAGTGATCCTCAGCTACTTGGCCGAAGATCTCGAAGGCGGCGGCAAGAAGTAGCCGCTACACCCGCACGCTGGGGTTGGAAGCCCACACGACGTTGCGGCGCAAGATGTCGCTCGAGCCAGAGGGCCGGATGATCACATGGTGCCCGCTGGCGGCGTCGCCTTCAGGCGGCGGCTCGAGATCGGTCTGGATCACGAGCCGCGTCGCTGGGTCGACCCACACGCCAGAGGGAAACTTCGCCAGCAGCGCATCCTGACCTCGCAGCGAGTCTGGGGTCGAGCCGAGCGCCCGGGCCGCGCCAGCGCTCGCCGCATTGGGACCGCGGTGGGTGCTGCTCCCGAACGGCTGCGCTTGATCGCTGAACCGCCGAAAGCTCTGGCTCACTTCCTCGGCAGGTGCGACGCGCGGCGTTTGTAGCTCGATGCCGACGGCGAATGGCTCGAAGCCGCCAGTGTGTTTGTAACCAACCGATACCCGCACGTTCGCTTGGGGCGCCATGCCATGAACGAACAGCTCCCCGAAGAGGGCGTCGACACGCACGTCGCGGACGTCCCGCACTGTGCTCGAGCCACGAGCGACGACGGTCGCCGCACGGACGGTCAGCGCACCCTCTGGATGCTCCGCCCGCGCTCGGGCGAGCGTCGCAGGCCGGATCTCCCAGTAGAGATAGACGGTGGTGGGGTCGACTGCGAGCGCGACGATCTCGTCGACCTCGAATGCGCTGACCGCGTCGGCCGCGTCGACTGCTTCATCGAGCACCGCATCGGCATGCCCGGACGCCGGTTCGGATGCGTCGGCGACCGACCTGCTGGGTACCGCTGCGCTGGCAGCTGCAATCGTCTCAAGCGCCGGTTGGAGGACAGGCGGCGGTGTCGACGGTTTCGTCTTCTTGACGTGGTCGACGAAGCGTTGTCGCAGCCGCTGCGCTTCCGGATGCGCCGGCTCTTTGGCGAGCACTTCATCGAGCGTCGCGATGGCGCGATCGGTATGACCTTGTGCGGCGTAGATCTCTGCGAGCGTGACGGTCGGCAGAGGCGGTGGCGAGGCTGCGATCGGCCGGCCCTCGTTGCGGCGCGCGCGAGGCTCGGGTGTCAGCCCGCGGTCGATCACGCTCGTGAGCAGGTCCCGCGCCCGCCCGAACCAGCCGCGCGTCCGCGGCTCGCCGCTCTTGCGCTCGGACACCTTCAGGATGTCGTCGATGAGCTCAGGTATCGTGAGCGAACGCGGCCGGACGACGCCCACGGCCTCGGCTCGGGCGATCAGCTCTTCGCGGGCGAGCCCTTCCAGGTCTTTGCGCAACATGGCCAGACCCTACCACTCTCCCACGCGAGAATCGAAGGTGCGCTTGGTCGCGTCCACGTCCTGCCCGATCTGCTGGATAAGCGCTGCCATCGAGTCGAATTTTTCTTCGCCTCGCAGCCTTTGCAACAGGTGGATGCGCAACTCGGCATCGTACAAGTTGCCCTCGAAATCGAGCACGTACGCCTCGACTTTGACGCGGTCGTCGCTGTCGGTCGTCGGATTGATGCCGATGCTCACGGCGGCCTTTCCGAGCGCGTCGAAGCTGTGGGCGCCGCGCACTTCGACCCAGGCAGCGTATACGCCCAAGAGCGGCATTGCCTCGACGACGCCGCAGAGGTTCGCAGTCGGAAAGCCGATCGTGCGGCCGAGCTCTTTGCCGTGCACCACGTGGCCGCTCAGCATGTGTGGCCGACCGAGCACCGACTCTGCGTCGGCGAGATCACCGCGGGCGACGGCGGCGCGCACGCGGGTGCTCGACCACGGGCCCGTTTCGTCGCCGCGTAGAGACTCGGCGCGCGCTGAAAAGCCGAGCGTGGCGCCCAGCTCGACCAAGCGCGCGAAATCTCCCTCGCGTCCCTTGCCGAAGCGAAAATTCCCCCCCACGACCACTCGCTCGGCTGACCAATCGGCCTTCAGCCGCGCCGCGAAGTCGGCCGCCGATTGGGCGGCGAAGGCCTGATCGAAGCGCTGCTCGACGATATCGACTGATGGCGCGATGGCGCGAATGAGCTCGCGCTTGCGCGGCTGGCTCGTCAGCCGGGCCGGCGCCTTTCGCCCCAGCGCCTCGGCGGGGTGCGGATCGAACGTCAGCACCTTGAACGACAGCCCGCGCTCGGCTGCTTCGGCCGCGGAGCCCTCCAGCACGGCGCGATGTCCCCGGTGAACACCATCGAAGTTGCCGATGACGACGAGGGAACCCATACGCGGCGAGGCACTTCTACCTAGGCGGTCGTTGCGCGCCTAGCGGAATGCAGCGACTCACACCGGTTCTCGAGCGAGCGCACCTTGACGACACCGGGTGCGGCTGGTACCCGAACCCCTTCTTCCTCGAAGGGATCTTCGATGTTCAAGCGGGTGAGTATCTTCTCCGGGAACGCGAATCCTCAGCTCTCGACCGAGATTTGCCAACATCTCGAGCTTCCTTTGGGCAGGGCGAAGGTCTCGCACTTCAACGACGGCGAGACGTTCTGCGAGATCCTCGAGAACGTGCGCGGTGTCGACACCTACATCGTGCAGCCCACCTGCGCGCCCGTGAACGACCACGTGATGGAGCTGTTGATCATGGCCGACGCCCTGCGCCGCGCCTCGGCAGGCTCGATCACCGCGGTCATCCCGTACTACGGCTACGCTCGCCAAGACCGCAAGGTCGCCCCCCGCACCCCCATCACTTCGAAGCTGGTCGCCGATCTGGTGGTAGCCGCGGGCGTGAACCGGATCGTCGCGCTCGACCTGCACGCAGCCCAAATTCAGGGCTTCTTCAACATCCCCTTCGACCACCTTTTCGCCATGCCGGCGCTGCTCGACCAGCATCTGAAGGCCCACTACTCCAACGATGTCGTGGTTGTTTCCCCGGACGCCGGCGGCGTCGAGCGCGCCCGTGCCTACTCCAAGCGGCTGTCAGGCTCGCTCGCCATCATCGACAAACGCCGCGAAAAGGCGAACGTCAGTGAAGTGATGAACATCATCGGTGACGTTCAGGGCAAGCGCTGCCTCATCTTGGACGACATGATCGACACCGCCGGCACGCTGGTGAACGCCGCCAACGCCCTCGTCGCGGCCGGCGCCAAAGAGGTGGCCGCCTGCGCGACCCACGCCGTGCTCTCCGGGCCCGCCATCAAGCGCATCGGTGATTCCCCTCTCTCCGAGGTGGTCGTGACCAACTCGATCCCGCTCACCGACGAGGCCAAGGCCACCAACAAGTTCAAGATGGTCAGCATCGCCCGCCTGATGGCCGAAGCGATAAGGCGCATCCACAACTCCGACTCGGTCAGCTCGCTCTTCGTCTAGCCATCGCACCGCTGTTGATTTGCTCCGCAAAGGAGTTGCTTACGGTCTGCTCAGTGAGGCGCTGATGTCGTGCGTGAAGACGCGTACGCGCTTTTGACGCAATGGCGCCACGCAGCAAAATGACGGGAAAGTTGGCGTGTTTCGAATCTCGATGACACGCTTTTTCAATGCGGCAGTTGTCGGGTCGCGCACGAGCATGGTTGGTGTCGCTCGTGTCGCTCGTCGTTGGGTGTGCGGCTTCCGAAAAAGAAGGGAGCGGGCCTCGCCATCTGGCTGATGCATCTGTCGACGGCGCTCCGACGGCGAACGTCGAGCTCGCCAGCGCGTTGCCCGACGGCGTCGAGCAACCGAAGGAAGAGCCAGTCCCGGACGGGCCACGGCTGTTCGCGTACGACGGCTTCGAGAAGATCGTGCAGAAGCCGGACACCAAGTCGGCGCTGATCGGCCTGATCCGCGCAGGCCAGTCGGTGCCGCTGAAAGATCCGAAGCCCCTCAGGGGGCCCGGTATCGGTCAGTGCAAAGGCGGCTTCTATGCGATCTTGCCGCGCGGGTTCGTGTGCGCTGGCTACCACTCGACTGTCGACGGCAGCGACCCGCGCTTCAGGGCAGCCCGCGAAGTGTTGATGGATCCGAAGAAGGCGACGCCGTCGCGCTACGGCGTGCTCATCGCGGACGCGCCCCAGTACCTGCGCATTCCGAATGCAACGGAGCAGCGCGCCGCAGAAAAGGGGCTCGACGACTACTTGAAGAAGCTCGGGAGCGGCGCCATTGCCATCAAAGAAGGCAAACGCGACGAGAAGCCCGCGGGCCATGGGCCCTCCAAGGCGTTTCGCGAATACATCGACATCACCAAGCCCAAGCTGGTGGCTGAAGAAGCGGCCTACGAGGGCCGCAAGATGGCGTTCACGAACGAGTTCGATGCGGAGGGCCGCACCTTCTTGATGACGCCGGATCTGACGCTGGTTCCGAAGGACAAGGTTCGCTTCGTGGAGGGGTCGACTTTGAAGGGCGTCGACCTGACGAAAGGCGAGAAGAAGTTCCCGTTCGGCTACACCTGGATCGAAGACGCACCCAAGCTCACGCGCTACAAGGACGGCACCTTCGTCGAGACCGGCGAAGTGTTTCCGCGGCACACGTTCATTCAGCTCGAAGGCCAGATCGTGCGCGGCAAAGGCGGCAACTACTGGAAGACCGCCGAGGGCACGTTCGTGCGCAACGAGCTCGTCACGATTTTCAAGAAACGACAAGATCGTCCCGCCGGCGTGGGCAAGGACGGCAAATGGGTCGAGGTGCGCATCACCTGGGGCACGCTGGTCGCCTACGAGGGCGATACGCCAGTGTTCGCCACTGCGATCTCACCGGGCGTCGACGGCGTCACGCCGCGCGCGCACGGTCACAACACCAAGCGCGGGGCTTACACCATCGGTTGGAAGCTCATCAGCCACGACATGAACGGGGTCGAGAAGAGCAAGTCGTGGGCTGTCGACGACGTGCCCTTCGTCGCTTACTACAAAGACGGCTACGCATTGCACGAGGCCTGGTGGCACGACGACTTCGGTCGCCCCAAGAGCCACGGCTGCATCAATCTCGCGCCAGCGGACGCGCAATGGCTATGGGGCTGGCTCGACCCGGGCTTGCCGGAGGGCTGGTACGCCGTCGCCGCGTTTCATCCGGAGGTCAAAGGCTCGACGGTGCTCGTCGGCCCATGACGTCGCGATCGCCGCCGGCTACTGAATCAAGAACCAGCGGATGTTGCTGCGGACCTCGAAATGAAAATGGTCCTTGTGCCCCCAATCGTAATGGGGCGTGAGCATCAGATTGAACGGGCCCATTTCGGCCGTGTCGCACACGATCGTGCGTAGCTTCTGGGCGCCCTTCGTGTCTTTGGTCGGTTTGGCTGCGCCTTCGCCGCAGGTCTTGCTGCCAGCGCGCCCGTGCCAATCGCCGAACACAGTGAGCTTCTCGCCGTCTTTGGTGGTGACCGACGAGATGTCGATCGCGCGACCAGAGGGGTGACGCTTGCCCGGCTTCACGAAGCCGACCCCGCGTTTGCGATACATCGACATGTACTCGACCTCGACGATGCCGTGCTTTTCGAGCACGGTGGCAAAGTCGTCCAACGCGAGCGCCAGGCGGCAATCGAGCACCGCGGAGGGTGACGTCTTCTCGGCATCCTTTTCATCGCGCGGGCTGAGCTTGAAGCGCACGCCGTGCAGCTTGCCGGCGAGGCGCAGCGGCACGTCCACCTGCTTGGTGTCCGGCTCGCGCACGTAGGGCACCTTGCGCTTGGTGAGCTCGCGGATGCACGGCTCGTCGTTCATACCGGCGTAGATGAAGGCGCGGCGCGCCTCCACGTTTGCTGGCTCGAGCGCGTATCGGTTCTTCGCGCTCGCAGCGGGCGCGGCGCCGAAGAAACAGCAGGCAACTGCCCCCGCAAAGACGATCCTCGTGGCTGAACCGGCCATCTGGTACCTCCGTCTGGGCGGGCCGGGTGCTACCCGACCGCCGAAGGGGCGGCACCTTCTTCCATAAGTCGCAGAAGCTCAACCCTGTCATTCTGCGCAGCAACGGATGCCCCGGGCCTGCGCGGATGTCACCGGTCTCGCGTGCTCGCTCCTTTGCCTGTGCATTTGGCGGCGAGGTTTGCTAGAAGCCGCTCCCCCGCCATGGATATCAGCAAACTCAGCGCCACGACGCGCACCGAATTTGGCAAAGGCCCGGCTCGCCGTCTGCGCAACGCGGGTCAAATCCCCGCCGTTGTGTACGGGAAGAAGATCGACGCGACCTCTCTGGCCGTCGACCCCAAGGCGCTGAAGGTCGCGCTCTCCGGCCCGCACGGCAGAAACCGAGTGCTCTCGGTCGAGGTCGCGGGCGGCACTGCCATCACCGCGCTGGTGAAAGAGTACGCGCATCACCCGGTGACCCGCGCCATCCTGCACGCCGACTTCATCCAGGTCGACCTGGCTGAGACGGTCGACGTCGTGGTGCCGTTCAAGCTGGTTGGCAAAGCCAAAGGCATCACCGCAGGTGGCGAGCTGTCGCAGCCCTTCCGCGAGCTGCCAGTGCGTTGCTTGCCCGAGAAGATCCCGGTCAGCCTCGAAGCGGACGTGACCGAGCTCGAGCTCGGCGAGTCGCTGAAAGCTTCGCAGCTGGTGCTTCCCGAAGGTGTCAGCGTTCGCTTGCCGCCCGAGCAGACGGTGGCCGCCATCGTCGCCCCGGACAAGCGCGGCGAAGAAGAAGCAGCCGCTCCGGTCGCAGGCGCCGCGCCTGCCGCCGTGGTCGCAGGCAAGGCCGCACCGGCCGCCGCTGGCAAGGCAGCACCGGCCGCCGCCGCCGCCGCGGCAGCCAAGCCCGCCGAAAAGAAGAAGAAGTAACCAGGCAATCGGTGTCCGATGTGGCTCGTCGTAGGGCTCGGCAACCCGGGCGCTGGCTACGCGAGCCATCGACACAACGTTGGCTTCATGGCGGTCGACCTGTTGGCCGATCGCCTGAAGGCCGACTCTTTTCGTGACAAGTTCAGCGGCTCTTGGACGAAGGCTTCGCTCGAAGGCGAAGACGTCGTGCTGCTCAAGCCGCAGACGTTCATGAACCTGTCGGGTCAGTCCGTGCAGCCGGCTGCCGCATTCTTCAAAGTTCCGGTCGCCAACGTCCTCGTCATGCACGATGAGCTCGACGTGCCCTTCGGTGAAGTGCGCTTGAAGCTCGGCGGCGGGCACGCCGGTCACAATGGCCTGCGCTCGATGATTCAATCGCTCGGCTCGCCCGACTTCGCGCGGGTGCGCATCGGCATCAGTCGCCCTCCGCCCGGCTTTCGCGGCGAAGTGGCCGACTACGTGCTGTCGAGCTTCGACACTTCGGAGCGCGCGGAAATCGGAGACGTGTTGCGTCGCGCGACTGATTCCGTGCTAGACGTGCTCGCCAGCGGGCTCACCCCCGCAATGAACAAGCAAAACACGAAAGCTCCCGGTCGAAAGCAAAAGCCCAAACCGCCGTCCCCCGACGCGGCGAAAGCAAGTGCAGTCCCCGAGAGCATCTCTTCTCCTCGCTCCGAAGCGCCTAGCTCCGGGGCCGATAGCCCACGAGGAAACAAAGTATGAGTCGCATGGTCACGGCGCCCGGACGCGCCCGTCAGTACGAAACCATTTATATACTTCGGCCCGACGTCGACGCAGAGGGCGCCGAAAAGGTCGGCCAGCGCGTGCAAGAGGTCGTCACCCGCGAGAGCGGCAAGCTCACCAAGGTCGAGCTCTGGGGTCGTCGCCGTTTGGCTTACGATCTCGCGAAGCACAAGCGCGGCGTTTACGTCTACCTGAAGTACTTGGGTGACGGCCGCGTGGTCGCCGAGGTCGAGCGCAACCTGCGTCTCTCCGACACGGTGCTCAAGTACCAGACGGTGCTGGTCGACTACGATCTCGCCGCTGAGGCCGAGGTCGCAGCCGAAGACGTGAAGTTCGAGCGTCTCGAGCTTCCCCCGGTCGAAGACGACCGCGAAGATTCACGCGAGCGTCAGCTCGGTCTGATCGAGCCCGAGCGCCACCAGCGCCATGAGGGCGGCGCCCACGATCACGACGACATCGAACCCGACGCCGACGGCGACAAAGAAGACGAGGAGGCCTGATCATGGCAAGCGATTACAAATCCTCGGGCGGTGGTGGTGGTGGTGGCGGCGGCGGCTATGGCAACATGGACGACGATCGCGACTTCGGCCGCACCCCGGACCTGAACTCCGACGCTCCCGGTCGTCGTCGCATCGGTCGCAAGCGCGTCTGCCGCTTCTGCGCCGACAAGGCCCTGGTCATCGACTACAAAGATCCCCAGGCTCTGAAGTATTTCGTGTCCGAGCGCGGCAAGGTCGTCCCGCGTCGCATCAGTGGCAACTGCGCGCTCCACCAGCGCAAAGTCACGCTCGCGATCAAGCGCGCCCGCAACATCGCCCTCCTGCCGTTCACGGTCGGGGCCTGATCTCAGGAGTCACACGATCATGGCTTCACACATGCACGTGGTCCTCACGCAGGACTTGAGCAACGTCGGTAAAGGTGGCGAGCTCGTCAAAGTCCGTCCGGGCTTTGCGCGCAACTACCTGGTGCCCCGCGGTCTCGCCATTGGCGCCACCGAGGGCAACATCAAGCGCATCGAGCACCAGAAGAAGGTGGCCGAGTCGGCCGCCGCCAAGGTGCAAAAAGAGTCGACCGAGCTCGCCGAGAAGCTCTCGGCCGTCAAGCTCACCATGACGCGTCCCGTCGGTGATGGCGACAAGCTGTACGGCTCGATCACCCATCGCGACATCGAAGAGGCGCTCGGCGTCCAAGGCTTCGTCGTCGATCGTCGTCGCATCCTGAGCGAGCCCCTCAAGTCGCTCGGTACGCACGACGTGCAGATCCGCCTCGGGCCTTCGATCACTGCGACCATCAAGGTCGAAGTGACCGCCAAGACCTGAGCTTCACTACGGCGCGCTGCGGATAGATATTTTATCGGCTCCGCACGGAGTTGCTCCGCGGATTTGGCGCAGAGAACGCAAAGGCAGCAAAAGGGCGCAGAGGAATTTTTATTTCCCTCTGCGTCCTCTGCGTTTTGTCTCTGCGCCTCTGCGGTAAGTATCCTCCGCAGATATTTTTTTACCTTTCTGTACGCCGGACGGATTACCGGGTCGGCGTCAAGTCATCCTGCGTAAACGCGTCGGTGTAGGCCGTTTGGGTGACTGTTTGGAGATCGCGTCGGCGCGTATCCGTTTCCTGTGCCTCGGCGCGCTTCGGCGCGTTTCGAGTCGCCAAAAAAAAAGGAGACGGTCATGTCCAAACATCGTAAGCGGGCCACGCTCGGGTTGTATTCGTGCGCGCTCTTGCTGGGAGCGGTTCTCGGTGCGTCGTGCATTGCAGAACCTCGGGATGACGCGGAGGAAAGCGACAGCGAGCAGGACGTTTCGCCCACTGTGCTCGCCGCCTCGGCTGAAGCGTCACGCATCATCGAACGCGTGCAAGAGGACATGTTCGTTCGGCCGACGCTGCCACCCTTCGACCGCTTGGCCGAGCCTGAAGACGACAAGCCGGTCGCGGCGCTGCCCAGCTCCGAGACTTCTGGTTTCGTTGTTGAAGGCGAGTCGATCTTGCCAGTCTTCGAGCATAGCGAGGAGGAAGCGACGCTGGCGGTGCGCCTGCCGCAGCGAGCCAACGGCGTATTGGAGATCCGCGACGAGGCTTCGGGGCTCAGCGTGCGCGCGACGCTCGACGGTGCAGACGACACGGAAGCAGAAGTTGCCGACGGGTACTTGGTGTTCTCTGGCGCGCTTGATGATGCAGACATCATTCATCGCGTTGGGCGTGACTCTGTTGAAGACTACTTCCGTTTCGAGGAAGCTCCGACAGAGCCGGAGTTGCGCTACAGCGTCGAGCTTGGCGACACGGTTGCAGGGTTGAGGCTGGTTGACGACACACTCGAATTTATGGAGGCGAACGGCACGCCGCGCCTGCGCGTCTCACGACCCTATCTGGTAGACAGCGCGGGCACGCGTCGAGACGCGAGCCTGGATCTAGAGGGCTGCGAGTACAGCGACGATCCGCGCGCGCCCTGGGGAGAGCCGGTTGTCGCGCCCGGCAGCGCAGCATGCCAGCTCGTCGTGCGCTGGGACGACGACGAGCTTGACTATCCCATTCTGGTTGATCCTTCATGGACACCCACTGGCAACATGGTGACTGGCCGGGAACGTCATCAAGCTTCCGTGCTGCCGAATGGCAACGTGCTGGCGGTGGGCGGCGTCGACGCCTTCAATAGTGTGCTATTCAGCGCCAATATCTACGACGTGGCGACAGCTACCTGGGCCGCCACTGGGCCGATGGCCAATAGCCGCTATCAGTTTGCCGTAGCGGCTGTCGCCAACGGCGGCACCAACTACATTCTGGCTGCCGGTGGCCTCGGCAACTGCACCGGCGGCTACTGCGGCGCTGAGCGCTACGACGTGGCGCTTGGTACCTGGGGCGCAGCAGGGACGATGGTGGCCAACCGAGTATCGCTCTCGATGGTGGTGCTGCGAGACGGTACCGGCCGAGCTTTCGCCGCGGGTGGGTATAATGCAAGTGTCCTGAGCACCGCCGAAACCTACGATCCTTCCACGAATAGCTGGACCGGCACTGCAGGAGCCTTGGCTGAGCGGAGATGGGGCCACGCGATGGGCGCGCTCTCGTCAGCGAACGCCAGCCGCGTGATCGTGTTTGGGGGCTTCAACAACGCCGGGACCATCTTGAGCTCTGCCGAGCGCTTTCTCCCGAGCAATGGCTTGTTCTCGACGGCTGGCACCCCGACCACGACGAGAGCGCTGCCGCGGGCTATCGTCAACTCAGGCGATGCGGTTTTCGCGGTTGCCGGACAAATGGACGCCACCAACTGCGCTGCGCGGATGCAGGCCTACAATCCAGCAACCAACGCGTGGACCAACAAAGCGACAGGCCACGCGCGCTGCCTGCACACTGCCACGCTACTCGCCAATGGCACGCAATTCATCGTCGCGGGCGGGAGGGCGACACCAAGCGGCACGGGCTCGAATGCAACCACGCTGTACGACATGACGTTCAACACCTGGACTGTTGGGCCTACGCTGAACACCTCGCGCTTCCACCACACCGCCACCCTCTACCCTTCCAGCCCAGTGAGCAAGGTGTTGGTCGCGGGCGGCAAGTTCAGCACAACTGCCCTGGCTGCGAGCGAATTCTACACACCTTGATTTGAGGGGGTTGGTCGCTGCGCTCACTGCTCGAAGCAGTAGAGCGCCGCGCCCAGCTCGCAACCGAACGGGCTTCCTCCGGCGTTCGTCCAGGCACCATTGGTGTATTCAGTGGCGCCAAGACCAGCGGGTCCGCGATCGTTTGACCAATCGTCGCAGGTTGAATAGGCGCCAGGCGGCCGCTGCTGACGATTGGCATAGACCCCATCAAAGGCAGTGTTTGTGAAAACAACCGGGGAGAGCTGCCCCGGCTCGGGGCCGCCGATTGTCAACGTTCCGACCGGCGCAGGGCCCAGCTGCTCGCTCAAGTTGATTGGATGCTGCAGGAACTGGTCTGTCAGGTCCTGCCAACTATCGGCGATCACCGTTCCGTCAAGCAATACGTACGGTGCGCCAAGCTGCGTAAAGCGGTTCTCGGGCCAAGCGATCGACGAGCTGAGCCAGGCCTTGAAGCTGCCTCCGAGCGCTACGCTATCGGCCAAGGCTTGGCATTCTGCGTCGGCACCCTCGAGCCCGCCCAGATTGCCAGTGAAGAGAATGCTGGAGACGAATACCCGTCGCGTGCAGACCGGCGGCTCGTCGTCGACGCCATTACAGTCGTCGTCGGCGCCATTGCACACTTCCGGGGACGGGGTTACGTCGGGGATACACGCGAGCGCTCCAGAAATGCACTGCAGCGTGCCTGCGCCGCATGCTCCCAACGCGCCTGTCTCACAGCTGCCCTGATCAGGATCAGCATCGTCGACGATGCCGTTGCAATCGTCATCCAGACCATTGCAACTTTCGAGCGATGTATTGATTGCCTGGCACAACTCTTCGCCTGCCGCACACGTTCGTTTTCCTGCCGCGCAATTCGCGGGCAGGCCAGTTGAACATGTCTCATCCCCGAACAGTACGCCGTCGTCGATCTGACCGTTGCAGTCGTCGTCCTGGCCATTGCAGGACTCGGCAGAGATCACGCATTGCGGCGCTTCACCGCCAGCTCCGCCCTCGCTGCCGCCGTCCAGAAGGGAGCTGCGGGCCCCGCAGCCGACCGCGAACAAGCCCAGCACCAGACCGGCTCTCACTTGCTTTCCCCCTGAGGGCTCTGTCGCGATAGAGCAACTGCCAGGCGATAGCCCCGACCTCTCTCTGTGACGAGCAGCTCGCGATGCGCCCCCAGACTCTTTCGCAGGCGCGAGACTGCACCATCGACCACGTTTGGGTGGTACTCGCGGGCTGAGCCCCAGACAATATCGAGCAGTCTGCCGCGCGACACGAGATCACCCTGCGCCCGAGTGAGCGCAAGCAGCAGATCGAAGTCGGTGCGGGTGAGCGTGATCTCCTGTTCGGCGCTGCCGTTTCGGATCGCCACGCGTCGCCTCTCGCGATCGACTACAAGCGCATACGATGCGGGTGGTGCACACCCGACCCCCCCCCATTGACTACATTTGGCGAGCGATGACCGCCCGCCAATCGTCTTCGCGAAGTCTCGAACGTCTTCGACCACGAATAATTTCATCGTTTCCCCATTCCCCATTTACGTCAGCATAGCCGTTTGCCGCACAGCGCGGAAGGCGGTAGGGCCTGCCGCAGTGACTTCGTCGTGACGATGTGGCGTTTCTCACTGTCGGTCATGCATGCGCTTGCTCGAGGACCAATAGTCAGGGGCATGTTGCCGAACCGAAAGGTGCGTGACCTGCTCAGCAAGCGGGAGCTCGAAGTGGCAGAGCTCGTGGCCGAGGGGCGGGTGAACAAGGAGATCGGCTGCGAGCTTCAGATGGCGCCAGCAACCGTGGCGTCGCACTTGCGCCACATGTTCGCGAAGCTGGGCGTCGATCGGCGCGCCGCCTTGATCCACTTCCTATGGAAGCACGGCTCTCTCTCGGCACGAACGCCAGCGCGAGGGGGCGAGCGCAAATCGAAATGGCCTGCCAGGTGATGTCCGCCGCTGCGGCTTCTTCGTAGCCCTCGTGACGGCCATGGTCTCTCGCGTCTTGCGCTCGTGTTGCGGTTGCCCACACAAGCGCTTCAGCGGGCGCTCTCCATGCGAGGCTTTCGTCCCAAGAGCCGTGCGGCGCTCGCCGCGGTTCTCCACGTGAGGAAGAAAGAGGATGCTCGAAGCCGAAGCCGTCATTCCACCCGTGATTCGCCGAAGAAAGCTCGCTATCGGGTCACGGATTGTGGCTGTCACAGCTGGGGGCGGACCCAAAAGGCGACCAAAGGCTCGCTAAAATCAGGGAGCGCGATTCTCGGCCAAAGAAGGCCACAGGCTTCAGGCCACAGGCTTCGGCCAGAGCCAGAGCCAGAGCCCAGATGAGCGACGTTGCCGGCCTCCTTACAGCTCTGTTTCTGGCGCCTCTTTCTCGCTCTCATTCTGGCTGGAGCCTGAAGCCTGAAGCCTGACGCCTTTCGCGCTGCAGCTGGTGACAGCCCCGTCGAGAATCTTGCTCGCTCATTTGGCGGAGCAGCTCACGGTGCGCCGCAGGCGAGCCACTCCGCCAAGTCGTCGCGCTCAGCCTGCGGTGGGTCCTCGGGGCCAGGGGGCATCGACACATTGTCGCCGGCTGATCGTTCGTAGATGCGGTCGATCCATTCGATGACTTGTTCGCGCGTGTCGAAGACGTAGTCGGAAGGGGCGCCTTTGCGATCCGGCGCGAAGCTCGAGTGACAGGTCTGGCAGTAGTGCTGCATGAACTCTTGCCCGAAAGTTTCGTAGCTGAGGTCGGTGCCTTCGGGTGGGCACTCCGCCTCGTCCCAAGATTCTGCGGGGCATCCGGCGAGCAGCAGGGCGAAGCCCGGGGCGAGCCAAGGTTTCACAGACCCACCTGCACGCCGAAGCCGAGGCTCGCGCCGCCGAACACGACAGGCCCGCGATCGTCTGGGAAGGCGTCGACATAGCCCTCTGCCTCGGCGAGAAACTGCGCCTTCTTGTACTTGGCGAAGATCACGCTGCCGCCTAGCGCCGCCTCGACGCCGAAGCGGTGACGGATGCCGTCGCCGACACCCATGATGTGGCCGAACGTGTCGTTGCCCATCACGGCGACCGGCATCTCGTGTTGGTGAACCGCGGTCACGCGCAGAAACGGAATGAATGGCTCGATCGGCAACGCCAGCTTGGTGCCGATGCCGAGCAGCTCGAGCAGACGCTCGTCGACGGCCGAGTAGGCGATGCGGCCCAGCGTCTCGACACTGATGATGTCGAGGAACTCGAAGCCGATGTGGAGCGTGCCGCCGATGTGTGGATCCGCCTCCCAAGTGCTGGCGCCTCCAGAGACTGCACCTTCGACATAAAAGTCGGTGGCACGCGCTGTGCGGGGCATGGCCAAGCACGCGAGCATGGCGAGCGAGACCCAGAACAATCGAATGCGGCAAAAACCGTGCATGCCTGTCGATGGGCGCCAGCACCGCGTTTTCTGAGTCGGATTTCTGCTCGGTGATTTTCTGTCACAGCCGGCAAGCGCTGGCGCGTGACGCGCGGCAGCACTCGAGTAGACTGGCCGGTCCGGTGGCATTCAATCCGCGACAGCAACGCAACGTACCTCGCGAGCCGCCGGTGATGGCCGGTCGGGTTCCGCCGCACGATCTCGACGCCGAGGCAGCTGTGCTCTCGGCTGTGCTGCTGAAACAAGAAGCGCTCGATCGCGTCGCTGAAATCCTGAAGTCCGAGCACTTTTACAGCGAAGCAAACGGCAAGATCTACGAGGCGGCGATCGAGCTCGCGCGCACCGGCGCGCCGATCGACACCGTGCAGGTCGCCTCCTGGTTGCGCGATCGCGAGCGCCTGGCTCAGATCGGTGGCGCCGCCTACCTCGCGCAGATCGTCGACGCCACTCCAGCCGTGGCCCACGTCGCGTTCCACGCCAAGACAGTGCGCGAGAAGTGGCGGCTCCGTCGGCTCATTTCAGAGTGCCAGCGTGTGTCGGCCGAGGGCTATGGCGACGTCGGCGGTGTGCAAGAGTTCATCGACGGTGCCGAGCAAGCCATCTACGAGCTTGCTCGCACTCCAGAGGCGTCCAGCGTCCAACCGATCGCGGCGGTGCTTCGGCTGGCGTTCGAGGCGATCAGCAAGGCCGCCGAGCGCGGCGACAAGATCACCGGCGTGCCGACTGGCTACGGCAAGTTCGACGAGAAGACGGCAGGTCTGCACGACGGCGATCTGATGATCGTCGCGGCTCGCCCTGGTATGGGCAAAACGTCGTTCGTCTTGAACTTGGCCGTCAACGTCGCATCCCCGCGCACGATCAACGCGCCCGGCCCGAGCGACAAAGGGTACGGCTCGGTCGAGCGGCGCGAGCCCGGCTTCGGCGTCGCTGTGTTCTCCCTCGAAATGCCCCGCGAGCAGCTGGGCGCTCGCATGGTTTGCTCCGAAGCGCGCGTCGACGTCGGCAAGCTTCGCGGCGGTAACCTCAGCCCAGAAGACTGGCGCAAGCTCACTGAAGCCGCGTCGTTTCTTTCGATGCTGCCCATCTGGCTCGACGACACGCCGGCAATTGGTCTGCTCGAGCTGCGCGCCAAGGTGCGACGCATGCAAGCCGAGTACAACAAAGCAGCCACCGAAGAGGGCCCGGAGAAGCGTATCGGCCTGGTCGTGATCGACTATTTGCAGCTGATGAGCGGCAGGCCCAACGCGCAGAGCCGCGAGCAAGAGATCTCGGAGATCTCCCGCGGCTTGAAGCAGCTCGCAAAAGAGCTGAGGGTCCCCGTGATTGCGCTGAGTCAGTTGAACCGTGCCGTCGAGACGCGCGCAGGAAAGGACAAGCGCCCGCAGCTCAGCGACTTGCGTGAGTCGGGCGCCATCGAGCAGGACGCCGACACCATCGTCTTCATCTATCGCGACGAGTACTACAACGCAGAGACAACCGAGCAGCGCGGCATCGCCGAGCTCATCATCGCCAAGCAGCGCAACGGCCCTACCGGCAAGGTGTTCACGCGCTTCACTTCGTCGTGCACGCGCTTCGACAACCTGCAGCCTGGTGAGTACAACGACTTCTCCGAAGATTGAGGCCGCTTTGACCAGCTGGACGGTACCCGCGCTGATTGCCTCGCTGTTTTTTGCGGCGCACTACCTGACGATTCGGGCTGCTAGCGGCAAGGTGGGCGACGTTTTCGGCGGCTTCTTGCTCGAAGCGTCGGCAGCCGTGGGCCTGTTGGTCTTGATGGCGATCTTGCCGACCGAGGCGCCGGCAACCTCGCGCGGCATCATGTGGTCCATCATCTCGGGGCTATGCATCACGGGTGGCGTCACCTTTCTGTTCATGGCGCTTCGTGTGGGCGGTCCAGTCGCGGGCACCGGCACGATCGCGCTCGGGGGTGGGGTGGTGCTGGCATCGCTGCTGGCGCCCCTCTTCTTCAACGAGGCCATCACACTGCGGCGGGCGATCGGCGTCGGCCTGGGGCTGGCGGCGACCGTAATTCTCGCCACAGAGCGAGCCTGATTGGCTGACCCAGGGTTTGCTGAGCTCATGAGCCAAGGCTCTCCGTCGCCGTGGGTCCTACCCTCGTGACGCGCTGGCCGGCCTTGTTTCTGTTGCTCCTCGGGTCGGCCTGCGCGGCTCCTACGCAGGGCGGCGAGGTGGTGGTGGCGCCCGGCGCGACAGAACGCGCGCTGCTCGCGATGCGCATGGGGTACATCGGCTTCGAGCGCGAGCTGGTGCCGGGGCAGGTGAGGCAGGCGTCGATGCCGGGCCTATTGCCCGTCGGGGGCGCGAGCGGCGGGCGACTCGGCGACTATGTGCTCGAGAACGGTCACGTGCTCGCGGCAGTCACCGCCGTCGACGGCACCAAGCGCGGCGGTCGGCTGATCGATCTGGCCAAAAAGGCGAAGGGCGTCGATGGGCTCGGCTCGCTCGAGCTGTCGGTGCTGGGCCAGCCACTGATCTACGACTCGATGCGCACGGGTTTCGACGAAGCCACCAACGCGGCCTACATCGAGGTGTCTGGTCGCGTGGACATGCGCCAATCGGGTGGGGCGCTGCTCACGGTCTCTACTCGCTACGACGCCGCGCCCGGCATCGAGGCCATCTTGGTGCACACGCACGTGAAGGTCGACGCCGGCGCTGTCGATCTCGCGAGCGAGACGCCGCTGCTCGAAGAGGTGCTCTCCGCGAAGGGCCCCGAGCGCGCGCTGATCGACCCCGACAAGACCTACGGCGCCTCTTTCGGCGAACACGGCGGCTACATCTTGAGGGCCTTGGGCGACCCGGGAAGCGTGACGACAGCCGCGGTATTGCCGGCGTTTCGCGTGCCGGCATCTGCGGCTCCCGCGGTCGGCGGAGCGCTCGTCGTCACGCGCGTGCTCGCTCCGCTCGATCGCTCCGACACTGCGGCCCTGGCTGTCGCGCTCGCCAAGACGGGTGGCGAGCCAGTAGGTGACGTAGAAGTGCGTGTTGCGGTCGGGCGCGGCGCGCACCCGCCGAAGACAGGCTCGCTCACGTTCGTCAATGCCAGCGGCAAGCGCTTTCACGCATGCAGCGTCCAGGCGCGGGGTGAAGACTCTCACTTCGAAGCCAAGCTGCCAGCGGGCGAATACGCCGTTTCCTTCGACGCAGCGGGTGTCGCCAGCGACGCTGCGCGCGTCAAAATCGAGGGCGAACGTCTGGCGTTCGTGACAGTCGGTATTCGGCCTTCTCCCATCGAGGCGGGCCCTTTGGTCGAGCCGGTGGGCTGTGGTTTCTCGGGCGGCGCCGCCACCCACGTCACGCGGCGCTGACGCTTCACCGAGATAGCAACAGCACGATCACGATCACGGACAGCGCCAACACCAGCGCCAGGAACAGAACCCAGCGCGTGCGCGTCTCGCTGCCGTTGCTCCAACTGGCTTCGGCGATCGTCGCGGCGCTCGGCATCGGCACGGACGGTGGCGCCATGCTGGGCTCTTTCGCGAGCGTCGGCAGCTCCGCGAGATCGAGCGCTTTGCCGTCGTCGCTGACGACGCGCAGCATGTCGAGCGGGATCCAAGCGTGCGAGCTGGCAGCACGCGCGCGTGTGTCCGTGCGCAAGTGACCATCGCGCACCGCCTGCACCACTTCCAGCATCAACAGGGGGCCGATCTCCGCGCCGTTGATCGCGACCGTGACGCGATCGCTCAGCTTGAGCACCAGCTTTTCGGCGTCCTGTTTCGCGGCGTGGCTGGCGCCCTCCCAGAAGTGGGTGATCTCTTCGAGATCGATCACCGAGTCATACAGGCGCGGGACGTCTGGTCGCGACGGCGTTGGCGTCGGTCCCACCATCGTCTCAGCTTCTTCGATCGGGCTGAGCCGGGCCATGAGCGTCGAATCCATCCCGGGCGAGCTGACCCGCGGCCGGTAGGGCATGCTGACAATCGGCAGGTCGGAGGCCTCGGCGCACTCGACGCGCGCGAGCGCCGACGCGAGCTCCTGGGCAGTCTGGAAGCGCAGGTCCGGATCTTTGCTGACGGCGCGCGCGAACCAGGCATCGAAGTCGGGGGCCAACACCGGGTCGAACGCCGAGGGCAGGCGAGGCTCTTCATTGCAGATCATGAGCATCAAGTCCTGCACGTTTTCGCCGTCGAACGGCAGCGCGCCGCACACACACTCATAGGCGATGACCGCGAGCGACCACAGATCGGTGCGATGATCGAGCGGTCTGCCGCGGATCTGCTCGGGGCTCATGTATGTCGGCGTACCGAGCACCTGGCCGACCTCGGTCAACATCGAGTCTTCGCTGCCGGCTTCGGTTCCGAGCGCTTTGGCCAAGCCGAAATCGAGCACCTTGGCGACTGTCTCTCCGTGGCTCTTCACCAGAAAGACGTTCGACGGCTTGAGATCGCGGTGAATGTAGCCGGCCTCCTTGGCCCGGGCGAGCGCCCGCGCGATATGTGTGACGTACGCCTTGGTCTCCTCCAAGGGCAGGCGCCTCTGCCGGGCAACACGCACGTCGAGGCTCTCTCCATCGAGTAGCTCGAGGGCGATATAGGGCGCGCCGTCGTCGATCCCGTGGTCCAGGATCTGCGCGACGTGAGGGCCGCGCACTGCCGCCGCTGCGCGTGCTTCGCGCAGAAAGCGCTTGGTCAGGTCGCCGGCGTTCGCCCGCCCGACGTGTTTCATGTGCAAGAGCTTGAGCGCCACCGAAGCGCCCAGCGCGAGGTGCTCCGCGCGCCAGACGACACCCATCGACCCGCTGCCGATGAGCTCGATCAGCCTGTACTTGCCGGCGATGACTCGACCACCCGAGTCACGACTCTCGGCATGTGAAATCATCGCTGCTCCCGAGGGGACCATCGACGCCGGCGAACGTCAACCCCGCTGGCTTGCACAGCCTCTGGCGCGCGGTTAAGACACGGCCCGGTGATTCGGCTCGAGAAGCTCAACAAGTCCTACCTTCTGGGGCATCACGCGCTGCACGTATTGCGCAACATCGACCTGACCATCGAGGCCGGCGAGCTCGTCGCGATCATGGGTTCGTCGGGCTCCGGCAAGTCGACCTTGCTGAACATTCTCGGCATCCTCGACGACTACGACTCGGGCTCGTACGTGCTCGGGGGGACGATGATTCGCGACCTCTCGGAGAGCCGTGCCGCCCAATACAGAAACAAATTGATCGGCTTCGTGTTCCAGTCGTTCAACTTGCTGGCTTTCAAGACAGCCGCCGAGAACGTCGCGTTGCCCCTCTTCTATCAGGGCTTCTCGCGCAGCAAACGCAACGCGCTCGCGCTCGACTATCTCGACCGAGTGGGCTTGAAAGACTGGGCGCTCCATCTGCCGTCCGAGATGTCGGGAGGCCAGAAGCAGCGCGTGGCCATCGCGCGCGCGCTGATCACCAAACCGCGCATTCTGCTGGCGGACGAACCCACCGGCGCGCTCGACTCCAAGACCTCCGACCAGATAATGGATCTGCTGACCGAGGTGAACGGTGAAGGGGTGACGGTCGTAATCGTCACCCACGAGAGCGCGGTCGCCGCTCGCACGCATCGCACGATTCGCTTGCGCGACGGCGTGATCGACGACGAAGCTAGCCCGCCTTCCAATCGGGCTTCGCAAGGGATTGCTATGCCGTCATCCAGGCGCGGCTGATGCTGGACCGCCTGCGTGAGCTGTACGAGACACTGCGCACTGCCAAGCTACGCACGGCGGTGACGGCCCTCAGCGTGGCCTGGGGCATCTTCATGTTGGTGGTGCTGTTGGGCGCGGGAGCCGGCATCCAGAACGGCGCCGAACATCAATTTCGAGACGATGCCACCAATGCCATATGGGTCTTTCGCGGCACCACCTCGATGCCATTCGAAGGGCACAAGATCGGTCGCCAAGTACGGCTGACAGACGAAGACTACGACGCCATCCAACGCAACATCGAGGGTGTGACGCACATCACCGGCCGCTTCTATCTGCAGGGGCAGTTCACCGTCTCGTATGGCAAAGTGGTGACTTCGTTCGATGTGCGCGCGACTCACCCAGGGCATCGCTTTCTGGAGAACACAGAGATCACCGATGGCCGCTTCATCAACGAGCTCGATCTGAAAGAACGCCGCAAAGTCGTGGTCATCGGGCCCACGGCTGTCGAACGGCTCTTTCACGGAATGGACCCGATCGGCGAGTGGATCAGCGTCAAAGGCATGATGTATCGCGTCGTCGGCGTGTTCAAAGACTCCGGCGGCGAGTCGGAAGATAGCACCATCTACATTCCTATTTCGACGGCGCAAATGGTGTACGGCGGCGCGTCGCAGATTCACCAGATCATGTTCACCATCGACGAGTCGAGCTCGGTCGAGCAGAGCACGGCGATCGCCGAAGAGACGAAGCGTATGCTCGCGGGTCGCCACCACTTCTCGCCCAAAGACAAGCGAGCGATTCGCATGCGGAATACGATCGAAGACTTTCAGCGCGTGCTGGGGTTGTTCGAGCGCATCCGAGTCTTCATCTGGATAGTCGGCGTGGGTACGATCGTCGCGGGCATCGTCGGGGTCAGCAACATCATGCTGATCTCGGTTCGCGAGCGCACGAAAGAGATCGGCATTCGCAAAGCCCTGGGCGCTACGCCTTGGGCCATCATTTCACAGATCATGCTCGAGTCCCTGATCGTGACGGGGGTCTCGGGGTACACCGGCTTGATCGCGGGCGTGGGTCTGCTCGAGCTCGTGCGCAAGCACATGCCGCCCAGTGAGTTCTTCCGTGACCCCGAGGTCAATCTAGGGGTCGCGCTGGGCGCGCTCGCGTTACTGGTCTTTTCCGGTTTGCTCGCGGGCTATTTCCCCGCGCGGCTGGCTGCCAAAGTGAACCCCATCGTCGCTTTGAGGGCAGAGTAGGTGTTCGACCTCGACCAATGGCAGGAGATCGTCAGCACGTTGCGGCGCAACCTGCTACGCACCACTCTCACGGCCATCGGGGTGTTCTGGGGCGTGCTGATGCTGATGATCATGGTCGGCTTCGGCAATGGTCTCGAAGGCGGCGTAAAGCGAGACTTCGCTGGCTTGGCGACCAATAGCCTGTACGTTTGGGGTGAGAAGACCTCGGTCCCCTACGCGGGGTTGGCGCCAGGCAAGTTCGTCAGGTTGACGAGGGCTGACGCGGCAGCGCTGGAGCGCGCCATCCCGGAGATCGAAGCCATCGCGCCACGCGCTCAGCTGGGCGGTCGAGGTGGCAGCGATCTCGTCACGCGCGGCGACAGGTCGGGCCCTTTCAACATCTCGGGCGACGTGCCTGCCTACATCCGAATCCAGCCATCGGACATCATTCAAGGGCGCTTTCTCAACGCGCTCGATATCGAGCGCCGCAGAAAGGTGGCTGTCATTGGCCACAACGTTCGCGAGGTCCTGTTTCGAGCTGGTGAAGACCCGATCGGTCAGTCGATTCAGATCAAGCACACCGATTTCATCGTCGTTGGTGTGTTCAAGACCTCTGCCGACGGTGATCGCGGTGATCGACTGGCCAACACGATTCACACGCCGCTGACCACCTTCCAGCAATCGCTGCGTCCGGAGCCCTGGGTCAACAACTTCGCGGTGTTGGTGCGGCCCGGTGCGAACACCGAAGAAGTCGAGAAGCGCGTGCGTGTCGAGATCGCGCGGCTGCATCGCTTCTCGGTGGACGACAAGGAGGCGGTGGGCATTTGGAACGCCGAGAAGGAGTTTCAAAAGATCGCGGGACTGTTCACCGGCATCTCGCTGTTGATCTGGATCGTCGGCAGCGTGACATTGGCGGCTGGCATCATCGGGGTGAGTAACATCATGATGATCAGCGTGCGGGAGCGAACGCGCGAAATCGGCATTCGGCGGGCGATCGGCGCGACGCCGTTCTCCATCATCGCCCAGGTCCTGAAAGAGTCGACGCTGCTCACGGCCTTGGCTGGGTACCTGGGCCTTGCCGCCGGAGTTGGCGCGCTCGAGCTGATTGGCAGCGTGATGAAGGCGTCGCAGTCGCCGGGAGACCCAGGCATGTTCGACCCGCCTACGGCGGACTTCGGCGTGGCGATGGCTGCGACCGCGGTGGTGATCTTGGGTGGCGCGCTCGCTGGGTTGTTTCCGGCTCTGTACGCCGTGCGCATTCGGCCAGTTGTAGCGTTGAGGGACGAATGAGAAGAAGAGGAGCGCATGGAAGGGGTTAAGAAGGCGGCGGCGTCCGCAGCACCGGCAGAAGAGGCGCCGGCAAAGCCGAGGGGCCAAGGCCGGTTCGGGCGCGTCATGCGCTCGCTGCTCGTGGTGCTGGTGCTGCTCGGTTTGCTCGGCGGCTTCGCCGGGACGTTGTTCTTTCTCTACCAGCGTTCCAAGGGGGACCCGCCGGTCGTCAAGACGGAGACACCCGCGATGGCCGACATCATCCGCAAAGCTGTCGCGACCGGTTCGATCGTTCCGCGCCGCGAGGTGCTGATCAAGCCGCGCGTCTCGGGGATCTTGAAGAAGCTCTACGTCGTGGCTGGGCAAACCGTCAAAGAGGGCGATCCCATCGCCGACGTCGTGATCATCCCCGACGTGGTCGCGCTCACCCGCGCCGAAGGCCAGGTGCGCTCGGCCAACATCGCCCTCACCCACGCCGCGCTCGAGCTGAAGCGCGCCAAACAAATGCAAGAAGGCGGCGTACTCTCCGGCCGCGAGCTGTCGGATCGTCAGCTCGACAACGACATCAAGGCTGCCGAGTTGTCCGCTGCGAACGAGGCGCTGGTCGTCGCTCGTGAGGGCGCCATCGCCAGGAGCGACAAGAACAGCAACACCAAAATTCGTGCGACTGTCGCCGGCACGGTGATCGACGTGCCGGTCATCGAAGGGGCCAGCGTCATCGAGAGCAACAACTTCAACGAAGGCACGACTGTGGCCATCGTCGCCGACATGACCGATATGATCTTTCTCGGCAAGGTCGACGAAGCAGACGTGGGCAAGATCGCCACCGGGATGGATGTCTCCATTCAGATTGGCGCCGTCGAGAACAAGACCTTCGAGGGCACGCTCGAGTTCATCGCGTCCAAAGGCAAGTTGGTCGAAGGCGCCATTCAGTTCGAGGTGAAGGCCGCCATCAAGCCCGTTCAAGGCGTGGTGATTCGAGCAGGTTACAGCGCCAATGCAGGCATCGTGCTCGAGCGTCGCAACCAGGTGCTCGCCCTGAACGAGAAGCTGGTGCAGTTCGACGGCACGAAGCCGTTCGTCGAAATCAAGGTGGGCCCAGACAAGTTCGAGCGGCGCGACATCAGCGTCGGCATCAGTGACGGCATCAAGATCGAAGTGAAAGACGGCGTCGACGCCGATACCGAGATCAAGGTGCCGTCGAGCTTACCGCCCACTGCCAAGAACTAGCGGCTCGATCGCCTCGGCGAATGCGCGGTGCTGCCTCGCCCGACCTCCGGGAAGAACTCTGCTCATGCTCGATCTCGGACGCGCAACGCCAGCAGCTGATCCGCGTTGGCACAGCCCGCGCCATCGAGGCCCACGATTTTCCCGGCAAATGCCCCTGGCGCCCTTGGCACGTGCAGTGCTTCGGACGTAGGTGTGCACAGTTGCCGCCAACAGCTTCCGGCCTTGGTCGCCCTGCTGATCAGCCTGTCGGCTTGCGCGCCCGCGGACTTGCCGCTGCTGTCCGACGACCCGCAACGCTACATCGATGATGTCGACTATCGCCGCGGCATTTTGGAGCGAGATCTCACGGCGCGCGACAACGAGTACGCGGAAGCGCGACTCGAGCTCTATGCGATCGAAGGCGAAGGCTGGGACGCGCTGCCGGAGCGCGACCCGCTGGCGCGCCCGCTGCGTGTCTCGGAGCTCGAAGGCTTGCAATCGGGCGAGCCTTTCAAGATGGCGGACGGCGAGGGAGAGCGGCTGACCCCCGACACGCTTCCAAGCAGCGATGAACAATGGGTAGCGCTCGGAAGACGTGTGTTCTTCGAGTATCCGTTTCGCGCTGACCCGGTCTACGAAACCATCGCGCGCATGCCCAATGCGCTGACCGAGGTCGGCTTCCTGGCTGCAGGCGACAGCGTCGTCGGCATGGCCGTATTTCTGGACGAGAGCGGCAAAGCACGCCTCGGCCCCACCTGCGCGCAGTGCCACTCGAGCGCGGACGAGGCCGGCGTCATCAGCCCGGTGCTGGCCAATCGCCAAATGGACATCGGCGCGGCGCGGCTCTTCGCCATGGGCATTACCCCCGAAGAGCTGCCGTCCGAGATCGACTCGACCGTGATCGCGGACCTCCACCGTTTGGGCCCGGGGCGCACCGATGTCCTGAACGACGGTCAATTCAATCCGTTTGCCATTCCAGACTTCGGCGGCATCGCGGATTTTCCATCTCTTCAGCACAACGCCAACTGGGTGAATCGAGGCGTGGCGACGTTGGCAGTGCGATGCGAGACCTTGTTCATTACGGCAAGCGGCGAGCAGGCGCGCATCCCGCGATCACTCAGCTGGGCGCTCGCCATGTACCTGCGCTCGCTACCGCCGCCGTCGCCGCTCGACGCCGTGCCAGAAGCCGAAGCCGAGCGCGGTGAGGAGGTGTTCGCCTCCGAAGGCTGCGTGAGCTGCCACGCGCCCCCGCTCTTCACCTCCGATCGCAAAGTGACAATCGAAGAAGTCGGCACCGACCCCGCCGCACTGTCGAGCGTCTCGCGGGGTACTGGCCAGGTGCGTATTCCCAGCTTGCGTGGCGTGGGCCGCACAGCGCCCTACTTTCACCACGGCGCAATCGCTGACTTGGAGACCCTCTTCGATCCCGAACGAGAAGAGCAGGGCCATTCTTTCGGGCTTTCGCTGCCAGCGGCCGACCGCTCCGCGTTGATCGCCTTTCTGCGATCGATCTGAGCGCTCTGGACCCGTCAGCGACTCGCCCAGGCCAAGAGCTCGCTGGGTGGCAGCGTATTGACGATCTGATCGAGCGGCAGCCACGCTTTGGCCGCGTGCAATGCCGCGTACTCGATACGGTCGAGCTCGTCGGCCTTGTGCGCGTCGCTGGTCAACACGAACTTCACGTTCTTGCCACGGCCGGCGCGCAAGACGTCGAGCGTCGCATCGAGCCGCGGCAGCCCACCATTGACCTCGATTGCGGTGCCGGTTCGTTCGGCTGCTGCCAGCACGGCGCCAACGTCGAGCTCGATTGGCGGGCGCGCACCGATCATGCGCGCCTGCAGGTGCCCGATCATCTTGACGGACGGGTCTTCCATCGCGACGACGACTCGGTTGGTCTGCGCCGCGACGTCCAGATCGAAGCGGTCGTGAATGGACGCCAAGCAAAAGTCGAACGCATTGCGGAAGTGGGCGTCGTAGTCGAGCTCCCCATTGGGCCCAATATTGAGCTCGATGCCGTGCAAGATACGCATCGAATCGCCGAGCGCTCGCTGCAGCTCGAGGATCTCGCGGCGCTGCCCGAGCAAGTCGTCTCGCTGCACACCGTTCAGGGAGAGGTTCTCGGCGTGCTCGGTGATGGCGACGACCTTGAGACCGCGGGCCTTGGCCGCTGCCACCACGTCGGGCAAGTTCGATCTGCCGTCGCCCGAGAGCGACGTGTGCACGTGGAAATCGCCGAGGATACTGCGCGGATCGACGAGCTTCGGTAGCTGGCCCTTTTCCGCGAGATCGATCTCGCCTTGGTCTTCACGCAGCACTGGGTGGATCCACGGGAGACCGAGGGCCGCGTAGATCTCCTCTTCCGTTCTTTGCGCGACGACCTTTCCGTTCGGTTCAGCGAGCGCGTATTCGTTCAACAACCAGCCGCGGTCGATGGCGCGCTGGCGCATCTTGATGTTGTGGCCCTTGTTGCCGGTGAAGTAGCAGAGGGCTGCACCGAGCTGCTCTTCTGAGACCACGCGCACATCGATCTGGATGCCTTTGCGTGTGAGCACGCTGGTCTTGGTTTCGCCGCGGCCGATCACCGATTCGACCATCGTCATGCCCACGACGTAGTCCATGACCGGCGCCGCGTTCGGGGCCGCGACCACGATATCGAGATCGCCAACCGTCTCCGAAAAGCGCCGCAAGCTGCCGCAGTAGGCTGCATGTGTCACTCCGGGCAGCGCGGCGATCTCCGCCACGATGCGCTTGGCCAGCGGCAGGGCGACGGAGATGGGGGTGCGCGTCGGGTCGCCCATGGCTGCACGCCGGGCCAGCGCATGCGCCAGCTTTTCTTCCGTCTTCTGGCCGAAGCCTTTCATGTGCCTGAGCTTCTGCTCGTTTACTGCGCGCTGCAGGTCTTCCACGCATGTGACGCCCAGATCCGTGCGCAGGCGGTGCACCATCTTCGGGCCGACACCGGGGATGCGCATCAGCTCGAGCACGCTTCGTGGGTGCTTCGCGCGGAGCGCCTCTAGCTTCTCGACCTTGCCGTTGTCCCACAGCTCGCGCAGCTTTCCTGCGGTGCTCTTGCCGATGCCGGCGATTTTCTGGAGCTCGTTCAAGGTGAGCTTCGACGGGTCGCCTGCGTATGCGTCGAGCCCATGAAGCGCAGTCTCGTACGCCCGCACACGGAACGCTTGTGGGTCTCCCTCGTCCAGCAGGGTGAGCTCTTTCAGCTCGGAGAGCATGTCCAACGCGTCGCGCTTCGAGGCACTCACGGGGGGCATTCTAGCGCTGTATGCTGCGCCCGTGGCAGCGGACGAGCCTCCGATCACACTCGAGGTAGGCGGGCGCGAAGTGCGCATCACCCACCCGAGCAAGGTCTATTTCGCCCGAGCTGGCGTCAGCAAGCTCGGCATCCTCCGGTACTACCTGGCGGTCGCCGATGGCGCCGTGCAAGGCACGGCCGATCGTGTTGAAGCGCTTCGTCAACGGTGCTTCAGGCGAGGCGTTTTACCAAAAGCGCGCGCCTGCCAACAAGCCTGCATGGCTCGGGTCGGTGGTGCTCTCGTTTCCCTCTGGCCGAACCGCGGAAGAGGCTCCGCGGGTGCAGGCCGTGACGACTTCGCCCCAGCTTTGGCCAGCACTGGCGCTCGCGGTCCGGTGCTGAAGGCTTCATCTGCGGTCGAAGCGGTGTGGCTCAAGATGAGACCGATTGCTTCGAGCCTATGCCGTGAGCGAGGCGCGAGGCGACCTCGAGGTGCTGGGGCCGTGCCTCCGCACGGCCTCGGTCCGATCGTCGCATCCCGACTTTTCGGAGGGGCGGGCGGGAGGCGGTCCTCGTGGCGGCTCGCTACCGTCAGGCGGGCGAGAGCGCTCGCGTGGGTCGCCGAGAGGCACGCGTGATCACCTCGAGGTTGCTTCGAGGCTTGCAGCTGGCCCAGATTGCTGTTCTTGGTCCAGCGTGTCCGCTGCCCGCCGCGAGCGCTTCGAGCACTGCTTCGCGCCGCTTTCATCGCTGCTGGGTTCGCGCTGCTGATCGGGTCACTGGCGGGGTGCGACGAATGCGTGCCCGGACAATGCGAGCCTTGCGTCGGCGAAACGTGTGACGTGACGTGCGTCGAGCCCGATGACGAGGACGTCGGATACAGCTGCCTCTGGCCCTGTTCGGACGGCGCGGACTGTTCGCTGACCTGCGAAGGCGTCGATTGCAACCTCGCGTGCTCTGCCTCGACCTGCGCCTGCTCGTACTGCGACGCGCACTGCACCAACGGATCCGACTGTCGAGTGTCCAGTCAGTCGCGGCTCGGTTGCGACGGATCGACGTGCGATTCGCAGTGCGTCGCGGGCAGCGAGAACCTGTTCGTGCCGTGCGAGCAAGCGTGTCAGAACGGGTCGACTTGCACGCTCACGTGTGGAGACCCGGCGGGTTTCGAAGCGCCTGGCCGCTGCCGCATGAGCTCTGATGAGACCTCGTCATGCCAGCTAGCGTGTCACGGCCAGTGCTCCCTCTGCTGCAACGGCTCCCCGGACTGCACCCTCGACTGAGCGGGGCCACGACGTGCACCGACGGCACGCTGGTGTGCGGCGCGGGTGCCCATTGCAAAGGCACGCTAGCGTATCTTCGGTCGGAACGATCCATGGCAAAGGCGAAGCGAAAGACACTGCCCAAGGACTTCGAGGGACTGCTCAAGGAGGGCGACCAGGCGAAGATCGTCGCGATCCTGGAGGGGTGCCAGGTGGACGCATACGGTGGGGTCGGGAATCGCACGGCGCTGGCGTTCGCGGCTTGCTCGGACGTGCTCACTCGCTGGCTCGTGGCGCATGGCGCGAACCTCGAGGCGCAGGACACATGGGGGAACACGCCGCTGCAGAACCGGATCACGTCCGGGGGCTCGATCGACGTGCTGCTCGAGCTCGGCGCGAACGTGCGTCACGCGGGCGGCTCGCGCGGGACGCCGCTGCATACAGCGGCCGCCTCGAACAAAGACGCCCTCGTACTGAAGCTCCTCGATGCGGGCGCGCAGGTGGACGCAGCTGACCGACACGGGAGGTCGGCGCTCGAGGTGGCGCTGCTGCACGCGCACAACGCGACGCTGCCCGCGCTCGTTCGCGTCGCGCGCGCGCTGCTCGAGGCGGGCGCGGAGAGGCGACCCCCGATGCAGGACGCGCTGCAGCGCATCGGCGAGACGTTCGAGTTCCATCGCAGCGGCTTCAACAAAGACTTGCTCGAGGTATCGAGTGCTGCGCTCCAGGAGCTCTATGCGCTGTTCGCCGCGCCGCCAGTGCCAAAGAGGGTCGTGCACGACGGTCTGTCGCCGATCGTACCGAAGGCAGACAGGTGGCAGAAGCAGCACGCTGAGCTCTGGAGCTTGCTGGTGCCCTCGAAGGGCGCCGCGACCACCGTGCAAGGCGAGGTCATCCGCATCTCTGGCCGGATCGGTGATGAGATTCAGCGCAATGGCGGCGGCAACTGGGACGACGCCTACCGTGCGATGGGTCGCGCGTACCTCGAGCACATCCAGAGCGGCACCGCGCTGCTCGACTCGGACGTAGCGACCGCGCGCACGATTCTGCGTGGAATGCCGAGTGACGAAGAGACGGGGGAGCTCGCGCGCCTGGCCGTTCGCTGGGTGCAATGGAATCCCAAGCCGGTGGGGCTCGCGCGGCCGGGCTACAAGCGGTAGGCGGCACCGTCTGCCCAGCTGGTGCGAGCAGCGGTGAGGTGGGCGAGGATTTGATGAGCCAGCTGGGAAACTTCGCGGGAGTCGCGTTCACAACAATGCTTGCCGCGCGCGGGCCAACCGCCGGGTTTCTGGGGAGCGGGTCGGAGGCGTTCTCGTGACGGCTCGGAAGCGACATAGCGCCGACCTCGTCCGGTCGCGCCACCGCCCCGGCGGCGTCCGTCTACGCCGCGGCGACGTGGCGGGATTCGAGGCGCGCGAGCGCGCCTGCGTAGTTCCACGGCAGCCAGTCGGCCGGCGCAGCGGCGACAGCCTTGTCGTTCTCGAACCGTGGTACATGCGGCAGCCGTCTTTGCCCTCGAAGTCCTGCCCCATGTTGCGGCCGCGGAGCAGCGATGCGCTCCGGCGCCATCTTCTCGTTGCGGTTCGGATAGGCGTCGTCGTGGTGGACGCAGAAGAGGAAGGGATCGAGGGTAGCTCGCCGCCGCTCACCAGAGCAACGTCACGGGAAACTCATCGAAGGCTCGGTCGTTCGATACGAGCGGCAGCCCCTCGAGGATGCTCTGCGCCGCGATGAGCCGATCGAAGGGATCCTTGTGCGCGTTCCTGAACCCGCCGGCGAGCAGAGCGTGTGCACTCGAGATCAGGAGCTCCGTCGCGAGCGCGGTGCGCAGATGCTGGGCATGGCCTCGGACCACGTCCGCCGCGTGCTCGAGCTTGCCAAGCCGGTGCTTCGTCGCAATCTCCCAGGCGGTAGCGCTCGAGACGAGCATTTCGGTGTCCGTGTCGGACAGGAGGATTCGCGCGCGTCGTGAGAGTTTCGCGGGCTCGAGCAGCAGCCAGAGCAGCGCGTGCGTGTCGAGAAGAACCTTCACCCGAGCTCCACAAGCTCCTCGTCAGGCAGCGGCTCGAAGAATGCCTGCGTCAGTTTGCCCTTGACGAAGCCCATCGGCCTCTTCTTGACCGGCTCGATCCTGGTGACACGGGCAACGGGCTTGCCGTTCTTCGCGACGATGACCTCCACGCCCCGCTGAACCTCGTCGAGCAGGCTCGAGAGGTGCGTCTTCGCCTCCCCCACGTTGTAGGTCTTGATCACGGTCGAAACGTACTTGGTCAAGCGTACTTGGTCAACCCGAGCTACTCAGCCAGGCCTCTGCTAGCTTCGGGCGAATGCGCTTCCCGCTCGCCGTCGGCGCGGCATGCCTGTTGCTGCTCGGGTCGTGCTCCCGCAAGACGGGCCGGGAGCACGTGCGCGGTCGGCTCAAATGCGGGCAAGAGCCCGAGCAGGAAAAGAAGTCGAGGATCGTCAGGTGTCAGCCAACCACAGCGAATCTGCCACCAAGATCGAGACGCCGCGTCTCCAAGGTTGTCTCAACCCTCATCCGGAAAACGTCACCGACCCTTCTTCCGTGGCTCCGCGGTTTCGCGCGCCAGGTCGCAACGGACCCCATCTCGACCCAAGCGTCGCATGGCCCGACCTCTTCGTGATCGCCGGCGCAGCCAATGACGGCACCGACGCGCGATTTGGAGGTGGGCTCTGATGACGTCGAAGCGGAAGACGAGTGCGCGCGGCGCTCGTAGCGGCTGCCGTGGGCCGTCTCGTGAAGTGGCGTGTGCTGAGCCAAGACGGCACGGCCCAAGGAAGAGTCGGGCCCGCACGAGATCTCCGTTTTCAAGCGCATTACCGCGCGATTGGCGCGATGGTGTGGGTTGCCGGCCTCTCTCGCTCTCTTTCTGGCTGAAGCCTGACGCCTGAAGCCTGAAGCCCAGACTGCCGAGATCATGCTTGCTCATTCGCGCTGTATGCTGCGCGCGTGGCAGCGGACGAGCCTCCGATCACACTCCGAGTCGGCACGCGCGAAGTGCGCATCACCCACCCGAGCAAGGTCTATTTCGACCAGGCTGGCGTCAGCAAGCTCGATATCGTGAAGTACTACTTGGCGGTCGCCGACGGGGCGGTGCAAGGCATCCGCGGCCGCCCGATCGTGCTGAAGCGCTTCGTCAACGGTGCTTCAGGCGAGGCGTTCTACCAAAAGCGCGCGCCCGCCAACAAGCCTTCGTGGCTCGGCTCGGTGGTGCTCTCGTTTCCTTCCGGCCGAACCGCGGAAGAGATCGTGGTCGACGACGCCGCCGGCCTCGCGTGGATCGTGAACCTCGGCTGTATGGAGCTGCATCCGCATGCCGTGCGCGCGAGCGATCTCTTGCACCCGGACGAGCTGCGCGTCGATCTCGATCCCGGGCCGGGTGTGCCTTGGGACGACGTACGCAAGGTCGCCTTGGAAGTGCAGGCAGTGCTGAGCGAGCTCGGCCTGGTTGGCTTTCCGAAGACCAGCGGCTCGCGCGGCATTCACGTCAATGTGCGCATCGAGCCGCGTTGGGCGTTCGGCGAGGTCAGGCGTGCGGCGCTGGCGCTTGCCCGTGAGGTCGAGCGACGCGCGCCGACGATCGCCACCAGCAAATGGTGGAAAGAAGAGCGGCACGGGGTTTTCCTCGATTACAACCAAAACGCCAAAGACCGCACCACTTCGTCCGCGTATTCGATTCGGCCCTTGCCTGACGCGCGTGTGTCTGCGCCGCTCGATTGGTCGGAGGTGCCCGACTGCGAGCCCGCCGATTTCACGGTGAAGACGATGCCAGCACGCTTCGCCGCGCGGGGAGATTTGCACGCCGAGATGGACGCCGCCGTCGGCTCCCTCGAGGCGTTGCTCGAGCTGGCCTTTCGCGACGAAGCCAGTGGCCTCGGCGACGCCCCCTGGCCGCCGCACTACCAGCGCCAAGCAGGCGAAGCGCCGCGCGTCGCGCCTTCCCGCAAGAAGCGCGACCCCAACGCGATCCCTCTGTCCCCTGCCAACAGCGCGGGGGTGGCAAAACGGGTGACGCAGCCGCTGGTGATTGTCGCGAAGGCGAAGCTCAAGGAGGACGCGGTGCTCGGCCTCGAACGCTGGAAGGCGCGGCACCCAGCGGCCGCCGCACGTATCGAGATCGAGGACGTGCTCACCGACACGATGCGAGGTCGGTCGTCCACGTGGACACGAATTCGTGTGAACTTGAGAAACGTCCCGGCAGCCGAGCGCCCGCCGCAAGAACCACCCGACCCCGATTACGACGGCTATTGAGCGCGCCGGTCAGCGCCCAAAAATATTCTGGATCTCCTCAGGGGGCGTCACGTCCAGTTGATCGAAGGTGCACTCGCGCGGCGCTTTGTCGTGGCGAAAGGTCTTGAACTGCGCGGTGTGCCGGAAGCGTGTGCCCTGCATGTGGTCGTAGCCGACCTCGGCGACCAGCTCGACCCGCAACGGCTCCCACGAGAGATCTTTCTTTGCGTTCCAGCGGCTGGTCATGTCGGGCCTGCGACCCTTGGGCTCGCTTTCCACCCCTTCGATCCATTGGGCGTACGGGTGCGCCTCTTTGGCGCCCTCACGATACGGCGCGAGCTCCGTCACCAGCTCTTGGCGCCGCTTGTCGGTGAAGCTGGCGGTGACGCCGACGTGGTGCAGCTCGCCTGCCTCGTCGTAAAGGGCCAACATCAAGGAGCCGACGTGCGTGCCTTTGCCGTTCTTGTGCCAGCGAAAGCCGACCACCGCGCACTCGCAAGTGCGGTCGTGCTTCACCTTCGTCATCGTGCGCTTGCCCGGCTCGTAGGTGCCGCCTGCTGGCTTTGCCATTACTCCGTCGAGCCCAGCGCCCTCGAAGCGGGTGAACCACTCTTCTGCCAGCTTCGCATCGGTCGTGGAGGGGGTGAGATGCACGGGGGCTTGTGCGCCCGCCAGCGCCGTCATCAGGCGCTCGCGTCGGACCGAAAACGGCAACGCGCATAGGTTTTCGTCGCCGATCGCCAATAGGTCCCAGAACACCATTGCCGTCGGAATCTCGGCGGCGAGCTTCTTCACGCGAGAAGCGGCAGGGTGAAGGCGCATTTGCAAGGCCTCGAATTCCAGCCGGCCGTTCTGGGCGAGGACGATCTCGCCGTCGAGCACGCACTGCTCTGGTAGCGCTTTCAAGAGCGGCGCCTCGAGCTCCGGAAAGTACCGATTCATCGGCTTCTTGTCCCGGCTCTGTAAGTAGACCTCGTCGCCGTCTCGAAACACGAGCGTACGAAAGCCGTCCCATTTGGGTTCGAACACCCAGCCGTCACCCGTGGGGATCTTGCTGCTGCGTTTGGCGAGCATCGGCTCGACCGGAGGCATGACCACGAGCTTCACGGGTCGCATGATACAAGTCTCAGCCATGCGTGCTGTGCGATGTCACGAGCTCACGGGGCCGAACGGGCTCAAAGTCGACGAGCTACCCGACCCGCAGGCCGGCGCCGGGGAGATCGTGATCGCTGTGAAGGCGGCGGGGGTGAACTTTCCCGATGTGCTGATCACCCAGGGCAAATACCAGTTCAAGCCCCCGCCGCCGTTCATTCCTGGCGGCGAGGTGGCCGGTGAGGTCATCGAGATCGGCGCTGGCGTGACGAGCTTCGCCGTGGGTGATCGCGTCGCTGCCACCATGCTGTTCGGCGGCTATGCCGAGAAAATCGCGGTGCCGGTAGACGCGGCGATCAAGCTGCCGGTTTCGATTTCGTTCGAGATTGGCGCAGCCACCCTGCTCACCTACCTGACGACGGCGCACGCGTTGATCGACCGCGCCAAGCTTCAGCCTGGCGACAGCTTGCTCGTCCTCGGCGCGTCCGGGGGCGTCGGTACCGCCGCTGTCGAGATGGGAAAGTGCCTCGGCGCCCGCGTGATCGCCGCGGCGTCGTCCAAAGAGAAGCTCGAATATTGCCGCGTTCACGGCGCCGATGAAACGATCGACTACAGCACTGAAGATCTGAAGGAGCGGGCCAAGGCGCTGTCGGGGGGTGGCGTCGATGTCGTCTACGATCCGGTCGGCGGGGCGCACACGGAGGCCGCAGTACGGGCGCTGGCGTGGGAGGGGCGGCTCTTGGTGGTCGGTTTTGCGGCGGGGCCGATCCCGAAAATTCCAACCAACCTGGTGCTCTTGAAGAGCTGTCAGATCGTGGGCGTCTTCTGGGGTGCGTTTGCGGCGCGCTGGCCGGAGAAGAACCGCGCGCATGCCGAACGCGTGCTCGCTTGGATCGACGAAGGCAAGCTTCGCCCCCATGTCGACGCGGTATTTCCTTTCAGTCGGGCTGCAGAGGCGCTCGAGCGCATCGAGCGGCGTGGGGTGAAGGGCAAGCTCGTGCTCGTGCCAGGCTGAGCTTGATCACATTGGATTCGCTCGAGCCGTTGCCGAGGCTCGTCACGGGAGGAAAAGGCCGGTAGTTTGCGAAGTCGGCCATGACCATTCACGTCGACACGCGCATCGATTCGGTGAGGCTCTATCGAACTGGTGCGGTGGTGACGCGGCGCGCACAGCTGGCTTCTGCCGAGCTCGATACGGACATCCGTGTCGTCGGCCTGCCGCTATCGCTCGACGACTCCACGCTGCGGTTTGCCATCAGCGGTGGTGCACAGCTCTCGCAGGTGCGCGTGGGCGTCGATCTCGCCGGCCGGCCGGGTGAGGCTCTGCCCCTCGACGAACGAGCGCTGCGCAAGCTCGAGGAAGACGAGGCGATCTTGCGCGCCGACTTGGGCTCGCTGGGTCGATCACGCGCCGTGATCGAGAAGGCGACCTTGGGTCGCCGCCCAATCAGAACCGACGGCGAGTCGCCGCCTGCCGACGTCAAGGCGCGATCGTCTCTCTTGCGCGTCCGCCGCGAAGCCCTCGCCCGGGCTTTCGCCGATGAACGCAAGCTGTTGGTCGAGCTCGACCGCATCGTGAAGCGCCGCAAATCGGCCCAAGACGAGCTCGCGAAGATCGGCGGCTCTCGCCCGATCGATCCGCTGGCGTTGCGGAAGACCGCCCTCGCGCGCTTGCACCTTCTGCAAACGGTGCCGGCCCCGCTCGAGCTCGAGCTCAGCTATTTCGTGCCGGGCGCGCTGTGGGCGCCGTCGTATGTGCTGCGCATCGCCGAGGCCAACAAGAGCGCGCGGCTCGAGGTGCGCGCGGTCATTTGCCAGTCCACTGGAGAAGACTGGACCGATGTCGCGGTCTCGTTCGCAACGGCCGAGGCGATGCGTTTTCACGAGCTCTGCGAGCTCACCAGCATGCGCGTCGGTCGTGCCCAAGCGCCGCCAAAGAAGCGTGCGTATCGTCCGATCGCGAGCGACCCGCGCGAGCTGTTCGCCGACTACGACCGAGCGTTCGGCAGCAAGCTCGAGACCCCGCTCGAAGAGGGGGCCTTGCTGGAGGCGGACGAGGACACCAGCGTCGAGCTGGGGGCGAGCCATGGCGCGACTGCTGCTTTCGGCGCGCCGCCTGGCATGGGCGCACCGTCGTTCGCAAGTGGGTCCGCGGGCGCCCCACCACCTCAGCCAATGATGGCGATGTCGATGCCCATGTCGCCTTTTGGGCTGGCTCCTCCAGCCAAGCGTAGAGGAGGCTTCTTCGCTGGCGGCGGTGGAGCGGCTCGCGCTGCGCCTGAGCAGGCGCGGCGCAGTCTGATGCGCGCGAACGATGCGCCGGCAGAAGCGGCAGTCACAGAAGAGCTGCCCATCGAGCTCAATGGCAGGCTGTTCTCGTTCGAGTCTCTGCGCATGGCGCCCCCGGATCAGCAGAGCGGCCGCCTCGAGTCCGCCTCCAGCACCGAGACGTACATCGAGCTCTCCCAGTCGCTCTCCCTTCGAGTGAGCACCTCGCTGTCATCGACGCTGGCTGCGTGGCGAAACGTGGCCGAGCGCGCGCTCGCGACCGACCCGCCTCGGGGCCACGTGCTGCCCCACGGCGAGAGCGGTTTTCACCATGTGCTGGTCGGCGAGCATCGCGTCGACGTGCCGTCGGACGGCGCCTTCCACTCGCTGCCGGTGCTGCATGGAGACGCGCCGCTCGCGATGCGCCACGTGGTGGTCCCGCGCGAGAGCACCGACGTGTTCCGTCTGGCGGCGTTCGACAATCCGCTCGCCTCGCCGCTCCTACGCGGGCCGTGTGACGTGTATGTGGGCGGCGAGTTCTTGCTCACCGTCGAGGTCCCCACCACACCGACCGGCAGCGAAGTGCGCGTCGGGCTCGGGGTAGACCAAGCGATCAAGGTGTCGCGCAACACGCAGTTCAGCGAGTCGACGCAGGGGCTGATGGGCGGAACCCTGCTCCTGAAACACCGCATCGCCGTCGAAGCGATCAGCCACCGCAAAGAGACGGTCGACTTGGAGGTGCGCGAGCGAGTCCCGGTCGCACCCGAAAAGGAAGAGGACATCAAGATCGAGGTCGGCGAAGTGTCTCCCGCTTGGCAAAAATGGGAAGCGCCTGCAGGCGAGACCCTGGTCCGCGGCGGCTTCGCTTGGCGCGTCCGAATCGAGCCGCAAGCGCGAACGGAGCTATCGGCCGCGTACACCGTCCGCATCCCGGCCAAGCTCGAGCTCGTCGGCGGAAACAGGAGAGAATGATGCCGCCTTATCGAGACAATGGGAAAGGCCTCAGCGATGCGATGCTCGCGATCGAAGCGCCAATCCGCGACGTGACGGTACTCGAAGACAGGGCCGTCATCACGCGTCGCGCTCGGTTCGAGCTGCCCGTCGGCACAGCGCGGCTCTTCGTCGACGGAGTGTCGCCGGTCATCGTCGACAAGTCGCTGACGGCGGAGCTCTGTGGGGGCAAGGCGCGCGTTGCGGACGTGCGCGTGGTGCGCACCTACGTTCACGAAGACAGCGATTCGCCCGCAGACATCCGCGGGCTCGACGAAGACGTGAGCGTCGCCAAACAGAAGCTCGACGTGATCGTCGAGTCGCGCCTGGCGATCGCGCTCGAGGCCGGTGGCCTCACGCAAACCCTGCCGCTCTTTCTCGCGGAGCTCGCGGAGGACGCAGCCTGGGGGCGCGACGCGACCGAACGTGAGCGTGAGCTCGGCGACATCATCGAGCGCGAGCGGGCGCTGTCTCGGGAGCTCGCGCGTACGGGTCTCGAGGAGGCGCACGCACGGCGCGCACACGACCGCGCGCTCGAGCGCCGTGCCAGCGGCGAAAAGCCAACGGGAAAGCAGCGCGCATGCCTCGAGCTGCAAGTGGCAGTCGACGAGGCAGCGACCTACGAGCTCACGCTGCGGTATGTGGTCGCCAATGCTTGTTGGCGTCCGCGCCACCGCGTCACCCTGCACGACGCCACCTCGACAGCGACAGTCGAGGCGCGCGGCACCGTCTGGCAGAACACCGGCGAAGCGTGGACTGACGCGCGGCTGACTTTCTCGACAGAACGACCCTCGCTCGGGACGCGACCCCCGACGCTCGAGACAGAATGGCTCTCGGTGACACGCAAAGGCGCGCTGGTGATCGAGACCCGCGAAGAAAAGGTCGTAGAGCTCGCAGAGGGCTCGGCTGCGCAGCAGCTCGTCGACGAGATGCCAGGCATCGACGACGGCGGGGTGGTCGCACGCCTGGTCGCTGCGCACCCGATGACGATCGCGAGCGACGGCCGGCCCCACTCGACCACGCTCTTCAGCGCCGAGAGCCCAGCCGAGATCGAGCTGGTGGCGACGCCAGAGCTCTGTCTCGCAGCCATTACGCGCGTGACGCTATTCAACAAGGCTGCCCATCCGCTGCTTGCCGGACCGGTCGAGCTGATTCGTGGGGGTGGCGTCGCCGGTCGCACCAAGCTCGACTTCGTCGCGGTCGGGGAGCGAGTCAGCATCGGTTTCGGCCCTGACCCCGACATCGTCGTGACTCGCGAGATCGAGAGCATCAAAGACGAGAGCAGCTTGCTGGGGTCGTGGCAGACCAAGACGCACGACGTGCAGATCAAACTTTCGAATTTGGGTCGAACCAAGAAGAAGGTCACCGTCGAGGAGCGCGTGTTGGTCTCCGAGATCGAGAAGGTGGTCGTCCGCGTGGTGCCCGAGAAGTCGACGGGCAATGTTACGCCGGACGAGAACGGCTTCTTGAAGTGGGCGTTCGAGCTTCCCACTGGCGGCCGCCAAGCCGTCGTGTTGCGCGTGCAGATCAAGCGCCACGCCGACGTCATCGGCTAGCCGGCTTGAGTTTGTCGCATGCGTGCCCAAGGTGAGCGCCCCGCGGGCGTCGAACAGCGCCATGCCCCACCGCAACGTTCCCAGTGTATGGCTCGCCATCGGTGTCCTTGGCGTGGCTGCGCTCTCTGGAGGCTGCTCGGCTACGGGGGTGGCCGGGCGAACAACGATTCATGACCACCGGGACGGGCTGCCGACAGGCGCTCGCCGCTTGTTCGACGAGGGGCTGGCGTCCTTTGCGCAGCACGACCGCGATCGCAGCTGGACAGTCGTCTCGTGCGCCCAGGTCGCCGACAAGTTCATCGCGGCCGAAGCCAAGATCGAAGCAGAGACCCACAAGCGGTGGCACCAAGCTCGCTACAACGCGGGCGTAGCGATGCAGCGCTGCGCCGACCATGCCAGTGCCCGCAAGCTCTTCGCAGGCATTCTTGCGGAGGACCCAATGGCCGACGAGGCCCGCGTGCAGCTCGCGCGCATGGAGCTCGCGGAATCGAAGGGGCGTGGCCTGGACAAGGCCATCTCCGAGTTTTTTCGGGCGGTGCTCGACTCCGACTACCAGAACGTGGAAGCGCTGGTCGAGCTCGCGCGGGCGCAGATGGCGCGCGATGGCAAGACGGCCGACAGCGATGGCGCCGACGACTTGTCGAGGGCGAGCAAGAACCTGCGCCGCGCCCTGGCTGTCGACGACCAATACATGCCGGCTGCGAATCAGCTCGCCATCTTCTATCTGGTCAGCGCCAAGAAAAGAGCCGGCGTGTCGTCGATTGCATTCTCACGCGCGTCAGCTTCAGAAGCGGCGCGAGTCGAGGGGCAGGCGCTCGACATGGCATTGTTGGTCGCTTCGCAAGCTGCCACGAAGGCGCCGTCGTATGCGCCGATTCACAACACACTCGGCGTGATCGCGACGATGCAGCAGAACCTCACGGCGGCGGCGAAGTCGTTCGACAGCGCTCGAAAGCTCGACCCCGGCTTCTTCGAAGCGCACATGAACTACGCCTCGGTGAACCTCGCCTTTCGTGGCTTCGACGAGGCAGAGCAAGGCTATCGCACTGCGCTGCGCGTCCGCCCCGACGACTACGAGGCCATGCTCGGCCTTGCGCTGGCGCTGCGCGCGCGAGGTGATGGCGCGAGACAGGAGCAAAGCCTGAAAGAAGCGGAGGCGCTGCTGCTGAAGGCGAAGAAGCTCGAAGACACCCGGCCGGAGGCGTACTTCAATCTCGCGGTGTTGGCCGAGGAGTACGGCGGGATGGCGGGCGACACCGGCACCGCGCCCTACCTGCGAGCACGCGCCCTGTACCAAGACTTCGTGAAGCGTGCGGCAGGCAGGGCCGACCTGAATGGAGACGTCGACGACGTCGTGGCCAAGCCGAAAAAGCCTGACAACGAGTGTATGGGCCCCGCCGCCAAACAAGACAAAGACTGCAAACGAGGAAGGCTGTTCGACATCGCGACCATCGTGGGGGATTGAGGGTCGGCTCGCTCATGCACGACCGCGGGTCGACAAGCCGCGATCCGCGCGATCATGCTCGCTCATTTAGGTGCCGCTCGCGTAAGCGCGCACACAAGAACAGCGCAAGGCTTCTGTCATCGGCTTCGGCTCGAGCGCGAGCTTGCCACTCTCGAAGCGCAGCAAATAGCTGGTGTCCCACAGCTCGCCTTCGCGGTCACGGGCCACGAGCATGACGCCGTCAGCGAGATCATTGCCGACCAAGATGGGGGCGCTCATGCCGCCGTGACGCGCAACGAGCCCCTCGAGAGAGGCGCGACCGAGCGGCTGTAAGGCTGTCGTTTCGACGCGGAACGAAAGCAATGTGGGTGGCTCTTCGACGCGGGCCAGGGGGTCGCGGTAGAGCACCAACAGCACATCCGAAGGCCCATCTTTGGCGATGCGCAAGGCGATGCCGTAAGGGGGTAAGCCGTGGGTCGCGAGCGTCAAGCTCTGCTCGTAAGTGCCGTCGCGAAAGAGGTGCACGCGACTCTGGTAGTCGGCGGCGAGCACCTCGAAGCGACCGCCCTGCTCGCGCGCATACCCATCATCGACGATGCCGGTGAGGTGTCGCAGACGCAGCGTCGAGCGAGCCTCATCGAGCGTCGTTGCGCCTCTGCGAAAGCCCAGCATGTCGGGCGCCAGATCGGCCACGGTCTCGGCACGGAGTGGTTCGCGAATCGTGGGCGCCAGACAGCCAGCCGTCGCCAGCGCACACAGATAGGGAAGCACTCCACGCCAATCGATCATCGATGGTGGACAGATGCGGCACCGACCGCCCGCGTTCACTTCGCGTATGAAACGCTGGCCTACATGTGGACCCGTTGGCTCCGAGCGTCGGTACGAGGCCCGCGCTCGGTCGCGAGGACGACTCGTTCACCAAAGGTCGACCCAGCCAGCACCCAAAACACCCCGCCCACCTCGGTCGTGGCAGCGCGATCTCTAAACGGTGCTCTTTGCGCTCTTGAACAGCATCGCGAAGCCTGCGGCAGTAGCCACCGCCACGGTGACCAGATCGAGCATCGGCTCGCTGCCCTTCGACCAGGGACTGAAGGCCGCGCCGGTGGCCTTGATGAGCATCGCAAAGCCGTACACAGCCACGACGGTGATGGCGGCGAGCCCGAGACGCCGAGCGAGCGGCGCGAGTTGGCTCGGATCACGAAAGCGGCCGTCGAGCGCTTTCAAGGCAGGCACCAAGACTGCGACTGCCGCGGCACCGGCGAGCATGACCAGCAGAAACTGCTCTGTGCTGGAGAGGCGCGTGGTCCCAGATTTTTTGATCCATGACGATACGAGCAACAATGCGGATGCTCCTGCTGAGACTGTCAGGGTCGCGACTGCGATCACCGCCACAGAGCGAGCGTGCTGGGCGACCCAGCTGCTGCTCGAGTCGGAGCCCAGATCGGGCATCGTCGCGCTGTGCAACATCGACCCGCGCTGCGCGAGCTGGGCAGCTTCGAGGTCGGTACCGAGCTCTGCGAGCGCGCGAGCGAACTCGGCTGCTGATGGAATGCGCTCGTGAACCGAGTGCGCCATCGCGTGGGCGACCAGCGCGTCGAGCGGCTCGGGGATCGTCGGGTCGATCGCTCGCAGCCGTGGGGGCGATTCGGTCGCCACGCGAAGCAGCACCTTGCCCGGCTCGTCGTCTTCGAACGGCGGCCTTCCGCTGATCAGCTGATAGAGCACGGCGCCGATGGCATACACATCGGCACGGGCGTCGACGTCAGGTAGCCCTCTGGCTTGCTCCGGCGCCATGTACGCGGGCGTGCCGACGACAGTCCCGATGCGGGTGAGGTTGGCGCCGTCGGTCATCTTGGCCACGCCGAAATCCAGAATCTTTACGTGGAAGCCGCCGTCTTCCCGGCGGCACAGAAACAGATTCGCCGGCTTCAGATCGCGGTGCACCACGCCGTTTGCGTGGGCCGCAGCGAGCCCGCGGCATGCCTGGCGACAAATCTCGACGGCCGGAACGGCGGCCAGCTTGCGAGCTCGATCGACGAGCGACCCGAGATCTTCGCCGTCGAGCAGCTCGGTGATCAGACACGGCCGACCGTCGGCTGTGTGAAGCACATCGACGACGTCGAGCACATGCGGATGAATGATGCGCGCTGCCGCCTGCGCTTCCCGTTCGAAGCGGCCCATCGCCTCCGTGTTGCGCGAGAGCTCCGCCAACAGGACTTTGACGGCGAAGCGCTTCGGCAAGCGGGCGTGCTCGGCCTCGTAGACCGATGCCATGCCGCCTTCACCGACCACGCCAACGATGCAGTAGGTGCCGGCGATCAGCTCGCCGATCAGCGGGTCGTCCTGCGCCGCTAGCTCGACCAGCAGCGCGACGCCGTCTTTCGGACATACGCGGAAGTCGAACGGGTAGCCCTCGCCACACTTCGGGCAGCGCTTCGATTGATGTTGAGGCGATGTGCTCACGTGACTCGAGCCGCCGAGTCTACGGCCTCGAGGCGGCAGGTCATGCGCAAAAGCGCGTCGTTATTCGCCACACTCGAAGAGGCAGCTGGCGAGCTCGTTCGCTGCGAACGGGTTCGTGCTGAGCTCTTTCAGGTCGTTGCAGCTGCTCTCGAGGATGCACTGCCCCTGACACGCCGCGAGCTCTCCGCATTCTTCGGCGGCGTCGCTGAGCTCGACCTCTTGGAGGCCGCAGCTCTCTGCCTTGTCGAGCGCGTCGTCGCAAACCGTGCCGCCGCAGCCGATAGAGGCCAGCGTGGCGACCAGAGCCCAATGGAGGTTAGGCATGGACAACATTTTCTGGCACCTTAGCTGCTTCGCTGAGCGAAATGAGCGAGCATGATCTCGACGGGGCTGTCACGAGCGGCAACATCGCTCATCTGGCTCTGGCTCTGGCTCTGGCTCTGGCCGAAGCCTGAGGCCTGAAGCCCGTGGCCTTCTTTGGCCGAGAATCACGCTCCCTGATTTAGACGGTTCAAGGTTCCGCCGTCGAAAAGCTGCCTCGCCCATGAAGCGCTCCTCCAAGCCACTGGCATCGCGCAATCTGGAAATTGCCACGCCCCCGTTCCGCCTTCGGGCGTTCGGTCTGGTGCTGGCTGCGTTCGTGATGGGCGTTGCCGCGCTGGTGCTGGCACTCACGTCTGGAACCAAGCCGAAGCGCGCGGAGATAGTTCCGCTGCCCTCGAGCTCGGCCCCTGAGTGGCCGGAGGGCTTCGTCGAGTGGACTGCGCTGTCCTCCGAGCCCGCGCCCTCGACTCGGACTTTACCGAGCGCGTCGGCAAAGTAGTATCCGGGCTGTGTTCGTTCGCTTCTTCGTCTACGCGACGTTGCTCCAGGGTGAGCCGGGCCACACCCCGCTCATCGGCCACGAGCCAACCGTCGCCAGAACGAAAGCCGGTTACACGATCGTCGAGATCGGCCCGTTGGCGGGCTTGGTCGAAGAAGGCAGCGGGATTGTCATCGGTGAGCTCTACGATCTCGAAGGTGACGCCTTCATGAACGTGACCGGCCAGGCCAGCTACGCGGGGTTGTTTCAGCTGCGACCCGTGCAGCTCGACGACGGCTCGTCAGCAGAGGCATTGTTTCTCAGCACCGACCAAGCGCGTGGCAAGCGGCGCATCAAGGGCGGGGATTGGCGCGCCCGCTTCGGCGCCGGTCCTGGAGGCTTGGCGGCCGGCCCGCTCGTGAATTGGGCACGAAACCGGAATCGCGGCTAGGCCAAGCTGCGCCAAATCCGGATCGACTTGGCGCGTCGCCGGTTCGATTTCTGCGGCGGAATCCTGCGCCGCGAAAATGGCACGAAACGTGTATCAAATGCGCTCATGAAGACCTCGCTTGTCGCTGTCGCGCTGCTTTCCTTCTTCGTTGGTTGTGGCGATGACTCGCAGCCCGCAGGTGGTGGTGGCAGCGGGCCCGCGGGCGGCAACGGCGGGGCCGGTGGCAGTGGTGGCGAGGGTGGCAGCGGCGGCGACGGTGGCAGCGGCGGCGGCTCGGACGAGTGCGATCCGTACATCGATGGGCAAGGGCCGCCCGTTCAAACGATCACGATCACCGTGCGGAATGCGACGGCGACCCCGATCTATCTCGGTGAGACCCAGAAGTCGTGTGGAGGCTCCCCGCACTATCGCGCCGAGACTGTGGCTGGCGACCCGGTCAAGACCGATCTGGAGGTGTGCGAGCAGACCTGCTCGGGCCTGGCGCAAGGCGGTTGCGAATGTGCAGCTGACTGCGCGCAGCAGTCAGTCACCGTGATCTACCCCGCGGGCTCGGTCGAGCTTTCGTGGACGGCAGTCGTGTACGAAAACGAGGCGATGCCAGAGGCCTGCTATTTCGACGAGGTCTGCGCGGCGCCGTCGTGCGTCTCTCCGGCGTCACCGAACGAAGCACTCGAATTCATCGTCGACGCATATTCCGCGCTCGCGAACTGCGCGGAAGCGATCTGCGATTGCGACGGCGGCGTTGCCGGATCGTGCACGGTCGAGGGCGCGACGCTCGTCAGTGGCCCCGCGGTCGCCGGAGCGGCAGTGTGGAACCCGAGCGACGACTCGATCGCGATCATCTTCGAGTAGGTCGAAACCTGCGCTGACCGTACACTGCCGCGATGGGCGACGAGCTGACCATTGCCAAATCTTTCACGCTGCCTCTGGCCGAAGTCTCGAGCATCACGCTGCGCGTCGTTGCCGGCGCGACACAGCTCTGTGCGATCGGAGACGACAGCTCGGTGATCGTGACCGGCGTCGTGGCTGAAGACGGGACCGTGGGCAACTTCGAGCGCATCGAGATTGAAAATCTGCTCGACAGCGATTCGAGCTCGCAGTGGGAGGCGATTGCTGCTGACGGCACTGGAAATGTATTCGTGCTGCAAGAGACCCCAGCGCGCGTGTTGGTGCTCGACGCGGCGCTGAGCCGCCTCGTTGGAACGATCGAGCTCTCGGCCGAAGACGAAGAAGGGCAGTCGCATGGCTTTGCCGAGGACGAAAATTCGAAGGGTGAGGGGCTGCTTTTGCTCCGCAATGGTCACCTGCTCGTGGTCAAGGAGAAGAAGCCGCCGCTGCTGATCGAATTTGGGCCGCGCGGCTCGAGCGCGCAGGGGATTACGCCTGATCTGTTCGACCCTGCGACATTCCCCATTCCGAGCCCGGACGCTTCGGTGTTCGTTCCGCTTCAGTCATGGGCCGTCGATCCCACAGCCGGGTTGAAAGATCTCAGCGACATCGCTGTCTATGGCGCCGAGCTCTATCTGGTGAGCGACAAGGGGGGCTGTCTCGTCCAGATCGACAGCACCTTGCCGCGCGACGGCGGGACCGCCAGCGTGCTTGATCGCTGGGCCCTCCCGAAGCGCATCAAGAAGCCGGAGGGCCTGCTGATGTTCGAGGGGCGCAGGGCGCTCGTCGCGATCGATCACGACAAGGACAAGCCGAACCTGTTCGTGCTCGAGCCGCTAAATGAGCGAGCATGATTCTCGACGGGGCCGTCACCAGCTGCTGCGGTAGCGGCTGAGCTATCAGCGCTCGGAGAGCTCGAGCTCGTGGGTGTGGTCGTAGGTCTCGATACGAAGCCTGTCGCCCTGCAGAACGAAGTCGTCAGGCGCGCTCTTGATGCTGGTCTTGGCGGCGACCTCCCCGGTGTCGCGTCGCAACATGTAAGCGAAATCGGGCTCGGCCGTGAAGCCGTACCCAGTAATCAAGAAGTCCCGCCAGAACACGAACGGGCCGGCGCCGTGCACGAGCGGCTCGCTGCGCCACAAGAGCTCGCCGCTCTTGAAGTCGATGGCGGTCACGAAGCCCTTCTTGCCGCCCATCTCTTTGGCGTAGGAGCCGCCGCCATTGGCAATGAATACGGTGCCGTCACGCACCAATGCGTAGGTCACGTCGGCCACTGCAAATTCCGCGTTCAGCGGGTCTACCTGGGGCGGGTGTCGGTAGCTCTCCAGGTCGAAGAACGCCTCGGTCATGCTGCCTTTGATGATCGCCAAGTAGCGCCCGCCGTAGATCAGCAGCAGACGATCGTCTTGGTCCGGAATGATCGCGCGCAAGTCTTCCAGCCCGTATGCGCTCGGGATGTCGGCGCGTGCGCCGGCGGGCAGCCTGCCCTTCAAGACTGGCGCAAGAAAGATGGGCTTGCCAGGTACGAAGGTCGGACCGCTCGGCGGATCCATGTTTCGTATCGGCGACGCCGCATTGGATGCGAGCGGCTTGAAGCTTGGGCGTGTGGTCACCGGTGAGCCGACAGATCGACGAGTCTCTCTCTGCCATGGCGGCGCCGCGAGCTTTTGGGGCGGGCGCGCCCAGAGGTCGATTCCGGGCGCCGCGCTCTTCTGCTGTTGAATGAAGGAGAGCACGCCCTCGAACGATGTCAGCACCTCTCTTTCGGTTCGCTCGGCGCGCAGGCCCTCGATCGCTCGCTTGAGGTCCGCTTCGTTGCGTTGATCTGCTGCCACGACTGCGCGCTCGACCTGACACAGTCGGTGCACATCGTCTGCTGCGGCCTCGCGGTCATCGCTGCGCCGCGGAAGGCCCGATGGAGGCGCTTCACCCGGAGCGGGCGCGAGACGGAACTCCGCGTCGGTATCGTAATTGCGCAGCAAGATACGGTCGGTTCGCCGAACGATCATGCTGGGGCCCGAGCGTAACGACTCTTTTTGGAGGGTTTTGCCAGTCGCCAAATCGAGCAGGTGGATGAAGTCGGGCTCCGCGGTGAAGCCATAGCCGCTGATCACGTGCTGCGCCGTCACGATGAAGCCACCCATGCTCGTCACGAGAGGTTCGCTCTGCCACAACAGCGAACCGTCGGTGGTGGCGTATGCCGCGATGTAGCCGGTCTTGCCCGAGACGTCTTTGGCGTAGCCATTTCGCCAAGTCGACAGCAGCAGGGTCTTGCCGACCACTCGGGCCCCGGTGATTTCCGGAAAGGTGCTGACGTCGAACAGCTGTGCGCTGTTCGGTTGCCACAACACCGCGAGCGTCGGCCCATAGCTGACGATCGTGTGATCAGGATAGGAGAACATGCGCTGCGCAGGGGATCGCAGCACCATCCGCGGCGCCGCATCCGGGAGATCTTCCTGACGCACGCGCGAGACGGAGCGCTCTTCTTTGCTGATGTCGTGCTTCTTGAACCAGGTGTCGTCATCGGTGATCTGGTTGGGAATTTCCGACACGCGCGAGAGCTTGACTGGTTGCGTGGGCCCCAAGCCATCGATGGGGCGCACCAGCTTGTAGCCCTCGCGCGGCGGAATCACGCGCATGCGCTGCAACGTATCCAAGGCCTGTGCGCCCCGCTCTGCGGCCGCGATTTGTCGCGCGCGACTGGCGACCAGGAGCGCTTGTGTGGTCAGGTCTTCCGGATGCTCCCGGCTCGATTGCTCGAACGCGCTCACAGCTTCGCGATGTCGGCCGGCGATGAAGGCCTCTAGCGCACGCCGACGATCCGGGCGCACGCTGGCCTCGCTCGGCCGTTGACAGGGCGCTTTGGGCCCGCGCGTCGCGTCGCCGACTGTCACCGGATCGTCGCCGGCCCCTGAATTGCCGGCGCTGTCGCGCGCAAGCGGGGCCGAACCCTGTGCTGCACCGCAGCCGGCCAGCGACGCGATCAAGAGGAACCGAGCGGGGCTCATGCTGGCGATTGTCGCACGCCTGGCTGAATGGTTCAGAACGGAACGGTCAGGCGTACAGGTGGCGAGCGGCGCTCATCACGCGTGCGTATTGAGCGAGGTCGGACAAGTCGTCTGCTGGGGGTGGGCCGAAGCCGGCCGCCTGGGAGATGGTCTCGCAGCGTGTTCACTGAGCCGGAGACCATTGCGCTTGCAGAGGCGCAGCCCTAGCGCAGCGCTTGCCCAAACGGCCCGAATCTTGCTCTGTCGCGGCGGCATGCGTCTCTATCTGATCCTTTTTTTGTTGACCGCGGCTTGTGACAGCGCGTCGAAGGCCAAGCCCTCCTCGAGCGCCGAGCCTGAAAAGACCACCGAGAGCGCCAGCGCACGCCGCTCGGCCGCTCCGAGCACGGCGCCGATGCCGAGCGGCGCAGTGGCGGTGGCACAGGACTTCACGAAGCGGGTTTGTTCGTGCAAAGACGCCGATTGCGGACAAAAAGTGCTCGACGAAGCACGCGAAAAGATGCCCGCCCTCGCGCACACCGCCGCCGCCGATGTGCGCGCCACGATCGATGACGAGCGCAAGAAGGCGTTTGCGTGCATGGACACGCTGGTCTCGAGCGACCCCGCCGAGAAAAGCGCCATCCAGGCGTCGGCCACGTTTGCGGCCGCAGTCTGTGCGTGCGCTGACGCTGCCTGTGTGGACAAAGCGTTGCGCGAGGGCAAGAAGGCGTACGACGACGGCACCAGCGGGCCGATCTCCAAGTCGGGCGCCGGAAGCTTGATGGTGGACCGCTCCAAGATGACCAAATGCCTCGAGACCCTGCGTTACAAGGGCTCGACGGTGCCTGACATCGGCAAGGTTGCCGACGCAATGGCCGACAAGGTCTGCGCCTGCAAAGACACCGCCTGCACGGAAGGCGAGCTCAGGGCGGGCGGCAAAGTCTTCGCAATGGCGTTCACGCCTGACGACATGAACATCGTGCGTGGAGCCTCGAAGCGCGCCTCCGAGTGTGTCGGCAAGCTCCAGAAGTGAGCAGAGGCGCGGGCTCGCGCTGGGCGCGCCCTGGGCGCGCCCGTGCCTGCTAGCCTTGCCCGCGTGACAGATCGCTTCGTTGTTCGGCGTGAGGCATCGTTCGTGACGGACAGCCGCGGCCTGCTCTGCCTGGGCGTCGGCGGCGAGCCTGTGCGGTTCGAGGCAGAGTCTGTCCAATTTGCGCGCCGGGCCGCGGAGCACCTGCGGCTGCCGCAGTCACTTGCTTCGTTGCGAGGTCGGCTCGAGGGCGACGCCGGTCAGGCGATCGACCTCGCCATCATCGAGGCGCTGGTCGGTGCTTTGACCAAGGCGGGGGTGTTGGTTGCCGATGCGCCCGCCTTGGTGCGCGCGCCGCCCTCGCTCGCGGGGGTGAAGATCGTGCTCGGCGTGACTGGGGCGATAGCGTCAACCGACGCCCCGCGCATCGTCTTGGCCTTGCAGGCGCAGGGCGCGAGCGTGCGGGTGGCATTGACCAACACCGCGCGGAGGTTCGTGAGTAAGAGCGCGCTGGAAGCGCTTACGCATGCGCCGGTCCCATTTCGGATGTCGTCGCGCGACCCAGCGCGGCCGGTGCCACACATCGAGCTCGCGCAATGGGCCGACGTCGTGATGATCGCCCCCGCAAGCGCCACCACGCTCGGCCGCGTCGCGAATGGCGATTGCTCGGACCTCTTGAGCGCGCTGATCATCGCCACCCGAGCGCCGGTGTTGTTCGCGCCGTCCATGAATGCCGAGATGTGGCGCGCGCCGTCCACCCGGAGAAACATCGAGACGCTGGTGCGCGATGGCCACGCGATCTTGGACCCCCACTACGGCGTCGAAGTGGCGGATCGCCCAGGTCATCGGCAGCCTCATTTCGGCGGCAGCTTGCCCCCTGATCGCCTCGTTCGAGCGCTCGACGTGTGGCTCCGCCAGCGTGCCCCCGACGTCTATCGCGGACCGATCGACTGGGACATGCTCTATCGCGAGCCGGCAGCACTGCCGTGGCTCAGTCAGGGCCTCGATGAGGTCGTCGGCGCGATCTTGCGCGACCACGCGCCGCCCCCTGCGTGCTTGCTCGATCTGGGCTGCGGCACCGGTGCGCAGGCGCACGCGGCTGCACAGTTGGGCTACTCTGTCGTCGGCGTCGATGGCTCCGAGAAGGCGCTCGCCATCGCCAATGTCGGCGCGCGGGGCGACGTGATCTTCATCAAAGACGACCTGCTCGATCTCGGGCTTCGCAACCGCTTCGACGTGCTACTCGATCGGGGCACGCTGCACACGCTGCCCCCGTCCGAGATTGCTCGTTATGGCGACACGCTTGCGCGCCTCAGTCACGAGCGCACCATCCTAGTCGTCGTGCACGACGGCCCTTTGGCGGCCGCGAGCGCGGGAACGTCGAGGTTGAGCTCCGCGGAGCTAGCCCAACTGCTGCCAGCGTTTCAGCTCTCGCACACCAGCGCGACGACGTTGCGCAAAGGTGAAAATGGAGCCGCGCTGTGCTCCCTTTTTCGTGCGCGTGCGCTAGTCTCCCGCGGACTCGAAGCAGAGGCGAGTGAACCAGACAAGGAGAAATGATGGAGCAAGAAGACGATCGACGTGAGCCGCGCTTGACGGTCCCGTTGGCGCTGGTGTTCGTAGTCCTCGCCGCCGGCGCGGCGGTGGGCGCGTGCGGTGACGACACCAGTGACGGTAGCGGTGGCGAGACCGCTGAAGGCGGCGGCCAGACAGGAGGAGAGAGCGGCGAGGGTGGCGCTGTTGCGTGATAGGCAGTTGCCGCCCGGTCGGGCGGCCAGTCTCGGACGCGGCGGGCACACCCCGCCGTTCTGATTTGTAGGAGCCCTGATCGGATGAAAGAGCTCAAGCCAGGCGCCCTTCTAGCAGGCCGATACCAGATCGAAGAATGCATCGGTCGAGGTGGTTACGGCGCCGTGTTTCGGGCGCGCGACACCACGACATTCGGTCTCGTCGCCATCAAATGCCTGCATCTAGCACAGCAAGCCTCGCCGACTGCCGTTCAGCGCTTCGAGCGCGAAGCAGGCTACCTGTTGCGCTTGGTCCACCCGAAGATCGTGCGAGCGATCGACTTTGGCTACGCCAACGAGGTGCCTTACCTCGTGTGTGAGCTGCTCGATGGGACGCCGCTCGACAAATTGATCAAGGCGCACGGCCCTATGGCCACGCCAGTCGTCGTCACGATCGCCCTGGACGTGCTCGAAGCACTGGGCGCCGCCCACGCTGCTGGCATCGTTCATCGCGACATCAAGCCGGCCAACATCTTTCTGCCGAGCTTGGGAACGGCAGGGCCTGCACGTCTGATCGACTTCGGCATTGCGCGCGCGCTCGCCCCGGCTGCCGGTGAGGCCCAGCTTACGGGCACAGGCGAGCCGATCGGCACGCCGGGTTACATCGCACCCGAGCAAGCGCACGGCCTGCCCGTCTCACCACCCTCCGATCTTTATGCCTTCGGGCTGACGCTGGCCGAAATGGTCAGCGGAAAGAAGATCGTGAGCGCTGGCAGCGAGCTCGAGATGTTGATTCAACACGCCTCCGAGACGCCGCACGAGATTCCCGATCTCGTGAGGAGATCACCGCTTTGCGCGATAATCGTCCACGCGATTCAAAAGCAAGCCGAAGCGCGCTACGCGACGGCCGAAGAAATGGCCATCGGCATCAAGCTGGCGGTGCCAACGGCGCCCAAGAATCGCACGCTGGTGGTGGCAGCAGGCACCATGCGCATCGATGTCGTGGAAGCGATGCCGATGGCGGTGCGCCCCTTTGCGGAAACGCTACCCAATGCGGTGTTGGCGAGCCCCGCCGCCCTGCCGTTGATGGCCACCCTGCCGCACATGACAACGTTGCCGAATCGGGTAGGTGCCACCGCGCAGTTCCACGCCAATGGTTCGCGCGCCGCGGGCGCGACCGTGATTGCTCCGTCGCCGCTTGCGGGACCGCTAGCTGGGCCACCGGCGCCAGTGATACCGGCCCTGCCTCGGACAGCGCGCACAAGGCCGCCCCGCCGGACGGCGTTATGGGCGGCCCTCGGTGTCGCAACAGTGGCTCTCGTGACCATCGCGATCATTTTCGGCGGCTCGTCGAGCGATTCCTCACGCTCCAGCCGCCGCACCGGCCGCTCGGCAGAAGGGCAACGCGCGACCGACGACTCCCCCGCGCCGCGCGGCCTTGCCAAGCTCACGCTCGCCGAGCTGCGCTCGCGCCTGAAGCAAGCCGGCTACACGGTCGACACGGTCGTCGAACGGTCCAACGAAGTTGGCGACACTTCTCAGCTCACTGTGCATCGAGACGCGACGAGCGCCGAGATCTTGAGTACGAAGTTCGCCGAGCAAGAGATGGCCGTCACTGCGCAAGAAAGCCTGACGGACGACGGCTACGCCAGCCACCGCGAAGATAGCTCGGTGTTGTCGGTTCGCATCGGGGATGACGCACCCAAAGCTCGCGCTCTGCTCGACAACCTTCGCTGAGACCCTGGCTGGCGTTCGAGCGCGTTTGGGGCTACCTCCTCGGCATGGTTCGCCAATTTTTCGCGTGTGTGTGGCTGCTCGTCTTGGTTGCGTGCAGCGGTGCGCCGGTGCCCGATGGCGTCGAACCCTCGAGCACGGTCAAGCCCCCGCAGCCGACGATCGACGCGCTCGACCAGGCACTGCCGCTCGACACGCGGGTGAAGAAGGGCAAGCTCGACAACGGGCTCACCTACTACGTGTTGCCTCACAAGAAGCCGGAGAACCGCGCCCAGATCTGGCTCGCAGTGGACGCGGGCTCGGTGCTCGAGGACGACGACCAGCGAGGGCTCGCACATTTCGTCGAGCACATGGGCTTCAACGGCACCAAGCGCTTTCCCAAACAGGAGCTGATCGCCTTTTTGGAGAAGGCGGGCATTCGCTTCGGCGCCGATCTGAACGCGTACACCTCGTTCGACGAGACCGTCTACAAGCTGCAAATCCCGACTGACAAGCCGGAGCTCGTCACCCGCGGAATCAGCGTGCTGCGCGACTGGGCAGACGCGGTGAGCTTCGACGCAGAAGAGGTCGAGAAGGAGCGCGGCGTGGTTCTGGAAGAGTGGCGACTCGGACGCGGTGCGCGCATGCGCCTGTTCGACAAACAAGCGGCGGTGACGTTTCACGGCTCCAAGTACGCAGAGCGAATCACGATCGGCAAACCCGAGATCATCCAGCGCGCCTCGCGCGACACGCTGGTGCGTTACTACCGCGACTGGTACCGGCCCGATTTGATGGCCGTGATTGCAGTTGGCGATTTCGACGGCCCCGATATGGAGGCGCGCATCAAGGCGGAGTTCTCCTCGATGCCGGCTGCCACGAAGCCAAGGCCCCGGACGCACGTCGAAGTCCCCGCCCACGCGGAGACACTGGTCAGCATCGAGACGGATCGCGAGATGCCCTCCACCAGCGTGTCGATCTCCAGCAAGATCCCACGGCGCCCCGAGGCCAGCGCGCGAGACTATCGCCGGGCGATCGGCGAGCAGCTGTACGGCATGATGTTGAACGCCCGCTTTCAGGAGATTCAACGCGATCCGAACGCCCCGTTCTTGGGGGCGTTTGCGGGCGCAAGCGGGCTCGTGCGGACGGCCGATGTCTTCCGACAGAGCGCGACCGTGAAAGAAGACGGCATCGAGCGGGGCTTGGGCGCACTGCTGGAAGAAGCGTTGCGCGTCGAGCGCCACGGCTTTACCGAGTCCGAGCTCGAGCGCGCGAAGAAGCGCATCTTGCGGCAATTCGAGCAGTCGGCGAAAGAGCGCGACAAGAGCGACGCCAGCGACTTCACCGCAGAGATCGTGCGCAATTTTCTGGAAGGTGAAGCGATGCCCGGCCGTGAAGCCGAGCTCGTGCTGGTGCAGCGCTTCCTACCGACTTTAACGCTGACGGAGCTGAATGGCCTGGCCAAGACGTTCGCCGCAGGCAGCCGTGTGATCACCGTGGCGGGCCCCTCCACCATTGCGAAGCCGACACCGGCCGCGAGGCTCGCGTTGGAGAAGAGCGTCGCATCCCGAGATATTCAACCGTACGTCGACGCAACACCGAGCGGGCCGCTGATGAAGGACGCGCCGACGCCAGGAAAGGTCAAAAGGACGAACACCATTGCCGAGCTCGGCGTCACCGAATGGGAGCTCGACAATGGCGTGCGCGTGATCGTGAAGCCGACCGACTTCAGCAATGATGAAGTGAAGATGTCTGCGTTCTCGCCCGGCGGCACGTCGCTCGTGAAAGACGCCGATTTCATCCCGGCCGAGTTCGCGGACGAGGTCGTGAGCCAAGGCGGCTTGGGCCCGTTCGATGCTATCGGGTTGCGCAAGGCGCTCGCCGGCAAGGTGGTGTCGGTGCGGGCAACCATCTCGGAGCTCGAAGAGGGCCTGGCCGGCAGCGCGTCGGTCAGCGACCTGGAGACGCTCCTGCAAATGACGCATCTGTCGTTCACAGCGCCGCGCAAGGACGACAAGGCGTTCTCGGCCTGGCGCGTGCGGGAGACAGAGGGCGTCAAGAACCGGCGTCTCTCGCCGGAGCGGATGTTCCAGGAAGATTTTCTGCTTTTCGTCACCCAGGACCACTTTCGGCGCCGACCGACCACGCCCGAGACGCTCGAGAAGGTCGATCTCGACAAGGCAATGGCGTTCTATCGAGATCGCTTTGCCGACGCAGGAGACTTTACCTTCCTGTTCGTAGGCAACATCGATCTCGAGCGACTGAAGGCGCTCAGTGAGCGCTACCTCGCGAGCTTGCCCAGCACGAAGCGCAAAGAGACGTGGCGCGACGTGAAGGTCGTCTTGGCCGCCGGCACCAAGACGAAGGTCGTCGAGAAGGGCAGCGAGCCGAAGAGCCTGGTCAACCTGGTCTTCCACGGGAAAGAGACCTGGTCCCGCGATACCGAAAATGACGTCCGCGTGCTAGCTGAGGTGCTGCGACACCGCCTGCGACAAATCATGCGCGAAGACATGGGTGGCGTGTATGGGGTCCAAGTCGCCGGCTCGCTACGCCGCAGACCGCGGCAAGACTATCAGCTCAGCGTCAGCTTCGGTTGCTCACCGGATAATGTGGACAAGCTGAAGCAAGCTGTATTCGCCGAGATCAAGGCGATCCAGGAGAAGGGCGTTGCAGACGAGTACATTGCCAAGATCAAGGCGGCTCGGCTGCGCTCGCACGAGACTGATCGCAAGGACAACTCGTTCTGGTTGCGCGAGCTCGAGCGGGCGTACACCTATGGCGACGACCCGCGCGTGATCTTGGACGTCGCGCCAATGATCGAGAAGATCAGCGGCGCCCGCGCGCAGCAAGCCGCCAAGAAGTACCTCCACGCCGACCAATACATTCTGGGTGTGCTGAAGCCCGAGACCGCTGCCGCGAAGTAGCGCGCGCAGCTTGGCTCAATGTGCGCTGGACGAAGGTCTTGCGCTGAAGGAAGTCGATATCGGGGCTGCGAAGGTCGACGCCGGTGCGGCCATCTGCGGCTGTGGGCGTGCGGTCGTCATTGGCTCCGCCGGCTTGGGCGGAGGCCTCGACTCTACGAAGTGCACGCGGGCGTTGTGCGGCGCTATCACAAGTTTTTCTCGAGAAGTGCTAGTGTCGCCAGGATGAAGCAGCTCGCTGACGCAGTCGCGATCGTCGCAGGCGCACTTCTGCTCGCCGCTTGCGGCGGTGGCGACCCGATCGAGCCGGTCGGCGGCAGCGCAGGCGACGGCGCAGGCGGCTCGCAAGACGGCGGCGGGGGCGGCGCATCTTCGGGCACCGACTCGGGCGCGACTGGCGGTGGGGGCAGCGGTAGCGGCGGCGCGCAGCCAAACGAATGCCCGCGCGCTCGCATCGCGGTCCCGAATGGAGAGGTGCTCAACGTCCGTCCAGATCCCTCCACTGCGAACCCAGCGGTCGGCACGCTCGCGAACGGCGATATCGTCGACGTGATCGAGCAGGTCACCGGTGAGAGCGTCGAGGGCAACGATGTCTGGTTCTCCATCAGCAAGGGCTCCCTCTCCGGGTACATCTCGACGGTGTTCGCCTCTTGCACGACCGATCTGCCGCCCGAGCCGCCCGATGGCTACTACTCGCCACTTGGATGCGGCGTCAGGGCAACCATCACCCAAGGCAACAACGGCTCGACGTCGCACAATGGCCCGACCAGCCAATACGCATTCGACCTCGGTGTCGGACTGAACACCGAGATTGTTGCAATGGCCGCCGGGACCGTAGGGTTCACTTACGATCAGACCGGGCCTGGTGACCCTTGCTACAACGGCGGTGGCTCCGAGTGTGTCGCGTACGCGAACTACGTCGTACTAAGGCACGCCGACAACACGATGACGGCCTACAAGCACCTCAACACGGTGCTCGTCGCTGTCGATGACGTCGTCGCGCGCGGTGACGTGATCGGTCTGAGTGGTACCACGGGCTGGTCGACGGGCCGCCACGTCCACGTCGTCCGCGAAGAGAACTGCGGCTCGGCCAGCTGCACGTCGATCCCACTGTCGTTCGTCGACTTCCCGTCGAACGGTGGCGTGCCGGACACGGGCGATGTGCTCACCTCCGACAACTGCCCCTGAGGGCGTTGATGAGAAAAAGTTGCGCACGTCGCCTGTCCGCTCTGAAGCGACGCCCAACGCGACAGCGCCCGGTGTTGACGATCGGAGCGTAGCAAGCAGGTGAGACGACGATGTTCGCGCTCACGGGCTCGGCCCGCGCAACGAGCGAAGGCGCGACTCGGCTCGTGTCGCGGACGGTCACCGTGTTTGCCAATACGCCAGTCCAGCCGACGCCGCACTGAGCGCAATGGTCGCGGCCGGCGCAAGCCTTTGTCGTCGTTGCGGGGCCTCGGAATGGGTCCGCTCCAGACGCCGCAGTTGGGAGCGCCCGCTGGCTTGGGTGCGGCTCTTGCCATACCGATGCGGTGAGTGTGACGTGCGTCGCTTTCGCTTCAGGGGCGCTTCGCTGCTAGACAAGACCCAGGTCGAGCTGCCGGCTTGCTGGATCTCGGGGTATTACGGCTCTGGTAAGTCGAGCTTTGCCAAACTTTTGGGGTTGGCGCTGGACGGGCTCGAGCTCGAGAAAGGCAAGCCGCTCTCCGCTGCGCTCTTGGCCCAAGACCGTTCACCCAACGCCCAAGAGCTGCGCGACGCGTGGGCGCGCGTGCTCGAGAAGGTCAAGCCAATGGCGGTCGTGTTCGACGTCGGCAGCAAGGCCCGTGATGAAGAGCAAGTGCACGCCGTGATCGTGCGGCAGGTGCAGCAGCGGCTCGGCTACTCCAAGACCAGCAACCTGGTAGCCGAGTACGAGCTCAAGCTCGAGCTGGAGGGCCTCGACAGCGCGTTCTTGGACAAGGTCAAAGAGGTCCACAGCAAGCCTTGGTCGGCGCTGAAAGACAGCCAATTGGTAGAGGACGAGTTCTCGCGCGTGATGCACGCGCTGCGCCCCGATCTGTTTCCCGACCCGATGTCGTGGGTCGATAGCCGGGCTGGCTCGGCGTACGGCAGCAAGCGCTCGGCCGACGAGGCTGTCGAGGCCGTGCACAACATGCTCGAGAAGCGTTACCCCGGCCGCACCCTCTTCGTCGTGGTCGACGAGGTCAGCCAATACGTCCACGAGAACACCGAGCGCATGCTGGCGCTGCAATCGTTCGTCTCGGCGCTCGGCCAGCGCATGAAAGGCAAGGCCTGGCTGCTCGCCACCGGCCAGCAAAAGCTGGAAGAGGGCACCGGCGCCGGCGCCTCCATCGCCAAGCTGAAAGATCGCTTCCCCCCGGCATTGAGGGTGCACCTTGGCGTCGCCAACATGCGCGACGTGGTGCACAAGCGCCTCCTGCGCAAGAAGCCTATCGTCGAAGGCGACCTGCGCGCGCTGTTCCAACAGCATCGCGCTGATCTTTCGCTCTACGCCTACAGGGGGGGGTCTCCGAGACCGCGTTCGTCGAGATCTACCCGCTGCTGCCGAAGCACGTCGATCTCTTGCTCGACATCACGACGGGGCTGCGCAGCCGCTCGACCCGCACGCAAGGTGATGCGTATGCCATTCGCGGCCTCTTGCAGCTGCTCGGCGACCTGTTTCGCGAAAAGGGCCTCGCCAGTCGCGAGGTCGGTTGGCTCATCACGATGGACCTCGTGTACGACGTGCTGTGCAGCGCGCTCGGCCCCGACGTGCAGCTGACAATCTCGCGCGCGCTCGAGCATTGCACCAAAGCCGAGGACCGGCTGATGAGCCGCGTGGTCAAAGCCGTCGCCATGCTCGAGCTGATTCAAGAACGCGAGAAGACCACGGCCGACTTGATCGCCCGCTGCCTGTATGAGCGGCTCGGCAAGGCAGCATTTCGAGCCAGGTGCAAAAGGCGCTCGATGAGCTGGTGGGCCGCGGCTTCCTCGCAAGCTCGGAGAAGACTGGCTACAAAATCGAGAGCGCGGCCGGGCAAGAGTGGCAGCGCGACCGCGACTTCTACCAGCCGACGCATGAGCAGAT